>Ga0181535_10004696_pt1 | contig 15015 bp, 10 predicted proteins | sample PEATcosm2014_Bin_44_FD_119774 | JGI IMG/M metagenome (GOLD analysis project Ga0181535, IMG submission 119774) | Peatland microbial communities from MTU Mesocosm Facility, Houghton, MI, USA - PEATcosm2014_Bin17_30_metaG | ecosystem: Environmental > Terrestrial > Soil > Wetlands > Peat | place... | reverse complement strand
GTTCCCGGACTGAGCTTGCCCAAGGAGGTCGAATGGGCGTTCAGCACTTTTTGGATGTACACAGTATTGATCGATGAAAGAGAGTCGCGTATTGGCTCGCGTGAGCTTCTTCGCGCATTGGCCGGTATGAAGATTCAAACCCGGCCTCTTTGGCAGCCCATTCATCGGTCGCGGGCGTATTGCTCCTCGAACAGCGCTTCCTGCCCCAACGCCGATGCGCTCTACAGCCGCGCCATCAGCTTGCCGTGTTCGGTCGGACTCGCGCCCAAGACTCAGGATCGCGTGATCGATGCTGTCGGCTCTCTCCTCGGTAGTCCGGGCTCGCGGCCAACGGTGCTTTGACCCACATGGATCTCGTTGGTTTGATTCATTCGCCGGCAAACCACATTGCCGAATTTTCGCAAAAGCAGGTGCTCCTTTACCGCAATGATCCCGGCTTTCAGGACTATTTTGAGGCGCTTCAATTGGACCAGCTCACCAGCCGGCGAGCAAGATCCGCCGGCGTGCGCGCTTCCAGCCCGCTCCTCTCCTGGACGATTCGATGCGCCTACAAGCTCAGTGGAGTTAGCTCGCGCCGCAAATTGAAGGCGGACGTACTTGTTTGCCCCAATCCGGACCTCCGTCGAAAAACCGAGGCGAGTCTTTTCGTTCGTATTCTGCTGGGTATCGCGCGAACCGATGCGAAGATCATTTGTCTGCTTCCCGCCGATTCTCCGTGCAGGAACGAATTGACCACTCAACTTGAAGCTGAAGGGCGAAGCGGACAAGTCGAGTTCATCGATCCGGTTTTTCCCTTGAATCCGATCGAGGGGCGCCTGCGCTCAAAGCTCGCCTGGGAGCGCTCGCGCTCCGCTTTTCGGGAAGCAGTCCAAATTCTTGAACCGCACGGGCTGAGTCCGGGCCTGGAAGTCGAAGCTGGTTTCCATCGGCTCGCTAACTACGTGGAGGCGTGGGAGCGCCTGGCGCCCTTTGTTGAATTCGATGCCGTCGTCGCCCGTTGCCATTGGCACGCGCTCTGCAGTCCTGTATGCCGCACGGCTCGGCAGCGAGGAAAACCGGTGATCGCCTTTCAACAGGGAGTGATTGGCCACACCCTTGACGTTCCCGTGACAGCCTCCAAGTATGTCGCGTTCGGGGAGCCCTCCGCACGTTTTCTGGAGCAAATGAACCGGCGATTCTTTCAGGCGGTTGGGATGCCGGAGCCGCCTGTCGAATATGTGAATGGCGGAAGCCTTATCGATGAGGTAATCGATTTGCCCGACCAATTCGAACGCCAGACGCTGCTCCTCGTCGATGTTCCTGTCGTTGCCGGGGACTTCTATGGCGTCCAGAGCCAGTGCGATGCCCTGCTGGAATTGGCTGAGCGGCTGTTGAATTCCGATGCTCCACTCAGGCGCGTGATTATCCGGCCCCATCCCTACTGGAACAATCTCGATCTCGATGCCTGCCAGCGGCTTGCGCGCCAGCATCCTGGCCGCTGCGAACTTTCACACCCTTCCTGGAGTCTTGAAGATGATCTCCGCCGCTCGTCCGTCATCGCCGGTATTTTCAGCGGAGTTCTCGCCGCTGCTTCCGCCTGCGGGCTGCCGGCGATCTTCCTCGAAACGGAGAATGGCTACACGTCCGGCGAATTTGCATGCTTTTCTCCCCAGCAAACCCTGCTTCCTGAAGCCGCATTTCGCCGGATCGTCGAGCTCCTAACCGATGGGCATGCCTTTGCAAAGGCGCGGATGGAAGTGCTCAAAAACGCGCGCGAATACTTCGCCAACCGGGCAAGTATCGATACCAGCGCCGCATTCTTCGCGCGTCTTCTTCAACCGAAGACTGCGGAAAATCAGTCTTGCGGAAATTTGAAATGAGAATCGCGTTCATCAGCACAATGCAGGAGGCGCAGTGGGGCGGAAGCGAGGAGCTTTGGAGCCAGACTGCCAGCCGACTCAAGCAGCAAGGGCACGAAGTGATGGCGTCAGTACCGCACAGGTCGCGCCTGTCAGAGAGGGTCACGGCCCTCGAGCAGCAGGGGATCCTGCTCAGAACCCACCCTTCGGATCACTCTGCACGTGCTCTGAGAATCTGGCACAGGCTCTCGCGGGAAAGCCGCAAGTGCTATGAGCGTCTGAAGCGCTTTCATCCCGACCTGGCGGTCATTTCTCAAGGGTTCAATGCGGGTGGACTCGAGTGGGCCGAGGCCTTCCGTGAGGCGGCAGTACCGTATGTAATGATCGTCCATTGCAATTGCGAGCATTGGTGGTTCCAGGATAAGTTCGATCAGGCCGTCGCGAGTTACACTGCCGCACGCAAGGTTTTCTGCGTCTCTCACAAGAATCTCGATCTGCTCCGTCTCCAGATCAGCCAACCGCTGCCCAATGCTGAGGTGATTCGCAACCCCTTCAATGTTTCCCCTGACAACGCCTTGGCGTGGCCGGATGACTCGGGAACTTGGCGGATGGCGTGCGTGGCGCGGCTTTTCCTGGCGGCCAAGGGACAGGACTTGTTGCTGCAAACTCTGGCGTGCAGTGAATGGCGGGACCGCCCCGTTGAGCTGAACTTATATGGCACCGGCATTGACGAGAAAGCTCTGCGCCGCATGGCCGAAGCGTTCGATTTGAAAAGCGTGCATTTTCGCGGATACGTCAACGACGTTGCATCCATCTGGAAGCAAAACCATTTGCTGGTCCTGCCATCGCGCTTTGAGGGCCTGCCGCTGGCATTGGTGGAGGCGATGTGGTGCAGTCGCCCCGCAGTGGTAACGGATATTGGGGGCAACGCGGAGCTATGCATTGATGGCCAAACGGGCTTTGTAGCGCCCTATCCTTCGGTGGAGTCTTTCTCCCAGGCCATGGAGCGGGCATGGGAGCGGCGCGGGAATTGGGCTCAAATGGGCCAGGCGGCCCGTGCGGCTGTGGAAAATGCAGTACCGAAGGATGCTGTGAGCGTGTTCTGTGACCGGTTGCGCGCCTGCGTTGCCGCAACGACTGGCGCCGCGCCCCCTAGACAATAAAGGGGCTCCAGACGCTGCTTGGTACACCTTGGAATTGCTGCAGTGGCAAGGTCTCGGCCTCTCAATTATTCTCGACAATCGCTGACAGATTTCGATAGACTTCCTCTACACGAATTCCGTCTTCAGAACTCCGTTTCCCGAAAAGGACCGGCCGCCCCAGGTACCTCGGGGTAGACCAAGTACGCCGGACGCTGGACTCTCCGCCGGATTAAGCGGCGATATATCGCTCCCTGATCTTTTGAGCCTCGTTTTACTGCGATGCTTTTCTTTTTTCAACTTCCGAACATCCAGTCGGATCGAAAAGAAGCCATGTTCCCGTGGTTGCAAGCCATACGATGAGCAGCTTGTTAAACCAATATTTCCGTTGCCCTGAACGGTTTGATCGCATCGTCTGGCGTGATACTCCTGCTGCGCCCGGCGGATACTTTCGCTTCGGTGCAGACGCGACTTGCTTCGGAAACTATCGCGCGCAACAGCCCACTCCAGTTCCCGCCGAATCCCTCCATGACGCGCTCGATGAGGTTGTCATCGACGCGGGCAGGGCATGCTTGCCATTCAATCCGTCGCAGGTGGTTGAAAACCTTCGTCAAGAATCCTATGTCGGCGAGTGGCGCTCAGGGCGCCTGTTGGCTCTGTCTCGGCTGTATTACTTCATGCGGCCGTTGTTGCCCGTTCCTGTGCGCCGGCATTTGCAGAAGCTGCACCTTCGGGACTGGCAGAAGTTTACCTTCCCTTCCTGGCCGGTAGATTGCTCGGTTGATAGCCTGATGGAACGGCTTATGCTCCTGTCTCTGCGCGCCGGAGATAAGGAACGCATTCCATTCGTATGGTTTTGGCCGCACGACAGCTCCAGCTGCGCGGTGATGACGCACGATGTTGAAACGCAGGCCGGCTATGACTACTGTCGAGACTTGATGGACATCGACGACTCCTTCGGAATCAAGGCCTCCTTTCAAATTGTCCCGGAAGAGCGTTACCGGGCTTGCCCCGAGTTTCTTGGGGACATTCGCGCGCGCGGATTCGAAGTTTGTGTCCACGACCTCAACCACGATGGCCACCTCTATAGAGACCGCGAACAGTTTCTCCGCAGGGCAAAAAAAATCAATGCATATGGAAGGGAATTCGGCGCCGAAGGATTCCGCGCTGCGGTGCTCTATCGCAAGCAGGTGTGGTATGACGCACTGAAATTCTCGTTTGACATGTCCGTCCCCAACGTGGCGCATCTCGATCCCCAGCGAGGCGGATGTTGCACGGTCATGCCATATTTCTTTGACAACGGAATCCTTGAAATCCCGGTGACAATGGTGCAGGATTATACGCTCCACAACATTCTGCGCGACTATTCGATCTGCCTCTGGAAACAGCAGGCAAAGAACATCATGGAAAAGCATGGCTGCATGAGCTTCATTGTCCATCCCGACTATGTGATGCATCCTCGCGAGCTCGGCGTCTACAAGGAGTTGCTCAGTCATCTTGACCAGCTGCGTCGGGAATGCGGTGTCTGGGTCGCCACGCCAGGTAGCGTGAACCGATGGTGGCGGCAACGCGCGGCAATGGAATTGGTCGAAACAGACCAGGGCTGGCGCATTGAAGGTGAGGGCAGTGAGCGCGCCTCGATCGCGTATGCCAGCGAGGAAGATGGGCGGATCGTTTATTCACTTAAAAAGTCGCCGCGCGCTGAACAATTTGATGTGAGCAGCACTACGCGAGCGACCGCGTAGGCCGCGGATTCCGGTGTCATTCACACAGTCTCTCAAGCTTAACTATTTAGGACCCGCACCGCGGACGATAGACAATCGTTCGCCGCGGCTCATATAGAGGAAAGCAAGCCATGAATCGAAGTTCCGCCGATTGCCAGATCACAATTCTTGGAGCAGGACCCTACGGACTGTCCGCAACTGCGTATCTGCGCGCCGCGGGCAAGGAAGTCCGCATATTTGGCCAATCCATGTCATTTTGGCAGGATCAGATGCCGAAGGGAATGTGCCTGCGGTCCAGCTGGGGCGCGTCGCACATCGCCGATCCTGAAAAGAAGCTGACACTCGATGCCTTTTGCAGTCAAAACGGTTTTCAGTTCTCCAAACCCATCCCGATCGATGGCTTCGTCGCTTACGGCCAGTGGTTTCAGGGGGCCGCTGTACCTGATCTTGACCCGCGGCGTATTCGGCTCATAGAGCAGGAAAACAATGGATTCAGAATCACGCTCGCGGACGGCGAAAACTTTCGCTCCGAGCGCGTTGTCGTGGCCGCCGGAATCCATTCCTTCCAGCGTCGCCCTTCCGAATTCGATCGAATTCCCCCCGCTTTGTCTTCGCATTCCAGTGAGCATAAGGATCTCGCAAAATTCAGCGGAAAATCCGTTGTTGTAATTGGATCGGGACAAAGCGCCCTGGAATCGGCCGCGCTGCTGATAGAGGCTGGTGCGGAAGTCGAAGTAATTTGCCGTCGTGACAGTCTCCGCTGGGTCGGTCTGCATCCCCGTCTCCACCATCTTGGGCTGGTGTCGAAGATGCTCTATTCCTCGCGCGATGTCGGTCCGGCCGGGATCAGCCGTCTTGTCGCGGCGCCGCATGTTTTCAAGAGATTTCCGCGCTGGTTTCAGGAGCGAGCGGCCTACCGCGCCATTCGTCCTGCAGTTGCGGGGTGGCTGAAGTCTCGAATTGCCGGGGTGCCTGTTAGTTTTGGCCTGCGCGTAGTCATGGCGGAAGTTTCAGGCGGCCGGATTCGCTTAAAGCTGAATGACGGAACTGAGCGGCTCGTCGACCACGCCCTGCTCGCGACAGGATATCGCGTGGATATCACGCGTTACGGATTTCTCGCGGACTCCCTGGTGAAACAATTGAAAACCGTGAATGGCTACCCGATCCTGAAGCGCGGTCTGGAAACGTCCGTCCCTGGTCTGCATATCCTGGGCAAGCCGGCAGCATATAGCTTCGGGCCCATCGTCGGATTCGTCTCCGGAACCGAATTCGCCTCAACAGAATTGCTTCGCTCCATTTGCGCGGCCGATGGGAATGGACATCGAAAGAGTTGACTCTTTGAATGTCGAGCAGAGCGATGTGACGCAAATTCGCGCAGAAGTTGCGGCGGGGCCCTGTCCAGGTGCGGTTGTGATTGGCGGCGATTATCAGGGCCTGGGAATTCTCCGTAGTCTTGGGCGGCGAGGCGTGCCAGTATGCGTTGTCGACGACGAGCATTCGATCTCCCGCTATTCGAAATACTGTACGCATTTCATCAGGGTTCCGAGCCTCCGCGACGAAGGCGTCATTGTTGACTCGCTTTTGGCTGTTGCCGATCGTCTGGGGTTACCCGGATGGATACTCTATCCCACTCGAGAAGAGCTGGTGGCCGCTATTTCGCGCCATCGCGATCGGCTGAGCCGGTCGTTTCGCGTGCCTACTCCGGCGTGGAGCAGCGTTCAGTGGGCGTGGGACAAACGAAATACTTATCAGCTTGCGCGGGAGCTGGGGATTCCAACGCCGCGCTGTTTCTATCCGGAAAATTTAGGCGCTCTCGATGAACTTAAAAGCATTGATCCGCCATTCGCGATCAAGCCAGCTATTAAGGAACACTTTATTTACGCTACAAAAGCCAAGGCCTGGCGGGCCGACACGCGCGATCAGTTACGTTCTCTTTTCCTGAAGGCATCCGCGATGGTCGAGCCCGGAGAGGTCATGGTTCAGGAACTGATTCCGGGTGGAGGGACTCAGCAATTTGGGTATTGCGCATTCTTCCGGGACGGAGAAACGGTCGGAAGCATGGTTGTGCGCCGCCGCCGTCAGCACCCACTCGAGTTTGGCAGAGCCAGCACCTATGTTGAAACCGTCGATATTCCCATTCTGGAGGATTACTCCCTTCGATTTCTCAGGGCCGCAAATTATTACGGCCTCGTAGAGCTGGAGTACAAACTTGATCCTCGTGACGGCCAATTCAAACTGCTGGACGTCAATGCGCGTACATGGGGATACCATTCTCTTGGTCCGGCGGCCGGCGTCGATTTTAGCTACATGCTTTATTCGGATCAGCTTGGTCTGCCGGTTCCACACTGCCGGGCAGAGCCGGGCGTTGGGTGGATGCGCATGGCAACAGATCTGCCCGCCGCGGCCGTCGCCATGTTGAGCGGAGACACGGATATCATCTCTTACTTTCGCTCACTTCGAAACACCAATGTTGAAGCTGTCTTCAGCCGTGAGGACCCATTGCCGGCACTCGCAGAAATCCTTCTGATACCTTATCTGGCGGTCAAGAAAGGGTTCTAACTTCCCAAGCCCACTGGTGAGCGCACTCCGTCATGCGGCTCTAACATCGCGATGCAAGGCCCAAGGCTGCAGTCCCCAGACTGCAGCCTTTTTTATTGCCTGCACCTGTCATCGGAATTTTGTTCAGGTGCCGCCTATGGAAGCGTCACGGTGGCCACGTTGGAAGGAGCGCTGGTTACACCAGAAGCGTCGACACTTTCAACGAGATAGTCGTAGGTTAGCCCGGCCTGAACGCTGGTATCGGTGTATGTAAGTTGGCTGTTGCTCACCGAAGACAGAAGCTGGTACGAATTGCTACCGTCGGGTGCGCGGTAGACGTTATAGCCGGCCACCGGATCGGGAGAGCTCGCGGGCGCATCCCAGCTCAAATTGACTTCTACCAATTCCCCGGTTCCGCTTAAGCTAACCACCGCCTCGCCGCCTGTAAGAGAGGTGCTTACGATGATCAACTGCCCCGTCGATGCTCCCGCGGCAGTCGGATCGAAAGTGACATCGATCGTTGCCGTCTGACCATCCGTCAGCGCGAGCGGGAACGTCGCGCCCGAGATCGAGAAGCCGGCTCCCTGCACAGTCGCTGCAGTGACGGCAAAAGGCAAGGGTCCTGAAGCCGTCACTGCCACGGACTGCGTCACCGCCGTATTCACCGGCACGGTGCCAAATGCCACGCTTGTCGCATTGATATTAAGTCCTGCCGCGGCAACATTTAGTTGCAGAGGAAACTCTTCCGAAACCCCACCCGCACTGGCCGTCAGTATTGCCGTCTGGGCCGTGCTCACAGAAGATATCGTTGCTGAATAGGCCGCTCTAATCGCGCCTCCCGGCACCGTCACCATCGCCGGAACTACGACGGCAGGATCGTTACTGGACAGGTTAACCGGAGTCCCGCCACTTGGCGCAGCCGCGCCCAGCGTTACCGTGCAGCTATCCACTCCCGCCCCTGTCATTGATGCGGTGTCGCAACTCAACGAACTTAGATTCGTCGTGTTTGCTGCAGGCGCTGATGTGCCCGTCCCGCTCAGTCCGACCACAACCGTTCCATCATTAGCCGCGTTGCTTGAGATTGTCAGTTCGCCGGTCGCCGTTCCCGTGGCGGCGGGTGAGAAATTCACGCTAATGCTCAACGTGCCGCCGGCGGCCACCGTGATGGGCAGCGCGCCCGCGCCGCTAACAGTAAACGACTGTCCCGCCAGACTCACCTGCGAAACCTGAACTGCTGCCGAACCCTGATTCACCAGGGAAACGCTCGTGCTTGTCGTCGTTCCTAGCGGTACACTCCCAAAACTGACACTGTTTGGAGTGACCTGCAGAGATCCTGTGCTTGCGTTCGCGCCAATGATCTGCCCGCCTAAGCAACCACTCAGCAAGAATGGCGCGCAGGAAGAGAACAAAATAAAAATGCACGAAAGGAAAACCGAACGGTCGCGACCGCGGCTTGCAAAGCACACTCGCGGGCCGATTCCGCGACGACTCCGCCGTGGCCTAGGAGCCCAGGATGCCCGCGTCCTTGCGATTGCATCATCAAACGCTACGCAAGAAAAAATGTCGCGCAACAGAATCACTCGAGAAAACCTTTATTGCTCGTATTGTTTTGTCCGCAGCCCTGTATCCGCTCGTGACTTTTCGTTTCTTCTATCCTGGCCAGCGTACTCATTTGGCGCCAGCGGCTAAGAATCATCAGTGCCGCAGGTCACTACGCTCTTGTGTATCCGCAGTCTTGCTCAAGCGATTGAGTCCCGGTGGAACTCGCTCGTCATTTGTTGCATTTGGGGTAAGTGAAAATCCTCACGTCCCGGTTACCGTCGTCAAGGACGAATCCAAGCCTGCCGCGTGGGGAACACGGCGGAGCAATTGGAACTTGTGCTTCACGCCCTCTGGAATTTACGACCAATGTCTTGCTTCGAGCGCGCGATGCGAGTCACTTAAACCATTCCTGACAGCATCCTCGCAGACTTGAGTTACAAATCGGGATGTAATTGCGGACGAATTCCTGAAGATACCTTCCGCATGGCTGTGGAAAAAACCACAAACTATTCATCAATGTCCAGGGAATCGCCCACTCCTGGTGCCGGCCTTTAAAATGCAGGAATTGCCTGTGATCATGAGCAGCTCTATCGCCTGGCAACCTTCGCCGGGACACACGCGGCTCGATGAAACGGGCCATCCCTTGCTGTGAAACCTTAGCCGGCGAACGAAGCAGATAGAGCCTGAATTCCATTCGCCGGAGTGGTTTCCTATTTGGATTGAACGCTTCTTGCTGGCAATCCTGGGGCCAAAGCGGCCGCGCCGGCTGTGGATTTCTCCATACCCTTCATAGAACGGATGTTCCGGTCAATTAATCTGGAAGCTTCTTGGATTGGCTCACGCAGTTAGCCGCCGCGGCGCATGTAACTTATTCATAGCTGCGCACAAATTTCCCTGTGGAAAATCTTGATTCGCGCGGGCCTAAGACGACTCCAACTTTACGGCAGCGCCACTGCGGCCATGTTCGACGGGGCGCTCGTGACACCGGAAGCGTCAACGCTCTCAACGATGTAATCGTAGGTTTCCCCTGCCTGGACGCCGGTATCGGTGTATGCCAGTTGGCTGTTGTTCACTGAAGACACGAGCTGATACGAAGTGCTGCCGCTCGGAGCACGATAGACGTTGTAACCGGCGACGGGATCTGGAGAACTGCTGGGCGCATCCCAGGTTAGATTGACTTGTACCGACTCCCCGGTGCCGCTCAAACCAAGGGTAGCTGTCGGGTTCGTCGATGAATTGCTGGTGATGGTCAGAGTGCCGCTCACAAGTCCGAGCAAGGCCGTCGTCGGGTTGAACTCCACGCTGAGGGTTGCGGTCTGAGTGGGATTCAATGTCAGCGGGAAGGTCGCGCCGGAAACGGAGAACCCCGTGCCGCTCACGCTGGCTGCGCTCACAGTTACGGGAGCGGTTCCTGTTGAGGATAGAATCACGGACTGGGTTGCGGGTGAACTCACGAAGACATCGCCAAAGGCAATGCTGGTTGCGTTGATGCTCAACGTTGGTACGCCCGTCCCGAGCTGCAGGGAAAAAGTCTCTGCCACGCTGCCCGCGCTGGCAGTTAATGTCGCGGTCTGAGCCGTGCTCACCGACGAAACTGTGGCCGTAAAGCTGCCCGTCGAGGATCCGGCAGCAACGGTTACGCTCGCAGGCACAGTGACCGCTGAGCTATTGCTCGCCAGGCTCACGGCGAACCCGCCCGTGGCCGCGGCCGCATTCAGCGTGACCGTGCAACTGTCCGTCCCTGCCGCAGCCATTGACCCGCTTGTGCAGCTCAATGCGCTCAGCACTGGCACGCCGTTGCCGCTAAGGCTGATCACCGTCGATGTCCCGCTGGATGAGTTGCTGGTCAGTGTCAGCGAGCCTGAATTGGCCCCCGCCACGGTCGGATCCAACTGCACCGTTAATGTGGCAGTTTGATTCGGGTTCAATGTCAGCGGGAAGGTGGCTCCCGACACCGAGAACCCGCTTCCGGTCACCGTTGCCGCGGTGATCGTTACCGCCGCTGTTCCGGTCGATGACAGGGTCAAGGTTTGCGTCGCAGCCGTGTTCACGTTGACGCTCCCGAACCCGATGCTTCCAGCGCTCACGCCAAGTGTCGCTGTACCCGACCCCAGTTGCAGCGCGAAAGTCTTGGCCGTACTGCCCGCGCTGGCGGTCAAAGTGGCAGTCTGTCCGGTGCTCACTGCCGATACGGTCGCCGTAAAGCTGCCCGTCGTGGCTCCGGCAGCAACGGTTACGCTGGCAGGCACGGTCACGGCTGAATTGTTGCTGGCCAGGCTCACGGCAAATCCGCCTGTGGTTGCGGCCGTATTCAAAGTTACGGTGCAGCCATCCGTTCCTGCTCCCGTCATTGTGCCGCTGGTGCAGTTCAAAGCGCTCAATACCGGCACGCCCGTGCCGTTCAGGCTGATCAAGGTCGATGTCCCGCTCGCCGAGTTGCTGGTCAGCGTCAGTTGCCCCGTGGCCGCTCCTGCCGTGCTTGGGTCGAATTGGACCGTCAGCGTGGCAGTCTGATTCGGGTTCAATGTCAGCGGGAAAGTAACCCCGGAAACGGTAAAGCCCGCCCCGGCAACAGTGGCTGCGCTGACGGTCACTGCTGAGGTGCCAGTAGACGAGAGGGTCAGGGTCTGCGTGGAGGCGGTGTTCACATTCACGCTGCCAAACGACACGCTCGACGAACTCACGGCGAGCGAGATTGAAGCCGCTTCCAACTGCACGCCGGCGGAGGCGGAGATGCCCGTTGCGCTGGCCGAAACTGTCACGGCTTGCGCCACATTTACGGCGGAGACAGTTGCGGAGAAGCTCCCGCTCGTAACGCCGGCCGCCAGTGCTATTGAAGCTGGCACCGTGAAGGCCGAATTGCTGCTGCTCAGGCTTACATTCAACCCGCCGCTCGGCACAGCCGAACTTGTTGCCACCGTGCAGTTGTCAGTACCCGCGCCCGTGATCGTCGTGTTGGTGCAGCTCAATTTCGCCAATCTTGGCACGCCTCTTCCCTGCAGCCCGATCCTCTTCAAGGATGCATCGGATGAGTTGCTGGTTATGTCGAGCTCGCCGGTTGTCGACCCCGTCGCGGTCGGATCGAACTGCAAAGTGAGTGTCGCGGTTTGATTGGGATTCAGGGTCAGGGGGAACGTGGCCCCGGAAGCGGCAAACCCAGTTCCAGTCATGGATGCGGCGCTGATTGTCACCGCGGAGCCGCCGGTTGAAGATAGAACCACGGTCTCCGTCGCCGGATTCTGCGTAACCACATCGCCGAAGTTGATGCTTGTTGTACTGAGGCTCAGAAAGGCTGACGTGGATGTAAGCTGCAGCGTCAAGCTCTCGGCGGCGCCTCCCGCGCTGGCGGTCAGCATCGCTGCCTCAGGCGAGTTCACCGGTGAAACGCTGGCGATAAAGTTCGCGCTTGTTGCGCCCGCAGCCACCGTTACCGAACTTGGAACATTCACCAACGAATTGTTGCTGGAGAGAGCGACCACGAAACCACCGCTGGCCGCTGCTGCGTTCAAGGTCGCCGTGCAGTTGTCTGTCCCCGAACCCGTGAATGAAAGGCTGGCGCAAGTGAGTCCGCTCAATACCGGCACGCCCGTGCCGCTTAGGCCGACCACGGTCGACGTGCCGCCTGCTGAATTGCTGCTGACCGAAACTTGGCCGCTCGCCGTCCCCGCCAGTGTCGGGTCAAATTGCACGCTGAGCGATACTGTCTGGCCCGGCGTCAGTGTTACCGGCAGGCCCCCGCCCGAAATTGTGAAATTCGCGCCCGTAATCGACGCCGCGCTTACTGTCACCGGGACGGTTCCGATCGAGGAAAGAACCAGCGATTCAGTTACCGTCGCATGAACCGCCACGTTGCCGAAAGTCAGGCTTGCGGTGTTCACTCCCAATACGGCTGTCGCTGCGTTCAGTTCAACTGCGAAGCTCTGCGCCACTCCGCCCGCGTTGGCAGTCAACGTCGCGGCCTGCGCTGATGGAACTGCGGAAGCCTCCGCCGTAAAATCTGCGCTGCTCGCGCCCGCTGCTACCGTAACTGAGGCAGGAACCACCACCGCGCTGTCGTTGCTGGTTAGGCTTACTGCCAGACCGCCGCTGGCCGCGGCCGCATTCAGGGTCACTGTGCAATCGTCTGCCTGCGATCCCAGAATCGATCCGTTCACACAATTGAGCCCTATGAGAACCGGCACTCCCATGCCGCTCAGCGCGACTGAGGCCGAGTTTCCATTCGATGCATTGCTGGCAATCGTCAGCTCGCCGCTTGCCGATCCTGACGTGGTGGGGTCGAACTGGATGGTAATCGTCGTGCTAGCCTTGGCGCCGATGGTCATCGGCATACTTCCGCCGCCACTCACCGAGAACGGCTGCCCCGCCAGATTCAGTGCCGAAATCTCAACCGCCGCCGATCCCGTGTTCGAAAGGGTGATGACGCTGCTCACCGTTTTGCCGACGGCCACCTGGCCAAAATTGACTGTGCCCGACGATATCGAGAGCGTCCCAGCAGACAAGTTCTTTGTGGCGAACGACCCTGAACATCCGCTCAGCGCGAGGCCGCAACTAAAAGTCAGCAGCCCAATCAAACTCAATTTCAAGTGGCGCATACTCCCTCCGAACGGGCGCAAAGTCTTCATCGGCGCGCGTGCGAAACTTATCGCCAAGGCATACAAAAGTAATCATTAGTAATTACCAATGTGGCCAAGTATATCCATATATGTGGGTACGCTTGAACGTTACCATACGGTACTTTTGGGGAGTTTAGTGCTGTTGCGGTAATGCCGCCTTTGTGTTATTCAGGCCGTTCGGACGCATGAATCCGCGAGATTGGGCTTGGTCCAGCAGGGTTTGTTTTGTGGTAAATTGTTCAGAATAATTAAGATATGTCCGTCCGAAGTGGCCTTGCTCTGCGGCCGGGTCGACCCGCCGGCCTCAGCTCTGACCGGTCAAATGTGCCGTGACTGGCGCCACGGCCACCGTTTTAGGGAATTCCGGACCCTGCTTTCCGCTTTTGGTTCTACAGAACGGCTTTTGCAATCGCCGCGAGTTGCATGAAAGACGTACCTTCGTAGATCGTTCCAATCTTTGCGTCCCGGTAGAGCTTCTCTACCGGCGACTCCTTGACGAATCCCGCGCCTCCCAGGACCTCCACGGCAAGGCTCGCAACGCGTTCGGCCACGCGCGATGCAAAGTACTTGCACATCGCCGCTTCCTTGCGGAAATCCCGGCCCCCGTCCTTCAGTCGCGCCGCGTTGTAGACCATCAACCGCGCGGCCTCAATGTCCGTCGCCATCTCCGCCAGTTGAAACTGCATCGCCTGGAACTCCGCGATCGCTTTACCAAACTGCTTGCGCTCCTTCGCGTGCTTCACGGCGTGTCCCCACGCGCCTTCGGCCAGCCCAAGCATCTGCGCGCCGATCCCGATCCGCCCGCCGTTCAACGTCTCCATCGCGATCTTGTAGCCGTTCCCCGCTTCACCCAGCACTTGCCCGGCAGGAATCGCGCATTCCTCAAGAATCAGCTCGCAGGTGCTCGATGCGCGGATTCCCAGCTTGTCCTCTTTCCTGCCGACAGTAAATCCCGGCGTGCCTTCTTCCACCAGGAACGCCGTGATTCCCTTGTAGCCCGCGTTCGCATCCACTGTCGCAAAAATGATAAAGAGTCCCGCCTCCCTGGCGTTCGAGATCCAGAGCTTGCGCCCGCTCAGCACATATTCGCCGCCTCGCCTTACTGCGCGCGTCTGCAACGCAAACGCATCGGACCCCGATCCCGCCTCGCTCAGCGCGTAAGCGCCCACTGTGTCCGCCGCAAGCCGAGGCAGATACTTTTTCTTTTGTTCTGGCATGCCCCAGCGCAGCACCGCGCTCGCCGCCAGAGTGTTCTGCACATCCACAACCAGCCCTACTGCCGGATCGACGGTCGAAAGCATCTCCACCGCCAGCACAGAGTCGAAGAACGATCCCGCGCTCCCGCCAAACTCCTCAGGAATCTCGATCCCCATCAGGCCGAGCTCGAAGAGCTTGCGCAACAGGCCGCCATCCAGATGCTGCTCTTCGTCCATGCGGCGCACCAGGGGCGAAACGTCTTCCTGTGCAAACTGCCGCACGGTCTCGCGGAAGAGCGTCTCTTCCTCGCTCAATTGCGTAAGTGATGATGCTGGATTCATACCGCATTCCTCCGAAGATCCGCTACCCATAACCACGGATGCACTTTGAATGATATGCTGCGCTCGGGACCGGCACGGCCCCG
>Ga0181535_10004695_pt1 | contig 15016 bp, 14 predicted proteins | sample PEATcosm2014_Bin_44_FD_119774 | JGI IMG/M metagenome (GOLD analysis project Ga0181535, IMG submission 119774) | Peatland microbial communities from MTU Mesocosm Facility, Houghton, MI, USA - PEATcosm2014_Bin17_30_metaG | ecosystem: Environmental > Terrestrial > Soil > Wetlands > Peat | place... | reverse complement strand
AGTTTTTCAAAATATAAATAGGGGGGTGGGGTACCCCGGCAGGGAACAGGGAAGAGGGAATATTCAGAGTTCGCGCCCCCGGATATTGTTCATCTCTATAGTGCGCCGAGGGAAGGTAATTCTCAGCAAACCTGATGTCGGAACCGCGGATCTTTCGATTTCGTTGGGAGCCCAGCTATGCCGGCGACGAAGATCAGTCGCTAGGGTGGCTGGGCGTCCAACTCCGGGCAAGGTGACAGTTCATTTGTAATCGAGTCCCAGACTCCGAATCTTAGACACCGATGACATCGCAGAGTTCCTTGACGGCGGCGGCGCTTTTCATCAGGGCGGCGTGCTCTTCTTCGTTGAGTTTGATCTCGACGATCTGTTCCAGACCAGCGGCGCCCAGCTTGCAGAGCACGCCCATGTAATAGCCGTTAATGCCGTATTCACCCTGGAGGTAAGCCGCGCAGGGCAGGATCTTCTTCTTGTCCTTGAGAATGGCTTCGGCCATCTCGACGGCCGCCGCCGAGGGCGCATAGTAGGCGCTGCCGGTCTTGAGGTATTTCACAATCTCGCCGCCGCCGTTGCGGGTGCGCTCAATGATGGCGTCGATTTTTTCCTTGGAGAGCAACTCGGTAATGGGAATCGAGGCGACCGTGGTGTAGCGGACGAGCGGGACCATCATGTCGCCGTGGCCGCCAAGCACGAGGCAGCTCATGTTTTCGACGCTGACTTGGAGTTCTTCTGCGATGAAGCTCTTGAAGCGGCCGGAGTCCAGAATCCCGGCCATGCCGATGACCCGTTCGCGGTTGAAGCCGGAGAGTTTGTAGGCGGCCTGCACCATCGCGTCGAGCGGGTTCGAGACGACGATGAGAATCGTCTCGGGCGAGTAGGCGACGACATTTTTGACCACGTCGGTCATGATTTTGTAGTTGGTGTGCAGCAGGTCGTCGCGGCTCATGCCGGGCTTGCGCGGCAGGCCGGCGGTGATGATCACAATGTCGCTGTCGGCGGTGTCGGCGTAGTCGTTCGAGCCGGTGATGTGAACGTCGGAGCGTTCGATGGGAAGAGCCTGGAGCAGGTCGAGCGCCTTGCCCTGCGGCACACCTTCGACGACGTCGATCATGACCACATCGGCCAGTTCCTTGGCCATGAGCCAGTGTGCTGCCGTCGAGCCGACGTTACCGGCGCCGATGATGCTTACTTTCTTGCGCATTGCTTTCCTCCTTGGGGAATGGGTGAGGCAGCTTACAGCCGACAGCTTACAGCTAACAGTGAACGGCTTGCAGCGGTAGGTTGTAACTGACTACTGTTAGTCCTTAGCTGTCAGATTTCCGATAATCCGAGTTGCAAATTCGCTGGTGCCTACCTTGGTTGCACCGGCGGTCTGGCGCTCGAAGTCATAGGTCACGTGCTTTTGCAGGATCGTCTTTTCGAGCGATGCCTCGATGAGTTTGGCGGCTTCTTTCCAGCCAATGTATTCGAGCAGCATGACGCCGGAGAGGATCACCGAGCCGGGATTGATCACATCTTTGTCGGCGTACTTGGGCGCGGTGCCGTGCGTGGCCTCGAAGACAGCGTAGCCATCACCGATGTTTGCTCCGGGGGCGATGCCAAGGCCGCCAACCTGCGCAGCGGCGGCGTCGGAGATGTAGTCGCCGTTGAGGTTGGTGGTGGCCAGGATGCTGTAGTCCTCGGGCCGGATGATGATCTGCTGAAAGATGGAGTCGGCGATGCGATCGTTGACGAGGATTTTGTTCTTCCATGAGCCGTCGCCGTGAGTTTTTCCGATGGAATCGAGGACGGATTTGATCTCGGCATAGATCGCATCGCGGAATGCCTGCGAGCCGAACTCAAGACCGGGCTCGATGAGAGCGGCATTCTCTTCGACTGTCAGGCCGGGATTGGCGTCCGCGTTCGCGAGAATCCAGCTCTCACGCTCGGTGACGGTCTCGGCGCGGAACTCTTGCACGGCGACCTCGTAGCCCCACTCGCGGAATGCGCCTTCGGTGAACTTCTGAATGTTGCCTTTGTGAACCAGCGTGACGGTCTTGCGGCCAGACTCGAGCGCGTGGCGAATGGCATAGCGCACGAGCCGTTTCGAGCCGAAGATGGAGATGGGCTTGATTCCAACGCCCGAGTCGGCGCGGACTTGCTTCTTGGTCTTGGAGAGCAGATCGTTGTTGAGGAAATCAATCAGCCGGGCGGCGTCCGGCGAGCCCTGCTTGAACTCGATGCCTGCGTAAACGTCTTCGGTGTTCTCGCGGAAGATGACGATGTCGACCCGTTCGGGATGCTTCACCGGGCTGGGGACGCCCTGGTAGTACTTGACCGGCCGCACGCAGGCGTAGAGGTCGAGGATCTGGCGCAGGGCCACGTTGAGCGAGCGAATGCCGCCGCCGACCGGCGTGGTCAACGGTCCCTTGATCGAGACTCTCAAGTCGCGGGCCGCGGCCACCGAGTCGTCCGGCAGCCAGGCTCCGAATTGGCGAAATGCCTTTTCGCCAGCGAAGATCTCAAACCAGCGAATGGCGCGCTTGCCGCCGTAGGCCTTTTCGACCGCGGCGTCGAAGACTCGCTGCGAGGCCTTCCAGATGTCGCGGCCCGTGCCGTCGCCCTCGATGAAAGGGATGATGGGCTGATCGGGCGCCACGATCTTCCCGTTGATGTATTCGATCGGTTGGCCGTCTTGCGGCAGTTCCAGTCCGTTGTAGGTGGCTTGCATTGGCTCTGAGAGATCCCTTCCCAAGTAGGTTAGAGGTTGAGGCTACCATCCGGGATTCAGGGTTTGCAATGGCTCCAGCATTCCGGTTCATGGCCACGCCCCAGGCGCGCAGCAAACGGGATTCATTTTGCAGGGAATCATGCCCGCCAGTGGGTGCCTCATGGGTTCTTCTGCTCATAAAGGGTGTACGACCCCTGCAAATCTTCTCCTCGGGCCACAAAGGAATGTATTTCGACCAAGCCCAGCTTCTGTGCGTAGGCCGGATCGAGTTTGGGATTCGATTGGATGAGAATCACAGGGAGCGGAGCGCTTCCGCGCGAAGTCTTAAGATCTTCGAGAGAGACTATCCGATAACTATCGAACTTGGTATTGAACACCACGTACGAACCGAAGCATTTGCAGCTCACAACATAGGTCGACGGCCGCTCGACATAGCCTATCACCGGTGTGGTCCAATGTCCGCCGAATACCAAAGGGTTCCTGTCCAAACCTTGTTGCTTGAGCCATGAGGCGACGTCTCCCGCGGCATACTTCGGGTGGGTCAAAATCGATGTGGTGTAGTAGATACCTGTCAGGGTTTGGAAGGCCAGGATCGCGAGAACCACAACGGAGGCGAGCGTCTGAGGTAATCGAAGCCTGCCTGCCTTGCCGGAGACGGTATATGCATCGATCATGAGTGCGAGAACAAAGACTGTGAAGAGCATGCCCAGGTGACGCAGATCCGGGTCTTTCACTGTGATGCCCATGGCAATCAAGAGCAACGTTGCAGCCGTGAGGAAAAACGTCCGGGCCTGGCTGGTGCGAAGCGCACCGGCAATCAGGATCATCAGAATAAGGGACAGTCCTATCGCCGGAAGGGAAAGATGATTGTCTGGGTCCAGCCAGCCGCGCACAGAAGCCGGCATGCTTTCAGGGCGCGCTGGGAGAAAGGCTTTCCAGGCTCTCTCTTCCGATTGGAGGATATTGAAGGCCATAGAATGCCGGCCCTCGGGCCATATTGGAACGTTGATATCCGCGGGCATGCGTACAGTCAGGTATGCGGTCGCCAGACTCGCAAGCAACACCACTAGCGCAATCCTGAATTCAGAGTCTAGGAATATCCTCCCCGATTTTTTCCAGCTATCGAGTTTGGCGAAGCAAAACGCCCACAGGGCGATGGCGCCAGCAACAGGAACTGCGAGAATATGCGTGTTCATTGCTAACGCGAGAAGGAGGATGGCCAACTTGCGATGCTGGCGCTCCCCGAGCAAGCAACGCGTCGCAGCCGTCAGCAACAGCATCGTCAGCATATAGCTTCTGGCCAGACCGCCATAGTAAGAGAAGACGTAGAAGGAGAAGACGATCAATACGCGCAGGGGCCAATGCAGTCTGCGAGCGGAAAGAACGAGCCAGGCCTCCGCCACGGCGAAGAGGTAGTTGATGACCTCCATGCTGACCGGGTTCCATGACATGTGGGCGGGGATGTACAACACCAGGTACCAAAACGCAGGATGCCCTTCGTAGCGCAGTGCGTGAAACAGATCGAAGAGAGAATGATTGTCGCGGGCAATCAGCCACGCCTGCATTTCGTCATTCCACAGCTGGTGACGAAAGGCAACCATGGCTAGCAGAAGCGCGAAGAGTACGGAGAGCGACCACTCGAATGCGCCATTGCGCGAGTTGTCCTCAGCCACCGCCGATTGACCGCCGCATTGAGCTGGAGGCGTTGCGGCCACCGGCACGGAGTGCGATGCGAGCATCTGTTCCCCTTTGACTATCGGAACCTGGAGTACCGGATCTGGACGATCGGGATTGTTGCGATTGTATCAACCTCAGCATTCGCGCATCGACTCTCCGGGGGGGTGGCGAGAAGGAGAACGCGGCTCGACGTACCTGAGAGCGATTGCGCTTCATGGAGTGCCGCATCAATGAGAAATCGATCAAACGCTGGCCTGGGAACGAGCTACCAGAAGGTTGAGGACCTGATTGAGGCTCTGGAAGGTCCGGTGCATCGATGATCGTTCTTGATGTCAACCTCCTTATCTGCGCATACGACACAACCTGCAAGGAGCACAAGAAGGCCCGAGTTTGGGTCGAGGACGTCTTCATTGGGGACGAGCCTGTGGGGTTGCCTTGGCAGACTCTCTCCGCTTTCCTGCGCATCCTCACGTATCCGGAGACCTTCGGCGAGCGCTTCAGCATGAAGCGAGCCGCCGGAATTGTCTGCGAGTGGCTGGCTTTGCCCCATGCGCGAATGCTGGTCCCTGGCGAAGGCCATTGGAGACTCTTCCAGGAGATGCTTGCGAAGGGCGATGTGAGGGGGAAGCTCACGAGCGGCGCGGCATTAGCTGCGTTGACAGTGGAGTACGGGGGTGTTCTGTACACAAATGACGGCGATTTCGCCGGTTTCCAGGATTGCGGCGGGTCCAGTCCGTTGTAGGTGGCTTGCATTGGCTCTGAAATGTCCCTTCCCCAGTAGTTTAGAGGTTGAGGCTACCATCCTGGATTCAGGGATTGCAATGGCGGGGGTGCGCATCCGGCGAGATGCCTTGACAAGAGAATTCGACCCCATGGTTCAGATACCCGGCCTTGAATCGACTACACTCTCTACATAACCTCAAGACAGGAGACACCGGAATGCGCTCAACGCTCTCTTTCGTGCCGCGCGGAAGTCTCGCGATTTTTCCGTTGCTGGCGGGCTTGGTCCTGCCAGTTCTTGCACAGGCTCCGGCCGTGCAGTCTGCTACAGCGGCTCTGGCGCCGTCGCACACCCCTGAAGTGACGGTAAAGATGAATACTCTGGCGCATCGCATTCTCAACGCGGGATTGAAGGGCAACGCTCTGAGTGGGGATGATCTAAAACCGTGGCATATGAGAGTAGATATTCAGTTCGCTCAGCCAGGGAAGTCAAAGCCCGAAATGGCGACGCTCGAAATGTGGTCTATGGGTCCGTACCAGTGGAAACGTACCTATTCGAGCCGCGAACCGCATTTGGATGGCTCGGAGTGGAGTCTCTCGCGCTTTGAACAATATCGGAGCAAGCCTGATGCAGGCGGGTTCAATCCTTTTGGCCTCAATCTGCGCGCGACGCGTCCGGTCGTTGATCCCCTGTATCAATCAGCTAACATTGGGCCCGACTATGAGATGGCGATCACAAAGGTGAATAAGGAGGGGCTGACACTGACTTGCGTATTGGTAGCCGATCCCTCCGCATATATTGACGTAGACGAGTCCAATCCGGATTATCTCTTTCCGGCCATGTGTTTCGACAACGAAATGCACCTGAGGGCGACCTCAACCGCCGATACGATGGTGCAACTCGACGACATTCAGCCGTTTCAGAATCGTGCCGTTGCCAGAGATGTAAAAGTCATTGCCAAGGGCGCACAAGTCGCGGAGATGAAGGTAACGCTACTGGAGTTGTGGACTGGCGCCGATGCCGAGCAATTGAAGCCGGGCAAAGGCGCAGTCCCAGAACCTTACAGAATCGAGGCTGGTCATCCAAAGCCTGAATCTGTGCATGAAGAGGGATTCCTGGCTCCGCCCTCTCCCAGTGGCGTTCCGTATCGCGGCGTTGTGGTTATTCCAATCGTGATCAAGAAAGACGGCAGCGTCAAGGCGGACCAGAAGGGAATCTACCCTCCGATACAATCGATTCGGGAGGTATCGGAGTCGGCGCTTAACAGATGGAAATACAAGCCATACCTTGTAGACGGCCAGCCGGTAGAGGTAGCCTTCTCGGTCCATTATGTGATCGATGGCAAGCCGTTTGTTCCCTCCTATGAGCGTCCCAATGCCTGTCCGGTGCCACCTGCTCCAGAGGATTTCTCCAGCGCTTACGATCCCAAGCGAAATCCAACCAAAGACCTGATCATGGCTGAGAAACAGGCCAAACAGGCGAACAAACGCATTCTGATGGAAGTGGGCGGCAACTGGTGCGGATGGTGCAAGTTGCTGGACAAGACCTTTGTCGATCACCCGGACCTCCTCAAGCTCCGCGATTCCAATTATCTGTTGATGAAGGTCAACATGAGTGGCCTAAATGAGAACTATCCATTTCTCAGTCAGTATCCAAAGATTCCGGGTTACCCCTGGCTCTTCGTACTGGATGCGGACGGAAAGCTTCTCGTATCCAAAAATACAGATGATCTGGAGAATCATTTGACTGGCTATGACGACAATGCAATCAAAGAGTTTCTGTTGGCTTGGAAGCCATAGATTTGCCTTTGGTTTTTGCTGAACGATGCCAACTGCTTCTGGAACATTGGATCTCGTCTCTCGGATCGGGAGGGAAGCTACTGCTCCTTCGCGTCCCTGAAGTTGTCGCCCTCAAAACGCGGGATGCCGAAGTGGCCGCGCAGATGGAGCAGGTCGACAGGACTGAGATCGCCTTTGAGCGTAACCAGAGTGAGGTTCCTTGGCGACTCGACAAGCACCACCGCGCCGCGCACATTCACGCCGTCCAGTGTCAGCCACACATCGGTGGTTCCGTCGTGGACAGGGCCTCCGCCGCTGCTGGTGGTGACCATATGCTTCCATCCGCGCTGATGGTATGCCTCGCGTAGCGCTTCCACTTGCGCCTGGTCCGCAATGCCCGCCGCGCCGAAGCGGAGCAGGTGCACGGTGATGCCGTCGATTTTGGCGATGGCCTGACGGGTCTCCGGCTCTGAATCCGGAACCAAGCTCGACGCCGCGGCGAGCATCGTCCGGTCCAGCGTGAAGCTCGACTTGGTGGCAGCCTGCGCGCTGAGCCGCGACAGAGCAGCGGGAGTCCAGTCCAGATCGACCGGAGGCGACCCGGGATTTGGCGCGGGATCGTCCGCGACAGAGGAGGCTAACCTGTTGTGAGCCGCAATGGGAGCCTGCGCCAGCGCGGCGTTGCAACCAATTGCCGCGGTCAAAACGGCAATTCCAAACCAATGCAAATCCTTCATGCTCTGTTAAACGTATCGAGCGTCAAAAAGTTGCCCGGAAGCCGGGGAATCACCTCGCGGCAACCCGGTAAACGGTGGCGGCCTCGGTATGTTGAGCAAAGATACGACGAAAATGGTGGAACGGCAGTTGCCCCGGAGCGGTATTTCGGCGATACTTAGGTGTTGTGTCTTGCGCGGCTGGGCGTGTCCGCCTGGCCCCCATTTGACCGGTATCAGGAACTTTGCCGGAAAAGACCCCAAGAATCAGGGTTCCCATGGACAGATCTTCGTCCGTCGGGTGGAAGATTTGCAACAGAGCACAGGAATCTGAAAGGAACCGTATACCCGTGGTAATGATTCGTTTGGCGCGTTTTGGCGCCCGCAAACAGCCCTACTATCGCATCGTGGTCATCGAGAAGGACCGCGCCCGCAACGGCCGTTCGATCGAGGTCGTCGGCACCTACAACCCCCGTACCAACCCGGCCACGGTCGATCTGAAGCACGAGCGCGTCGCCTACTGGCGCAGCGTGGGCGCGCAGTTGTCGCCCAGGGTCGAGAAGCTGCTCGCCAAGAATCCGGCGCCCGTTGCCGAAGCGGCCGCAGCCTGAACTTCTACACATCTCATAAGGCGCGCCCATCGCTAAACCGGCGCGCAACCTGTTGCTGACGGCGATGGGTGCGGGCTGATAGTATGCCCGCATCGATCCAAGCGCTTCATTTTTGGTCGCCAATTCCTGGTTGCCAATTCTTGGACGCATCCGGTAAGGGGTACGAGCATGACCCAAGACGCGATGGTGGAAGTGGAAGAGCTGGTCCGCGAGATTGCGCGGGCCCTGGTGGATGAGCCGTCAGCCGTTGAAGTGGAGAGTGTGGGCCGCGATGAGAATACGGTCCTCAAGCTCCGCGTGGCGCCGGCGGACGTGGGCAAGGTCATCGGCAAGCAGGGGCGCACGGCCCGCTCGATGCGCACCATCCTGGGCGCAGTGAGCATGAAGGTGCATCACCGCTACACGCTCGACATCCTGGAAGAAGACGAGCCCTGAGGGGATTGCCGATGCGTCTGGCCCTCCGCGGGAGGCCGCGATGACCCCGCCCGAAATTTGGACTTGGCTGGCGCGGGTTCGCCGGCCGCAGGGACGCAAAGGCGAAGTCTTCGCCGATCTTCTCACCGATTACCCTGAAAAATTTGCCGAACGCCGGCGGCTCTGGCTGCTAGGCGACACAGCGCAGGCAACAAAGGTTCCCCGCGAGGTGGAACTCATTTCCCATTGGCCGCACAAGGGCGGCATCGTGCTGCACTTTGCCGGGGTGGATTCGATCACGGCGGCCGAAACGCTCAAGGGCCTGATTGTGGCCATTCCGAGCACCGAACGGGCCGATTTGGATGAGGACGAGGTCTACATCGGCGACCTGATTGGCTGTGTGCTAGTGGATGTGGCCGGTGCTGTGCCAGTTGTCGTTGGCGAGATCGAGGGCGTTGACCGGATGGCCGGGCCGGTGGCGCTACTTGTGGTGCGCGGCGCGCTGGGCGAGGTTTTGATTCCCTTTGCCAAGAGCTACCTGCGGCACATCGACTTGAGAGCCAAGCGTGTCGAAATGGCACTTCCTGAGGGGCTTGTGGATTTGAATGCGCCGGGGAAAACGCCGTAACCTTCCGTCATTCCTACTCTGATTCCACTCGGATCGCATCGAGCAGCTTGCGATCTTCTTTGCTGAGACTGGCGCCCTCCAGCAAATCCGGGCGGTTGGTCAGGGTCTTGCGCAACTGCTGCTCGCGGCGCCAGCGGCGAATCTCCGCGTGGTCGCCATTCATCAGGACCTCTGGCGCGCGCAGGCCGCCAAACTCGGCTGGCCTAGTGTAATGCGGGTAGTCGAGCAGGCCGCCTGAGCCGTGCTGCGAACGCGGGACACCAACGTCGGCGGTTGCGATCTCGGCGTCGGCCACGCCAAAGCTCTCGAACTCTCCAGAGGCCTCGTTGCCCAGCACGCCGGGGATCAGGCGCATCGTGGCATCGATCACCACTGCGGCGGCCAGTTCGCCCCCGCTCAGGACATAATCGCCTATGGACAGCTCCATGTCGCAATAGAGCTGGTTGATGCGCTCGTCGACGCCTTCGTAACGGCCGCAGATGAGGACGATGCGGTCGAGGGTGGCCAGTTCACGGGCCATCGCCTGGGTGAAGGGGTGGCCCTGGGCGGAGAGGAGGATTACGCGGGTCTTCGCGGCGGGTTGGGTCGCTTCGGGGAGAGTTTTCTCGGGGGCTAAAGCCCCGTCTTCTTTTGAATCTTCTATGCACGGGCTAAAGCCCGTGCCCTTCAAGCGCTCGGCCTTGGGTTGGATGCCCAGCGAAGCCACCGCCTCGGCCAGCGGCTCGGGCTTGAGCACCATGCCTTCGCCGCCGCCAAAGGGACGATCGTCGACGGTGCGGTGCCGGTCGTGCGTGAATTCGCGCAGATCGTGCACCCCAACCGAGACCAGTTCCTCGGCCAGGGCGCGGCGCAGGATGCCGTTGTCGAAGATGCCGGCAAAGAAGCCGGGGAATATCGTGACGATCTCAAATCGCATACGGTTCTTCTCAAGGATATATTGGTCCAGACCTTCCAGGTTGAAGGGAAGAGACGCCGGCGAAAGACAACCGCAGGTACCTCGACCAGGCCATGCTTCGCTCAGGATGACAGGTTCGTGGTGATTCATTCGATTCGGGAGAGATCGGCGGCAGATTTTTCCGCGCATGAACCGGCCCTGATGTGCTTTACTGTTGGGCAACAGCTATGGCGGACTTTGAATCATTGATCAATCGCTGGCAGAAGGCCGGCGTCCTGGATTCGGTGGCTGCGAGCCGCATCCGTGCCTGGGAATCGGAACAGAAACGCCCAGGTGGGCGTGATTCGAAACACGCGGGCTGGCAAGGGCTGGTGGCGCTCATCCTGGGAGCGATCCTGCTGGCCTGCGGCGTGGCGCTCTTTGTCTCGGCACACTGGGACCAGATCGGCCCCGGCGCGCGCTTTGCCGTGGTGCTGGGGATGGTCAGCCTCTTCCACCTCGGCGGGGCCTTCACGCGCAAGAGCTCTCACGGGCTCGGGACGGCACTGCACGCCGTGGGAACCCTCTCGACCGGCGCAGCTATTGCTTTGGTCGGCCAGATCTTCAATATTCAGGAGCACTGGCCGGCGGCTGTGCTGATGTGGGCCATTGCAGCGCTGGCGGGCTGGGCTCTGCTCCGCGACGAGGCGCAGCAGACGCTCGCGCTCGTGCTCGTTCCGGCATGGATTCTTTCTGAGTTTTCGTATGCCGCCGAGGGTCACATCGGCGAATGGGTCTACTCGGGCCGGTTCCTGATCGTCTGGGGGACGCTTTACCTCACGTTCTTCATTGGCTCAAAACGCAAGATACTGCGGGGCATTCTCACAGCGGTCGGGGCGATTGCCTCCGTCGTGGGAATCGTGACTCTGCTGCTGGATGGATGGAGTTCGTGGGGCAACCAGACCTATCTGCCGCTTGGGCTTCGGACCTGGGGCTGGATCGACATTGCCGCGCTGCCGATTCTCTTTGCGGTCTTCAAGTTCCGCAAGAGCATGCTGCCCGTGGTGGCTGGGCTTGCCTTCTCGGTCGCGCTGCCCTGGTGCCAACGGGTCTGGACGCAGACCTACAACTACGGCGGCCTGGACCGTGGCTCCTATGTTCGCAGCGAGCCTAATCTTGCCGCCCACGCGCTGGTAGCGGCCTTCTGTGTCTTTATCATCTGGTGGGGCGTGCGGCAGGCCTCGAAGACGCTGGTCAATCTGGGCGTTGTTGGATTTGCTGTCACTGTCGGCTGGTTCTACTTCAGCGACATCATGGACAAGCTCGGCCGCTCGCTGGGGCTGATCGGACTGGGCATTCTCTTCCTGGCCGGCGGGTGGATTCTGGACAGAACTCGCCGCAAGCTGGTCGCCGAAATAGGCAAAACGGACGTTTCCGTCGAGGAGGCGCAATGAAGCTCTCCAAAGCCTCTGTCGCATTGCTTGTGATTCAATTGGCCCTGGTCTCGTCGATCGCGGCCAAGTACCTCTACCAGCGCGAGAGGTGCCCGCGGGTCTGGACACGCGCGGCAGCCTATGACCCAAATCTTGTGATGCGGGGCCGTTATCTGAGCCTGCAACTGACCGTGGACGGCTGCCAGAGCACGCTCTCTTCCGCGCTGCACGCGGTCTTCCCGCGCAACGCCGACGGCACGACCAGCCCCAACGGATTCACACTCGCATTGCATGAACGGGATCGATTCCGCGCCAAGCTGAAGGTCAAGAACAACAAGCTCATCGCCATTCGGATTCCCGAGGCCGACCTCACCTCAAAGGGAGTGTATGTGACGGCGAACCCAGGAGACTCCTGCGACGCCTTGCACATCGACGAGCCGGTGGACTTCTATATTGCCGAGCACGCGGCCGATCCGACGCCGTTGAAGGCCGGTCAGGAGCTTTGGATTGAGGTGACCGTTCCGCGCAAAGGCCCGCCCAGGCCGATTCAACTGGCGCTCAAGCAGGATGGCGTGTGGAAGCCGCTGGCCTTTCAATAGAAGCGCTTCCTAGTGTGGTGAGTCCGAAGTTCATCGAAGAACAAGCGCAGATTCTTCGACTCACCACCCCCGAACTGAAAGACGTTCGGGGCCCCGTTCGCTCAGAATGACAGCCGGTTTTGTGTTGCGTATTCCAGACTCAGAACACTAGCGCGCCCTGAAGGGCCTCGCCGCGGCGGGTTGATCGGCGCCCACCTGGCCTGCTTTGATGTCGGCGACGAAGAAGTTCTCGCCGCGCGTGGGGCTGCCGGAGAGGCGGCGCAGCATGGCCAACTGGCCCACATGGGTGAGAGCGTCGGCGATAGGGCCCTGAAAGAGCTGCTCGGCCGGGGCGTGGAGCGGTTGATCCGAGGCGAGATACCCGTCCAAGGTCTGGAGCGACTGAAAGAAGCGCTGCTGCTCCTCGGCCCATGCGCGCGGCTGAGTGGCCTGCCAGCGCTCCTGGCCGATGGCCACGCTCAGCGCCCAGTCGAAGAGGTCGGCCATGTGGGCAAGAATCTGCACCGGCATACGGCCGGCGCCGGCGAATCCTGCAAAATGATCGGGGGCGCCCTCAAGGGCACGGGCAGCTCTATAGGCGACGGTGGCCAGGGTGTGGCGGAGCAATTGACGTTTCTCATCCATACGTGGAACTATAGCGCAAAATGCCCCAGACACAACCCCTCCCATTTGTAGTAAACTTAGAGTTCTGAGTCCATCAGCAGGAAAATACCATGTCTATTCATCCCGTAATGCAGCGCTTGGCAGACAAGCTCAAGCGTACCGACCTTCCCGAGTTTGTTCCTGGCGATCAGGTTCGCGTCCAGGTGAAGATCAAGGAAGGCGATAAAGAGCGCTTGCAGGCCTTTGAGGGCCTGGTCATCGCTATCAACAAAGGGCCCCAGGGCACTTTTACCGTTCGCAAGATGAGCTTTGGCCAGGGCGTGGAACGCATCTTCCCGTTCAACTCCAAGGTCATCGAGAAGATCGAGAAGGTTCGCAGCTACAAGGTGCGCCGCGCCAAGCTGTTCTACCTCCGCGGACTGCGCGGCAAGGCCGCCCGTCTGAAGGAAGTGGGCCGCGTGGTGGCCAAGGAAGCTTAGTCCCGAGCGTTTTTCGTTACCCAATAGCCCCGGCTCCGGCCGGGGTTGTTTTTTTGCTATTGGCGCTCGATGCGGAACTGCGAGACGAGATTTTGCAACTCGACCGCCAGACGGGAGAGATCGGAGCAGGCTTTGGCTGAGTCCTGTGTTCCGGCCGTAGACAGATCGATGACCCGGACAATTTCAGCCATGGTGCGGTTGACCTCTTCGGTGGCCGAGGTCTGTTCGGTGGAGGCGACAGCGATCTGGCTGATCATGTCTTTGACATTGTCAGAGGCTTGAATGATGCCGGTGATGGAAGAGCCGGCGCGGGTGGCGCTCTCGGCGCTTTCGTTCACATGAACAATTTCGGTTCTGATCGACTCGACGGCTTTTTTGGCCTCGCTTTGAATATTGGCGATCAGACCGCCGACCTCGCGCATGGCCTGGCCGGTCCGTTCCGCGAGGCGGCGCACTTCACCGGCCACAACGGCGAAGCCGCGGCCCTGTTCGCCGGCGCGGGCGGCTTCGATAGCCGCATTCAGGGCCAGCAGGTTGGTCTGCTCGGCGATCTCTCCGATGACGGAGATGACTTTGCCGATCTCATCGGAGCTGCGGGCCAGCCCTTCGATCTGGTCGCTGGTGTCGCGGCTGGCCTGCGTAAGGCTCTGCATGGCAGAGACGGTCTGATCGACGACCTGTCCGCCCTGATGCGCCTCTTTGCGGGCGCCGGCGGCTCCCTCGGCCGCGCGCGCGGCGTTGGCGCTCACCTCGGCGATGGCGGCCGACATCTCGTGCATGGTGGCCGCGATCTGCTGGCTTTGATTCTTCTGGGTAGTTGCGTTATCGAGCAACCCCTCGGACGAGGCCGAAAGTTCCAGGGCGGCGCTGGCCACAAGCTCGGCGTTTCTGGCGACGGACTGGATGGTTTGGCGGAGACTGTTCTTCATGCTGTTGAGCAGTCCCGCGCATGTACCGATCTCATCCTGGTTTCTGACCACCATGTCGTCCATGGAGAGGTCGTTATCTGCAATGGACTCGATCGTAGCCACCATCTGGGCAACCCGCACGGTGATGTTGCGGGCGATGGATCGGGCCATGGCAATGCCCACGATGAGTCCCATCAGGACGAGAACCAGGAGCTCGATCGTTGCTTTCGATTCTGCGGCCTGCTGTTGCTGTCGAGCGGCTGCTGACAGCTCGCCTCCTCTTTTGGATAGGGCTGCCAACGAGTCGATCAGTTGGGAGCGCATCGCGGAGGTCTTCGGGCTAAAGATCAGTTCGGTGGCCTCGGCCGGCTTTCCGGCACGCGCCAACTCAAGCGCCTGGTCTGTGACCTTGTGGTAGTCGTCCATGGACTGGTGAATCTGGGCCAGTATATGCTTTCCCTTTTCTGTATGAACGATGGTCGCCAGATTGGAGAAGTCGTCATCGAGAAGACGGTTGTTGTTCCCGTAGCCGGTTAACTCCTCAGTACGGCTGCCATCGAGGAGAAACCCGCGAAGCTCTGTCCTCTGATCGCTCAGACGGTTCTCAATATCCTTTATCAAGAGAAACGAGTGATTTTTCTCTGCGATCTCCGCGGACTGGAAAGCGAAGTCTTTTATCGTGAGATAGCTCACTACACCCACGAGCAGGAGTACCAATAGGACAGCTCCGAATCCCACCGCCAGTTTCATCCCTGATATGGAGTGACCCGTCAACCCCTGCACATCGATGGGATTGTTTTTGTTGTTGTTTTTGTTTTTCGAGGACAGAGCCAGCCACAGCCGGGGCAGATTTGAGCGACGATTGATCAGT
>Ga0181535_10004693_pt1 | contig 15019 bp, 11 predicted proteins | sample PEATcosm2014_Bin_44_FD_119774 | JGI IMG/M metagenome (GOLD analysis project Ga0181535, IMG submission 119774) | Peatland microbial communities from MTU Mesocosm Facility, Houghton, MI, USA - PEATcosm2014_Bin17_30_metaG | ecosystem: Environmental > Terrestrial > Soil > Wetlands > Peat | place... | reverse complement strand
CACCGAAGCCGACATCCAGCCTCAGGTGCAGATGCTCGTGAACGCCATGGCCAAGAATCCCGCCGCGATCTGCCTCGCGGCGCTCGACACGAACTCGGTCATGGATCAGCTGAACGAGGCGATGCAGAAGCACATTCCCATCATCGGCTTCGACTCCGGCGTCCCGAACGCCCCCAAGGGCGCGATCTACGCGACCGCGGCAACCAACAGCTACAACGCGGCCGCTCTCGCGGCGGACAAGATGTTCGAGGCCATCAAGGCCAAGATCGTGGCGGCGACCGCCATGAAGCCGGTCACCATCATCGACTTCAACCAGGACGCCACCAGCCAGTCGGTGACCTCGCGCGGCAAGGGCTTCCGGGACGAGATGATCAAGCTCATCAGCACCCAGGGCAAGCACTCCAAGTCCGACATCAAGGTGACCGGCAACCCGGCCTACATCGCCTCCGACACCCCGACCATGGGCAAGGCCGTCATCATCGACGTGGTGGTCCCGGCTACGCCTAAGGACACCGACGCGACCGACTCCGCCCAGGCCTTGCTGAACCGCGTCCAGTCGGACAACGTCCTCGGCATCTTCTGCTCGAACGAAGGCACTGCGCGGGCCGTCATCGCCGCGAGCAACGACGGCAGCTCGCTGCCGACCCAGTATCCGGGCCTGGTAGTCATCGGCTTCGACGCCGGCAAGGCGCAGAAGGCCGCCGTCAAGAACAAGTATTTCTTCGGCGCGATCACGCAGGACCCGGTCCGCATCGGGTACCTTGCCGTCGAGCTCGCGTACAAGGCTGTGAAGGGTCAGAAGGTCGCGGACGTGGACACCGGCGCCAAGTTCTATACGGCCGACAACATGGACCAGGACGTTTTCGGACCGCTTCTCTACGACTGAGAAAGCGGAGTCCCGACTTCTCGGGGGCGGCCGCCGCGGCCGCCCCTTTCATTACGGCCCGTATCTGGGGCCCACATCCGGCGGGGAGGCGCGAATGGTCTCGGTTTGCGGCGAAGTGGAAGGCCGCCTCGCCATATGAAGGCGGCGAGGCGAGGCGGGCTCGACGCCCGGCTGGAGCGGCCCGAGGGCCGGCCCACGATCTTCCTCTCGAACGAGTCCGTGGTCCTGGGCATCGAGCCCGAGGGCTGCATGACCCCTCTCTTCGGATTGCGCCGCGCGCGCGAAGTCCTCGACGCTCATTGGGTACCCTCCTTCAGGCTCCCGGCCGCGGAGTCCAAGACGGGCGGACTCCTCGGTCGCATCGCGGGAGAATTCCTCTGCTGTCCCAACTTCGGCCCGGACTGCCGGGTCCGGGGCGCCTCCGTCCCTTCCCACGGATGGACCGCCCACGAGGAGTGGACGCTCGAGGGCATCGGCCTCAGCGACGACGGCGACGAGGCCTGCTGCGAGCTCTCGCTCGAGAGTCCCTCTCCCGAGCTGCCTCTCTCCTGGCATAGGCGCGTGTCGGTCGCGAAGAGGCAGGGCGCCTATTACAGCCTCCTCTCCGTCCGCAATCGAGGCGCCTCGCCCCTCCCGATCTGCATCGGCCACCATAACACCGTCGGCGCGCCCTTCCTCGAGGGCGGCTGCAGGATCAGCCTCTCGGCGGAGCGCTTCAAGGTCTCTCCCGAAGGGACCGAGTTCGACTCGACGGGGAGGCTCGCGGTGGGCGCGGAGTTCGGGGACCTCGCCTCCGCTCCGCTGCGGAAGGGCGGCGTCGCCGACATCGGACTCGTGCCCGGCCTCGTAGGCAGCACCGACTTCGTCGCCGGCGCCGTCCCGCGCAAGCTGTCCCTGGGGTGGAGCTGCGTGGTCAATCCGCGGCTCGGTCTCGCCTACCTGTGCTTCTTTCCCGGCGCCTCGGCTCTGCCGGAGGGGGAGATAGCCCTCTCCTTCAACGACCTGTGGATGCAATACGGCGGCAGGAGCTTCAAGCCTTGGGCCGAGACCGAGGGCGGCGAGGACAGGACCTTCTGCCTCGGCACCGAGAACGCGACGGGAGCCTTCGCGAGCGGCCTCGGCTATTCCCTCTCCCATCCCGAGCTTCTCGGCCTGCCAACCACCGTCGAGATTCCCGCGGGCGGCGAGCGGAGGCTCTGCTACGGGACCGCCCTCTTGGAACTCGACCGGGCCCTCCTCCGGGAAGGAGTCCGCGACGTCGAGGCCGAGGGCTCGAGCATCGTCCTCCGGGGGAAGAAGTCCTACCAGCGCGTCGCGCTCGAGGGAGATTTCGCCCGCCCTCGAGGATCCGCGGGGTGGCCGGCCCGTTGAAAGCTTAGCTCAGGTACTGAAGGTATTCCGCGTAGCCCTCCTTCTCCATGTCCCCCTCGGGCACGAAGCGGAGGGCGGCGGAATCCATGCAGTAGCGTTTGCCCGTCGGCTCGGGGCCGTCGTCGAAGACGTGGCCCAGGTGGGAGTCGGCGACGAGGCTCCTCGCCTCGATCCTCAGCATGCCGTGGCCGGTGTCCCGCCTCTCCACGACGCTCGTAGGCGCCAGGGGCTTCGCGAAGCTGGGCCAGCCCGTACCCGAGTCGAATTTGTCCTTCGAGGAGAAGAGGGGCTCTCCGGAGACTATATCCACGTATACCCCCCGTCGATGCTCGTCCCAGTACTCGTTCTGGAAGGCGGGCTCGGTGCCGTCCCGCTGCGTGACCTGGAATTGCAGGGGCGTGAGGCGTTCCCTCAGCGTCGCCTCGTCGGGCTTCGTCCATCCCTTCCGGACTTTATCGTATTCCATATCCTGAATATACGCACGAGCCGCGCCGCGGTCCACGGCGGCGCCCCGGCGCCGGGGCGCTTCACTCCCTCGCGTCGCTCGTGTAATCTCTCTGCATGGCAAGCATGAGCATCGCCGCGGCCGCGAAGGAAGGCCGAATACTCGTGTCCGACGGCGCCTGGGGCACCTTCCTCTATCTAAAGGGCCTGGGCAAGGGGCAATGCCCCGAGCTCTGGTGCTCCTCGAGGCCCGCGGACGTCCGCGACATCGCCTCGAGCTATCTCTCGGCAGGCGCCGACATGGTGGAGACGAACAGCTTCGGCGGCACGCGGATCAGGCTCGCGAGCGCCGGCCTGGCCGGGCGCGCGGGCGAGCTCAACGAGGCGGCCGCCCGGTTGTCGCGCGAAGCCGCGGGCTCTCGCGCGTCCGGCGGTCCCGCCTGGGTCCTGGGCTCGATGGGCCCGACGGGAAAGATGCTCGTCATGGGCGACGTGACGCCCGAGGAGATGGGCGCCGCCTTCGGCGAGCAGGCCCTGGCCCTCGCGCGCGGCGGCGCCGACGCGCTCTGCGTGGAGACGATGAGCGACGCCGAGGAGGCGGCCATCGCCGTCCGCGCCGCCAAGAAGGCCACGGGCCTCGAGGTGATCTGCACCTTCACCTTCGACAGGACCGCGCAGGGATACTTCCGTACGATGATGGGCCTCTCGCCCGAGGAGGCGGCGGCGGCGGCCCTCGACGCCGGGGCCGACATAGTGGGAACGAACTGCGGCAACGGCTTCGCGGGGATGATCGAGGTAGTCAGGGCGATGCGTCCGGCAGCGCGGGGCGCGCCGATCATGGTGCAGGCCAACGCGGGCCTGCCGACCAATGTCGACGGCGTCGATACCTACCCCGAAAGCCCCCAGGACATGGCGGCCCTCGTTCCCGCCTTGCTGGACGCGGGCGCGAGCGTGGTCGGCGGTTGCTGCGGGACCACGCCCGCCCACATCGCCGCGATCAGGAAGGCCGTCGACGAGTATCGCGCGGTTCGCTGATCTCGCCCGAATCGCCCTCGCCCCTCAGCGCCTCTCTCCTCAGGAAGACGAAGACCGCCAGGGCCGCCGCCTCGATCGCCACGGAGAGGGCGACGACCAGGCCGAGCGACAGGTCGTAGAGCAGGCCCATGCCGGCGCTCCCCGCGAAGACGGCGAGGCCGTAGGCCGAATTGAAGATGCCGTAGCCGGTGCCGCGCTTCTTCATCGGCGTGATGTCGGCTATCGCGCTTTTCATGATCGTCTCGTGGGCGCCCATCACGACGCCCCAGACCGCGGCGGCCGCGATCGCCAGGCCCTTGGACGAGGAGAAGCCGAATACGGGGATGAGCATGGAGAAGACGGGGATGATCGCCAGCGCGGAGAGGCCCCCCCGCTCGCGGCCGGAGCGCCTCTTCATCCAGTCGTAGCCCAGGCCGACGAGGAGGGCAGTTAGCCCGTCGACCCCCATCGCGATGGCGTAGAAAAGAGGAATCTCGGCGTCCGTGAGCACGCCCTTCGCCTTGAAATGGAAGCCGAGTATCGCCCAGCTCGTGAAGCCCAGGGTCGTGACGAAGGTGAAGGCCACGTAGAGCCTGAAGGTCCCCGTCAGCCTGTCGGCCTCCCCGACCGCGGGGACTATGGGCTCGAGCCTCTCGGGATCGGGCATCCTGAAGAAGGCGACGAGGAGTATGGCCATGAGGGCGCCGAAGGGCAGCCAGAGCCAGCGATAGGCGGCCTGGTATTCGGCTACGCTGGCGCCCGCCTTTCCGCCGAACGCGAACACCAGCGCGAACACGAGAGGGCCCAGTATCGCGCCGGTCTGGTCCATGGCCTGATGGAGGCCGAAGCCGAACCCGGTGCCCACCTGCCTCGTCGCAGTGGAGAGGATGGTGTCCTTGGCCGGCGATCGTATCGCCTTGCCGACGCGCTCCAGGACGATGAAGAGGGCGGCGGTCCGCCAGGCTCCGGTGAGGGCGAGGAGGGGCACCGACGCGAGGGTGGCGTAGCCGGCGATCGTGAAGGCCCAGTAGGCCTTGGACCTGTCCGCCCAGGCGCCGGTGAGCAGGCGGACGAGGTAGCCGAGCATCTCGGCGAGGCCCGCGACCAGGCCGACGAGGGCGGCGTCCGCGCCGAGGGTCTCGAGGTAGGGGCCGTTGACGCTGCGCGCGCCCTCGAAGATCGCGTCGCTGAAGAGGGAGATGATCCCGAATACTATTATAAGCCGGATGGCCAGGGCCCTGGCGCCGCCCTCATGAACGCGGGCTTTTCGCATAGGGCATGCTAGCGCATATCCCGCCGCCTATTCCACGGTGGTCGCCCCGAGGCGAGGCTCTATGCGGACTTCTGCCGGCAGGCGGCCACGGCCGCCTCGGCGGCGCTCGCCGCGTCGGCCGTGTAGATGTCGGCCCCTATGGACTTGCAGAAGGAATCGGTGATGGGCGCTCCCCCGACCATGATCCTGACCCTGTCGCGGATGCCCGAGCCCTTGATGCTCTCCACGACGTTCTTCATCTCGGTCATCGTGGTGGTGAGGAGGGCCGAGCAGCAGACGATGTCCGCCTTGTGCTCCTTGGCGGCCGCGGCGAACTTGTCCGTCGCGACGTCGACGCCGAGGTCGTGCACCTCGAGGCCAGCGCCTTCCATCATCATCTTGACGAGGTTCTTGCCGATGTCGTGCAGGTCGCCCTTGACGGTGCCGATGACGACGACGCCCTTGGCCTTGACTCCGGCCGACGCGAGGTGGGGCTTGAGGGGCTCGAGGCCCGCGTTCATCGCGCGCGCGGCTATGAGGACCTCGGGCACGTAGACCTCGTTCCGCTTGAATTTGCCGCCTATTATATTCATGCCGGCCATGAGCCCGTCCTCAAGGATGGACTTGGCGGAAATGCCTTCGTCGAGGGCCTTTTGGACATTGGCCTTGACTTCGTTCGCGCGGCCCTTCTGCAGGAGCGCGGAGATGTCGTCGAGCGTGGACACAAGTAACCTCCTGGTGTCTGATCACCTCCTCGATGATAGCCGATCCCGACCGGAGGTCTATAAAACATTTTTCCCTTTTTGGCTTTTCTTGCGATTCGCGCGAGCTCACTCGCCCTCGTGTATCTCCTGGCTCGAGGAGGAGGCTCTGCCTCCCGACTCCCGGTATTTGCCGGGAGAGACGCCCGTCACCCTCTTGAAGACCTTGGTGAAATAGCTTTGGTCCTCGTAGCCCACGAGGCCGGCGATGTCCACGAGGGGTATCGCCGATCCCTTGAGTAGGAGCTTGCTCTTCTCGATGCGCACCTTGTTGAGGTAGGTGGTGAAGCGGCAGCCCATCTCCTCGCTGAAGAGCTTCGAGAAGTAGGTCGAGCTCAGGAAGACCGAGCCCGCGACGTCGTCCAGGGTGATCTCCTCCGTATAGTGCCCGTTGATGTACTTGAGCGCCTTCTGCATAACGTCGGCGTGCTTCACGTCCTTGAGCGTGAACACGAGGTCCGTGAAGCGCGCCATGATCCTCGAGAGCCAGTCGGCGATGTCGTCGACGCTGCGCATCCTGTTGACCTGGTTCAGGTAGGTGAAGTTGAGCCCGAAAATCTGCTCCACGTCGGCGCCCCCCTCCAGAGCCGCCCGCGAGAGGAGCACGACCAGCTCGAGGACTCTCGCCTTGACGACCGGAGCGTCGTGGCCGCTCGAGAAGAAGATGAAGCCGAGAATCTCGTTGAGGAGGCGCTGCGATTCCGGCTTGTCGCCCCTCGAGATCGCGAGGAGGAGCTCCCTCTCCTTCTCGATGGGGTAGGGGCTGGGCCCGACCGAGGACTCGGAGCCCTCCTTCATTCCCTGAATGATGTCGGATATCCGCGACTGCTGCTCCTCGCGGGCCCGCTGGGGCTCGAGGGGAGAGGGCCACGCGAGCGCGGAGGCGACGTCGCAGAGAAGCTCGGCGAGGCTCGCGGCGCGCTGGGGCAGGACGCGAGGCGCGGACTCGAGCGCGGCCCTGACCTTCTCGTCCCCGCCCGCCGGGACCTTGCCCGCGGCGAGCAGCTCCTCGTAGACTTCCCCGGCGTCGACGACCATCACCGGGCCGCCGATCAGCGCGGCCGTCATGATGCCGTCGGAGACGATGGGCGCCGCCCAGAAGAGGAGGGAGTGGGGGCAGAGCTGGATGTACTTGCCGCCGAAGCGCTCGGCCTGGTAGGCGACGAAGAGCTGGGCCCTGAGCTCCTCGTCCGCGTCCTCGACGCCCTCGATCGCGCATACCGGGCAGAGTCCGGTCCCGGCACCGCCGCCGGGAAGCTCCGGCTTCCCCGATGCGTCGAAGGCTCCGAGCACGGCTCCCTCGACGTCGATCACGTGCGCGGGGACTCCCGTCGCGCGGCAATAGTGCTCGAGCTTGCGCAACGCGACCCTGAGGTCCAGGCCTTCGGGGGCCGGGGACGCGGAGGGGGGCGCCGGCATCATGCCGGCTCCGGAAACATCATGCGCTCGACGTAGGCCTCGTTGAAGTCGGGCCTGGACGAGAGCTCGACGTAGGTCGAGGCCGCGCGGGCGCGATCGCAGTCCGCGAGGCGGCGGCGCGAGAGACAGGCCGCGGTCGCGCCCGCGCCGGAGGCGTTGCCGACGACGATCACGCGGTCCGCGAGAGCGCTCGGTATGAGCCCTATGCGCGCCGCGCTGCGGACGTCGAGGAGGCTGCCGAAGCCCCCCGCCAGGTAGAGGCGATCCACTTCGCCGGCAGACACTCCTGCGGCGCGCAGCAGGGTGTCAATGCCGGCCGCGATCGCGGCCTTGGCCAGCTGCGCCGCGCGGACGTCGGCCTGGCTCAGGTAGATCCCGCGCGGGCGGTCCAGGTAGACGAGGGGTCCCCGCGACCCTTCCTCGACGAGGCCGCGGAGGGCGGGCGGCAGCGCGCGGGCCTCGTCGGCGTCGACCACCCTGCCCGTATCGTCGACGATGCCGCAGTCGAGGAAGGCGGCCAGCGCGTCGACGAGGCCCGACCCGCAGATCCCGGTCGCGGGCGCGCCGCCTATCGTGCCGAAGCGGATCGAGCCGTCCTCGATCCACGCGGAGTCTATGGCGCCCGCCACGCCGCCGGTGCCCTTCTCGATGCCGGCCCCCTCGAAGGCGGGCCCGGCCGCCGTGGCGCAGCAGGCGATGCCGCCCCTTCCGCCGAAGGCGATCTCGCCGTTGGTGCCGAGGTCGAGGTAGAGGGATCGGCCCTCCGCGTCCTGCAGTCCTACGGCCGCCATCCCGGCGACGATGTCGGCGCCCACGTAGGCCGATATCCCCGGCAGGAGGATGGCCGCGCAGCCGGGATGGGCGGCGAGGCCCAGCGCTGCCGCGCTCTCGACCCGCCGCCCGAGGAAGGCCGGGATGAAGGGCGAGCGGGCGATCGCGTCGGGCGGCGCGCCCGCGAGGAGGTGGAGCATGGTCGTGTTGCCGGCTACGGCGAAGGAGACCAGGTCCTCCGGGGCCGCGCCCGCGCCCTCGGCGAGGGAGGCGGCCATTGCGGCGATCTGGGACCGAATGCCGTCGCGCAGGGCCCGGAAAGCCTCCGGTCTCGAGGCGGCCTCGATCCTCGAGATCACGTCGGCCCCGAAGGGGCGCTGGGCGTTGAGCTTCGAGCGCGAGCCTAGGCGGTCTCCCGTCGCGAGGTCGACGAGGAAGGCGACGACCGTCGTCGTGCCCAGGTCCACGCCGACGCCCAGAGGCCGGAGGCCGGGACGACGGTTCGCGACGCCGAGCACTTCGCCGTCCGCGACCACCGCGCCGACCGCCGCGGCTCCGTCGCCTGAGCCGCGGCAATGGCGCGCGAGGCCGGGCAGGGCGGAAAGGGCGACGCGGCGCGGCGCAAGCTCGGGGACGCCCTGCAGCGCGAGCTCCCCCGCGAGGGCGGCGAGGAGGCGCGCCTCGTCGTCGGCCTGATCCTCGAGGCTGGGCGCGCGCGGCGAGACCGCGACGAGGCGTACGAGGGGATCGGGCTCGACGCGGGAATCCGGTCCCGCGCTCATTATCGAAGCGTCGCCCCGCTCGGGAAGCTCGACCTCGGCGTCGCCCTCCGCTCGGGCAAGGCAGGCGAGGCGGATCCCCGCGCCGAGCTCGGCCGCCGAAAGTTTGGCGGACTCCGTCTCTCCCGGCGCGGAGAGGGCGCCGGAGACCAGCTTGAGCCTGCACTTGCCGCAGAGGCCCTTGCCGCCGCAGGGCGCGTCGAAGCGCGAAGGGTCGAGCCTCGCGAGCGCGTCCAGGAGGCGGCCGCCGTCCTCGATCCCGATCTCCTCGCTGCGTCTACCCTCGCGTACTATCAGGCTGTGCGTCATCGTTCAGCCTTTATATAGCCGTCCGGCGGGAAGCGCAATCACGCAAATGCGCGCGCGCCCTCTTCTTCAAAAGAAAATCATATAATTCCCAAGAAAAAAATATACCCGATGGAGGGTAGGAAGGAATATGACGCGTCGTCGCGAGGAGGATTCCATGACGGGCAGGGATTTGGTCATTCGCACTCTGAAGCACGAGAAGCTCGAGAGGGCGCCATGGGTTCCCTTCGCAGGAGTCCACGCGGGCAAGCTCAAGGGCTATGGCGCGCGGGAGATCCTGAGCGACGTCGACAAGCTGGTCGAGTCCCTCCTCGAGGTGAACAGGATCTACCGCCCGGACGGCCAGCCCGTCGTCTTCGACCTTCAGCTCGAGGCCGAAGCCTTGGGCTGCGAGCTCCTCTGGGCCGACAAGGGCCCGCCCTCGGTGTCGAGCCATCCGCTCGCCGGAGCGGCCGCAGTCCCCTCGCGCATCCCGGGCCGCGGCGACGCGCGCATCGGAATGGCCATCGAGGCCATGAGGAGGATGAAGGCGGAAGTCGGCGCGACCACCGCGCTCTACGGCCTCGTCGCCGGCCCCTTCACTCTCGCCTCCCACCTCCGCGGCACGGACCTCTTCATGGACATGATCCTCGACCCGGACTACGTCCATAGGCTGCTCGAGTACTGCTTCGAGGTCGAGCTCGCCGTCGCGGGCTACTACATCGAGACGGGCATGGACATCATCGCCGCCGTAGACCCGATGGTGTCGCAGATCTCGCCGGAGCACTTCAACGAGTTCCTCGCGGCACCCTACGGAGACTTCTTCGCATCCATCAGGAAGGCGGGCGCGCTCTCGTCCTTCTTCGTCTGCGGCAACGCCTTCAGGAACATCGAGCCCATGTGCCTAACCGGGCCGGATTGCATCTCGGTGGACGAGAACATCCGTCTCGCGGAGGCAAAGAAGATCACCGATCGCTACGGCGTATGCCTCGGCGGGAACATCCAGCTGACCGTCGTCATGCTCTTCGGGAGCCAGGCCGACAACATGAAGGCGGTCGTCGACATCGTCGATTCCTGCGGCGGCGCGAATCTCGTCGTGTCGCCCGGCTGCGACATGCCCTACGACGTGCCGATCGAGAACGTCATCGCCGCCGGCCAGGCCGCGCGCGAGACCGCCCAGGCCAGGACCATACTCGAGCACTATCGGGGAGCCGAGATCGCGCTCGACGTGACGCTGCCCGACTACTCGAGGCTCGAGAAGCCCCTCGTCGAAGTGTTCACCCTCGATTCCGCCACCTGCGCGGCCTGCGGCTACATGATGGAGGCGGCTAAGGACATGAAGGGCATTTTCGGCGAGGCGATAGACCTCGTCGAGTACAAGTTCACCGTGAAGGAGAACATCGCGCGCTGCATGAAGATGGGCGTCGCCAACCTGCCCGCCATATACCTTGACGGCAAGCTGGCCTTCTCTTCCATAATACCTTCGCGCAAGGAGCTCGAGGAGCGCATCAGGGAGCTGCTGTAGGCGGCTCGAGTCCGGGCGCCGGAGCGTGCATGGCGAAATACAAGCTGATATCGTGCAACGTCTTTCAGCGCGAGCTCTGCGCGGCGATAGCCGATTCGCCGAACGTCATAGATCCCGAGTTCCTCGAGCTCGGTCTCCACGAGAGCCCCGAGCGCCTGCGCGGGAGACTGCAGGAGAGGATCGACGCGGCCGCAGCGGCCTCGGAGAAGGCCGCCGTCGCGGCCGCGTCGGACGCCTACGAGGCCGTCCTCCTCGGCTACGGCCTCTGCGGCAACGGGCTCGCGGGCATAGAGGCCCGGAGCCTGCCCCTCGTCCTCGCGCGCGCCCACGACTGCTGCACGATACTCCTCGGCTCGCGCGCGGCATTCCTGGAGAGCTTCGGCGAATCCCTGAGCGCCTCCTGGAGCTCGGCGGGCTACATCGAGCGCGGCTCGACCTACTTCCGGGCGTCCGACCTGGGCCGGGCGACGGGGCTGGGCCTCGAATACGAGGAGCTGGTCGCCAAGTACGGCGAGGAGAACGCGCGCTACGTCTGGGATACTATGCACCCCGCCGTCGCGGAGCGCGAGATCCGCTACATAGAGACTCCCGAGACCGAGGGCCTCGGCTACGCCGAGAAGATGCGCGCGAAGGCGGCCGAGGAGGGGAAGGAATTCCACCTCCTGCGAGGCTCCTCGAGGCTCCTGCGCGGCCTCGTGAGCGGCGCGTGGGACGACGGGGAATTCCTCGTCGTCCCGCCCGGCAAGCGCATCGAGCCTCTCTACGACTACGATCGGGTCATCGAGGCCCGTTGAGGAAGAATTCGTGAGGATGTATTTCGTCGGCGGCTTCCTGGGCTCCGGCAAGACGACTGCCATCGCCGGCGCCTGCCACCGCCTCATCGCGAGGGGCAAGAGGGTCGGCGTGGTCACCAACGACCAGGGCAAGCTCCAGGTCGATTCCCTCTTCATGACCTCCTCCGGCCTGCCCACGGTGGAGGTCGGAGGAGGCTGCTTCTGCTGCCGCTACGACGACTTCGACGCGCGCGTCTCCTCCCTGGTCGAGCGGCTGGGCGGCGTGGACGGCCCGGCGGGGCCCGACGCGGTATTCGCCGAATCCGTGGGCTCCTGCGCCGATATAGTCGCCACCGTCGTCAAGCCCTTCGAGGCCTTCCGCGAGAATTACGGAGCGGGCAGCGTCTTCTCGGTCTTCGCCGATTCGCGGCTCCTCCTCGCGAGGCTCGAAGGGAGGCGCCTGCCCTTCGGCGAGGACGTGATCTACCTCTTCGACCGCCAGCTGGAGGAGGCCGACATTCTCGTCCTCAACAAGCGCGACCTCCTCTCGGAAGGCGATCGCGCCAGGCTCTCGGGCCTCGCCGCCGCCGCGTGGCCGGGCAAGGAGCTCCTCGCGATAAGCGGCTCCACCGAGGAGGGCGCCGCGTCCTGGCTCGCGGCGATCGAAGGCAGGGCCGGCGGGGGCTCCCGCGCCGCATATCCTCGCGACCCTCTCGATATGGACTATGCGCGCTACGGCTCCGGGGAAAGGGAACTGGCCTGGCTGGACGAGCGCCTCCTCCTCGCTGACGGGGCGGGCCTGTCTTCCGACGGCGGCCGATGCAGGCGCGCGATCCTCGAGTTCGCCCTCCGCTTCGCCCAGGACCTCGGGCTTTCCTCCCTCTCGATAGGCCACCTGAAGCTCCACGTCTCCGCGGGGAGCTGGGAAGGCAAGATAAGCCTGAGCGCAGGGGATTTCCTCGGCGGGGAGGGCGGCGCGCCCGCCGACATAGAGCGCCTCCTCGAGGCCCAGCTGCCGTACTTCTCGGCGAGGCGCGCTTCAGTCGCGGTGAATGCCCGGGTACAGGCTTCTCCCGAGGAGCTGGCCGCCGTCGCCGGAGCGGCGGCGGAGTCGGCGCGCCGCTCGGCCGGCATATCGATCACCGAGGAGGACCGCTCGGCCTTCAGGCCCGGGCTGCCCGAGCCGACGCATCGCATGCGATAATCGGCCTCATGAAGGACGACATCCAGCTCTGGGGATCGCGCAGGCGCGACGTTCCCCCGCGCCCGGAGTTTCCTGAAATATACCCCGAGACCGACGAGCGTCACTGGTGGGACCTCGAGTTCCCGGGCTGGAACGTCCGCAAGGAAAGGCTGCCCGTCTCGCCGGGCGACGGACCCGCGGGCAAGAAGGTGGTATGTATCCACGGCATGACGGGGCACCCCTACATGGCCGAGTACGATCGCGGCATGGCCCGCGAGGCCGAGCGCTTCGGAATCGCCCTCGAGATCCTGCGCTCCGACCCCGACGACGAGCCCGAGGCCGATCTCATCGAGGGCGCGATCCGCTCCCGCCCCGACATGATCATAGCGAGCCCCGGCAGCGCGGCCGGCACGACGGAGCTCTTCCGCCGGGTTCACGAGGCGGGCATCGCCCTCGTGGCGAGCAATCTCCTGCCAGAGCCCGAGGCCTTCCGCTACATCGTAGCCTGGACGGGACCCGACGACTGGGGCCAGTTCCGCATGCTCTCCCGCGCCTTCGCGAGTCTGATGGGAGGTGAGGGCGGCTATTGCATCGTCAACCACATCCCGGGTACCTCGGCCTACTTCGCGCGCCGGTGGGCCGTCGCGACCGAACTCGCCAAGGAGGCGCCGCGGATGGAGCTCCTCGACATGGCGGAGACGGGCCTCGGCACCGAGGCGACGCGCACAGCCGTCCTCGGCTGGGTCACGCGCTTCGGCGGGAGGCTCAAGGGGATCATCTGCGCGGACGACGCCCTAGCCCAGCTGGGCGTGAACCAGGCCCTAGAGGCGACGGGCCGCGAGGATGTCATCCGCGTCGCCAATGGGGCGACGTCGATGGGCATGCGCTTCATAAAGGAAGGCTCCTTGAGCGCGATCACCTGGCAGCCGCCCGACCTCGACGGGGCCCTCTCCATCCACGTCGCGGTGGACTGGTTCAACGGCCTCGCGGTCGAGCCGATCCGCTACCTCCCCCTCTACCTGGTCGACCGCGGCAACATCGACGACTTCCTCATCATGGGGAGGCAGAGCCCGGCGATCGACCTGGACGCTCTCTCCCACTTCGTGGCGGAATGCGACGTGCGGGCGGTCGAGCGATTCTTCGCCGAGATCCTCGAGCGCTTCCGGCGCGAGCGGATTCTCTCGGAGGAGTACTTCCGCGGCTTCTGCATCGAGCTGGTCTCTCGCCTGGCCTCGATAGCCCGATCCGAGGAGCCCCCCCTGGCCTCGCTCTACCTGGATTACGAGAGTCTCTTCAAGCAGCTCTTCCAGCAGCCGGGCCCCCTCGATACTCTGTCCTGGCTCGAAGCCTTCGCGAAGCGCATCATGGGCGCGATGCAGGAGCGGCGTCGCGGCTGTGTCTCCCTCGGCGATCGGCTGCGTCTCCATGTCGACGAGCGCTTCCGGGACCCGATCTCGCTCAAGCTGCTCTCCGGGCGTTTCGGCATGTCCTCGGCCTACCTCGGCAAGATCTTCCGAGAGGCGACGGGGAGCTCCTTCACGAGCTACCTCAACGGCCTGCGCATAGCGGCCGCCCTGCGCATCCTCGAGACGCGGAAGGTCAAGGCCAAGGACGTTGCCATCGCCGTCGGATACTCGGACCCGAACTATTTCTACAGCGTATTCAAGAAACTGACGGGGCGATATCCGTCGGAGGTCGAGCCGGGTCCCCGCTAGCGGCGCTCCCGCACCGCCTCCGAGGCGATCCGCGCCCAGGCCCAGAGCCTCTGCGGCTTCCTCTCCACGGTGGAGATGTCCTTCATGATGAGCTCGACGGCGACGCGCTCGGCGGCGGCCAGGTCGAGGATCCCGTCGATCGAGGCTCGCGCGGCCTCCTCGCTCCATTCGGCGTCGAGGAAGATGGCCGGGTTGGGCTTCACGCTCGCCACCCACCGCGGCCCGATGCCCGAGAAGATGCGCCTGTAGTCGTTCCATGGGCTCACCGAGACCTTGCGCAGGCCCGGGATGCGCTCGAGGAGGGCGACCTTCCGGTCCAGGGGCTCGCAGCAGCCGTAGTAATTGAGGCCCCAGCGCCGCATCCAGCGCAGGTCGTGCTCCATGGCGAATTCCCAATGCATCTCCGGCGACACTGAGGCGAGTATCTGCGCGTTCGAGCAGCCCCACATGTCGCGCGGGCTGACGGGAGAGGAGTCCGTCGGAGCGCTCGGGAGGTCGGAGACGTAGCCGTAGCCGCCCGAGCCGATCCTGACGTTGCAGTTGTCGAGGGAGAGGAGGCCCTGGGCCTCGAACTGATCGAGTTCCGTCATCCAGGCGTCCACCATGCGCTCGTAGGCCGCATGCACCATCTCGGGGCGGTCGATCATGTCGATCATCGCCTCCTCGATGCCCCACCATCGGATGAGGTAGTCCCAGGGCGTGAACCAGATGTGGGTCTGGCCCAGCTTGCGCACGGGGACTATGTCGCGGTAGAGTCCGCGCATCGTCTCGTAGACGACCTCGGTCGTCTTCTCCGAGTGAGTGACCTTGGGCATCTGGATCTTCTCGATGTCCTCGGGGT
>Ga0181535_10004686_pt1 | contig 15030 bp, 5 predicted proteins | sample PEATcosm2014_Bin_44_FD_119774 | JGI IMG/M metagenome (GOLD analysis project Ga0181535, IMG submission 119774) | Peatland microbial communities from MTU Mesocosm Facility, Houghton, MI, USA - PEATcosm2014_Bin17_30_metaG | ecosystem: Environmental > Terrestrial > Soil > Wetlands > Peat | place... | reverse complement strand
GACGGCAGACTCCGCTACGCGAGAGGGCGCCAATCGTCTGGAATGCCAGCCAGAACGCGGGCTTCTGGTTGAGGTGCACGCCGGCCGCGATTCCCAGGTCGCATCGCCGCTCGCGCAAACTGCGCATGATGTTGTCCACGGCGATGAGAGAGGAGGCGCAGGCCGCATCCACGGTGTAGTTGCGGCCCATGAAGTCGAAGCGGTTGGCGACCCGGCCGGTGGAGACGTTGGGCACCAGGCCGCCCGCCATTTCCGGAGCGAGCCGGGGCAGCTTGATGCGGATGAACTCTTTGAACTTGTCGAGCTGGGCCGGAGAAAGGTCGGGCCGCATTTCGCGAATCACGGCCATGACCATCTCAGTAACCGCGGTGCGCATGGTCAGCCACATCAGGCCAGGGCCATTATAGTTGCCGCGGCCGAGAATCACGCTGACGCGTTCGCGATCGTAACTTCGGGTGAGGTAGCCGGCGTCCTCGATGGCCTCGAAGACGCACCGCATCAGGAGGCACTGATCGGGCTCCGCGCCCTGAATGGCGGCCGGCGGGATGCCGAATTTGAACGGGTTGAAGGAATAAGTGCTGGGAATCCAGCCGCCCTTTTTCGAATACAGCCGGTCTTCGGCGGCGGGATCGGGGTTGAAGAAGACGTCCGGATCCCAGCGCTCGGGGCGCACGTCAGTGATGGCGTCGACCTTGTTGACGATGTTCTGCCAGAAATCGGAGGCGTGGCGCGCGCCGGGATAGGTGCAGCCCATGCCGACGATGGCGACATCGCCGCGAACCGGCGGATATGCGACGCTATCGGCCGGCGGCTTCATCGCGCGGCTCCCCGGGCGCTCTTGGCCCCTGCTAGCCGGTTGAGCGCCTTGCTCATGTTCAGCTCCATGCCCTCCATCCAGCCGAGCACGCGGCCGGACTGGTCGTAAAACACGGGGCGGCAGCGCAGCGCCGGGCTGCCCGGTTTATTGAGAATCTCCAGCTCACAGAGAATCTCGCGCGCGCTGCCGAGGGGCGCAGAGTGATAGTACACCTCCATAACAGAGGGAAGCGAGGTCTGATCGTGCACCGCCCGGGCGAACAACAGCACGAGCTGGAGCGCGCTATCGGCCACTACCGGGTCGATGAGCCACTCGCCGGCAGGAGCGGGCCGAATCACTGCCTGCGGCGGTGACGGCTTCAAGCGCGCGATCATTCCGTTATCACCCAGCGCCTTGATTTCTGTGATCCCGGCCAGCATGGGGCCGTGGAACAGCCACTGGTCGTAGGCATCCGGAACGGAGAGCGGAAAGGGCCGCGGGTTGATCAATTCGAGACGCGGGGGCGGGGCCGGCAGCGTGCCGCCGAATTCCATCTGAGCGCGATAGTGCGGCTGGCCTTTTTCGACACTCTTGAGAGTAAGATCGAGCAGGCCGTTCCTGGTTTCGCCTTCGACGCGCAGCGAGCGCCCCTCGCCGGGGTTGTACTGAATGCCGTTCAGGTTGCGCAGATTGCGGATGGCCGTCAGCGGTGAGTCCGGCCGCGCGATGGCCGCCGTCTCCGCCAGAATCTCCAAAGCGACCACCATCGGCATCACCGGTTTGCCGTCGAGCTGGTGATCGAGCAGGAAGACGTGCTGGGCGGGGCTGGTTTCGATGCTCGCTTCCACCTTGCCATCGGCGCCTGCCTGAACCGACGAGACCAACGGGTAGGACGCCGGCGCGGCGGGCGTTTGCGCGGCCACCTTGGCGCGGCCGGGTGCCTGCGTATCGATGGTAAGCGGGCCGCCGAACACAACTTCCACATCGTCCTTGAGTCCGTCAACCAGCTCGTCGAGGAAGGCGCGGCATCCGTTGGGCACCTCGATCATCTCCACGCCGGCGGCGGCGAAACGCGCGGCCAACTCGGGCGAGACCATGCCGCCTTCGGTGCGCCAAGGTCCCCAGTTCATCGAGACCACGCGGCCGGGCCAGGCGCGATTCAACTGGTGGGCGATCTTGTTGAGCACCTCGTTGGCGGCCGAGTAGTCGCACTGCCCGCGGTTGCCGTAGCGTGCCGAGACTGAGGAGAAAAACACCAGAAACTTTAAACCCTGAGGCCGCAGGTTGGCGGCTAGAGCGAGTGCGCCCTTCACTTTAGGATTCACGACGCGGTCGAACGATTCCGGGGTTTTGTCACCGATCAGCTTATCTTCGATCAAGCCGGCGCCATGCACGACGCCATCGATGCGGCCGTAAGCGGCATACACGCGCTCCATCAACTGGCCCATCGCGTCGGAATCGGTGACGTCCACCTGGTGATATTCGACGCCGGAGCTGGCCTGCTGGAGAGCGGCCAGGTTGGCGCGGATCTCGCGCTCGTTCTTGATGCGCTTGACGGCGCCTTCGATCAGCGCCGGGGTCGGGCGCTGCCCGCCGGTCTGCATGCGGTCCATCAAGGCGCTTCGCAGCTGGCGGTCGGTTGTCGCTTCGCGAATGTCGTCCGGTTCCGCGGCGGCCGGGAGGGGCGAGCGGCCGAGCAAAACAAACCGGGGTTTAAATGCTTTACCGAGCTCGATGGCGGTGGAAGCGGTGATGCCGCGCGCGCCGCCGGTAATCAGCACCACCGAGTCGGAATCGAGATGGAGCGGCTGGCCGGCCTTAGCGAGCGGGGCTTCGAAGGTTGCGAGTGTCACGCGAGCCGCGCCATGGTAACCAATTTCGGTGAAGCCATCGCGCGCGAGCAGCTCATCGGCCAGGCGAGCGGCAACGGTAGCCGCGTCAGCCGCGGCATCGAAATCCACGGTGCGGGCGGCGACTTCCGTCCAATCGCGCGGGACGGTTTTCAGGAAGCCGGAAATGGCGCCGGAACCGGCAAAGTAATCGGTTTGCCCGTCGAAGGCAAACGCCCCGCCGAGGCGGGCGGCGGCGAGCACCATACCGCGACCGGAACCTCGCAAATCGGTCTCGAGAGCGCGTGTTGCCAGGTACAGGGCGCGGAGGTCGAGCATCGTGCGGGCCTCAAAATCGGCGCCTTCGGCCGGGGCGAGAGGCATCAGGTCAACGAGAGCACCGATGGCGCCGTGGCTGGCGCGCGCGGCTTCCATGGCGGATTGGGCGGAGGCGGCGTCGCGTAGGTCCACTCCCGCTTCGGGAGCGTGAGAGATGACGGCGCTCGAAATCCCGAACTGGCCGAGCCGGGCGGTGAAAGCCTGGGCGGCGCCAGAACCATTGTCCAGCATTAGCACAAAACCCGGATCGTGCAGAGTGGCGCGGGCTTCGGGCGCAGCCGCGACGCGCACGAGAAGGCGCGTCACCGGCTTGAGTTCCGGTTGATTTGCGGCAGCCTGGCCTACCGGCTGCCGCTCATCGTTTTTTTTTTCGACGGCCTCCTCGGCCGTCACCGCGGAGCCACCAGTGGCTTCCGCAGCTTTGCTTTCGATCCAGTCAATGATGGCGTTGAGAGTTTTGAGCTTGGAGAGAGCTTCGATCTGCCCTTCCATGGCTTGACCGGGCAGGACGGCTTCCGTCTGCAGCGCGCCAAAGATTTCGACGCGTTTAATGGAATCGACGCCCAGATCGGCCTCGAGATCGAGGTCGAGGCCCAGCATGTCCGGCGGATAGCCGGTGCGCTGGCTGACCAGGTCCAGCAGCTTGGCGGTGATGGCGGCGCGCGTGAAGGCAGCCGGCGCTGCGGCAGGTGCCGGCACCGGAGCTTGCGCGGCCGCCGGCGGTTGCGCCGGCGCCGGAACCATAGCAGTCACCGGAGGCGCAGCCATCGCCGGAGGCGGAGCGGCCATCACTGGCGGCGGAGCCATCATGGGCGCGGCGGCTGGAGCGGCCATTGCGCGCGCGGCCGGCAGAGGAGCCACCATCGGCGCTTCCCAGACCGGCGCCGGTTCGTCAGCGGGCGCGGCCATGCGCGGCGCGCCGGGCTGCAGGTACGCCAGCATGACGTTGCGGTGGGTCTCAAGGAACTTGCTCATGAGGCGGTGATGCCCCTGGATCATCAGGTCCATACCGCTGGCGGGGATTCCCGCCACCGGTGCAGGAGCCTGCGGTGGCGCCACCGCTGCCGGTTGCGCCCGCTGCACCGCGGGAACTTGCGGCGCCGGTCCATTCGAATGTGTAGACATAGCAATCGTGGGAGCGGCCGTCTGCAGAGCGCCGCCATTCTGGTTCGAATTCAACAACACGTTCTTTCCCGACGTCCGGCCTGCGACGTTGGGAGGGATTCGCTTGGTCTCCGGCTTGCCGTACTTCGCGGCCGGAACGGCCTGGCCATTGGTGACCACCCAGGTGGTGGGTCCGAAGGCCGGCTTGGCGGCGTCGGCGGCGAGAGTCGCCAGCTTGAGGTGACGCGTGACGCGTCCGGCAAACAGCGGCCAGGCGAAAAAGGGAACGCCGGCCACGGCCAGTTGCGCCAGGGCGTGGGCGAACTGCACCAGGCCCGGGCGCCCGGCCTGATCGAAATTGATCGCGACGTGCGGTTTGCCGGCGAGGATGCCGCCGATCAAGCCGCTGAGAACTTTGCCGGGGCCGCACTCGACGAAAATACGCGCGCCCGCACCGTGCATCGCCAGAATCTCGTCAGCGAAACGCACGGGCTTCGCGAGGTGGGCGGCCAGCGTATCGCGCAACACCGAGCTATCGGCCGGATGCGGCGCGGCAGTGGTGTTTGAGTAGACGGCAAAGCGCGGCGGCCGAACGTCACACGTATCGAGCGCTTCGTGCAGCGGCTTGGCGGCGCCGGCCACTAAAGGCGAATGGAAAGCGCACGCCACAGGTATCGGCCGGGCCTTGATCCCGCTCTCTTTCAACTTCGCGACAGCCGCGGCCACGCCCGCCTCGGTTCCCGAAATGACGGTTTGCGCGGGCCCGTTGAGGTTGGCGATCACAACGTCCTTGACCCCGGCGATGGCGGCCGCAACCTGCGCCTCATTGCCTTCGGCGGCGGCCATGGTTCCCAGTTCTCCTCTGGCCGATTCCACGATCACGCGGCCGCGCAGTTCGGAGATGCGGATCAGTTCGGTGAGCGAGAATGTGCCGGCGGCGCACAACGCGGCGAATTCGCCATAGCTATGCCCGCAAGCCATCTCCGGGCGGATGCCCATTTCACTCAGCAGGCGGAACAGGGCCATATCGGCCGCGCCCAGCGCGGGCTGCGCCACGTTGGTTTGCTTGAGGGCCGCCTCGGCAGCAGTTTTCCCTTTGTCGGTGAATGAGGGCGGCGGATAAATGAAACTGCCGAGCGGCTTGCCCAGCTTGTCTCCCAGAGCCCCATTGGCTTCTTCCAGCGAGTCCAGCACGGTGGGGAACGCGACCGCCAGATCGCCCAACATGCCGGGGGTCTGCGAACCCTGGCCGGGAAAAGCAAAGGCGACTTTGCCGGCGGGCGCTGAAGCCTGCGGCGAATAATAAATGCCGCGCGGGTCCTTGTGATCCTTGCCGGCTTCGACCGCGGCACGCGCGGCGTCGATCTTTTGCGCCAGTTCTTCGAGCGACGCGGCCACCACGGCCAGCGTGTGCGCGCCCTCGCCGCGAGCCTCCTCCCAATACACGGCCGCCGCCAGATCCCCCAGCAGCGGCTGCGCGCCCTGGTCCAGCGCGTGGCGAAGGTTGGCGAGCGAGGCCAGCAGGTCAGCGGAAGATTTCTTGCGCCAGAGGAACAGCTCGACGGGCCAGTCGCGTAACGAGCTTTCCGCGGGGGCGGCGCCGTCGGGTAACTGGAATTCCTCGATGACGGCGTGGAAATTGGTGCCGCCGAAACCGAATGCGCTCACACCGGCGCGCCGCGGGGCGCCATCGAGCCGCTTGAGCCAGGGCCGGGTTTCGGTGTTGACGTACATCGGGCTCGCATCGAGACCCGCCTTGGCATTGGGGCTGGTGACGCCGATGGTGGCCGGCAGCACTCTATGCCGCACCGCCATGGCCGCCTTGATCATGCCCGCGAAGCCGGCCGCGCACTTGGTATGCCCCACCATGCTCTTCACGGAGCCGAGGGCGATCGATTGGTCCCCGGCGCCCTTGTCGCGGAAGTAGGTAGTCAGCGATTCGGCCTCGGTGCGGTCGCCCACCACCGTGCCGGTGCCATGCGCTTCGATCAGCCCCACTGTGGAGGGATCGAAGCCAGCTTTCCCATAAGCGCGTTCGAAGGCGCGGATCTGACCGATGGGCCGCGGCGCGGTGAGACCCTTATCCTTGCCGTCGCTGGACGCACCGACGCTCTTGATGACCGAGTAAATCTTGTCGCCATCGAGCAGCGCATCGTCCAGGCGTTTGAGAACGGCCACCGCCATGCCTTCGCTAATGACGATGCCGTCGGCCGTTTCGTCGAAGACGCGTGGTTGGCCGGTAGGCGAAAGCGCCTGCGTTTTGCTGAAGCAGAGGTAGGTGAAAACCGTCTGCATCATGTCCGTGGCCGCCACCACCGCGACGTCGCTCGACCGCGTCTCCAGTTCGGTGACGGCGTGGCGAAGCGCGGCCAGCCCGGTGGCGCAGGCCGCGTCGACGATGAAATTGGTGCCGCCGAAATCGAACCGGTTGGCGACACGTCCGGCCACGACGTTCAGCAGCAGGCCGGCAAAGGAATCCTCGGTCCACTCGGGCAGGTGCGCGCTGAGCTTGTCAATCAAAGCGGCGGAATCGGCGAGCGTGCCGCCCGCCTGATCGACGTAGAGCGGCAGCAGCGAGCGGAAGCCGTACGCCATGCCGAGCTCGCCCACGCCGCCGCCGGTGCCGACCACGCAGCAGGTGTTTTCCTTGTTGAAGCGGCGCTCGGTGTAGCCGGCATCGGCCAGCGCGCGCTGCACGAACTCGAGCGTGACCAGCTGCATAGGCTCGATAGAGGGCAGCGAGGCAGGCGGCATGCCGAACTTGAGCGGGTCCACGGTCACATCGCCGATGAAGCCGCCCCACTTGGAGTAGACCTTGTCCCTGGCGCGCCGGTCGGAATCGAAGTAGACATCGACGTCAAAGCGTTCCTTGGGGATCTCGCCGAGAACGTAGCGCTTGTTGAGAATATTCTGCCAGTATTCGCGGACGTCCCCGCCCTTCGGGAAGATGCACGAGAGGCCCACGATGGCGATGTCGGAATCGGGGAACCTGGCATCGCGGCGGTACCCGGCCAGCAATTCGGTGACGCGCTGGTTGAGGATGGCGCCGCCGGAGGCGACGTCGCGATGCAGTTGCTCGACCGGCATGACCTGATCGCGCAGGGCGGCCACCTGGCCGATCATGAACATGCCTTCCTTGCGGATGGTTTCCGGGTCGGCCTGCTGGTAGACCGGCTTGGCGCCCGGTTGATCGCGGCGCACGATGCCCTTGGACGCGATACGGAGGCGGCCCAGGTTCAGGCCTTCCAGCTGCTCGCGCATTTCTTCCTTCGGCCTGCCTTCCTGCAGCAGGCGAATCTTGAGCTCCGCGAAGGCGCGGGCAAATTCCGATTCGGCGCAGCGCGTGGCGTGGCCGACGCCCGATTCCACCAGCACGGTCTGGCGGCAGGCGATGGCCTCTTCCTGAAAGGTAGCGGTGATGGCGCGGGTCTCGACGATTTCGCGCGTGAAGAGATAGGCTGTGCCGAGAATTACGCCGACGCGCACGCCGCGCTCCGCCAGGGGCGCGGTAATGGCGGCCACCATGGCGGTGGAGAGCGCGTCATGCACACCGCCGGCGAAAACGAAGTGATATTCCTCGCCCTTGGTGTTGGCGCCTGCGCCCCGCAGGTGATCGAGAATCACCCGCACCATCTGCTCCCAGAGGACGAAGCTGGAGCGCGGGCCGACGTGGCCGCCGCATTCGCGGCCTTCGAAAATCACGCGGCGCGCGCCGCTCTCCAGGAAATTGCGCAGCAACTCGGGCGAGGGAACGTGCAAATAAACGTGGGTGCCGTCGGCCTCGAACTGCTTGGCCATGTCGGGACGGCCGCCGGCGATGATGGCGTATGGCGGCTTGTACTTGCGAACCTCCGCCAATTGTTCGTCGCGCAGTTCCTTGGGGACAAAGCCGAGAATGCCGACGCCCCAGGGGATATCGCCCATTTTGCGCTTGGTTTCATCGAGCAGTTTGGCGACTTCGGCTCCGCGCATCAGAGCCAGTGCGAGAAAGGGTAGCCCTCCGCCGGTGCCCACGGCCAGGCAGAAATCGGCGTTGTCGCTGACGCGCGTCATCGGCCCCTGCAGCACCGGAAAGCGGGTGCCGTGGGACTTGGCCAGCGGCGCGTTTTCGCCGAGCGGGTTGTGGCGCGAGGCCACCCGGACCTGGCGCGAGGCTTCGCGGCGAATGGCGCCCAGGATTCCCTTGACGGTGCGGAACTGGGTGGACAGGTAGGAAGCAAAGGCCGCGTCCTGCCCCAATAACAGCAACTCCTGGCGGCGCACGCGTTCGGTGACGGCCTGCCGCCACTGTGCCAGAGTTTCCGCGGAAGAAGCGGCGCAGACGGCACTCGTTTCTTCCAGTTTCTTGAGATCGAAGTAGGCGGTCTCGCCGACGCGCGAATAAGCGCGGAAGCGCGCGGCTGAATCCTGGCCGAGAATGGCGGTCTCGCTGCCGTCCATGCGGCCGATGCGCGCTTGGACGGCCTCGGGCAGCGCGGATTCCTCGGCTAGCGCAAGCTGCCAGTCTAGTGCTATGCCGGCGCCGGCAGCCAGGCAGGCAGCAGCCGAGTGAAGACCGATGCCGCCGCGGGCGATGACCGGAACCGACACGCGGGGCAAGATGTGCTGCAGCAGGATGAACGCCGTCTCTTCGCCGACGCGTCCGCCGCTTTCGCTGCCCTTGGCCACCAGCGCCTCGGCTCCGTTTTCGGCCGCACGCAACGCCTCCGCGAGCGAGGTCACTTCGACGAGCGCTTCGAGGCCGTGTTCACGGCACCACGCGATGGATTGTGACAGCTGAGGAGCGCCCGCGTCTTCAAGCACCACCAGCCGCAGCCCGCGGCCCACCCCGGCGGCGAGGAGCGCTTTCGCCGACTCATCTACGGCAGGAATCGAAACACCGAAGGCGACGTTGGCGGCAATCAGATCAGACAGCGCGCCGCTGGCCTCGTCCTGGCTGAGGCAGGCGAGCGAGAGCACACCGGTTGCGTCGCAGCGGCTCGCAGCAATCAGGACGGAGATCTGGGTATACCCCTCCGGGGAAAATACCAGCGTCCTCCGGCAAACTGACATGCATCCTCCAAGACTGGCCCTGCCCGAAACTTTCCTGCCGCTTCAGTACCGCTTGAGTGTCGAATGAGAACGGTCTCGATCTCGAATGAGTCAACAACCGGGTGACGCTTCTGAAGCAAACACGGATTCCCCGTCTGCCGGCGCCCGCTAGCAGTCCTCTAAATCTAAGACATTACAGCCAGATAAGTCAACTCATTTTTGATTATTGGCCAGATAAACAGGTACCAGAACCGACACAGTCGGGTCATACGGATTAGTGAATTTGCCAGCCCAATCGTTTCGCTCGCCACTGGAGCCGGTCTTTTTTGCCTAGGACTACTACGTCGCGCATTTCACTGTCGTTTGCTTGAACTGGCTAGACCCTTTCCGCTATCCTCAAAGGCTCGACATGAAGGGGCAGAACTTCATTACGATCGTTTTCGATAGCTGCCGGTTCGATTCGTTCCTCGCGGCAAATCCGAAGACAATTCTCCGGCTGGGCAAGCTGGAAAAGCGGTATTCGTACGCCTCCTGGACAGCGCCCTCGCACTATAACCTGCTGATGGGGCTGATGCCGCATTCCTCGCCCGCCAACGTGTACGCTTCGGAATACTATAAGAAAGACTTCGTAAAATTCACACAGCGGCTCGGCCTGCCCGACTTCGAATTCAAATCTCTGTTGCCCCAGCTTTACCTGCCCCTGCTGCTCAAACAACAACTGGGGTTTCGGACCCATGCGATGGTTTCGATGCCGGTGCTGAACCCGAAAACCATTCTGAATCAAGGCTTCGACAGCTTCCGGTTGATGCCGAAGCACAATGACATGCGTGCCATGATTCAGCAGATGACGTTTTCCGAGGAGCAGCCGTCCTACTACATTCTCAACGTCGGCGAAACGCATTATCCCTACGCTTTGCCGGACGAGCCGCCCGATACTTGGCCGCGGATCCACGGGATTCACGGGGTTTTCAAGCACCTGGACGAGCACATGGTGGGCGGCAAACTGGTAGATCCGAATGCAACAGAAGGCTTTTTCGACGCTTCGAAGATGGAAGAACTGCGCCAGCGGCAAATCAAAGCGGTTCAATATCTCGACAAAGTAGTGGAAGAGCTGTTCGACCGCGTACCTAAGAATACCTGGATCACGATTCTGGCCGACCACGGCGATGCTTTCGGCGAAGGCGGCTACTTCGGACACGGGCCCGTCTATCACGACACGGTATACGAAGTGCCGTTCATCGAAGGGCAGCTGCGGTAGGACAGTTGGGAAGTAGCTGGAGCCACCGCGGGATTGAAGATCGCGCACACGCGGCAGGCAGAAACGCCGAGACGACTCCCGGCTCAGCAGGCCTGATGGCCCGCGCCACGTTTCATCCTTTTGGGAAGGCTGCGATTGAAATTACTGCTTGCGGCGGCGCAAGAAGCCAAGACCGGCGAGACCGGCGACAAACAGCGCCACGGTGCCAGGTTCGGGAATCGAGCCGGGGGACGCGGTATCGAGCTCGACGTTCATGTCGGCTCCGACAGGCGCGGTTTGCTCGGCCACGGGGTCGGCTACGAGACACGGCTCCGCGCTGGGATTGCCATCGTTCCCGTAATTGCAGCGCAGATAGGTGTTATGGGGACCATCCTGCTCCGATCCGGAAAGCGGAGGATTGGAGAACGAGTTATACCAATAGCCATAGCCGTTCGGGTTGACCGGGTCCATCGTGCAATCCGTACCCGCGCTCGGGTCATTGAGACATGCGGTCGGAAGCGCCGGCCCGCCCGGGTAGTAGCCGAGCCCGGTGACGGCAAAATCGTACGTCGTGCCAGCCGTCAAGTTCAAACTGAGGTTATTGAACGAGAGCTGCCAGAGCGGGAAAAATGATCCGGGGTTGTTCGGATCCTCATAGCCCTGGCCAGTGCCGGGATACGTCACGTTCGTGGCGCTAATATTCGCATTGCTGCTGCCCACCGCGTCGGGATTCCCTGAGACATCGAACGAGGGATCCAGGGAGCCGGTGTCCAGCAGCGTCCAGGAGACGGCGGGGCCAAAGCCGGGGTCGACGCGGAACCAGAGTGAAACCGAGGACATTTCCAAACCGAGAGCCTGGTTACCTAACGGGTCAAGCGTCGCCCAGGACAGTGCCTGAGAAGCGACCGACCATGTGCTCAGGGTTTGGATCGTGGCAGTCGAGGGCGCGACAAAGCTGTCGCCATCGAGGGACGCGGCAATGCCATCTGATGGGAACGGGTCACCCTCATCGAAGGCGTAGTTGCTGCTGATGCCACCCTCGTTGTTCACAAATGCCGTCGGCAGGGCGTTGGTGTAGTAGAGCGTACTTGCCCAGGCGCCAAAGCTCGGCAGCGCCAGCGCAACCACGATTGTCCCGAGTCTCTTCATTTGCCCCTGGCCTCCGAAATTGAGCTTTCCCCGGTCCCCGGAATCAGAACTCCGACGCCGTCTGTTGCGGCGCTTATCGGTTTATTTTACGGGCCGACCCGCGGACTCGCAAGCGGGTGTAGTGCCATAACCACGGCAACTAATCGTACTAGTAGTGCCACAGGACTTATTCGCGGCGCAGAATACCGCGCTGTTCCAGCTCAACCAGTAGCGTCGCGGAGTCCTCGGCACTGCCGGAAAACTCCAGGAAGCGATCCGCGCCCGCCAGCTCGCGGAGACGGGCGGTGGGAGGTAGCTGATCCGCGCCCGCGGCGCACAATACGATGACTCCAGCCGTGAGCGCGATTTCCACCAGGCGAGGCAGCAGGTCGCCCTCGCGGCCGGATTCGAGCACTAGCACCATGGCGCCGGCGTCAAATAGGGAGCGCTCTAACCGGGCAGCGACTTCCGGACCCTGCGACACCCAGACGGCGGCCGCCAGATGGCCGGTACGGGCGTGGCGCTCGGCCGGTGTAACGCGGTCAGCGGGCATCGATGTCTGCTGGCCGCTTTCGTGAGCGGGCCGGCCGGTGATCATTCCCGCCGCGACGGTTTCGTTCGAGACCGGGTCGATGAGAATGAAGGCGCCGGTGGAACGGTTGCGGCGGTAGGGATCGACGAACAGCGGCTTGCGCGTCTCTATGACGGCGGCGCCGATATCGTTGAGCCGAAGCTCATTGGCTTCCTGCTTTTCGAGGTTATTGACGTCGATGCGATAGCGGATGGCGCGCACCCGCGCCTTCACTTCCTGCGTGGTGTGCTTGACCAGGTATTCGCGGCGCTCATCGAGCGGCGTCTGGCTCATCCAAACCAGGCGGGCGTCCACGGTCCGCGTGACCTGCGGCGCATGCGAGGGATGCACCAGCATATCGCCGCGGCTGATATCGAGCTCGTCTTCCAGACACACCGTGACCGACAGAGGCGCAAAGGCCTTGGGCAGGTCGCCGTCGAAGGTGCTGATCGACTTGATGCGAGATGTGCGCCCGGAAGGCAGCACCATGACAGAGTCGCCCGGGGTAATGGTTCCCGATGCCACCTGGCCGGCGTAACCGCGGAAATTCTGGTCCGGACGGATGACGCACTGAACCGGGAAGCGCATTTCCATCAGGTTGCGATCGCTGGCGATGTGGACGTTTTCCAGGTGGTGCAGCAGGCTTTCGCCCTGGAACCACGGCATGTTCGGGCTCTTCTCGACGACGTTGTCGCCGAGCAAGGCACTGATGGGAATGAAATGCAGATCGCAGGCGGGCAGCTGTGCGGCGAAGCGTGTGAAGTCTTCCTCGATGCCCTCGAAGATTTTCTGGTTCCAGTCCACCAAATCCATTTTGTTGATCGCCACGACGATGTGGGGCGTCCCCAAAAGGGAGGCGATGAACGCGTGGCGGCGCGTCTGCGCCAGCACGCCATGGCGCGCGTCCACCAGCACGATGGCCAGATTGGCGGTGGAAGCGCCGGTAGCCATGTTACGGGTGTACTGTTCGTGGCCGGGCGTATCAGCGATGATGAACTTGCGTTTGGGGGTGGCGAAATAACGGTACGCCACGTCGATGGTGATGCCCTGCTCGCGTTCGGCACGCAGCCCGTCGGTGAGCAGCGCGAAGTCCATCGTACCGGTCACCTGGCTGGAGCGCGCTTTCAACACCGAAGCCAGTTGATCTTCGTAGACGCCTTTGGAATCGAACAGCAGCCGGCCGATCAGAGTGCTTTTGCCGTCATCCACGCTCCCGGCGGTGGAGAAGCGCAGCAGTTCTTTTTCCTCGTCGTGGCGCAGGAATGTGGCAAACGCTTCCGCGCGCGCCGCAGGCGGCTCTCCGCCGATGACCAACGCAAGATCTTTTCGCCCCGCAACCGGAATCGGGGCACGCGCCGCGCCGGCTGCGCCCGTGTCTCCTGCCAGCGGTCCCACAGCGCTCATTAAAAGTAGCCCTCCCGCTTCTTGATTTCCATGGAGCCTTCCTGATCGTGGTCGATGACGCGGTTTTCCCGTTCCGACCGCCGGAACAGCATCATCTCCTGAATAATCTTCGGCACGGTATCGGCCTGCGAGCGAATGGCTCCGGTGCAGAACGTGCAGCCGAGCGAACGCATCCGGCACATCACCATTTCCGGCTGCTCACCCGGCAGGAGGGGCATTCCATGTTCGACGGGAATCAGAGTTTCGCCGCGCACCGCCATAGGGCGCTTCTTGGCGTAGTACAGGGGCACGATGGGAATATTTTCGAGGTGGATGTACTCCCACACATCGAGTTCGGTCCAGTTGGAGAGCGGAAACACGCGAATGCTCTCCCCCTTGTCGACGTGGCTGTTGAACAGGTTCCACAACTCCGGACGCTGGTTCTTGGGATCCCACTGGCCGAACGTATCGCGGAAGGAGTAAACGCGCTCTTTGGCGCGGGATTTTTCTTCGTCGCGGCGCGCGCCGCCAAAGGCCGCATCGTAGCCGCCGGCCGCCAGGGCATCCAGCAGGGCGCGCGTTTTCAGCTGCCCGCAGCACTTCTGCGTCCCCAGCTTGAAGGGGCTGGCGCCGTCCTCGATCGCCTTGCGGTTGGTGTGCACGATCAGCTGCGCGCCGATGGAGGCACAAAAGCGATCGCGGAATTCGATCATCTCGGCGAACTTGTAAGTGGTGTCGATGTGGAGCAGCGGAAACGGGATCTTACCCGGATGAAAAGCCTTTTGCGCCAGGCGGACCATGACCGAGGAATCTTTGCCGATGGAGTAAAGCATCACCGGCTTCTGGAACTCCGAGGCAACCTCGCGAATGATGTGAATGCTCTCTGCTTCGAGTGCCCGCAGATGAGTCAGAAACAGGTCGGTGCTCATGATGCCTTCCGCATGGCCGAGTGGGCTGTCTTCATGTTCTCCAGAACCGAGTAGGGGACGCGCAGGGCGCCGTTTCTGCCGGTGCCTAAAGCGATACCCGGTTTCGTGGCGCCGTGAAAATCGGAGCCGCCCGTGGCCACCAGGCCGAAATGCCGGGCCAGCCGTGCGTACAACTCCACCTGCTCCGGAGAGTGCTCGCTATAGTACACTTCGATTCCTTCCAGACCCACTTCCAGCCAGCGTTCGAGGAGGCCTGAAAGAGCAACGGGATCCCGCTGCGGCAGGCGGCACGGGTGTGCCACCACCGGCAGGCCACCAGCGGCACGAACGCGCCGAATGGCCTCTTCGGGGGTCGGCTCGTCGCGCTCCACCGCGGCTTGGGCGTGATCGGCGAGGTACATATCGAATGCTTCCTGCCGCGAGCTTACATAGCCCTTGCTCTGGAGCACCTGGGCAAAATGGGGGCGGCCGGTCAGATTGCGGCCGACCGACTGCACCTCATCCAGGGTAATGACCACGCCAAGCGATTGCAGCTTGCTCACCAGGTCGAGGTTGCGCCGGCGGCGGCCGTCCTGTTGAACGCGGAGCCACTGGCGAAACTCGCGGGTGGGTGCGCAGTCGGGGAAATAGCCCAGCAGATGAATCGAAGGCGGACGCTTCTCGCCGTCCTCATGTGCCGGCCG
>Ga0181535_10004684_pt1 | contig 15031 bp, 5 predicted proteins | sample PEATcosm2014_Bin_44_FD_119774 | JGI IMG/M metagenome (GOLD analysis project Ga0181535, IMG submission 119774) | Peatland microbial communities from MTU Mesocosm Facility, Houghton, MI, USA - PEATcosm2014_Bin17_30_metaG | ecosystem: Environmental > Terrestrial > Soil > Wetlands > Peat | place... | reverse complement strand
TCCCGGAGGCCCGGTCGTCTCATTCGTGTAGTCAATAGCAGGTGTCGCGGCATCCGTTCCCGTTCCGCCGATCGGGCAGATATTGCCGGTCACCGGTGTGTCCGTCGAGACGAATCCGGTGGAAAGATTCGTGGCGCAAGTTGCGTCGTGCCAGTCGGGCGAGTTATCTGTGCGGACGCCGAAGTTCGATCCGCCCACGACCTCGAGATAGTTGGTCAGGCTCGGATGACCGACAGCGAAGTAGTTTGTCGCATAGTTCGCCGATTTGATGTATTCATTGACGAACGGATCGTCAGGGTTGCCGACCACCTGGTTAAACCCATGATTCTCCATCATGATCACAAAAACATGGTCGAGATGCGGAATGCCGTGAGGCACCGCACCCTCTTGCGCTACAGCTGTTCCCGCGATTGAAGCCGCGAGCAATGACACGAGCACTACAAATCTGTTCATGGATTTTCCTTCCTTGGTTGACGAAGACAAATTTCCTCGAAGGCGCAGGTTACGCTGCGCGCAGGCGAAAGACATTTTGCAATTTCTTTCTGAAAACAGGTGCTACTTTGCGGTGCTTTCGTAGCGGGGAAGCACGGCCCGATCTTCCGCGTCAGGGATTAAGGCGCTGTTAATGCGCGGCTAAATCTAGATGAAACGCCAGCGGTAAGCAAATGTCCTTCAAGTCAACCGAATTTTGATGGCGCCCCACTGAGCATCGAAGGGCAAAACGAGAACGCGCACTGTCATCAACTCGCGCGGCGCGGCATTTCTCCCGCAGATTGAGAAGTCCTCAGATAAAGAACTCATCCACACCGTAAAAGGATAGGAGACCGGGAAGTTTCGTAACTCATTCTTTATAAGGAATCTACTTGGTGCCGGGAGAGGGCGAACCTGAGCGCGCGTTGAGAGCATTTAAGTTATTGATTCGACAATCGGCAAAGTCGCTCAAATCGCCAGAAACGACTTTCTTGGGCACAACCCAGGCATAAAGACATCAGGGGATACTCGGATCAAACCGCCGACCATTCGCAAGTATCGCGATGTTTTGAACAAGCTGGCAACTTTCGCGGAAAGTTCGAAAGTCCGCAAGATGATGATTGGTGACTTCAAAATTCCGGACCTGGACCGCCATTGCGCCCGCTGTTCCTCTATCGCTCCGGCGACGGCACTTAATGGCCTTCAGACGTTACGCAGTTACCGGGAATTCTGCGCGGTGATCCGAGCGGGACAACAACATCGTACATCGCTTTGATTCCGATCCCAACCCAGTAGGGAGCGCACTTACGCAATGAGAATGCTTGAATATTGCGGCAGTGGTTTGACGAAGGACGTTATCGCGCACAGCGGCTCTGAAAGAGTACAGGGAATTGCCGAGGTGCCGAGGCGTAGGTCAGATTCTTGACAACAGATCCGAGGTGGGGCGGGCCAGGAAGACCTGCGGCAGAGGGCAGTCGAGGCTGCGCAGCAGCATCGGATTTAAGCGGTAGCACGTGCGCTGCTGCCTGATTACTGCAGGTTGCACAGTCGGCTGGACAGTGCGCCCTTGGACGAGAGATTTGTCGCGCCGGAGGTAGGAACGCGGGCGCTGTCCCAGGCTCTCGTCGTTCGACCAGTGGCTTCGAAATCCGCTTTTAAAAGGTTGATGGACGACAGCAACGGACTTGGATGTAATCAAGCCACGCTAAACCTGAATCCAAATCTGCCGATAGCCTAACTATTTCCGCAGAAGGCAGTGAATCCTCGTGCCCACCTGAGGCGTGGTACTTCCTGCGCGCGTTGAGGGCGACATTCACATTGTGATCTGCGCTGATGAATATTCTGGTCAGAAATGGAGTTGGCCGTGAAAGCGTGGCCCGTCGTGCAGTGCGTTTTCTTCGCCATTCTCGTCCCTGCATCATGGGAGACTCAGGCACAACAGTCACGACAGGTCTTGAGCGGTCACCTCCCTGGTGCTGTGGCTAATGGACAGGCCCAACTACAAGGCCTGATTCCCTCAACCCAGCAACTGAATTTGTCGGTGCAACTGCCATTGCACAACCAGGCGCAATTGAACACGCTGCTCAAGGCCCTCTACGACCCATCGAGCTCCAGCTACCACCAATTCCTGAGCGTTGAGCAGTTCACCGAGCAATTTGGTCCGACGAACGCCGATTACCAGAATGTGGTCGCCTTCGCTCAAGCCAACGGCTTCGCAGTGCGTCCTGCCGCCGCCAATCGCATGGTGGTTTCGGTGACGGGAACAGCCCAGCAGGTTCTGAAGGCCTTCCAGGTCAGACTGTGCCTATACAAGCAGACCACGGGAGGCGGCCAGTTCTACTCACCGGACCGCGAGCCCTCCGTGCCGGCTGGCCTTTCAGTCGCACACGTCTTCGGACTGAACAACTACTCGGCGCCGCAATCCTTGCTGCTGCACCCGACTCCTACCGGCCCAAACCTGGGACCGACTGCACTTGTGGGCGCTTCCAGCAGCCGGGGATCCGGTCCCTCGGGGTCCTATCTGGCGAGCGACATGCGCACGGCCTACTACGGCGGGACAGCACTGACCGGGCACGGGCAAGTAGTCGGATTGATCGAATTCAATGGTTACAACCAGAGCGACGTCGATTTGGTCCTGGCTAATACCGGCCAGGTGATGACGGTTCCCATCCAGAATGTCCTTCTCGACGGGATGGACGGCACTCCCTCGGGTGAACAAGATGACGCCGAGGAAGTTGTGGACATTGTCGAAGCCGCGGGCATGGCTCCGGGCCTCGATCAAATCCGGGTATACATCGGGTTGATCGACGCGGACCTGTTGAACGCGGTGGCAACGGAGAACATCGCTAAGGAGGTGAGCATCTCCTGGACGTGGTCGCCGGACGATCCCCAACAGGACGATGCGTTTTTCCAGGAGTTTGCCGCGCAGGGTCAGTCGGTGTTTGCCGCCTCTGGGGATTACGGAGCGTTCGGCCCAAACTTCCCGTCGTACTATCCGGCCGAAGATGCATGGGTGACTGCAGTGGGAGGCTCCACGCTCGAGGTGACGGGGCCGGGAGGGGCGTGGGCATCGGAGACCGCATGGCCGCGGAGCGGTGGCGGAGTGAGCCCGGATGGAATTGCGATTCCAAGCTGGCAGGCTGGGATAGCTACTAGCTCAAATGGGGGCTCAACGATCAGCCGGAATGTCCCCGATGTGGCCATGGAAGCCGATACCGACAACTACAACTGCGACATGCAAGTCTGCAGCGGCGGCTGGGGCGGCACAAGCCTTGCAGCCCCGCGGTGGGCAGCCCTGATGGCGCTTGCTAACGAGCAGGCCTCGAACGCGGGCCACCCGCCGGTGGGCTTCGTCAATCCTGCCATCTACGCGATCGGATCGGGATCCAGCTATGCCGCTAACCTCAACGACATCACCAGCGGCAGCAACAACTATTACAGGCTGCCCGCGCAACCATCTTTCAATGCTATGCCGGGCTACGACCTGGTCACTGGATGGGGTAGTCCGATAGGCCAGGCCCTCATCAACACGCTTGCGCCGTGGAGTCAGGGGAATTTTCTGCTCTCGCCATCGGCGAACCTGATAGCGATCACACCGGGCGCAGGCACCTCGGTTATCATCAACATTCTTGGGCAGGATGGCTTTACCGGCGCAGTGACATTCAACTGTTCCGGCCTGCCGGCTGGGGTTCAAGCTTCATGGAGCACCAACCCAGCCACCGGCAACTCGACACTCTCGCTTAGCGCGGCGGCAACATTGGCCTGGGGCCAATACCCGGTCGTGGTTACGGGAACGTCGGGCGCTCTGACCTCATCAACGACATTCATCCTGGACGTAAACGGCTCTGGGTTTCGGTTGATTCCAACCAACGGAAGCATGCGCCTTTTTCCTGGATACGCCGAGTCAACGGAATTTACTGTCGTTAGCTATGGCGGTGCTGGAGCAGGCCTTCAATTGTCGGTCTCCTCCCCGCTGCCTGCGGGTGTCTCGGCCATCTGGAGCCGGGACAGCAGCACCGGCAGCCCTATGCTCGCGCTCTGGGCGTCGGACTCCGCGTCTCCAACGCTGACTACCGTTCAGGTCACCGGCGTTTCCGGAAACTTCTCTGCCGCAACAACGATTGTCCTGGACGTACTGGCGCCCTCTTTTCTGATCGACAATACTCCGATTCCTTATGGCATCGCGCCCGGAGAGACTGTAAACACGACGTTCACTGTCATACCAGAAGGGCCTTATTCTGGCCCGGTATCCTTTAGCCTCGATGGTGTTCCTAATGGCGTCAGCGCTTCCTTTAACCCAGAAACAACAGCGAACACGACGGTACTCACCTTGTCTGCCAGCCCGAGCGCACCATCAAATCTTCCGCTGACCGAATACGCCACAGCGTGGGGCTGCGTAGGAGATTACTGCACCGAATCTGCCTGGACCATGACGGTCATGGTGCCGCCGATCCCTATTTTTGATATCACCCTCTCTTCGGTGTACACAACCGTTCAGCAAGGAAAATCGGTTGCCCTTAACACGACTACGACGAAAAGGGACGGAGATCCGGGCAATGTCGCCATTACGACCGATCTTCAGGGAGTCAGCGGCTTAAGTTCAACCGTCTCGGACAATCCGGCGACGGGCGGCAGTACGGTGACGATTTCCGCCAGTGCAAACGCCTGCCTTGGCGGTCACTGGGTTTATATCGACGGCCAATCGTCCACCCTGACGCTTCCTCAACCGCTCTACCTTATAGTGGTGCCCTCGACAACGATTACGATGAGCGCAACACCGGGTTCGCTCACGGTGAGTCCCGGAGGCTCGGGTACGACTACGCTATCGGTCGGTTTTCCCGCGGGCCAAACCGGCCCTGTGGCCCTCGCGCTCAGTTCCTCGCTGCCGGCAGGGCTCAATGCCACTCTGGGCACCAATCCAACCACCTCTTCGAGCGTGCTGACGATCTCCGCAAGCGCATCGGCTATTGTCGGCAGCTATTTCGCAAATATTTCGGGCAGTTTCGCGGGGCAGACCACAACCATCACTGTCCCCGTCACGGTAGTGCCTCAAGGTACCATCCCCACCACGACGGCTCTCACCATCTCGCCCAATTCGACTTCGCTGCAAGCTGCATCAACTTACAGCTTGACAGCCACCGTGACACCTTCAACCGGCTCAACGGTTCCTTCCGGCAGCGTAATCTTCACCATCGGCGCGGCGACCCAGACCGTGGCTCTGAACGCATCCGGCGTGGCCACTTACACCGGCACCGCTCCGGCTGCATCCGGATCGCTGAGCTTCTCGGCCGCCTACCAGGGATCGATCGAGTTCTCTTCGAGTGTTTCGAACACGCTGAGGGAAACTATCGCTCCCCCGCAGCTTTTGAGTGCGGCCAATCTAAGCTTCCTCGACCAGCCCGTAGGGACAACGAGCCCAGCGCAGACACTGATCCTGACTAACCCTAATGCGTTCGCCCTCGCAATCGATTCGATTCAGGCGAGCGGCGACTTTGCCGCATCGAGCGCATGCAATTCAATCGCGGCAGATGCCACTTGCAGCGTGAATGTCGTCTTCACGCCCTCGACAACGGGTTCGCGCACCGGGACGTTGACCATCGCCTACGCTCAGTCGGCCGCACCCGTTGTGGTTTCGCTCTCGGGCACGGGAACCGAGGCGAGCATCGAGATCTCTCCCGCGACAATCAACTTCGGCAGCCAGGTCGTGTCCACAACCAGCTGGGGTCAGACCATCACGATTCAAAACACAGGGGACACCTCACTGACGATCGCCAACGTATCCACCACGGGTGACTTCGCCACGCTCGGGGCCTGCACATCAGTTCCAGCCGGCAGCAACTGCAGTCTGACTGTAACCTTCACGCCCACGGCAACCGGCGCGCGGACTGGTACAGTTACTGTGACAGGTGCCGTTGCGGGCGGGAGCCTGAGCCAGATCATCAATCTTGCAGGGATCGGTACGCAAGCCGGCGCAAGCCTCGCGCCGAGTGCTCAAACTTTCCCGGGCACACTGGTCGGAGCTACGAGCCGGCCGCTCACCGCAACGCTTACCAACACGGGCAATGCACAGCTCACCGGAATCGCTCTTGCAATCGCCGGTGATTTCGCGCAGACAAACAACTGTCCCGCTTCGCTCGCAGCGGGAACATCGTGCACGCTCAATATCATCTACGCGCCCACGGTCGCGGGGGCCGAGACAGGCACAGTTTTCGTGACCGACAATCTTGGTACACAGAGTGTCGCGCTCACCGGCAATGGTCTCGTGCCCGGAGCAACGCTCAGCCAGGCGCAACTGGACTTCGGCAGTCAACAGATAAATACTGTTTCGCTGGCGCAGACGGTCGGCTTCACGAACACAGGCGCCGGGCCAATTACGATCAGCGCAGTCACAGCATCGTCCAACTTCAGAGACACAACCAACTGTACTGGCATCGTCGCGGCTGGCGGCAGTTGCTCAATCAATGTCGTCTTTGCGCCGCAGACAAGCGGTCCGCTGAGCGAGGCCATTGCCATCATCGACTCGGCGGGAACACAGAGCCTCATCGTGCAAGGCGAAGGCGCCGGTTCCAGTGGCTCGATCGCGCCCTCCTTTGTCATTTTCGGGGCGCAGGAAGTGGGCGCCACGAGCCAGGCGCAAACCCTGACGGCAACCAACACCGGGTCGACCGCAATCATGCTTAATCCCATCACAGTCACTGGCAACTTTATCGAGTCCGATCAGTGCCCTACAACACTTCCTGGGGGTGGTTCGTGTTTGATCAGTGTCAGCCTTTCGCCGACGGCGACCGGCTCACTCTATGGAACGCTGAACTTCAGCGATGCTTCTGGGGCCGTCTCCACAGTGGCTGCATTGAGCGGCGAGGGAACGCTGCCAGGAATCGCAACTTCACCTTCGACCATTTTCTTTGGCAGTCTCCCGGTGGAAACCGCAAGCCACGCACAAACAATCACTGTCTGGAACACCGGTTCTGCTCCTCTGACGATCAGCTCGGTCCTCGGCACGGGCGACTTCGCGGAAGTTGACACCTGTACCCAGAGCGCCGTGCCGGCCGGCGACTATTGCGTTGTCAACGTGACCATGACGCCAACAACCGTCGGCACGCGCACCGGGCTCATTCAAATCAACGACAACGCCGATGGCGTCCACCAGATTGCACTGAGCGGGATTGGCCAGCAGGCCGGCGCCCGCGTCGATCCTACGAGCCTCGCTTTTGGGAGTCTGCCGATCGTTTCCGACACGCAGGCCGCGGGCACGCCCCTCGTCGTGACACTAACCAATACTGGTGACGCATCACTCGAGCTGAGCGGAATCGCAACCACCGGTGACTTTACGCAATCGAACACCTGCGGTTCTCTAGTCGCGGCTGGCGCCAGTTGCACCATCACGGTCGAATTCTCTCCTACCGCTCTGGGCCACCGCACCGGCGCTCTGACCATCGGCGACAATGCTGGCGGGAGATCGCAGCAGGTTTCGTTGGCGGGGGACGGCAGCCCTGACGGACTTCAATTAACACCGCCGGTAATGAACTTTGGCGTCCAGACCAAAGGAGTGGCTTCTGCCGCGCAAACAGCAACGCTGACCAACAACACCGGAGCCGCTCTGACTAGTTTGGCGATCACACCAACGGGCGAGTTCAGCGAAACCGACAACTGCGGCGCCTCGGTCGCAAATGGGTCCTCATGCACCTTGAATATCACCGTCACCCCGGCAACCAATGGAGATGTCACCGGCTCAGTGTATATCGCATCGGGAGCAAGCACCTCTGTGAGCGGCGAATTCGCACCGGTCCGCGGCAAGCTCCTGCGCGACGCCAGGCCCAATGCATCCATAAGCGCCGCGGACTCCACTTCCACACTCGGCCTGATCTCGGTTCAAGCCTCGGCCGCTCCCGCCACCATCAGCGCCTCGGCTTCTTCGCTGAGTTACTCGAGCACTGCGGTCGGTAGCTCAAACAATGCACAGACCGTTACCTTGACAAACACGGGCACTTCGACACCGCTGACTGGGCTAATCATCGCTGGGACCAACTCGGCTGAGTTCCCGCTCATTACCACCTGCGGAGCAACTCTCGCGGCGCAATCCAGTTGCAACGTAACTGTGAACTTCACACCGGCGAGTGTCGGTCCGCAATCGGGTTTCCTCAACATCACGGCCGATGGGGGGATTTCGGTCCCCGTTTCAGAGAGTGGCATTGGATCGAAAGGGATTCCGGCCTTGGCGTTGACTTGCACAAGCGTTACCTACGATGGCTCAGCGCACGCTTGCTCAGGTGCGGCAACGGGGCTCGGCGGAGAGGTAGTTGCAGGCATGTGGACCTTCAATCCGTCGAGTGAGACCGCGGCCGGAATCTACCCAGTGACTGGGACGTTTACAAGTAGCGATCCGAACTTCGCAAGTGGAGAAACTGCGAACGGAAAATTGGTCATTTGCCAGGCCACGCCGGCTCTGACCCTGGCTTCGTCTCAAAACCCCGCGCTAACACAAAATGGCGTGACGCTGACGGCCGTTTTATCACCTCCCGCAGGCACCACGCCCACGGGTTCGGTCACGTTCTATAGCGGCGCCACGCTCCTGGGACCGGCAGTGACCCTGAACGGCGGTCCGGCCACCCTGGTCACCTCCGCCTTACCCACTGGAACAAATTCGCTCTCCGCTATTTACTCCGGCGACTCGAACTTCGCCGGGGCGACGAGCGACACGGTAGCTGAAGTCATCGAAGACTTCAACCTGACGATTCCGTCTGGGGGAGCATCGCAAACTGTGAATACGGGCCAGCAGGCGACGTTCAGGCTCTCGGCGAGCCCGGTGGCGCCGGCGACTACGTTTCCGGCGGCAATCAACCTCTCGGTAACAGGTCTGCCCGCCGGGGCGACATACACCATGACACCATCGTCGTTGGCCGACGGTGCAGGCACGACTGCGATAACGCTCGTTGTCACCACAGCGCAAACCACAGCGGCCGTCGAGAAGTACAGCGGCAGCAATCATCGATCACCAGGTCGGACAGCACCCATCTCGTTCGCCGTGGCTATGCTGCTTTGCATAGGCGGCTTGAAGCGCAATCGAAAGTACTTGCGACGCACGCTGTGCGCCGCAATCGTCGTGCTGGCGGGCGGTATAGCGACATTATTGAGCGGATGCGGCGGTAGTTCGGGAGCGAACCAGACAGGCTCAACTCCCCAGAGCTATACCATCACCGTTACTGCGACAGCCGGCAGCCTGCAACACTCGACGAACGTCACGCTCACCATCGAATAGGGCGAAGGAGATGTGTCGTAAGTTTGGCGACGGTCATAGCTCACAACCAGGTGGAGAGATCTCTGTTCGCGATTACAATCCCGTAAACCGGTCGCGCACGCTCGTGAATGACTGCTGCCTCGTCGTCAGCGATCAGGAATCTCCATAGCCTTGGTATCGCCTTGGTGGGTGTGCCGCAAGATGTGCCATATTTGCTGCGCAATTTGAGCAAGAACGATTTCGGTGTATCACATATGCCTAATTTTAAATAAACTTAGCGCTGGTGCCGGGAGGGGGCTAACTTTAGCCGGCGTTGCAAACACGCAAGCTGCTGATCCCAGAATCGACAGAATCGCTCAAATCGCCAGAAGCGATGTTCCCGGGCACAATGCGGGCACAATCGCCGCTGGACTGGCCGACATCGGGCTCGCGTGGAATCGCCGAAGATTCGTCAGAGTTCACGCTTGCCGATAACCGACCCGGAATTGCGTAAGGGCTGGCGCAGTCGACGTCTATCTCGACTGCGCCAGCGCAACCGCGTCGGCGCCCGCTGGGAAGCGAAGTTGTCCCGTCGAATCGTTCGCGGCACGCCACACCACCTCGGCCACGTCTGACTCGGTCGTTACCGCTGTCGGCTGCGCAAATGCAGAGAGGATAGGTTCCGCGAATGGCAAGTACGCCGCAGGGATCAGCCCAGCCATGCGCGCCCCGCCGTTGCTTGTAAAGCTCGTTGTCGGACCATAGCCCGGCTCCACCAGTTTGGCCTGCACGTTAAAGTACTGAAGCTCGAATGCAAGCGACCCGGTGAACCCTTCAATGGCCGCCTTGCTCGCCGTGTACGCAGCCGCCAACGGCATCCGCGCCAGAGTCGTGCTTGAGGTCACGTTCACCACCACGCCCCACCTCCGCGCGCGGAACTGGGGCAGTACCGCCTGCGTCATCGCCATCACGCCGAACGTGTTGGTCTCGAACACCTCGCGAACTGTGGTCATTGGCGTGGCCTCGAAGGCGCCGACCACGCCAATACCCGCATTGTTAACGAGCACGTCGATGGGTCCACACGCCTCAAGCACAGCCGCAATGCTCTCGGACTTCGTTACATCGAGCGCCGCCACCCGCAGCCGGTTCGACCGAGGCAGAACATCTTCCCGCGGTGTCCGCATGGTGGCAATCACGTTCCACCCTTGCGCGTGAAAGTGGCGGGCGGTTGCGAGGCCGTAGCCAGAAGAGCAGCCGGTGATGAGTACAGTTTTCATGCCTTTGTTTCCTCCTTGGTTTTCATGGGTCAACGATGGCGGGCGTGAACCTCTCGGATAGCATCACGCTACTTCAGCCGCGTATCGTCGCCTCGCTGGAACAAGGTGCAATCCGGTAACCAATTCCGGTTGCTGAATCAAGGAGACTTACATCGAAAGAAGGTGCCGAAAACTCAGCTATGCCGACGCATCGGAAAAGCGAGAAAAAGCTGGGGACAGAGAGTGTGCAAAGTTGTGGGCTGGCAATGTCAGACGCCGGATTGGAGGCGCGCTTCAAAAAGCCGCCGTCGTTGTACCCTGTTGACGCGGAAAACCGCGCCGGTCATGGGGCAGAATATCCCGGCAGCGAATGGCGTAGCCCAATTCGCGAATCCGCGATGAACGAATGCCAAAGGCATTCCATAGCCAGGATTCATGGGGCCCTGCGTAGGAAGTCAGGGTATTGTCTCGCGAGTGGCAGTCGCGAAGAGCAGGAGCGCTCGACGTCGAGCGTTCTTTCGCAGGCTAGTGATGAGTCGATTGATAGCGGGCGTCCAGCAGATCCAACTCCTGCTCCAGTGTGCGGAGAACTTCGTCGTTGATCTTATTCTGGTCCCGCAAGCCGAGGACGGTGGACCGCTCCACCGCGCGCAACTGGCTGCTCAGATTGTGATAATGTTCATAATTCACCGCGCCCGCACCATCTTCCTTCGTAAATCCGTTCACCACTTCGAGCAGCTGTTGATAATGATGAAGCAAATCTGCAAGGGCAGCTTCATCTGCAGAATCCCGCCGTCCGCGGAGAATATTAATCTGATCGATGGCGGCCGAAACCATTTGGAGACGCGCCTCACGTTCCTCCATGTTTGCGCCGGCGTCGGCCGCCAAACCATGTGCTGGCGACAACTGCAACAGGAAAGAAGAACCAGAAAGGGTTTCCGAACGGCACTTCCAAAACGAGCGACAAGACCATCGCCGCCGACACAAAAGTGATCGCGAGTCCGTAGCGCGATAGGCGACGGAGATTTGACGATGCGGTTTGGTCAGTTTGCATTTCGGGAAACCTCACCGACGAGGCGTGCTTTTCTTATACTACGAATATCGAGCGCTATGCTTCCGCAAAGACTTGCCGAAGCCCGCATTCGGGTTCAGGTCGTGCCAGTCCGCGAGACTCCACCAGGTTCGACGCCGCAATCGCTCAATGTTTGGCCAATTGCGCACCTGAACTGTGTGACGCAAACCGTATTCGGGTGCCAATGAGTGCTTTATAGGTGATTCCCTGCGGAGCGCAAGATTAATCAGGTTCGCTGGTTTTGTTGGTGTGCGGTTGATGGCGAATCCCGGCGAAGCTCCTGAGATAAGGTTTTGAGATGCGGCGCAGGATGCCTTTCCGGAATCCACGCTCAACGGGCAATAGGCTGTGGGACTGACGTACATTTAGTAGGAAATTACTCAAATGGAGAACCATCCCAATGATCGGCAATTGGATCTCCGCGCCTTCCGTAGATGTCTGGATAGCTGTCGGACTGGCTCTGATCGCGGCATTCTTGATTGAACTTTTCAAATTCGTGTGGCGCAGTCTACGAGATCTGATTTCCCCTACTTCGATAAAGGAGATTGATCGGCGTATAAGTGAGCAACTTGAATGGCACAGAATCTTGACCAATGAAAAGGCCTCTATTTTGCAATGTTCCGATTCCTGTTTGGGATTCTCGGGCTTTTGTGCATCACCGGGTCGAAATTCATAATGAGTTTCCTTGCTGACACTCCAGAAAGCGTAAAAGGGGCACGACTGGCGGCTAACGCGATGTTGTTTGTCGTCGCCTTGGTCTGTGCGGTGTCAATGAGGACGAGCGCGTTGGACGCGAAGGAGAGGCTCGATGCGCGGGTCGCGAAGATTGACACCAGAATAGCGCCGCTTCGGCTTCGAAGGGAAAAAATGATTCCCGTTATCGACGGTGGTGAGTCCTGAGCTCGAATTGCAACTGCTCCTACATCCTCGGAGCGGCCTTGTCCCGTCATTCTTGCTTAAACCCTTTCCGTTCTCTATCGGTCCTCCTGTTCTTTATCGCTGGTGGAAGCCGCCACGTTTCATCAGTAAGTCCTTCGCCCCAGACCCCAACGTCAAGGCACGGATGGGCTAGGACGTACCGCCAGGAGTTTCCATGTGGTAGCCAACCTGTGATTCACAGGCCCGTCGTGAGAACGCTGCACACCATTCGCCTCAATTGACAGCCGGTACATCTGAAGGAACAAGTGGTTCCTAAATTGGCTACCTGACCAAGAAGTCGATTTATACCCCAGGCGGGGTATCGGTATCTAAATAATTGATTTTCTGGTGCCGGAAGGGGGGGGGCGAACCCCCATGACCGCAAGCGTCGGCGGATTTTGAGTCTCTCAAGAATACCGTAAGTCTATGATAAACAAGCGAAATCGAGCGTAATGTCGGATATCCACAAGTGACTGCCCATCAGCAACTTAGCGCAATTATCCGTAGTCAAGCCGAACTGATGCCTGTACCCGAACTTGTACCCGACATTCTCGTGGTGTGTGGGGTCTCAGGTGCAGATTTGTAGTTCGGATGGTTGGTGTCAGGCGAGCCTGATCTCTCCTGAAAACGAGCATTCGGCTCTCAATAGCAGTTTGAAGTTCGAAGGCCTTGGAATCTGATCCGGCACGGCCTTAAAGCCATCAACCGAATTCCTTGAACGTCGCTTGTAACGAAATCCCCATTCCGTGACTTTAATCCTTTGAAAGCACCACTCAAGGACATCTCACAGAATGAGTTCACGCCTTTATCAATATCTAGGCCTTTTTCTCCTGTTCACGATGGGGACATCGGCCGCCGGTGCGCAAGAACCTCTGACGCTTCGGCAAGCCATCAATCAGGCTCTGGAGCAAAGCCCTGAGGCAGCCATTGCGCAAGCTGGCAATCTGGATGCGAGGGCCTCGGCAACTCTGGCGCGAACGGCGCTCTTTCCCCAGTTGACCTTTACAGAAGACCTCTCGCGCGGCAACGATCCGGTGTATGCGTTTGGCACGCGGCTCCGGCAGAGGCAGTTCACGCAGGCCGATTTTGCGCTGAACGCTCTGAACTTCCCTCCGTCTATTGGCAACTTCTCGGCGCGCTTCTCCGGGCAGTGGTTAGCCTTCGACTCGTTCAAGACGCAGAAAGAAATCCACCGCGCTGGTCTGTTCAAGCAAAGCGCTTCTTCCTCTGCCATGGCAGTGGACCAGCAGATTGTGTTCCGTGTTGTCGGGGCGTACCAGCAAGTGCTGTATGCGCAGCGGGAGATTGCGGTTGCCCAGCATGAGCAGGAGACGGCGGCGGCCCTCCTGAGTTCGGTGGACGAGCACGTGAAGGCCGGTCTTGCTGTCGAGTCGGACCGGATGTCGGCCCAGGTAAATGGGTCCGCACGCAAAGAGGAATTGATTGCGGCCCAGGGTGACCTTGAACTGGCATGGGCGGCGTTGCGCGAGGCGATGGGCGCCCCGGATCTGAAGGCAACCGAATTGAAGCCGATTGAGCCACACGCGTTTCCGCAAAGCACTCTCGACGAAGAGATGGCCACTGCTGCAAAAGCCCGTCCGGATCTGAGGGCCTTAGGACAGGCACAATCGGCGCAGGGATCGGCAATGGGGGCGGCAAAATCTGACTTCGGTCCTCGCGTCAGTGCATATGGAAATTGGGAAGAAGACCAATCCTCCATTGGAGGCTCTGGCGGCAACAACTGGGTTGCGGGGGTCCAGATCAGCATCGACATCCTCCCCGTAGGCAAGCGCGCACAACTGGCGCGGGAGAGCGCAGCAAAGCAGAAGATCGATGCGCAAGTGGCCGCCACGCAACAGCATTTGCGACTCGAAGTCAGCCAGGCGCACATTCGCCGGCAGACTGCGGCACTGCAACTTGAAACGGCGCAGGCCGCTCTGGATCAATCGGCGGAAAGTCTGCGCATTCTGAAGAACCGATATGGCGCTGGACTTGCGACCATCACCGATCTGCTGCGGGCTGAGGACGCCGAACGGCAGAGTCAATCCAATTACTGGCATGCCGTGTACGGCAATGCCATGGCCTACAGCGAACTTTTATACGCTACCGGGACTCTGACCCCCGATGCCGCGGAGGAACTGCAATGAGAAATGTCGTATGTGCAAGTTTGCTAGCCGCTTCAGGGGTAATGATCGCTGGCTGCCATGGCGGTGAATCTACCGCAACGCCAGGGACTGTACAAACCATGCAAGCGCGGGTTGTGGAAAGCCAGGAGCAACAGGTGCCAGTGAGCCTGCGAGCGACCGGCACGGTTCATGCGAGGGAGACCGCTGTGGTATCGGCTCAGGTAATGGGCCGCATTCAGCAGGTGATGGTGCGGGAAGGAGACAGTGTTCGGGCGGGGCAGACTCTGGTGGTGCTCGACGATGCGGCACTGCGCTCACAAGTAGAGCAGGCACAAGCAGGCGTGAAGGCAGCGCAGAACGCGCAAGCCGCCGCACAGACGAATGCCGCTCTGGCAGCGAGTACGCTTGGCCGGTACAAGCAGCTTGAGTCCGAAAAGAGCGTAAGCCCGCAAGAGATGGATGAAGTGTCTCG
>Ga0181535_10004683_pt1 | contig 15033 bp, 8 predicted proteins | sample PEATcosm2014_Bin_44_FD_119774 | JGI IMG/M metagenome (GOLD analysis project Ga0181535, IMG submission 119774) | Peatland microbial communities from MTU Mesocosm Facility, Houghton, MI, USA - PEATcosm2014_Bin17_30_metaG | ecosystem: Environmental > Terrestrial > Soil > Wetlands > Peat | place... | reverse complement strand
GAGACCTTCATGCCCTCGGTGACCGTCCCGACGCAGGAGCGCACGAGGGATTTGGCCCCGTCGACCTCGACGACGCAGAGTCCGCAGGACGCGTTCGACGAGACATCCTCGAGATGGCAGAGCGTGGGCACCTTGGCGCCCGCCGCGGCGCAGGCATGAAGCAGGCTCGAGCCCGATTCCACGAGGGCCGAAGCCCCGTCTACCGTTATGGCGACCATCTTCCCGCTCATGAGAGGCTCCTTTCTTTGCTCGCCGAAGCGCTGCGCGCCTCGATGCCTATAGGCTTGCGGGCATGCTCCCTCACGTCGCAGCGCAGGCATCGCTCGGCCTCGACCCGCGCCTGCTCCCCGGTGAAGCCCTGCGATATCTCGATGAAATTCCCGCGCCTCTCCTCCGGGGGGATCTGGCGGGCGCGGTTCATCTTGGCCTTCGCGGGAACGAGGGGCACCTCCATCCCGTACTCGAATTTCCGGAAGAGGCTCTCGAAGCGCGCGGCGGAGGAGCCTGCGCCGTCGCGATCCTCGACGAGGGCGGCGTCGATCGCCGCCGCCGCGGTCTTGGCTTGGCCCATCGCTTCCGCGGCGGTGGCGGGCCCGGTAACCGCGTCCCCGGCCGCGAAGAATTTGGCGTTGGCGGTCCTTAGCCGGAAGGGATCCACGCCGACGCGACCGTCCTTGCCGATGGCGGCGCCGACGGCCTCGAGGCCCGCCGGATCGACCCGCTCGCCCACCGCGATGACGAGGGTATCGCAGGGTATCTCGTAGCTCTCGCCCGTGGCGACGGGCGAGGGCCTCCCGCTCGAGTCGACGCTTCCGGCCTTCATGCGCATCACTTTGAGGGCGCGCACGGCGCCGACGCCGGCTTCGTTGGCGTCGCCGGCTCCGGAGGGAACGCCCGCGACCGCCTCCAGGGGCTGGGCCATGCAGACGAGGGCGATGCCCTCTTCGAGAGCTCCCTGTAGCTCCTCGGCATTGGCGGGCATGTCGCCGCGCGCGCGGCGATAGACTACCGTCACGTGGGCTCCCGCCCGAAGGGCTGAGCGCGCCACGTCGATCGCGGAGTTTCCGCCTCCTACGACGACGACCTCGGCGCCCACCGAAGGCTTCCTGCCAGCGTTGATCTCCTCGAGGAGGAGGTAGCCCGGCACGACGCCCGGCAGGTCCTCGCCGGGGATGCCGAGGCGCATATCCTTGAGCGCTCCCACGCAGACGAGGACCGCGTCGCTCATCTCGCCGAGACGCTCCCAGGACATGTCGCGGCCGATCCGCGTGTTGAAGACGAAGCGTACGCCCAGCTTGCGGATGAGGCCGATCTCCTTCTGCAGCACGTCCTTGGGCAGCCTATATGCCGGGATGCCCCATCGCGGGATGCCGCCCGCCTCTCCGCGCTCGTCGTAGATCGATACCTCGTGGCCCAGGCGGGCCAGGTAGAAGGCCGCCGTGAGGCCCGCCGGACCCGCGCCGACGATCGACACCTTCTTGCCCGTCGAAGGCAGCTTCTCCTTAATCAGCCTGTTGTAGACCGCCCGCTCGCGACCCATCTTGTACATGGTATCGGCGAGGTAGCGGTGGATTTCCCCCTGCGAGACCGGCTCGTCGAGCTGGTCTCGCCTGCAGCGCATCCGGCAGTGGAAGTGGCAGATCCGTCCGACCGAGCCCGGCAGGGGATTCTCGCGCAGCGTGAGCTCGAAGGCCTCCTCGATCCGGTTCTCCTTCAGGAGCTGAAGGTATCCGGGGATGTTCATGTGCATCGGGCAGGAATTCTCGCAGAGGGCCAGGTAGAGGCTCTCGCAGACTCCGGCCTCGCAGCGCTTCTCGCGGATATGGCGCTCGTACTCGTCTCGGAAGTATTTTAGGGTCGTGAGGACGGGGTTGCCCGCCCCCTGGCCCAGCGCGCAGAGCGCCGAGTCCTTAGCGTTCAGCGCGAGCTCCTCGAGGAGCTCGAGGTCGCCCTCGTTCGCCTCGCCCTGCGACACTCCCTCCAGGATGCGGAGCATCTGGTTCGTACCCTCGCGGCAGGGCGTGCATTTGCCGCAGGACTCGCCTGCGGTGAAGCCTACGAAATAGCGGGCCACGTCGACCATGCAGTTGTCCTGGTCCATCACGACCATGCCGCCCGAGCCCATGATGGCGCCCAGCTTGGCCAGCTCCTCGTAGTCGATCTTCGTCTTGAAAAGGCTCGCGGGCACGCAGCCGCCCGAAGGGCCGCCCGATTGGACGGCCTTGATCCTCTTGCGCGGTCCCGCGCCCTCGCCCATCCCGTATATCATCGCGTCGAGAGGCGTGCCCAGGGGCAGCTCGACGAGGCCCGTGTTGCGAGCCTTGCCGACGAGGGAGAAGACTTTAGTGCCGGCGCTCCTCTCGGTCCCGAAGCCGGCGAACCACTCGCCGCCCCGAGCGACTATGAGGGGTACGTTGCACCAAGTCTCGACGTTGTTGATATTCGTGGGTTTTCCCATATAGCCGCGCTGCGCGGGGAAGGGCGGCCTGGGCAGGGGCCTTCCGGACTTTCCCTCGGCGCTGGCGATAAGGGCGGTCTCCTCCCCGCATACGAAGGCTCCGGCGCCGGTCACGATCTCGATGTCGAAGGAAAATCCGGTGTCGAGTATGCCCTTGCCGAGAAGGCCGGCCGCCCTCGCGTCCGCGATCGCCTTCCGCAGGCGCTCTATGGCCAGGGGATACTCGGCGCGTACGTACACGAATCCCTCCGCCGCGCCCATCGCATAGGCCCCGATCGCCATGCCCTCGATGAGCATGTGCGGGTCCGATTCGATCTCGTTGCGGTTCATGTATGCGCCGGGGTCGCCTTCGTCGGCGTTGCACACCACCGTCTTGGGGTCGGCGGCCTGCGCGCGCATGATCTCCCATTTTTTGTAGGTGGGGAAGCCCGCGCCGCCGCGGCCGCGGAGCTTGGACTTCCGCAACTCCTCGATGACGACCTCGGGCTTCATCGACGTGAGCGCCTTGACTAGGCCGGAATATCCGCCCGCGCCGAGGTATTCCTCGATGCTCTCGGGATCGATGAGCCCCGAATCCCGAAGCACCAGCTTCTCCTGGCCCTTGAAGAAGGGCAGATCGTACCAGGCCGGAAGGAAGGGGAGGCCCGAGCCGAACTCGATCGACGAAGTGCGGAAGTCCCAGGCTTCCATCTTGGCCGTCGCGGATTTGGCGAGCTTGTCGAAGGCCGCGTCGTCCGACGCGCCCTCGACGAGGCGGGAGGCGCGCGAAGCCTTGGCTTCGGTGAAGAGGATCACGGGCCGGCCCGGCCTGTAGACCATCGCGAGAGGCTCGGCGGCGCAGAATCCGAAGCACCCCACCCGTCGTACGACCACCTCGGAGCGGCGTGCGGCGACAGCCTTCTCGAGCTCGTCGCGCAGCGCCTCGGCGCCGTTGCCGATTCCGCAAGTACCGAGCCCCACCGAGACGAAGGGCCGGCTCGGCCTGATCCGCTCGAGCCCGGCTTGCCGCATCGTTCCCAGGTCGCTCCCGGCTGCAGTCGCGGCGGTCATTTCGCCGCCCCCTTGCGGAGCTTATCCAGGGAAACGGCGAGCTTGCCTACCGTCATCCGCGAGCAGATGGTCCCGTCGATCTGGACGACGGGAGCCAGGGCGCATTGGCCGAAGCATGCGACCGTGCGAACCGAGGCGAACCCGTCCGCCGTGGTGACGGAGTTGGCCTCGTCCTCGCGAAAGCCCGCTATCCCCAGGCGTCGCAGACCCGTCTCGAGCAGCTCGAGGGAGCCTCGCGTATGGCAGGCGGTTCCCCTGCAGACCACTATGGAGTGGAGTCCCTGCGGCGTCAGATTGAAGAACGAGTAGAAGGTCGCCACGGAATAGACCTGGGAAAGCGGGAGATCCATCCCATCGGCTATGTACCTGAGGGTCGGTTCCGACAGGTACTTGAAGCGTTCGAGGCCCTGAGCCTCTTCGAGGACGCCCAACAAGGCGCCCGGCTTCCCCCTGCCGGCTAAGATGATCTCGCTCAAGACGCTTTCCTGCGAACGTTCCTGCGGTTTGCGTTGGGATATCGCGGTCGATGCCATGGGAACCTCCTTGCCGGCCGGAGCGATGCCGCTCAGGGTGTAAAAGCAATCCTGGGTCTAGTATCAATGACTTTTGTGAGTTGTCAAGAAATATTTATCGATTTATACATATTGAATTACTCAAAGGATGGGAAATGGAAAAGTTGTAATTTATTGAGTAAATTGTTATCCAATAGAAAGGCGAAAGAAAAGGCGCTTCGACCGCGCCCTACCCGTGCAGAAGCTTTCTTCAGCGCGGGTAGGCGGCGAAGCGCCAATTACCAATCGGCGACAGGGTCTTGAAACGACTATCGCACGTTCTCGAAGTTCGCCTCGACGGGGTTCGAGCGAGATGCCGAAGATCGGAATAGGGCCGCGTAAAAGGCCGAACGCAGCACTTCGGCGGTGGCGTCGTCGCCGGTCCGATCGGCTTTCCGCTCCGCGACGGCGGCCTTGCGCGCCATCTCTTCCCTCTTGGTCATAGGCTCTTCGCCATTGGGCTTGTACATGACTCCTCCCTGTTATTTCTTCCCCCGACGAATTCGTAGCGGTCGCGACCCGGAACCGAGCGCCGGCTGTCCGGCACTACGATCGCCCTTACGCGACTGCCGCCGCGCTCGAAGATCAGCTCCTCCGAAAGCTCGTGCACGAGCACCAGTCCGCGCTTGGTGAGAGATTGCGGATCCTCGGGCAGGCCCAGGACGAGGGACTCGTAGTCGAAGCCGTCGCCCTCGTCGTCGACCTGGACCTCGAAGAGCCCGCCCCGGCGCGCCACGCGGACCAGGGCCGATCTCGCCATCTCGGATCGATTGCCGTGCACGATCGCGTTCATGAGAAGCTCTCGGACGACGAGAAGGAGTCCGTCCGTGTCCCATGCCCCATGGCGCCGCGCGAACCGGCCCACGCGGTCCAATATCGCAGGTACGCGTCCGGTTTCGGAGACGACGGTGAGGTATAGGGAATCGTCGGACTCGCTCTCATCCATGCGAATTACATTAGCAACTATCTTGCCAAGAATTTGATTAAAGATATGTTACATTAAGGTAAATACTTATGATAGCGAATTCCCTCGGGTGATATCCGAGTTCGCAACCGCGGTTGTTCTACGGGCCGCTTCAGGTTGAGGAATCAACTTAGGTTGTCGCGCATCGATCGGTTCACCCCTTTGTCCTGCGCGATTTGAGGCGCTTGCTCACCGCCTGGGGAGAGACGCCGAGGAGCCTCGCGGCGACGCTTTGGCTTCCCCCCGCCCTTCTCATCGCTTCGTCGAAGAGGAGCTCGGTCAGCTCCCCCGCGGAGGGAAGGGGATTCGGGAATACCAGGGAACCGCCTGCGGGCGCCTGGGCTCGGGCGCTCCCTCCCGAAGAGGGGTCGCTCCTCGTTCCGCCGGCGGCATCGCCGCAAGCTGCGCCGATGGCTTCGCGGAACACCGGGAGGGGCAGGCTGCCAGAGCGTTCGGCGTTCACCGCCTCGAAGACCATGGATTGGAGCTCGCGCACGTTGCCGGGGAAGTCGTAGCTCCTGAGCAGGGGGTAGAGCTCGGGCGGCGCCGTCGGCGGCTTCTTGCCGAGCTCGGCAGCGGCGGAGGCTATGAATCGCTCTACGAGGAGAGGGAGGTCGCCGAGGCGCTCCCGGAGGGGGGGGATGCGTATTCGATGGGCGCGGAGCCGATAGTAGAGATCCCTCCTGAAATGGGACGTCCCGACTACCGCGTCGAGGTCCCGGTTCGTCGCGACGATGAAGCGCGCCCGCCCGCGCCGCATCAGATCGGAGCCCAGGGGGAAGTATTCGCCGGTCTCAATCACCCTTAGGAGCTTGAGCTGGGAGGCGGGGCTCAAGTCTCCGATCTCGTCGAGGAAGAGGGTACCGTCCCTGGCCTTGTCTATAAGGCCTTCGAGGTCGGAATCGGCCCCGGTATAGGCCCCCTTGCGGTGCCCGAAGAGGAGATCGGCGAAGAGGGCGTCGTCGAGCCCCGCCGCATTGATCGCGACGAGAACACCCTTGCGGCCCGAGAGCTCGTGGACTGCGCGGGAGAAGAGCTCCTTCCCTACGCCGGTCTCGCCCGTCACCAGGACGGGGTGGGCGCTCTTGGCTATCGCCTCCGCGTAGCCCATGAGCTGGAGCATCCGGGGCTCGGCAGTGGCGATGGCCGAGAATGCGGGATTCCTCTGCGCCGAGGCCGAGAGCAGCCTCTCTTTGATCGCTTCGTTTTCGCGGATGAGCTCCTGATGCTCGATGATCCGCTTCGCAGTGGCGATGAGACGCTCCCGCTCGACCGGCTTGATCAGGTAGTCGGCGGCGCCGGCCCGCATGCATTCGACCGCCTTCTCGACTTCGCGGTTGCCCGTGACCACGACGACGGAGGCTCCCGGCTGGTCTTCGCGGATCCGCGCGAGGAGGTCCTCGCCCGACATTCCCGGCATGGTCAGGTCGAGGAGGACGAGCCCGACGTCGAGGGACGCGAGGAGCTCCATGGCCTCGATGGGCTCGCCGGCCGCGGCCACGTTGGCTATCCCCGCGGACTTGAGGGCGGCCACTACGCTCTCCCGCACGTAGTCCTCGTCGTCCACCACGAGGACGCCGAAGCCGGGGCCGGCGAAGCTCACGGGCATTCCCCGCCTCCGGCGGCCGATCCGACGCTGGCGCGCAGCGATACAGTGGCGATCGTCCCCTTGCCGGGCTCCGACGCATATTCCAGGCGGCCGCCGTACTCGGCGATTATCGACTCCGATATGGACACCCCCAGGCCGACACCCCCGATGTCGTGCTTCGTGCTGAAGAAGGGGTCCTTGATGCGCTCGAGCAGCTCGGCCGACATGCCGCGGCCCTCGTCGGCGACCACGAGACGCACGGTACCCGAATTCTCGTCGTAGGATGTCGAGACGCGTATCGACTGCTCGGGATCCGTGAGGGCCTGGCAGGCGTTCTGGATGAGGTTTACCGCCACCTGCTCGAGGCGCTGGAAATGCGCCCGCACGGGGGGCAGGACCTCCGCCAGATCGAGGACGAGCCGGCGGGTGGCCTTCTTGATGTAGTTCGAGAGCAGGGTGAGAGCCGCCTTTATGACGAGATTGACGGCGACGTCCTCGGTCTCGGGATTCGCGTCTCCCCTCGCGTAGTCTTTGAGCCCGCGGACGATCGCGTCGATGTCGCGCGAGGCCGCGGCGATCCCCGAGAGGAGGCGCGGCGCCTCCTCTCGGGCCTCCTCCCATTCCATGCCGCCTATAAGGTCGCTCTCCCTGCCCTCGAGCGCCCGGTCCAGCAGGGGCGCGGCCGACGCCCAGGCACCTGCGAGGATGTCGGCGTTGAGCGCTATCGCGTGGTTGGGGTTGTTGATCTCGTGGGCGACTCCCGCGACGAGCTCGCCCAGCGAGGCGAGCTTCTCGGCCTGGATGAGCTTCTGGCGCTGTGCCCGTTCGCGCTCCTCGTACAGGACCCTGTCCGTCACGTCGAGGAAGGTGGCCATGACCATTTTCCCCAGGGCCGCCTCGATCTCCTTGCCGAAGGCCTCGATCCAGGTACCCTCGCCTACGCCGATGCGGAACGGGCCGGCGCGGGCCGAATCGCCTCTGAGAAGGGGTCCGAGCACGGGCTTCGCCTCGGCCGGAAGGGCCCGGAGCCAGTCTTCGAGCGCCATGCCCTGGGACCGTCGGGGAGGGATCCCGAAGAGCGCGCCGGCGGCCACGTTGCAGTAGATGATGGCTCCGTCCCGCGCGATGACGATCCCAAGGGGCGACTCTTCGGCGAGGGCGCTGAACTTTTCCGCGTTCTCGCGGCGGGCCCTCTCGGCGCGGCGCCTCGCCGTCTGATCGACCGCGGCACGCATGATCGCCTCCCGGCCGTCCGGGCGAGGGCCCAAGTCCGCCGTGCTGAAATCCCACGTGAGGACGAGGCCGTCCCTCGTGCGCACCTGCCTCTCGCCTTCCGCCGAGAGCGAGAGCTCGGGCTGGCCGAATGCCCTCCTCTCCCAATCCGCGAGCGTGGGCAGGTCGGCGAGCGAATATCCGGTGAGCCGGGCCCATTCGCGATTGACCAGCTCGACCCTACCGTCTCCGTCGTGGATCATGATCGGGCATGGCAGGAGATCGAGGACTTCTCGGAATCGCCCCTCGGCATCGACGGGACCAGCCGGCTTCCCGGTCCCCGATTTTTCCTGCGGCATGTCCGCCATTGTAGCAGAACGGCCCGAGTTGGCAACGGCCGGCGCGATTCGCCTCGCGCGGAATTCTCCTTGCCCGTTTCCAGGGAAGGGCTATACTGGCCCGATGGGCTCGGACCTTCCGTTCAGGCGTTCGCTCTCCTCGCCGGCCGTGAGACGGGTCGCCCGCCGCTTGGCCAAAGTCTTCGACTCTCTGGAGAGCCTGCCTTATTTAGGCTTCGCCGAGCTCGGGGACTTCTATTATTTCCGGTCCCTCTTCGAGGAATCCCTCTCGCGCATCGACCGCAAAGTCCGCGAGGGGCGCCTCCTTCCTCTCGACCTGCGCGGCTTCCCCCAGGAACTCCGCTATCCCCGCCTGTCGGCGCGCGTCGGTGTCTTCATCGGCTCATTCGACCCCTTCCAGATGACCCATCTCGCGATGGCCCTCCGCTTCCTGGCCTCCGACGCCAGCGAGGCCGACGCCCTGTTCATCGTGCCCGAGGGCTCGGCGGACGCGAGGAAGCCGCTCAAGACCGACTACCGCTTCCGATTCGAGATCCTCAAGCGGCAGGTGGCCGGCATCTTCGAACCTCTGATCGCGCCGCTGGACATAGGAGAGGGCGCGGATACCATAGAGATCGTGAGGCGGCTCATCGGCCTCCATCCCGGCGCCACTCTCAGGCTCACCCACCTCCTGGGCTCGGACGTCCTGCCCATGGCGGTGGCCCTCCTGCCCGACGATCTCGAGGCGTGGGGAGAGGCCGCGGCGAAGCACCGCGTCGATCTCGACTTCTCGATCCACGTCGCCAGACGCGACAGGAAGAGCCGCCTGCGCTCCCTCGCGGAGGCAGTGCGGAGCCTCGGCGTCAGGATGGTCGTCGATAGGACGGTGATCGGGACTCCATCCAGCTCGGCCTTCCGCTCCGAGGGGGCGATAACCCTCGTCCTCCCGACCGAGGCGGTCCTCTCCCGACTCGAGCTGCTCTTTCGCTACGGCATGTACCGGTCATGGTCCGGCGCCCGGGATCCTACCCGTTCCGCGGGCCTCTCCGAATACCAGATCTAGGGCGACGTGTTTACCAAGAGCGACCCTTGGGTTATGGTTGAGGCAGGAGAACCAAGCATGAAACTAATCTTCTTAGGACCCCCCGGAGCGGGCAAGGGCACAATCGCCGACCTCGCCGTGGAAAAGCTCGGCCTGCCGCACATCTCGACCGGCGACCTCTTCCGCGCCGCCGTCAAGAACGGAACTCCCCTCGGCCTCAAGGTCAAGGACATCATGGCGGCCGGCGGCCTCGTGCCGGACGAGCTCACCATCGCCCTCGTCAAGGAGAGGCTCGCCGAGAAGGACGCCGCGAAGGGCTGGGTCCTCGACGGATTCCCGCGCACCATCCCCCAGGCCGAAGCCCTCGAGGGGATAGCGTCCGCCGACTCGGCCGTGAATTTCGACGTCGCGGACGGGATCGTCGTCGGACGCCTTTCCGGCCGCCGCGTCTGCAGGAGCTGCGGAAAGATCTACCATGTCAAGAACATGCCTCCGAGGAAGGAGGGCGTCTGCGATGTCGACGGCGGCGAGCTCTACATCCGCGACGACGACAAGGAGGCAGCGATCAAGGTGAGACTTGAGACCTACCGCAAGCAGACCGCTCCCCTCATCGACTGGTACGATAAGAAGGGCAAGCTCCTGACGATAGACGGCGTCGGGGCGCCTGCCGAGGTCCTCGGCCGCTTCGAGAAGGCCATCAAGAAGTAATTCCCTCCTCGAGGAGAGGTCAGGGGCGGACTGCCGGCCTTCGGTCCGCCCCTTTTCGTCCGTCTCGTCCGGAGTCTTCCCAGCAGCGACATTCCGTTCTCCATGATGGAGAGGCACAGCGCGAGCGCGGATATGGCGACGCCGATTGCGGCAAGCGGCCTTTCAGCCGGGGAAAGAAGGCTCGTCCCGCCGCTTCGGCCGTCGGGGCCGGGATGAGGACAGGGAGTTCGCCCGCCTGGACATCGAAGATGACGATCGCCAAAAGGGCGGCGGAGTCGACCCCGCTGTCCAAGGCGGCTCCCTTCGCGGATTGACAGCCGAATCTCCTTGCCTCGCCAGCCTTGAAGCCGGTGCGCCCCCGGAGTATTGTTGGATAAGGTCGTCCTACCCCGGAGGTTCCCATGCGCCGATTGGCTTTATCGCGAACACTCATGCTCGTTTCGGCCTGCGCCGCCGCGCTTGCCGTCGCCTGCGCGGGGCGCGAGCGCGAGGCGAGGGCGCCGGATCCGTCTCGGGTCGAGGCTCATTCGGCCGGCCTGATACCGGCGGACTCGGCGATCAAGGTGGTGCTGACCCGCGCCGCCGGAGAGGCGGGAGCGGCCGCTCCGGCGGGCGTCTTCCGCTTCTATCCGGCCCTCGCCGGCAAGACGAGCTGGGAAGACGAGCGCACGCTGAGCTTCCTGCCCGACAGGCCCCTCGCCCAGGGCCGGAAGTATCGCGTCGAAGTGGACTTGGGCCTGCTAGGCGGAGCCTTTTATTCCGCGGGGAGCGATTACTTCAGTTTCGACGTCCTTGCCGCCCGGCAGCGCGTGGCTGTGGAGACCCTGCCGCCCCGCGTTTCCAGGGACGGCAGCGTCCTCGTCGAAGGCAGCGTCGCGCTCGCGAACGGCTTGACGGCCGCGGCCGTCGAGAGGGCGCTCTCCTCTTCCTCGGGGACGCTGACCTGGTCCCACGAGAGCGATCGTCTGCACCGATTCACGGTCTCGGGCATCGCGGCCGGGGGCAGGGCCCGCGCGATCACCCTGCGCTGGGATTTCGCCGAAGGCGGTAAAGGCCGCGGCAGGACTGTCGTCAAGCTGCCCTCGGCCTCGTCCTTCGAGCTCATCGCCGCGAGAAGGCTCGACGAGGAATCCGGCTCCAAAGGCGTCGAGCTCGCCTTCTCGAGACCCGTGGACAAGGGCCAGGACCTCCGCGGCCTCGTCTCCGTCGAGGGCGTCCAGGATCTTCGCTACACCGTGACGGGGTCGACCGTCTCGCTCTATTCCGACGCATGGCCCGCCTCGGCGAAGGTGCGCGTGGAGAAGGGGCTTAAGGACACGGGTGGCGGCATCCTCGCGACGCCCGCCGCCGCGACGGTGGCTTTCGATTGGGAGAAGCCCCTCGTCCGCTACTTGACCAAGGGCAACATCCTTCCGACCAGTCAGGGTCTCGTCCTGCCCATCGAGACGATGAATCTCTCGGGCGTCGTGGTCGAGGCCCTCCGCGTCTACGGCGACAACATGCTCCAGTTCCTCCAGGTCAACGACCTCGATTCGTCGCGCGAGCTCAAGCGCGTAGGCGAGGTCGTGTGGCACAAGCGCTTCGACCTGGACTGGAAGGACGACTGGAAGAATCGCTGGGTCAGGCAAGGCCTCGACCTCGGCCCCCTGCTCGCGGCGCAGAAGGACGGGATGTTCCAGATACGCGTGACCTTCCGCGTCGGGGACATCCGCTACGTCGGCCCGACGAGCGAGGACTTCAAGGATCTCCGCTTCCCCGACGACAAGATCGCGGACAGCGACGACGGAGAATCGAGCTTCTGGGACTACATCCAGGAGTGGGCGGGCGGCTACGACGACTACGACAAGTACAAGGACGATCCCCTCCACCCCGCCTACTACATCCCTTCCGAGCAGCACGACATCACGATCCGGCGCAACGTCGTGGTATCGGACATCGGCGCGGCGCTCAAGCGCGAATCCGACGGGACCTGGCACGCGGCGGCCAGCGACCTCAGGAGCGCGAAGCCCCTCGCGGGCGCCACGGTCACCCTGTACAATTATCAGAGGAGGAGTCTCGTCAGCGCCCAGACGGGAAGCTCGGGCATCGTCACCCTCAGGACCGAGGGCGATCCCTACTTCGCGACGGTGCAAGCTGGCTCCCAGACGAGCTGGCTCAAGGTCGACGAGGGCTCGACCCTCGCCGTCGGCCACTTCGACATAGGCGGCGAGAAGGCCGACTCGGGCCTCAAGGGCTTCATCTACGGCGAGCGCGGCGTCTGGCGTCCCGGCGACGCGATACATCTCAGCTTCATCCTATACGATCGCGGCGGAAAGCTGCCGGCCAAGTACCCGATAGCCTTCGAGCTCGAGGATCCGCTCGGGCGCGTCGTGCGCACTGGCGGCTACACCGACTCGGTGAACGGCTTTTATTCCATAGAGACGGGCACGGCGCAGGACGCGCCAACGGGCTCCTATGTCGCGCGGGTGACGGCGGGCGGCAATACATTCACGAAGACCCTCAAGATAGAGACCGTGATGCCCAATCGCCTCAAGATAGACCTCGACTGGGGTGGCAGTCCGTATATATCGACCGATACCGACAACATCTCCCTCCACGCGGCCTGGCTGACCGGCGCCAAGGCCGGCGCCCTCAAGGCGGACGTCTCGGCGACCTTCGCCGCGGCGGGCACGACCTTCACGACCTTGCCCGACTATACCTTCGACGACCCGACCCGGACCGTCTCCTCCGACCGCGTCGTCCTCTTCGACGACCGCCTCGACGGCGAGGGCGGCGCCAGCTTCGGCGTCGACTTGTCCTCCGACAAGAGCCTGCCCCCCGGGAAGCTCACCGCCAACATACTCACGCGGGTGTTCGAGCCATCGGGCATATTCTCGAGCGAGACGACCAGCGTGGACTTCCATCCCTACGCGCGCTACGTGGGCCTCCGCCTGCCCAAGGGCGACGCGGCGCGGGGCATGCTCCTCGTCGACAAGGACCAGCGCGTCGACCTCGCGCTCGTGGACCGCGACGGCAAGCTCGTGAAGGGCGGCGGCCAGGTCGACGTCGCCCTCTACCAGCTCGATTGGCGCTGGTGGTGGGAGAAGGGCGACGAGAGCCTCGCGCAGCGGGCGGACGAGCTCTTCCAGCGCCCGATCCTGAAGGATACCGTGACGATCGGCGCGGACGGCCGCGGCTCCTGGACCTTCCAGGTCAAGTACCCGAGCTGGGGGCGCTACCTCGTCCGCGCGGTGGACAGGTCGAGCGCCGCGGGGCCCGACGCGGGCCACGCCGCGGGAAAGATAGTCTACATCGACTGGCCGGGCTGGGCCGGGAGGAGCCGAGACTCCGGGGGAGCCGACGCGATGCTCGAGCTCTCGGTCGGCGCGCCGAAGTACGCGCCCGGGGAGACGGCCTCGGTCAGCTTCCCCTCGAACGAGAACGGAAGCGCCCTCGTCCAGATCGAGCGCGCCGGCCGCATACTGCGCGAGGAGTGGGTTCCCTGCAGGAAGGAGACGACCGCCTACCAATTCGCCGTCACGCCGGACATGGCGCCCAATGTCTATGTCCACGTGACCTTCGTGCAGCCCCACCTGCAGACGGCCAACGACCTGCCGATACGCCTCTACGGCATAGTGCCCGTGATGGTCGAGGATCCGGCGACCCGCGTCGCTCCGATTCTGGACACTCCCGCGACGCTTTCCCCGGGCGGGGAGGCGAGCTTCGCGGTCCGGGAGGAGAAGGGAAGGCCGATGACCTATACGGTCGCGGTCGTCGACGAAGGGCTCCTCGGGATCACTGCCTATCGGACTCCCGACCCCTGGAGCGAGTTCTACAAGAAGGAAGCCAGCTCCCTCTCCGCCTGGGATCTTTACCAATACGTGGCCGGCGCCTTCACGGGCAAGCTCGAGACCCTCCTGGCGGTCGGCGGCTCCGACGAGGCCCTGGGCGGCGGGAACCGCAAGCCCAGCCGCTTCCCCGCCGTCGTCTACTACTTCCCGCCGCGCGTCCTCAAGGCCGGCGAGACGGCGCAGGTCAGCTTCAAGCTCGGGACCTATATCGGCGCGCTGCGCTTCATGGTGGTCGCGGCGACGATGCCCTCCCAGATGGCCGCCGGCTCCGCCTCGAGCGGCGCGGCCTTCGGCTCCGCCGAGCGATCGGTGCCGGTGCGCGCCGATATAATGGGCCAGCTCACCGCGCCGCGCGTGCTGTCGCCCGGCGAGGAGGCCTCGATCCCCGCGACCGTCTTCGCCTTCATGGGCGCGAAGAGGGCGACCGTAACCCTCAAGGCCTCGGGCGCTCTCTCCCTCGTAGGCGGCGATACCCAGACCCTGGACTTCAAGCAGGACGGCGACATGTCCGCGATGTTCCGCGTCAAGGCGGCCGCCTCGCCCGGAGCCGGAAGCCTCAAGCTGCTCGCCTCGATGGAAGGCAAGACGGCCGAGGCGTCCGTCGATCTCGAAGTCAGGTCGGTGGGCGCGCCCGTCTCGAGCGTGACCGGGGCCGTCGTGGATGCGGGCAAGACCTGGAATCCCGCCCTCGACCTGCCTGGCGAGAAGGGCACTAACTCGATCTCCGTCGAGCTCTCGCGCCTCAAGCCGATGGACCTTGCCGAGCGCGCGGATTGGCTCATCCAGTACCCGCACGGCTGCGCCGAGCAGACCACTTCCGGCGCCTTCCCCCAGCTCTACCTGCCCAAGGCCGTGGTCCTCGCGGCCGACAAGGCGGCGGCCGCCCGCGACAATGTCGCGGCCGCCATCGACAAGCTCCGCGGTTTCCAGACGGCGCGGGGCGGCTTCGCGATGTGGCCGGGCAACGGCGACGAGGACGAGTGGATCACGGCCTACGTGGTCCATTTCCTCCTCGCCGCCCGCAGGGAGGGCTTCGACGTCCCGCAGGGACTCGTCGACCCCGCGCTGGGCTACCTCGCACGGACGAGCCGCGACTGGAACTCTACCGAAGCCTGGTCGCAGTCCACCCAGGCCTACAGGCTCTACGACCTCGCGCTTGGAGGCGCGGCCGAGATCGCGGCGATGAACCGCTTCCGCGACTTCCCGGGACTCCCGACGGCGGCGCGCTTCCGCCTCGCGGCCGCATACGCGATGGCCGGCATGCGGGACGCGGCCTCCGACCTGACGCGCGG
>Ga0181535_10004682_pt1 | contig 15034 bp, 11 predicted proteins | sample PEATcosm2014_Bin_44_FD_119774 | JGI IMG/M metagenome (GOLD analysis project Ga0181535, IMG submission 119774) | Peatland microbial communities from MTU Mesocosm Facility, Houghton, MI, USA - PEATcosm2014_Bin17_30_metaG | ecosystem: Environmental > Terrestrial > Soil > Wetlands > Peat | place... | reverse complement strand
GGCGAGGAATCCTTTCAGGAGAAGAAGATGCCAAATACCGTGCTGATAGGCGCACAATGGGGCGATGAAGGGAAAGGTAAAATAATAGACGTACTGGCGCGCGAAGTTGATATTGTCGTCCGGTATCAGGGCGGCAACAACGCCGGGCATACGGTCAAGGTCGGCAATGACAAGTACGTTCTACATCTCATTCCATCCGGCATTCTCCACGAAGGTAAGATGTGCGTCATTGGGAACGGCCTGGTTGTGGATCCACTCGCGCTGGTTGCCGAAATTTCCGAGCTCGAACAGAAGGGCATCAAAGTCGAAGGCAAGTTGCTCGTCAGCGATCGCGCCCATGTAATTTTGCCGACCCACAAGTTGCTGGACGAGGCGCAGGAGGAGCGGAGTTCCGCCGACGACAAGATCGGCACGACCAAGCGTGGGATAGGCCCGTCCTATGCTGATAAGGCCACCCGGCACGGGCTGAGAATGGGCGACCTGCTGGATCCCATATTCCCCGCCATGCTGGATCGGCGGCTTGAGGAGAGCAACAGGCTGTTTCTGGCACTGGGCGGCAAAGCGCTAGACAAGAAGCAAATCGTTGACGAATACGTAAAGGCCGCTTCCCGGCTGGCGCCTTTCATAACTGACACAATTTCCTTCCTTTACAACTCCTGCAAGGCCGGCAAATCCGTTCTTTTCGAGGGTGCGCAGGGAACGATGCTGGACATCGATTTCGGCACGTATCCATTCGTCACTTCGTCAAACGCAACTTCCGGCGGCGCCTGCACGGGTACGGGCGTGCCTCCAAGTTGCGTTGACCGCATCGTTGGCGTTGTGAAAGCTTACACGACTCGCGTGGGCGAGGGGCCGTTTCCGACCGAGCTCAATGACGAAGTGGGTCAATTGCTCCGTCAGGAAGGGCAGGAGTTTGGCGCGACCACCGGGCGTCCGCGGCGATGCGGCTGGTTCGATGCGGTTGTCGCAAAGTATGCGGTGATGGTCAACGGCATAGATTTCTGGGCAATGACGAAGCTGGATGTTCTGGATAGTCTGAAGACCCTGAAAATCTGTGTGTCGTACGAATGCGATGGAAGGAAATACGACACGATCCCTGCCAACATCCGCATTCTCAATCGTTGCAAACCGGTCTATGAAGAAATGCCTGGCTGGCAGGTCTCTACCAAGGACGTGACGTGTTTTGACGATCTTCCGCCCAAAGCAAAGGCTTATGTGAATAGATTGTGTGAGTTGACCGGTGTCAAACTTGGCATTCTGTCTGTCGGGCCGAAACGGGAGAGCACGCTGAGAATCGCTTTGTGAAAGCTGGGTAACTCCTTATCTGTATATGTTCAATAGGAGAGAAACTACGAAATGCGCAAATGCCGCGAAAAAGGAAAGATGATCATTCGCGCTTTTCATGTGTTTTGTAGTTAAGAATCTGAAGCATCTGAATTTTTGAAACAGGCACTCATGTCAACAACCGACAAAATTCCTCAGCATGTTGCCGTCATCATGGATGGCAACGGCAGGTGGGCACGGGAAAAGGGGCTGCCACGCATTAAAGGTCATGAAGTGGGAGCTGAATCCGTGAGGGCGGCGATTCATGCGTGCAAAGAAGCCGGTGTGAAGTATCTCACACTCTATGCTTTCAGCGTGGAGAATTGGGTGAGGCCAAAGGCCGAGATTAACGGGCTCATGCAACTTCTCGTTAGATTCCTGAAAACGCAGGAGTATGAGCTTCACGAGAACAAGGTGCGTCTTCGAACGATCGGCAGGATCGAGGATCTACCCAGGCGCATCCGGGAAGAACTCGATAGAGTCATGAAAGCCACCCGGCATTATGAAGATGGGCAGTTGATTCTCGCCTTGAGCTATGGCGCCCGCGCCGAGATTACCAACGCGATGAGGCAAATCGCAAAGCGCGTGAAGTCCGGTGAACTGGAGCCTGGAGATATTGACGAAAAAACCATTTCAGCGAACCTTTATGCGCCGGACGTGCCGGATCCAGATCTTTTGATTCGCACCAGCGGCGAGATGAGGATAAGCAACTTTCTTTTGTGGCAGATTTCATATACAGAACTCTATATCACCGATGTGCTCTGGCCCGATTTCAGGGAAAAGGAATTCATGAAAGCCCTAGCCGAATATGGAAGGCGGCAGCGCAGATTCGGCGATATCGAAGTGAAATAAGATCTGGCAGGCGTATTGGCGTCCTCGTGATATCTCGTCATGGGACGCGGAAAGTTTCGTCCCACCGGGGCAAGCCCGGTGGGAGTCTTTGGAAGGCTGATTGCGTGCTGAAGTATAGAATATTCAGTGGATGCTTGATAGGGGCGGCTACGCTCCTGATCGCCAACTACCTGCCGCCGCTCGGCGACTGGATACTGCTGTTGGCGTTGTCGTGTCTTGGTCAACTTGAATTTTATGAGCTGCTCCATAAATCCGGAATTCCTAATTTTTGGGTCATCGGCCTGATTAGCGGCGTAGCGCTGATTTCGGCGACGTTTTTCGCGCTTGGTCCTGAAGCCGGGAGTGTCGCCAACGCCTATCGATGGGAGAACATAGTTCTTCTCGTAAGCGTAATGGCGGTTTTTATACGTCAGTTTCCACAAAAATATAACACCACGCCTATCCAGACGATTGCATGCACCTTGTTCGGGATATTGTATGTACCGTTCATGCTCAATTTCATAACCCGCCTGGCATTTACCTGGAATGTGGTCACATCCAGGGTGGTGGTTGATGAGTGCGGCCGCTTGCTCATTCTTTACCTGATCATTGTGGTCAAATGCACTGACATCGGAGCGTACACTGTCGGAAGACTGTTCGGCCGGCACAAGTTGTGCCCGCGGATTTCACCAGGCAAGACAATCGAAGGGTTTTTCGGCGGCATAGCGTTTGCGCTTGCGGCGAGCCTGTTGTTCTGTCATTTCACCGGCTATCAGTTCGGGTGCGAACTTACACTCAGACTTCGCGATGCCATCATCCTTGGCGTATTGCTGGCGGTGGCGGGTACTGTCGGCGACTTGTTCGAATCGCTCATGAAGCGTGCCGCCAACACCAAGGATTCAAGCACGGTGATTCCCGGGATGGGTGGAGTGCTCGATGTCATTGACAGTCTTCTCTTCGGAGCGCCGGTTCTCTACGCTTACATGAAGGTGATCCTGCAATGAAGAAGATCGTCCTGCTCGGCAGTTCCGGTTCAATTGGCGAAAGCGCGCTTCGGGTGGTTGAGTCGCTATCTACACGGATGGAAGTTGTAGGGCTGGCTGTGAACCGCAACTACAAGCGTGCTCTCGAACAGGCTCGGCGTTTCAACGTGAGGCATGTGGCCGTAGCCGATCCCGAAGCCGCATCGCTCTGCAAAGCTGTGGCGCCGTCAGGAGTAAAAGTTCACTCTGGAGAAACCGGTGTCGAGGAACTCGCCGCGCTTCAGAGGGCGGATATTGTGCTTTGCGCGCTGGTTGGAATGGCAGGCCTCAAGCCAGTGCTTGCCGCATTGAAGAATGGAACTGACGTGGCACTGTCCACCAAGGAAGTGCTCGTCGCCGCGGGTCGGATTGTCACTGAAACAGCACGGAAACACGAGGCGCGTCTGCTGCCGGTTGACAGTGAGCATAGCGCGATCTTCCAGTGTCTTGGAACGGGAGTTCAGAGTTCAGAGTTCAGTGTTCAGAAATCTAAGATCAGAAATCAGAAATCTGAGATCAAACGACAGAAATCGGCAATCGGCAATCGGCAATCGGCAATCAAACGGCTTTTGCTGACCGCATCCGGTGGACCGTTCGCCGGAAAGCCGGAGATCGATTTTAACAAAGTAACTGTTGCCGAAGCCTTGAACCATCCTCGCTGGAACATGGGCAGGAAGGTCACGGTTGACTCAGCGACGCTCATGAATAAAGGTTTGGAGATCATGGAGGCGCACTGGTTGTTCGACGTGCCGATTGATAAGATAGATGTCGTGATTCATCCTGAAAGCCTCGTCCATTCAATGGTTGAATTCGTGGATGGAAGCGTATTGGCGCAGTTGAGTCCGCCCGACATGCGCTTTGCCATCCAGTATGCGCTAACATATCCGGAGCGCGTGGATGGAAAGCTGCCATCGCTGGATTTGGCCGCCGCAAAAGGATTGCACTTCCATGCGCCTGATGAAAAGCGATTTCCATGTCTCCGGCTGGCTCGCGAAGCGGCGTGCATCGGCGGCACCATGCCGGCGGTGTTGAACGCCGCCAACGAAATTGCCGTGCAAAAGTTCCTGGACGGAAAGATCGCCTTCTCTGGAATATGGAAGCTTGTGGAAAAAGTGATGAAACGGCATCATCTCGTCCAGAATCCTCAACTTGACGAGATAATCGAAGCCGATTTCTGGGCGCGCACGATTGCGCAAGAGGTATCACAAAAAGAAAGAAGACGATAAATGTTAGGAACCATAGTCAGTAATTCCTCCGATTTCATCGCATTGGTTTTCCTATTTGGATTCACAATATTTGTACATGAGCTGGGCCACTTCCTTGCGGCGCGGTACTCCGGCATGTACATCCAGACTTTCTCGATCGGGATCGGGCCCGCCATCTGGAAGCGGAAGATAAACGGGATTACCTACAAAATAGGTTGGATACCATTTGGCGGATATGTGGCGTTGCCGCAACTGGATCCATCCGGCATGGAGCTGATCCAGGGAGCCGGCGAGGATGGTGTGGAACTGCCAAATCTTCCACCGATGCCAGCTTCGCGGAAGATATTTGTCACCCTTGCCGGCGCGGCGGGGAATATCGCGCTCGCCATTGTTCTTGCATGGGTCATTTATCTCAGCCCGTCAACAGCGCAAGAAAAAGGCGGAGTATATATCGGCTATGTCGCGACCAACAGTCCGGCATACGAACGCGGTCTGCGCCCTGGCGACGAAGTGAGGGCCGTCAATCACGAGCCGGTTGGCACATGGAATGAGTTTCTTACGGAGTGTCACCTTAAGGGCGGCGGTTCCAATGAGGTCGCCTTGACTGTCAAATCCGACGGGCAATTGAAGATCATATCGGTGCCCACAAAACAGAGAAAGGGCAGCGATATCAAGATTGTAGATGGCATTGACAGGTCTATGCTGTGCGTCGTGACTGATGTGTTGCCCGACTCCAGGGCTTCAAAAGCAGGTATTGAGCCGAACGACGTCGTGAAGGAGTTCGGCGGCATTGCCGTTTCGGGTCCCGATCATTTTATCCGGCTGGTGGCAGAGAAAGATGGCCAGGCGACGCCGATAGTTGTGGAGCGAAAAGGAAAACTTGTAAACCTCACCGTGACCCCCGCGTTCAATTCCGATAGAGGTAGGGCGATAATCGGCACAAGCATAAGTCCGGGGCTCGAAGATATGGTGATGCCGTGGATGGAATACAAAGAGCCGATGGCACAGGTCAAAAATGATGCAAAGGGTATTGTCCGGATATTGTGGGCTCTCACATCGCGGCGCGAGGCGAGACAGGCGGCGGGTGCGCTGGGCGGCCCTGTAATGATCCTTGCCACACTTTGGATTTCGATCAAGGCCAGTCTCTTGAACGCCGTAGGCTTCATCCGCTTTCTGAATGTAAATCTCGCGATTCTCAATCTGCTGCCGATCCCCGTGTTGGACGGCGGTCACGTTCTATTTGCCATGTGGGAAGGTGTCTCGCGTCGCAGGGTGCATCCGAAAGTTGTCACCATCCTTGTGAATGTGTTTGCCAGTCTGCTCATTTCGGTGTTTGTGCTTCTGACCTACAGGGATGTCATCAGAATGCCGAGTATGTTTCGCGCTTTCAACAGGATGCGGGCGACTGAGCAAACCGCCACCAATACGCCGCCAGAAAGAGGCGAGGCCAAGCACGAATCCAAGGACCTGAAAACCATCGAATTGGAAACAGAACATGAAACTGCTGGCGGAACAACGAATAAAGCGACGCCGTAGCAGGCAGATCCATGTCGGATCTATCGTGATCGGCGGCAATGCGCCGGTCAGCGTGCAGACGATGACCAAGACCGACACCCGCGACGTGCGGGCTACTGTGGCGCAAATCCGCGAGGTGCAGGCGTTGGGGTGCGACATCGTTCGTCTCGCCGTTCCAGACGAAGCAGCGGCGAAGGCGCTTGGCAAAATCCGCAAGCAGGTCACGATTCCGCTCATTGCCGACATTCACTTCGATCACAAACTTGCGCTGATTGCGCTCGAGGCGGGAATTGATGGACTTCGCATCAATCCCGGTAACATCGGCGGGGTTGCGAAGGTGAAAGAGGTTGTCGCCGCCGCGCGCGAGCGCAAAGTGCCGATCAGAATCGGCGTCAACAGCGGATCGCTGGAGAAAGACATCGCGAAAAAGCACGGCGGACCAACGCCGAAGGCGCTGGTCGAAAGCGCGTTGCGCCATGTACGACTTCTTGAGGACTTGAATTACCGTGAAATAAAGATAGCTGTCAAAGCGTCCGACGTGAGACGGACAATTGAAGCGTATCGCCTGCTCGCTGCGAAGACGGACTATCCTCTTCATCTTGGAGTCACCGAGGCTGGCACATTACTACCCGGCACGGTCAGATCGTCGGTGGCAATCGGTATTCTGATGAACGAGGGAATTGGCGACACGATTCGCGTCTCTCTGACCGACACCCCCGCGATAGAAGTGAAGGTTGGGCTTGAACTATTGCGTTGCCTGAGACTTCGCGGGCCGGGCCCGAATGTCATTTCGTGTCCGACTTGCGGACGAATTCAGGTTGATGTCGTGCGCGTTGCAAAGGCTGTCGAAGAAGAACTTGAGAAATACTACATTGCATATCCAGCTGCGCCCAGACCGGTGGTTGCAGTGATGGGCTGCATGGTGAATGGCCCCGGCGAAGCGCAGCACGCCGACATCGCAATCGCCGGAGGCAAAGGCAAATTCGCCCTCTATCTCCGCGGCAAACTCGTAAAAACCATTCCCCAATCCAAAGCCGCCGCAGCCGTCTTGGACTGCGTCAGAAAATGGCGAAAAGGAATGTGAAGGTGCAAATCCAGGAGGCTGGATGGGGAGGGTAGTGAAGTAATGTGTGCGGATGAAAACAAGAATCGAGCGTTGATTGCTGATGACGAGCAGGACGTGCTGGAGATGTTCCAGGCTGTCCTTTCCTGTGAGTTGCAGGATTGCGGCGTGGATTTTGTCGTCAATGGCGCGGAAGCGGTGGAAGCTTTCAAGTCGGCCCACCATGGCGTGATTGTCGTGGATGTGAATATGCCGGTGATGGGCGGCGAGAAGGCGTTCGAGGAAATCCAGAAGATATGCAACGCAGAAAACCTGAAGATTCCGTGTTTCGTATTCTGTTCCGGAGCTGATGAATCCGCTTCGATCAAGAAGATCATTGCCGAAGATCCCCGGCACTCTGTGTTGCGAAAACCCGTTGATCCCGATGACTTGGTGCGAATTCTTAAGGATCGTCTTGGTTTGTGAGAACAGCGGGAAATTTGCCAATCTCGCGTAAGGCAAAAGTGATCCCAATACGCTAATTGTCCTCTTTACTCGCCATTTCTGGCATCATATAATCACCAGCATGAATGAAGGAATACTTGTGCCCTGTCCGGGTTGCAACGGTGTAAACCGGGTTCCGGACGGACGGCTTGCGGATCATCCGATTTGCGGACGATGCAGGCGGCGTCTATTCGAGGGACATCCGGTGGAATTGAACGCCGGCAACTTCGACACACATATCGACAAAACCGGCGTGCCTGTCATTGTGGATTTCTGGGCGACATGGTGCGGGCCGTGCCGCGCAATGGTCCCGATATTTATCCAGGCTGCGGAGCAGCTGGAACCGCGCATACGCTTCGCCAAACTCAACACGGAAGAGTCGCCGGAAATTGCCGCGCGCTTTGGTGTCCGCGCAATTCCAACAATCATAATGTTCAAGAATGGGCAGCCCGCCGCCCAGCAGGCGGGCGCCATGAATCTCCCCACACTAATGTCGTGGATTCAGTCGAACATGGGGCAAGGTTAAGCGATCCCGAGCATGTTGGCAATTTCCGACACAATACCCGTGCCTAGTACCTTTGTGGCGAGTTCACCAGCCGCCGCCGCATTTGTGGATTGAATGAGTCGCTGCACCGTCGATATCCGGCGAGGCGGAATGGTCAAATCAGTGAGCCCCATTCCAATGAGGACAGGGATGAGCTTCGGGTCATCAGCCATGCCGCCGCAAAGGGAAACAGGTTTGCGATGCAGATGAGCGGCGTCTATGACCGTCTTTATTGCCCGCAGGATTGCCGGATGCCACGGCGTATACCATGTGGCGACTTGTTCGTTTGTCCGGTCAACGGCGAGCATATACTGGACAAGGTCATTGCTGCCGATCGAAAGAAAATCGGTTTCCATGGCCAACTCTTCAGCGATACCGACGGCGCAGGGCAGCTCGATCATTGCGCCGATCTCCGGCTTAGACTGGTGCGGCACATCTTTCGAGTTCAGCTTGCGGATGACATCTTTCACGAGGTCGCGGGCATGGCAAAAACTGTCCACGGACGACACGAGCGGAAACATGATCTTGAGAGGGCGATCATGGCTTGCCCGCAAGAGCGCACGGATTTGAGTGTTGAATATCTCGGGATGATGCAAAGTGAAACGTATGCCGCGAAGCCCGAGAAAAGGATTTGATTCCTCGCCTGCGGGGAAGTAACCGAGAATCTTGTCTCCCCCGATGTCGAGCGTTCTGAAAACTATTTCAGCTCCACCCATTTCTTCGACTATTTTTCGGTACACCGCATACTGCTCATCCTCGGTGGGAAAGTCGTTGCGAACCAGGAAGGGAATCTCGCTGCGATACAGGCCAATGCCTTCCGCCCGGAGCTCGTGCGCGAGCCGGGCCTCGCTCACCAGTCCTATTGCTGCTAGAAGCCGGATGCGGCGGCCATCACTTGTGTGAGTCTGCGGTTCGATATTCCGTTCACCGGGTGACACCTTGCCTCGCGTTTCAAGCAGACTCTTGTATTCTGAGATAACCATTGGATCGGGATTGACGTGGATTTTGCCTGCGTGAGCGTCCAGCAAAATGGTGGTTCCGGAGGTTATACCTGTCAGGAGTTTGGCGTCCGCAAGAATCATTGGCATTTCAAGGCTGCGCGCAAGAATGGAAATGTGGGCGGTGACTCCGCCGGATGTTAGAATTATCCCTTCCGCCTTTTCCGCTGCGAACCGTAGAATATCCGAGGGAAGCAACTTGGAAACGATCAATATCCGGCCTTGATAACTGGCGCTCAACGCTGCATCGGTCTGATTCGCCAGTCGCGCGAGGAGACGGCGCGTGATGTCTTTCAAGTCGTCAACTTTTTCCCTGAAACGCGGATTGACGCTATTGGAGAATATATCAATATAATCGTCAACAACCCGATTGATCGCTTCCGCGACACACGTTCCGGCTTCGATATGCTTCTCAATCTTGCCTATGAATCCGGCATCGTCGAGGATGGCGATATGGGCCGCGAAAATCTGCGATGCGGATTCCGCTATGCGCTCCTGCATGCTATCCTGGAATTGCTGGAGTTGCTCGCGCGTCTCTTTTACGGCCCGGCGAAACTCCTCCAACGTGCATTTTTCGAGCAATGCAGCTTTGGTTGCCGTCTCCGCTTCCGGCGGTGCGGAGGTCACAATAGCCGTGCCGATCACGATACCGTCTGCCGCAGATTGTCCCGTTATCAATCGTTGCTCCATGAAAGCGATCTTTTCCCGTTAGCCAGGCAATCGTTCAACGCGATGTCTTATCGTGCTATCATGCCTGCTCTTTGGATAGCTCTAATCTTCCGCCGGATGCGTGTCCAGATCTTTCCGTTTCAACGTCAGAATGTCAGCCTGTAGTAACCCTGCCGATCGATCATGGGCACTGTGACGGTGCTGGTCGGCGGATTTGCAAGGATGTTGCTCTGAAAGATGTTTGTAAAACCGTCCATTATGTTTGTCGTATACTCAATACAGAAATACTCACCGGTGCTGCTCTTCCAACTGAGATCTGCTGAACCCACTTCTATGCTTGGCTGCATGTTTAAGGACAAATCAACCCTTGGCCCCAAGCCGGAAACCATCACCGGTCTCCACCGATCGTTCGTAGTATTATCGCCGCACTGCCCCTGGTCGTTTGCTCCCCACATCCACACTGAACCATCCTGCTTTAAGGCGATATTGTGGTAATCTCTGGCCGCCATTTTCACCACGTTGCTGAACCCGCCGCCGTAATTGTCCAGCAGAATCTTTACCGGCACGGGGTTGACGCTATTTGTCGTTCCGTTGCCCAGTTCGCCTACATCGTTTAAACCCCATTTCCACACGGTTCCATCGCGGCAGAGAGCTGATGAATGCGAGTCACCACCGGAAACGGCGACCATATTGCTTAGACCGACGCTTTGTATGGGGATGGCGCTGTTCGTTGTCGTTCCGTTGCCCAGTTCGCCGTCGCCGTTCAATCCCCATGCCCAGACCGTTCCGTCAGACTTCAGCGCCAGCGCATGATCCCATCCTCCGGAAATTGCTGTCACATTCGAGAAGCCGGGAATCTGGACAGGGGTGTTGCTGTTGCCTATCGCCCTGCCATGGCCCCATTGGCATACCGTGCCATCCGGCATCAGGGCCACGCTGTAGTGATAGCCGGCTGTAACTACAATTGGGTTGGTCAGTCCGACAACCTGGACGGGCACAGTCGTTGGATTCGTCGTTCCGTTTCCGAGCTCCCCCATGGAATTCCAGCCCCAAGCCCATGCTGTGCCATCCGCCTTGATGGCCAGAGCATGATAAGCCCTGCCTCCCAGCGAAGTGATGGAACTCAAACCGCTGACCTGAACAGGTGCGTCCGCATCATTCGTTGTTCCGTTTCCAAGCTGCCCGAACATGTTGTTTCCCCAAGCCCAGACTGTGCCGTCCGACTTCACAGCCATGTTATGCAGCTCGCCGCCCATTATGGCCTTTATTGAATTAAGATATCCGGAGTTTCCCGGGCCATGCGCTTCATTGGGGACGAGCACGCGGGTCAGGACATTAGTGGCGACGCCGAGGCCAAGTTTGCCGCCAAAATTAGCGCCCCATGTCCAGACTGTACCATCCGATTTCAGCACGAGGGTCCCTCGCGCGCCACCCCAGACGGATTCCACATCAGCGCCTGGCGCTGTAAAGGCGAGCACAAGGAAGAACCATCCGAATGCCGCAAGAGTTCTATGTCTCATCGCCACCTGCTTCCTGGTGTTCTCATTCATTGCACCGGAATGTATTATTTGTGATGTTTTCTGCGGACAGAAGATCAGATTGCCGCCATACAAGGAAGACAAGAAGTGTTCGCGGCTCGTGTCGTAGATTCCGGGTGAATGCGCGACACGCCTGTTCGTCATCAGGTCTTTCCTGCATCACTCACTTTTGCCTGATGAAAGGTTCAATTTTGTCTTTGGACCATTCCATTTCGGGCGCTGAGCCGGAGGTGCTAGGATTGGAGCTGGACGTTCCTCATGCCGGATATGGATAGGTGGAGGATTCTCTTCTTCCACGGACTTGATCTGCGTAATCATTCCTGCATATACCTGCTCCAGTATCTCGCGGGAACTCTTCTTCTTGAGGCAAGCCACTCCACGCTTAAACAGGTTTTCCGCCAGTTTGGCGTTTTTGAGGCGTCTGATTGCGATGTTGATAAGGGCGGTATGCGGCATGACCTCGTCGGGAAAGTCCGCTATGATTCTGTCGTATTCCGCCTCCGCCTCTTCATATTGGCCTTTAGCCACAAGCGCCTCCGGTATGCCGTAATTCGGTTTCCTTTCAGCCGGACGGGAAGGGAAGATCAAATTGTTGACCCGTCGTGCACAAAAGGAAACGATTTCGGGAGAGATCAAAATAGCGCCGAAAGCCGTTAAGAACGGAGCCAACCATGCCGCAACTTGACCCCAAATCGGCACGAGAATGGGAATGGAAAACAGGAATGGCACCGCGCCAATCCATCGAACTGCCATGTAAATCCTCTCCCGTCTGAGTTCCGGGTCAATCATTCATCTACTCCGTATCCAGAATGTCGTGTCATCCTGTATCAGCTTCATTTCCGTCAGGATACGCGTTTTGGGTGCATAATTCAACAGCGAGTTGCTTTCAAACAAGCGTGCTTTGAACGCCCGCTCCACTTGAGAAAAGAAAATGTTGGAGCTCATACTTGCACAGGTGGATGCTCAGATCGGCCCATTGTTGATAAAATGACCCTTTATAAGAAATGGCGTTGAAGCGCGTGAATTTGGTACAGTTTGCCATCTATGAATACGGTAAAGAACCATTCCGCTTCGGGCGGACGTATCGAACTTCTTGCGCCAGCGGGCGGGGTCGATGCCGGATATGCCGCGCTGCATTTCGGCGCAGACGCGATCTATCTCGGCTTGAAACGGTTTTCAGCGCGGGCGGAGGCGGTGAACTTGTCTGCGGAAGAGTTGAGCGAAATCGTCGCATATGCACATTCCCTCACTCCACGGCGGCGCGTCTTTGTCACAATCAACACGCTCGTGCTCAACCACGAACTGCGTGATCTCGTCGAAGTGTTGGACGCCGCGGCAAGTTGCGATGTTGACGCGCTGATTGTGCAGGATCTTGGAGTGGCGCGCATTGCGCAGGATCACTTTCCAAATCTCTCGCTTCACGGCAGTACGCAGATGGCGATTCACAATGTCCAGGGCGCTAAAGTTCTGCGCGAACTGGGGTTCAGGCGCGTGACTCTGGCAAGGGAACTGACTATCGAGGAAATCGCGGAAATTGTGTCGGGAAGCGGTATCCAGGTTGAAGTCTTCATTCATGGTGCGCTTTGCTATTCCTACAGCGGGCTTTGTCTTTTCTCGTCGCAATTGCGGCAGCGCAGCGGTAACCGGGGTCGATGCACATATCCGTGTCGCGATGCGTTCCGGAGCGAATCAGATTTCGAGGGTAAGGGAGGAACACGAGAACGTTACGCATTCCCATTTTCCATGAAAGACCTTGCCCTTCCAGAACACATCGAATCTCTGCGCGACGCCGGTGTCGCCAGTCTCAAGATCGAAGGCCGGATGAAGAGTCCGCTCTATGTTGCTGCGACCACCAAATTGTATCGCGGCATTCTGGATGGAAAGTTTGGCAACGCTGAACGTGTCGAGATAGAAGACGATATCCGAACGATTTTCAGCAGGCCGTGGACAAAGCTCTACGTATCGTCGCGACTGGATCGGGACGTAGTCGACAGCGAAACAGTCGGGCATCGCGGAACCCGCATCGGCTTGGTGGAAGCAGTGATCGAAGGGCCGCCTGACAAGTTGCGATTCAAGACCAGCCGCGCCATCGAAAAGCATGACGGCATACAGATTGATCTCCCGGAGCAGGGGAAGCCGTATGGGTTTGCGGTTGACAGATTCGGTTATGGTTCCGTCTCCAGCGCGACCGAAGCGCCCGCCGGTTCAGTGGTGGAGATCAGGCTGCCGGCGGATCATCCGGAGCTTCCCGTCGGAGCGGCAGTGTATTGCTCATCGTCGCAGGTCGCAAAACAGCGGTACAAATACGACCGTCCAAAACCCGGCGAGTTCAAGGTGCGTAATGTTGTGGATATTTGCGCAACTCTTGAAAAGGAGAAGTTGACGATCATAATTTCGCCGCGAGGCGATCTTGCGCTCTGCGGAGTAACAAAAGAATTCAAAGGCGATTTCGAACAGTCACGCGATCCGAAAGCGACGGAAGAGGCATTCAGATCGGCGTTCTCAAAACTAGGCGATACGAATTTGGAGCTTGGCACTGCCGAGTTTCGGAATCCATACGGCCTGTTTGTTCCTGTTTCGCGTCTGAACACCTGGCGCAGGGAAATGTGCAAGGAGTTGGAAGATGGGATTGAGGTTGCAAAACGGCGACATGCGGATCGCATTGCAGAGAAATATCAAGGGCCAACGCCTTTTGGTGCTGCCAAGCGGGACGCCGGGTTGACGTGGTCAGTCAAAACCGACAGGCTGTCGCATTTGTCCGGATTTCTGGCCGACGACTGGGCTGGAATCGCCGAGGCGGTCGTGGATATCGGAAGCGAGGCCGCCGAATCGTTGCTCGCCGGGCTTGAAGAACTGGAATCTAGCGTTGGCCGCGACAGGATTCGACTTGCGCTGCCGATCATTACGCGGCGTTGGGAAACGTTGGATGTGCAGGCAAAAATAAAGCGTCTTTTGGGCGATGGATGGACGAATTGGGAAGCTGGTAATTTATCGGCGTGGGAATTTCTCAAGAACATTATCGGCGGCAAAGGATTGCCGCCCTCCACATCGCATGAAGGGGATGGAGGGACGCAATCCTTTGCGTCCGATCTTCACGTCACCGCCGATTGGTCGCTGAATGTGTTCAACCGTGCGGCGATACTCGAATTGCGGCAACTTGGCGCACGTCGCTTCGTTCTTTCGCCGGAGGATGGAATCGAGAACATGACAGTGCTGGCGGAGAGGCTGGGCGAAAAAGTTACAGCCGTTGTATATCAGGATACGCCGCTTTTTATCTCCGAATCTTGCCACAAAGCAAATCTGAAAGGGTGTAAAAGAAAAGGCGATGATTGTGCGCAACGTGAAGAGCCGATGCGGCTCGTGTCTTCCGGTGGAGATGAAGTTCTTATTGTGAATCGCGGTTGCCGGGCAATCACGATAGGGGCAAAACCGTTTTGTGTTGCCGGGCATATAAAAAAGCTGATGGCTGCGGGAATCACTTCCGTGCGCGCCGATTTCGTTTGGCGTAGCTATTCTGCGCAAGAAGTGGTAGAAATATGGCGACTGCTACGGTGTGGTGCCGAGATTCGCGGCACGCACAAGGCGAATGTGTTGCGGGGATTGATGTAGATGATAGTTCTCCGCAGCCGGATCGCTCGGAAGTTGAGCAATAACGCCACACGGGCGCAAGTATTCGTAAATAAGAGCAATAATAACGAGGTTTAACTATGAAACAAGGTTGCAAAAAAGATGTTGTGATGCGGGAGCGGAAGTCGAAGTTTGTGGAGATTTTCCGCACGAATCCGCCGAAGACGGTGTGTCCTAATTTCTTTGTTTTGGCGCATGCCAATGGCTGTGCTTTTG
>Ga0181535_10004680_pt1 | contig 15039 bp, 10 predicted proteins | sample PEATcosm2014_Bin_44_FD_119774 | JGI IMG/M metagenome (GOLD analysis project Ga0181535, IMG submission 119774) | Peatland microbial communities from MTU Mesocosm Facility, Houghton, MI, USA - PEATcosm2014_Bin17_30_metaG | ecosystem: Environmental > Terrestrial > Soil > Wetlands > Peat | place... | reverse complement strand
TTGAATTTTACGGCGCGTGTGCTGCCGTGCGGGCATTACACCACGGGCGAGACGCCGTTCAAATTCATTGATGGATGGTACCTGGGATCGTTTGTGCACAGGGCATACAAGGAGCTGCGCGCGGAGAAGGCGGCGGGTGGGGATTCGGCCGTTGCGTGTTCGGAGAAAGTGGAAGAGGAAGTAGGCGCGGGGTAGGTCTCCGACCGCGTGAAGACACACTTTGAGGTTCGTGCTTTCCCACCCTTGCTTCGCAAGGATGGGGCACCCATGGTCGTACGGATTGACGCCTTCCAAGACGCAGATCTCTCGAGTTCGGTCGCGGCTTAAATGCAGACCGTTCCGTTGAGGTTCGTGCTTTCCCACCCTTGCTTCGCAAGGATGGGGCACCCATGGTCGTGCTGATTTGAGGTCCCGAAGCTTGCCCAGGGACTTATAAAAAACGGACTGGAAAAATGGAAACGAGTGCTTCGATCCTATGGCGCGTGGGAGTCTGGCGAAGTATTCTTGGACGACACGGGATATCCCCCTTCCCCTTCCCTTTCCGGAGGCGACGAATGCCTATCCGTTTGCCTGGACGTGTGGCGGGATTGTGCACGCCGGGCGTACGTGTCCTCGCTCTTGTCCTGCTCAGTTCTGGAATTTGCCATGCGACGCAAGCACCTTTTCCGGCGCGGATCGGGAATGCTGTCGTGGTCCTGACCGGTCCGTGGAAGTTTCATCCTGGCGACGACGCGGCTTGGGCGAATCCAGACTTTGACGATACGGGCTGGGGCACCATGGCTCTAACGCCGCCGGAAGGCTCCTATGACCCCATCACCGGCTCCAGCGGTTTTGTGCCCGGCTGGACGGCGCGCGGCTATGCGGGGCTCAACCGCTATGCGTGGTATCGGCTGAGCGTGAAGGTGGAGAGTGACGGGGCGGGCGCGGAAGCATCGCCACTGGCGCTCACGATGCCGCTGAACTTCGACGATGGGTACGAGGTGTTTGTGAACGGCCGGAAGATCGGCGCATTTGGGCGATTGAATTCCAGCTCTGTACTGTATTACAACTCGCAGCCGCGCGCGTTCCCCTTGCCGGATGACCTGCGCGACGGAGTGATGACCATCGCCATTCGCTTCTGGATGGATCCAGCCACGGTGTTGTCATCGCCCGATGTCGGGGGCATGCATGGGCCTCCGATGCTGGGGCAGCTTTCGGCCATTGACGCGATGCTGCGCCTGGAGTGGGACGCCGTGAACCGGACCCAGGTGGGCAACCTGCTGAGCGTCGCATGCCTTTTTCTTGCGGCGTGCCTGGGGCTCACGCTCTTCTGGTATGACCGCCAGGAACCTGCCTACCTGTGGCTGGGAGCCGTGTGCCTAGTGGGCTTTGTGGCGAGAGGCACAGTCATGCTGGGCTACTACACAACGCTGCTGCCGATGACCTGGGAGATTTTCTCGCAGGATGTCGTCCTTGAGCCGCTGACCCTTACTTTGTGGACCTTGTTCTGGGCTTATTGGTTCGGGCTGGAAAACATCGGGCGGATTGCGCGCATTGCCTGGGTGTTCGGATCTTTGCTTTCGCTTGCGCTGGCTACGATTCGGCCACCCTTGTATGGAGGGGTGATTCCCGCGAGTGTGTCTGCGTGGGTGGTGCCCTTGAGTCTCGTGCTTAAGCTCATGCTGGGTGGGCTGCTGCTATGGGTTACCTACCGCGGAATCCGCAAACAGGGTTCGGACGGGTGGCTGGCGCTGGCTCCAATCCTGCTCACGATTTTCTGGGCCTATCAGGAAGAGCTCACGGTGATTCATATCTTCTCCATCGTTCGTTTCCTGGGAGTCACACTCAGTGCGGGGGTGATCGCAAATCTCTTTATGCTGGCGATCATCTCCGTGCTGATGATGCGGCGCTTCATTCGCGGCCAGCGCGAGCGCGAGTTATGGCGGCTGGAGATCGAGCAGGCCCGGCAGGTGCAGCAAGTGTTGATTCCCGAGGCGCTGCCCAAGGTGCCGGGATTCCAGCTGGCGAGCGACTACAGGCCTGCGCAGCAAGTCGGAGGCGATTTCTTTCAGATCATGCCGCTGAAGGGCGGTGGGGTGCTGGCGGTGATTGGCGACGTGAGCGGCAAGGGCATGCCGGCGGCGATGACGGTGAGTTTGCTGGTGGGTACGGTGCGGACACTTGTCCACTTCACCGATGATCCTGGCGCCATTCTGTCGGCGATGAATGTGCGCATGCTGGCACGAAGCCATGGAGGATTTACGACCTGCCTGGTGCTCCGTGTGGCGGCCGATGGGCTGGTCACGGTGGCCAACGCGGGGCATCTTTCTCCGTATTGCGCAGCCCGCGAGCTGGAGCTCAAGAATGGGCTGCCGCTGGGATTGGCCGCCAACTCGACGTATCCCGAAATCCAGTTTCAATTGGGAATCGGTGAGCAAATGACGCTGATGACGGACGGAGTGATCGAAGCGCGGGGGAGGAATCGGGAGCTTTATGGTTTCGAACGCGCGGCTGCGATCGCGAACCACTCGGCGGAGTCAATTGGGAGGGCGGCGCAGGAATTTGGCCAGGAGGATGACATTACAGTTTTGACGCTGACCCGCGTCACCGCGCGCCAGGAACCGATCAGCCAGTTCACTTCACCTGCGCTTTCGCCTTCGGTGGCTTAGGGCGAGATGGGGTGAGCGCACGGACAGGGCTGTACTTCCCGTGGAAATCCGGATCTGAGAACCCATCTGTTCCTATCACCTTTTCTGCTCGGAATCTCATATTCTGCCTGGTTTTACGCCCGCCGCCAGCGGAACTGAGCCGGAAGTTGCATTGCCCCGAACGGGCCATTCCTTCTAACTTATTTGGAGCAGCCTGCCACAGGTTTCCTAAGCGTTGAGTGGCCGATAGAGAGGTCGCCATGCTTCTGAGCTCGTTCCAAATCGCCGCGGTACTTTTCGCAGCTCTGTTTCTGGGGCGGTGGAGAGCCGGGGTGCAGCGGCGGAATGGGCAATCGTGGGAATCGCTGATTGCGCGGCTGCAGCATGACTGCAACGTACGGGAAATGAGCGCTCATTTCCTTTGGAAAGAGGGATTGAGCGCCAATCCTGAAGAGGCCTGGGCACGCATCAAGGGCCCGCGGGGCTTGTGGGCAATGTACAGGAACGCAGGGGTGATGATGGAGATGGCCGAGTTTGCGGCGCGTAACAGCGACGTGGACGAAGCGCTGTTGGAGACGCTGCGAAGCGATGCGACGCAGATTCGAGTCTGCGTCCTGAAAGCGCTGGCGCAATATACCATTCAGCGGGCGAATGAAAGCGTGAAGATGCGCGCGTTCTGCGCGGCCTCGATGTATACCGGGATGGCAGCACGGATGACGCAGTTGCTCCAGGAGCATGCGGCAGCGGCGCTGCCTGAGTTTGTGGCGGCGATGTAAGGCGCCACCCGAGCCCGCTTGGGATTACAAGATCAAAATTGATTGAGCCTGGGATGGGCTCGTTGCTTTCCCACCCTTGCGACAGAAACAAGTCGCAAGGATGGTCACCATTTTTGGGTGGAGCGATGCGCCTAAAAGCAATGAGGATGTCGCTGCCTCTGCACCGTATCTTGTGCAGACGGAGCGAGGCAGGTGCAATGGGACAAAAGTAATATGACCTCCGTGATTAAGGACCTATTACTGAGTGCGAGGGTGCAGCAGCCCTCACGTTACGATGATCGGATACAACTGTAGCGGAAAGAAGGAGCAAAGACGTGGGCGCATTTGAAGAAACCAAATGCAGACGCAGTATTGTCTCCGATACCTTTCAATGCCTCACAGACCAGGCGAAGCGCTTGCGGGAAAAAATCGACCTGCTTGAAGCGGGACAGCGCCTGGATCGGGATGAAGCCATTGCCGATTTTGGGCGCCTGTTCGACGCGTGCCAGAATCTGCGCGATGCAATTCTTTCGGAAGACAGCGGCGCGACGTGGAAGAACACGACTGAATTGCATTCGCTGGTAGATCGTCTGGATGAAGTTGCGGCGAAGCGGAAGCGGTATCTGGATCTGGCGCAGTTTTTGGTCGCAGGAACGGTCTCGCATCGACGCGAGCGGACGAAACAGGAACGGCTGCGGCAACGCGACGCGGCGGTAGCGGAGTTGATGGAAGTGTCGGCGCAACCGACGCTGGCAGAACTACCGGGGCCAGCGGTGGGAGAGTGGTTGAACTGGGCGTGCAGCCTGGACGACAGCACCGACGATCCGGACCTGGCGAAGTTGAAGAGCACTTTGCCGCGTGTGGATGATTTTGTGCGGCAGCTGGAAATTGAAATGTGGCAGGATGGGCGCGTTTCGATTTCAGAGCAGATGGTGGATGCGGTGCCGGCGATGGAGAACGAGCCGCATGGGACCGCAGATGGGACCGTACAGGGGATTGGCGGGATCCCGGTGGCGGGGACTCCAGCGAATGATGGAGGCGCAAAGGCGGAGGCTGCGTCGAGCTCCGGAAATAGCGTCCTGATTCAGGATGCGCCGGATGCGGTAGCGACGAGTACAACCGAAATGGCAACTGCGGAAGCGGACGTTGCGGAGCCGAAGGCCAGTGATGAGCTGGAGTCTGCGCCGAAGGCGCCGAAGCCGGCGAGGAAGATTGTCACAGACGGAAAGAGGACGCTGTTCTTCGATCCGGAAGAAATTCAAGGCTTCAGGCGCTATATCGACGAAGCAAAGACGGAATCGAAGTCGCTGCGGAGTGTGCGCTCGCTGTTAGGCGTTTCACAATGGCTTTTGCCGAGCGACCAGAACCCGATCCTGCATCCGACTTTCGGCATTCGTACACAGGTTGGGTATGCGGGCAGTTCGGATTTGCTGGCGGTGGCCCCGGAGGAAGCGGCGCGTGCGATCGATGCAGAGAGCGACCTGCTGCTGTTCACGGGTGGTGCGGATCTGCTGCGGTGGAGCATAGCTCAGCGTGCGGAGGGGCACGAGGATGGGATCGCCGCAATTCGGCGGCTAACGATTGAACAGATCCGGGCGTGGTTTGGCGAGGTGTACAAGATCGAGCTCGCCGAGCCTCAGGTGCTGGACATGTTCCGGCTGACGACGGGAATTCCGCTGCTGGTGGGCGAATTGCACCGGCTTGTGTTGCCGAATCCCAAGACGCCGCCGACGTGGCTTGGCTATGCAATCTGGACCAACGTGAAGACGGCCTTCGAGCGACGCCTTCCAGTGCTGGCGCGGGAGCTGCGCAATGGATCGCCCGCGGTACGGCTGACGGAGCAGGAGATCCGGGTGCTGAAGATGGTCGTGATTGCGAGCGACGATTCGACACCGGATACGATCCTGACAAATCTGAAGGACAACTGGGACAAGTATCACAGGCCGGAGATCCAGGCTCTGAGCACGAAGGATGAGCCGCGGGTGAAGCTGCTGCAGACTCTGGGTCTTTTGCCGATCAAGACGGGCGCAGGTGGTGGGCCTCTTAAAGCGTTGCTTCCAGTGCAACCGGATGACGCGTTGCGGCAGATCGTAAGTTATTTATAGCTAGAGAGATTACATTAACTTATCGAAACTTATCACTTATTGATAGATGGGGTGGGGAAACTGACGTAGATGCAATGCGGAGAGCTAAGCGGGGCGGCGATAAGCCGCCCCGCTTAGCGTTTGTGTGATTCCCGCAGCGGTGCGGTTTGGTCGTGGCTTGCGTGAAGTCGCGGCCACGAGTTAGTAAGTTAGTTGGCTCGCAGCGCGACCATGGGGCTGATGCGCGACGCGCGGCGTGCCGGAATGTAGCCGGAGAGGGCGGCGACAGCGAGCAACGCTGCTGCCATCGCGAGGTAGGTTGCTCCATCCCACGGAGACGTGGCGAAGAGAAGTGACGCGATGAGCTTTGCCGTGGCGAGCGAGGCGAAGGCGCCCAGGAAGACTCCGATGAGAGCGAGCCGAAGAGTGCTGACGAGCACCTGGCGCTCCACAATGCTGGCGGAAGCGCCGAGAGCCATGCGGATGCCGATTTCCTGAGTTTGTCGTGTGACGGTGTAGGAGATGACGCCGTAGATGCCGAGAGCGGCGAGGAGAAGGCCGAGGCCGGCGAACGACGCGACGAGGAGCATGAAGAAGCGTCGCGGCGAATTGGCGTGATCGACGAGGGACTGTATCGGACGGAACTGGGCGAGAGGCTGTTGGGGATTGACGTCGCGCAAAGTGTGCAGCACGCTGGTGGCGAGCGTCGCTGGCGGCAAGGTAGTGCGAACGACGAGTTCTGCACCAGCGGGACCTGCCTGCGTGGCGGGATAGTAGATCTGCCAGCCAGCGTCGCCGTCCGCATTTTCTTCGTGGACATCGTTGACGACGCCGATGACGTGCAGATCGTTTTTAGGGTCGCTTTTTGGATCGCTGGTGATGATCTGGCCGAGTGCATCGTTGTGCGGCCAGTGCGTCTGGGACGCGAGGAAGCGGGCGTAGGACTGGCTAATCATAACGACAAGTTGACTGTGCGGGCCGTCGGACCAGGCGAAGTCGCGTCCGCGAAGCTGTGTGCCCATGGCGTGTTGGTAGCCAGGGGTAACGACGTAGACGAGGGGACTGTCGATATTGTTCGGAATCTTGACGCCTTTGGGAAACGCGAGGTCCCATGCACGGTTCTGACTGAGAGGAAGATAGTCGGTGAAGCCAGCGGCCTCGATGCCGGGTATGGCGCTGACGCTCGAAAGGATTTGCTGGAAGATTGCGCCGCGCTTTTGGGCGGTGAGGTCGCCCATTTTGTCCCCCGGAACGCTGTCATCGTATTCGACTTTGACGGCAGCAGCACGCTCGGGCTGGAAGCCGAGATCGACGTTGAGCACGTTGACGAAGCTGCGCAACAGAAGGCCGGCGCCCACGAGCAACATGCAGGCGAGCGCGACCTCGGTGACGACGAGAATGGAGCGGGTGCGCTCATGTTTGCGGCTTTGGCCTGAGCCGGCGCTGGTGTCTTTCAGCGTTTCGTGCAGATTGCCGGAGGCCATGCGGAAGCCGGGGACGAAGCCGAAAAGAAGAGCCGACAGGAAGGCGATAAGGACGGTCCAGGCGAGGACTTCGCCATTGATGTGCAGAGTACTGAGAAGCGGGAGGGCGATGGCGCCCTGGTGTGCGAGCCATTGAACGAGAGTGAGAGCGAGCAGGAGACCAAAGCCCGCACCTGCGCCGGAGAGGACGAGACTTTCCGTGAGCAACTGGCGGACGATGCGGCCGCGGCTCGCGCCGAGTGCGCCGCGCATGGCGAATTCTTTAGAACGGGCGGCAGAGCGGGCCAGAAGCAGGTTGGACAGATTGACGCACGCGATGAGGAGGATGGCGCCGACGGCGGACCAGAGGACGATGAGGGACCGGCGCAGCTTGCCGCTGATGTAGTTCTTGAGCGGCGCGGGTACGACCTGGCCCTTGTAGGTGCCGCAGGACTGCGGGACCTTGTTGTTCCCGCACATGGAAGGCGCGACGCGTGCGACATCTTCAACGGCCTGGGTGAAGGTCACGCCGGGCTTGAGGCGACCGATCATGGTGATGATGTTGCCCCAATCACGCGGCGGACCGTATAGATTCAGCGGCGTGATGGCGTCGACTTTTGTGCCTGGAGCGAAGACGGCGCCGAAGTCGAAGGACGCAGGGAGCACGCCGATGACAGTGGTTTGATGGCCATTGATGTCGAAGGCCTTGCCCACGATGTTGGGATCGGCGTTGAACTGGCGTTTCCACCATGCGTTGGACAAGAGAATCACGGGTGAAGCGCCGTTGCGGGCATCTTCGGTGCGGAAGACGCGGCCCATCGCGGGCTGCACGCCGAGCAGCTGAAAGAAATTCGCGATGACATCGATGCTGGTGGCAGTGACGGGTGCACTGCCGAGTTTGAGGCTCAGATTGTCGGGGCTGGAGAAAGCGAAGTAGCCGGTGACGTCCTGATAGGAGCGGCTGCCGACGCGGAACTCATCGTAGGCATCGGTGGAATAGGTGGCGCAGGAGAGGCCGCACTTTGTCGGCGGCGGGGCGATCCAGAGGAGTTGCTGGGCATTGGGGAATGGCAGCGGGCGGAGCATGAGGGTGTTAACGACGCTGAAGACCGCGATGTTGGCCCCGATGGCCAGGGCAAGGATGAGCACCGCGACAGTGGTAAATCCGGGATCGCGTCCCAAGGTGCGCAGAGTGTATTTCAGGTCCTGCAAAAGAATGTCGAAACTCATAAGGCCACGTGCCTCCCGTTGCTGTTCTCGTGCCTGTTGTATGCCGCCGAATGCGAGGATGGCGCGGCGACGAGCCTGATCTGGAGTCATGCCGCGCTCGATGTAGTCTTCGACGGCGAGGTCGATGTGGGCGGCCAGCTCGGCATCGAGTTCTTCATCGAGGCGCTGCCCGGTGAAGAAGGCCCGCAGGCGGCCGGTGGCACTGCGGATGAGGCTCATGCGGGGTTCTCACTTTCGCCGAGGGTCTCGTCAGCCTCTTTGCTCCTGCCGAAGACGCGATCCATGACGCCGGTGAGGCGCTCCCAGTGGCGTGCGTCGGCTGCGAGCTGGCGGCGGCCCGCCTTGGTGATGGAGTAGAACTTGGCCTTGCGATTGTTGCCCGAGGTGCCCCATTCGGACTTGATCCAGCCGCGCTGTTCGAGACGAACGAGGGAGGCGTAGATGGTGCCCTGATTGAGAAGAACTTCGTCTCCGCTGACCTGCTCAATGCGGCGTGCGATGCCGTAGCCGTGGAGCGAGCCCATGGCGGTGAGGGTTTGCAGGACCATGAGGTCGAGAGTGCCCTGCAGGAGGTCGAGTTTGCGTGGGTTGACCAACGAATTCCCTTCTCCCTGTGGCGTTACCACATGAGAATAGTGCAAAACCTGTGGGGGATACCACAGGAGGGATGGGAAATGTGACGAATGGCGGCGAGCCGAGTGTCAGGCGGGCGATGGACACGAGAACGATTGAAAGTATCTAGCGGGAACTCATGGTCTGCTACACTCATTTCTCCTTTTCATGCGGAGGTATTCAGTGAAGCGAATAGCGGTGGCTGTTCTGTTGAGTCTGTGTGTTTGTGTTGCTGCGCGGGGGCAGGCACCGGCTTCGGCGAATCCCAAGGTGCGGGCAATCACCGGATTTGTGCGACTGGAGCAGGGGACATGGGAGAAGCAGGTGGCCGCGACTCTCGTGGTGCTGCGCAAGGTGAAGAGCGAGTTCGAGGCTGAGGGATACCAGGTAGAGTCACTGCGCATTACGACGCAGCCGCTGGGGGAATTGGTGAAGGGGATGCCGGAGGAGCAGGCGCTGGCCTTTCTGGAACGGCTCGATCAACTTTCAGGGAAGGAAAGTTTCGATCTAAATGTGGGGCCGGCAATCATGCATGACGGCGATGATCCGGCGATGTTGCATCTGCTACAGCAAGCTCTTTCGACGCTGCCGAATATTGAAGCGAGCACGATCATCGCGGACGAGAGCGGGATCCATTGGAAAACAATTCACCAGACGGCGGAGATGGTGAAGTACGTGGCCGAGCATAGTCCGCGCGCACAGGGGACCTTCAACTTTACGGCGACGGCGATGCTGAAGCCGCTCGGCCCCTTTTATCCGGGGTCCTATCACACGGGAGCGGGGAAGCAGTTTGCCATTGGATTTGAGGGCGCGGGCGTGGTGGCGGAGGTGTTCACGAAAGACAAGGGCGATGCCGATGCGGCGACTGCAGATTTGACGGCGGCGTTGACGAAGCATGCGAAGGTGGCCGACGCGATCGGCAATAAAGTAGCCACAGAGACGGGATGGAGTTATGTGGGTGTGGATCCGACGCCGGCGCCGCTGGGCGATGTTTCGATTGCGGCGGCGATTGAGGATTTTACCGGCGCGAAGTTTGGATCGAGTGGGACGCTGACGGCGGCACGGATTATTACTGCAGCGGTGAAGGCGGTGGCTGTGAAGCAGACTGGATACTCCGGACTGATGGTACCGGTGATGGAAGACAAGCTGATGGCGCAGCGCTGGGCGGAAGGCACGTTCAACGTGGATTCGCTGCTGGCGTATTCTGCGGTGTGCGGCACGGGTCTGGATACGATTCCGCTGCCGGGCGATGTAAGCGTTGAGCAGCTGGAGCGGATGTATTCGGACGTGGCGTCGCTGGCCGTGAAGTGGAATAAGCCCCTGTCGGCGCGGCTGCAACCGATCCCGGGGAAGAAGGCGGGAGATCGAACGGAGTACGATGATCCATTTTTGTTCAATACGACTTTGCATGCATTACCGTAGTTTGTCGCTCGTTCGAGGTAGTGATTAGTTCATATATATGATCATCACCAAACCCGCATGGATAGCGGCGAGAGTACGTATTTTGTTGAACCGGAGTTACGGGCAACAACTTGCCTGCCACTTGCATGCGCGCGGTTGGCCCGGAAGTAGCATTGTTCGAGACATGAGGGTCGCTTAGGCTGCGAAGTGGGGAAGAGTGTGCGCACTCTCTTCGCCGACCTCCAGGTAAGAGGCCCTATATTCTCGACTCTTATCTCCAAATCGCTCTTTTTGTTTCGATCGCCGTTTACCTCGGGCAATGGATTGCAGAACTGCATCGGCGCAATGCGCGGTCGTGGGACGCGATGGTGGCAAGGCTGCGGTTGAATTTCAGCAAGGGTGGATCGAGTGCAGACCTCGCGGCGGAGATGGACCGCTGCTTTACCAGCGAAGAGATCGCAAAGCGTGCACTGACTGCGCAAGGGCGGCGGGCGATGTTTCGCGAGGCCGGTGTTTTGCTGGAGATGGCTGATTATGCAGAGCGGAACGGCGGTGCGGAGATTGCGCCCCTTGTGGCGCGGCTGCGCAGTCACGCGTTGGCGATCCGGATGGGGACGCTGAAGAAGCGGGCCGGTCCCCGGTAGAGCGGTAAGCCTGCAAATTCGTTTAGAAGATTTGGCTTGGATGGCAGAAGTTCGTTTTTGGTTCGTGGTTTCCCACCCTTTCCGCAAAAGGAAACGGAAAAGATGGGGCACGGAGTGTCGCGCGGATTGACGCATCGTGAAAAACGCCAGCAGGTCCTTCGACTTCGGTCGCTCTGCGACCTTCGCTCAGGATGACAGAGGTTTGTTTGGGTTTGTGGTTTCCCACCCTTTCCGCAAAAGGAAACGGAAAGGATGGGGCACGGAGTGTTGCACAGATTGACGCATCGGAAAAAGAGCAGGTCATCCGACGCAAGAAATGAACGTTGGAAGCGGGCTACTTGGTGAGGGCGCGGTCGAGATGGACATAGCCGCCGTCGACGATCAGGTGCTGGCCGGTGGTGTGGGCGGACTGTATGGGCGAGAGCAGGAATACGGTAGCCGCGGCAATTTCAGAGGAGAGCGTCATGCGATGGCCGAGGGGAATTTTGTCGGTGATGCGCTTAAGTTCGGCGTTGGGGTCGCCGAGAGTGTCGAGCCAGCGGCGATAGAGGGGCGTCATAACTTCCGCGGGAAGTACGGCGTTGACGCGGATGTTGTAAGGGAGCAGCTCGGCGGCCCATTCGCGGGTGAGGGCGAGCTGCGCGCCTTTGCTGGCGGCGTAGCCTGAGGTGTTGCCCTGGCCAGTGAGCGCGACTTTAGAGCTGATGTTGACGATGGCGCCCTGGGTGCGCTTCAGCGCGGGCAGCGCGTAGTGCGCGAGCGCGTAGTAATGGATCAGATTTTTGTTCAGGCTCTCAATGAAGCGTTCGACGCTTCCCTTCTCCAGGCCTGCGCCGTCGTTGACGCCGGCATTGTTGACGAGGCCATAGATGTCGCCGTGTTGCGCGAGAATTTCGGCGATGGCGGATTGGCACCGCTCTGTGTCTTCGAGATGGGCTTCGACGAGGAAGCAGCGGGCGTGGGCGGCTTCCATTTCGGTCATAAAATCCTGGACATTTTGAGAGCGGCGGCCGAGGACAACGACGCGCGCGCCCTCGTCGAGGCAGGCGCGCGTGATGCCGGCGCCGATGCCCGCGCCGCCGCCGGTGACGACGATGAGTTTGTCTTTCAGTGCGAGATCCATGCCGTGCCTTGTCGGTGAGGTTCGGGGTCGATTGCCAGTATAGACGGGCACCCATGTTCAGGCATGGGTCGCGGCAGGGACAGATGCAGGAGTGGTGACGAGAGGGCGCACGCGGACGAGGAGCTCCTTGAGGAACTGCTCAGGCTGCAGGAACGCAGCAAAGTGCCCGGCATTGCGGATGAGAGCGAAGCCTTTGACCGGCGCCGTGACGTCGTTGCAATAGGCTTCGGCGAGGCTGGGCAACGTGAGGACGTCGCTGTCCCCCTGGAAGACGAAGAACGGGACGTCGAAACGCGCGCATTCCTGCCAGGCATCAAAGCGGACGGCGTCGGGAAGCAACTGCTTGAGCGAGAAACGCATGCCGCGGGAGAAGTCCCAGATGTCTCTCAGGCTGTATGCAGGTGAATACCAAACACTGTCTTTGAGCAGCTTCATGATTCTGCGGCAAGTCGGAGGGTCTGATTTCATAGTCCACCGTGCGACGGCGAGATAGTCATCGGCCGTCCAGCGAGAGGGGTCGGAGCCGATGCGTTCCAGAGCGTCGACGCCCCTGTTGAGCCCGGCGGCGCGCAGGCGCTCCAGCGTGGCGCAAAGCACTTCGTCACGGTCACGAAGCATGCCAATGTTCTGGTCGGTTCCAACGTAGGCAGAGAAGAGATCGGGGCGACGCTTGAGCATGGAGAGCGCGAACATGGACCCGAAGGATTGGCCCATGAGGATCGTCTTGCTAACCTGGAGGCGCCGGCACACGTACTCTGCCACCTCGATGCCGTCGCGGGTGAGGCGATCGAGTGTAAGTATGCCGGTGGCGCGTTTGCCGGTGCGGCCGAGCGTCTTGCCGCTGCCGCGCTGATCCCACTGCACAATCGTGAAGTGCTTTTCCCAAGTGCGGATTCGTGGTGTGAAGATGCTGCAGGATGCACCAGGACCGCCATGGACGAGGAGCAAGACCGGGTTGGACCTGTCGTCGCCGCGGATGCCGATCCACTGCTCGATGCCGCCGATGGGGACGTGGCATTCTTCGGCGATCCCGTTGGCACTGTGAATCCGCAGTGCAGCGGCGATTGCGTGCTGACGCAGCTTGCGATGAATCAGAGCTGCGGCGGCGAAGAAGACGGGGAGGGCACCTAGAGCGGCCAATACAGGAGAAGGCATATTGAGTCTCCAAACTGTGTATAGCATACACAGTTTATCTAATGCAAGTTCGAGAGGAGGCGCTATGATCGAATCCGGAATCAGTTCTTCTCTGAGAGACACGAGTGCCTGCCAGAAAACGCAAACAAAATCCGATCCAATTGCCGATGAGTGTCAAGGCGCTATGGGATGAACGAGAGCTCCCGAGCCGGGGGCCGAAACCCGCACTCAGTGCAGAGCAGATTGCGCGCGCGGCGATTGCGGTGGCCGATGCCGAGGGATTGGACGCCGTCTCGATGCAGCGGATCGCGCGCGAAGTGAATGTGACCACCATGGCGTTGTACCGCTATTTCTCAAGCAAAGAAGAGTTGATCGACCGGATGATTGACTCGGCTGGAGGGAGGCTTCCGCCCCGAATATCAGGCGCACAAGGCTGGCGGCAGAGGCTTGTGGAGTGGACTCGGGCGTGCTCCTCAATTTACCGGGACCATCCATGGTTTCTGCAGGCTGCGACAGCGCGACGCCGGGTGATGGGGCCGAATGAGTTGGCATGGTTCGATGTGGCGCTGAGCGCACTTCGCGACGCAGGCCTAGTGGGGAGCGAACAGATGGGCGCTTTCCACGTTTTGATCGGACACGTGCGCAGTCAAGCGGAATTCCATGCAGGAGAGGCGAAGGGACTCTACGCGGAGCAGTGGGTGCGCATCACGATGGAACTTGCAGCGAAGCATCCCGAACGTTATCCCGCTTTGGTATCGGCAATCGAGTCTGGCGCTTTTACACAGCCCACCAACGATGGTGATGGTTTTGGCCTGGAGTGCCTTCTGGACGGGATCGAATCTCTCGCGCGCAAGAGACGGAAACGAAAACTGTCGGTAGCGTCACAGAGTGAAAGGCCGGGACGAGAAGGCCTCGCAAGGACGAGACCTTCGCCTGTTAGCTGAGACCGGAGAGCACCAGCATGCGCGGCTCGGTCATTTCTTCGATGGCGGAGCGGACGCCTTCGCGGCCCAGGCCGGAGTCTTTGACGCCGCCGTAGGGCATGGGATCGAGGCGCCAGCTGGGAGTGTCGCCGACGATGAGTGCGCCGACTTCGAGCTCGCGATAGGCGGTGAGGATGCGGCCGGCGTCGCGCGTGAGCAGGCCGGCTTGGAGGCCGTATTTTGAATGATTGACGTCGGCAAGGGCCTGTTCGAAATCTTCGTAAGGCTCGACGAGGACAACGGGGCCGAAGACTTCTTCGTCGCGAATCTTCATGCCGGGCTGGGTTGCGGTGAGGATGGCGGGTTCGATGAGGGAGCCTTTGCGCTCGCCGCCGGAGACGAGTTTGGCGCCTGCATCGACAGCTTCTTTGATCCAGGACTCGACGCGCTCGGCTTCACTTAAGCGAACTAGGGGGCCGACTTCGGTGGCTTCGTCGGCCGGGTCGCCGGAGACGAGTTTGCCGGCGACGTCGACGAGTTTCCAAACGAAGGTCTGGAAGATGCGGCGCTCAATGAAGACGCGCTGCACGCTGATGCAGGATTGGCCGGCGTACCCGAAGGCGGCGTGAGCGGTGCGAATGGCGGCTTCGTCCAAGTCGGGCCAATCGCCGTGGATGATGAGGGCCGCGTTGCCACCCAACTCAAGCAGAACGCGTTTGCGGCCGGAGTGGGCTTTGATGTCCCAGCCTACTTTGGCGGAGCCGGTGAAACTTACGAGTTTGATGCGGTCTTCTTTTTCAGCGAGCCAGGCAGTGTCGGCGTTGGAGAGGGTGAGGATGGCGAGAGCTTCTTCGGGCCATCCCGCTTTCAGGATGATTTCTCCGAGGGCGAGCGCGGTGAAAGGCGTTTGGGGGGCGGGTTTGAGGATGAGCGGACAGCCGGCGGCAAGGGCGGGCGCGACCTTGTGGGCGACGAGGTTCAATGGAAAATTGAAGGGCGTGACGGCGAGGACGGGACCGACCGGAAAACGCTGCACGACGCCC
>Ga0181535_10004676_pt1 | contig 15047 bp, 12 predicted proteins | sample PEATcosm2014_Bin_44_FD_119774 | JGI IMG/M metagenome (GOLD analysis project Ga0181535, IMG submission 119774) | Peatland microbial communities from MTU Mesocosm Facility, Houghton, MI, USA - PEATcosm2014_Bin17_30_metaG | ecosystem: Environmental > Terrestrial > Soil > Wetlands > Peat | place... | reverse complement strand
CCGAGTCGGCCATCTCTCCAACGACGCCACGGCCGAGTTTCTTTCCTCAGCTTACGATGGCCAGGCCGCGTACATAATTCTTGCGCATCTATCTGAAAATAATAATCTTCCTGAGCTCGCCCGGGTGGCAGCCGAACGCGCCCTGCTAGGCCGCGCAAGTCTCCTGGCCAACCGGTTGTACCTTGCAGAGCAACACCAGCCACTTTCAGCTATCCGTTTCTAGCCAAAAAGAATACAATCAAAGCAAGTTACGGTAAAAAGAGCTAGAAAATCGGCCGCAACTAACCGCCTACATGCTTCGATTGGCGGAACGCTTTTATAGGACGTTTTTGCATCTGTGACCAGGGATTGGGCGTCCAAGTTGGTAGCTTCCAAAATCGAACTCTGGTTGGAAGCTCCCGTGGTTGAACTGACTTCCTTTGCAGGGTGATTCAGTATGTCTACGCTGGCCAATAAGTGTACCGACAGGGTCGTAGGCGCGATCTTGGCAAGCTGGCGCTACGACATTTCCGGGATCTCGCCGGAGATGCGTCGTGATTACGAAAGTCATTTTGCCGAGTGCGCCCGTTGCCGTGGACGCCAGAAGTTTCATCGCAGCCTGGATGTGACATTGGCTGTCCTGACGTCAACTGCCGCGCTATTTTTTCTCTTCGCGCTGGCGGTCTTTGAGCACATCAAGCCGCTGGAGAAAGTAGCCTTCAAGGTCTTGGGCCTGGATATCTTCGACATGTACCACATGTTGATTTCGGCAGGGATCGCCGGGTTCTGTTTCTCGCTGATCGCATTGGCGTTGGTCTTGATGGCCACGCCTGCCCCGTCGTATTTGGGCGGCATCGCCGCCGAGCGTGCGCGGCTGATCGAACAGCGCGTGGCGTCCATACGTTCGCTTCGACCGCGCTAACTCCGAACTGGATTCAACACACGAAGGCCTCCCAATGCGGGAGGCTTTTTCGTGTTTGAGGATCTCTTCGAAAGTTGCGCTGGTTCAGCCGGAACGCGAAGTCGCGATTCCGTATAATTGGAGCGACTCATCAACAGGAGAAGATTTCATCCGGGAAAGAGAGTTGTGTATGTATAAAGTCGTTTTACTTCGTCATGGAGAAAGCATATGGAACAAGGAAAACCTGTTTACGGGGTGGACGGACGTTGACCTCTCAGACAAGGGCAGGGAAGAGGCCACGCGGGCCGGTCAGACCTTGAAGGAGCAGGGATACACCTTCGACATCGCTTTCACTTCTGTGCTCAAGCGGGCGATCCGCACTCTTTGGATCGCCATGGACCAGATGGACCTGCTGTGGGTTCCAGTCGAGCGCGACTGGCGGCTGAACGAGCGCCATTATGGCGCGCTGCAAGGCCTGAATAAAGCGGAGACGGCTGCGAAGTACGGCGAGGATCAAGTGAAAATCTGGCGGCGCAGTTACGACATTCCACCGCCGGCACTCGAAGAGACTGACCCGCGTTACCCGGGGAAGGACCCGCGCTATCACGACCTCACAAAACAGCAGCTTCCCTTGACCGAATGCCTGAAGGACACCGTCGACCGTTTTCTGCCTTGCTGGCACGAAGCGATCGCGCCCGCTATCCGGTCGGGAAAGAAAGTCGTGATCGCGGCTCACGGCAACAGCCTGCGCGCGCTCGTGAAGTATATCGAGGACATTCCCGACGACAAGATTGTCGATCTCAACATTCCAACGGGCGTGCCCATGGTGCAGGAGCTCGACGAGAACCTGAAATCGATTCGTCATTATTATCTGGGCGACGCCGCGGCAATTGAGCAGGCAGTGAATAAAGCGAAGAGCACGGGCACGAGCCATTAAAGAAATGCAGCAACGCCCGAGTCACAGGCCAATGCAGGCAAACAGAGACAGGGCGGAGCATCAAGCTTCGCCCTGTTTTTCTTTCGATGTTCGATTGCCTACTCGTTGTAGTTCAGCCCTTCGAGCCCGAGATACACCGCGCCCGATCCCAGCTCTTCTTCAATCCGCAGCAACTGGTTGTACTTCGAGATGCGATCGGTGCGGCTCACCGAGCCGGTCTTGATCTGGCCTGTGCCGGTAGCCACTGCCAAATCGGCGATGAAAGTATCCTCGGATTCGCCCGAGCGGTGCGAAATGACTGACGTATAGCCGTAGCGGCGTCCAAGGTCGATCGCCTCCAGCGTTTCGGTCACGGTGCCGATCTGGTTGAGCTTGATCAGAATGGAATTGGCCACGCCCTCTTCAATCCCGCGCTGCAACAGCTTGATGTTGGTGCAGAAGATGTCGTCACCGACCAACTGAATCCGGCTGCCCAGCTTGTCGGTGAGGATTCTCCATCCCGCCCAGTCTTCCTCGGCCAGGCCGTCTTCGAGCGAAACGATCGGGTACTGCTTGATCCAGTTCTCGTAGAAGTCGACCATCTGCTCGCTGGTCAGCTCGCTCTTGTCGCCCTTCTTGAACACATACTTTTTCTTTTCTGTGTCATAGAACTCGCTCGACGCCGGATCGAGCGCAATGGCGATCTGCTCGCCCGGCTTGTAACCGGCCTGCTCGATGGCTTCAAGGATCAGCTCGATGGCCTCGGCATTCGATTTGAGCGAAGGTGCGAATCCGCCCTCGTCGCCCACTGCGGTGTTATAGCCCTTCTTCTTCAGCACGCCTTTCAACGTGTGGAAGGTCTCCGCTGCCCAGCGCAACGCTTCGCTAAAGCGCTCCGCGCCAACCGGCATGATCATGAACTCCTGAAAGTCTACGTTCGAGTCGGCGTGCGCGCCGCCATTCAGAACATTGAGCATCGGAGTAGGCAGCACGCTGGCATTTACGCCGCCCAGGTAGCGGTAGAGCGGAATCTCCAGAGTCTGCGCAACAGCGCGCGCTGTCGCCATTGAGACGGCCAAAATCGCGTTCGCGCCCAGCTTGCCTTTGTTCGGCGATCCGTCGAGCGCAATCATGGACTGGTCGATGAGCCGCTGATTAGCAGCGTCCATGCCCTCCAGCTCCGGCGCAATCACCGTCTCCACGTTGGCCACGGCCTGCAGCACGCCTTTGCCGAGGTAGTGGCTTTTGTCGCCGTCGCGCAGCTCCACGGCCTCATGCTCACCGGTTGAAGCGCCCGAAGGCACAATCGCGCGGCCCATTTCGCCGCTTTCCAGAATGACGTCAGCCTCCACGGTCGGGTTTCCGCGCGAGTCCAGGACTTCGCGGGCACGAATGGCAACAATCTCAGTCATATCGCTCCTCAAAATGCGGTGCTGCAGCCGGTCATTCAGTTTGGGACGGCGATCGACGGCCAGGGCTTCTCCGGCAGCACTATGAATGGTGTCCAAAAGCCCTGATCCGCGCAAAAAAATATCTCCGTCCAGCGAAGAAGTACCTGTTGGAAAAATTGTTTCGATCCATTCGAGTTTAACAAACAGGGTGTGGATTGCCCTTGTGGCGCTGGTCACACGTCGAATAGTCAATGCTTTAGGCGCAAACGATTACTAACTTGATTCTTACCGCTCTCGGCACGCACCGGTTATCCACCAATGCGCCATTGCCTAATGTCGCGCTACGCTTACATTGGCTGGTTTTACGCCCGTGGCCGAAGAGGGTTGGCGGGTGCAGAACTTTCCCGTCCCCGCAGGGTCTAACCGAGGTAAGGAGATCTTTGCTCCGGGAGAGGAGATCTGGATGAAACGGATCGTTTTTGTTTACGTTGTTTTGGCCACTACCGCAGCTCTACTTGGAGCGCAGCAGGCAAGCCAGCCTTCTCCGTATACGGGGACTTCAAATCCGCCACCCGATGACACCATTTCCACCCCGGCCCCTGAGGCTGCGCCCGAAGCCAAGCCCTCCCCCAGCCATTACGCGCCCTCGCAGCTTCCGGCACAGACGTCGCAGGCGCAACGCTCTCTCGACGGGTCACTCTACACGGTTCCAACGAGCGACAGTCCCATGAATGCTGGTCCGGCCGAGAACAGGGCTGCCAGAACAAACTCCTACAACCAGGCCGACGGCACCGACGATGGCATCGTCCAAGTGGCGCCCGACGCGTCTGCTGCTCCCGCTTTGAATGAACGGAGAATCTCAAGCGATCCCGATGGCGACATCGTTCATCCGGCACCGCTGCCTCCAGGCACCTTGGGCGAAGGCGCAGTCATTCGCGTTCGTTTGATGGATCGTCTTTCGAGCGCCATGAACGAGAGCGGCGATCCGTTCCGCACGCGGGTTGTATCCGACGTGATGCAGGACGGTCAGGTTCTTATTCCTGCAGGGGCAGAGATTGACGGCAAGGTTGATTCGGTTTCGACCGGTCATTTTGCGGGCCACGGATCGATGCGGCTGCAGCCTGAATTCGTGATTCTCAGCGACGGTTCGCGCTTCCACCTTTATGCCCAGACCTCGGGCGCGCCAGGCTCAAACGACCGCGTCGGCGGCGAGGGTAACGTCACGCCTGGCTCTCGCCTGAAAAAAGTCGGCGTCGAATACGGCGCTGGGGCCGGCGCAGGCGTGGTAACCGGGGCGATCATCGGCGGGCCCGGTGGGGCGCTTGCAGGTGGAATCATAGGCGCCAGCGTCATCACGGTTCACCTGCTGGTCGATCATCCGCAAGCAACACTCGATGACGGCACGGTCCTTCTGTTCACGCTTAATGAGCCGCTACGTCTCGTTTCCGCGGCTCAAACCGGCAACTAGGTTCTGCCACAGCAACTGGAAGCACGGCGAAAGCCGGTCTTCCTGATCCGGGAGGTAAGCAATGAACTGTAGTCAACTGCTGGAACGGCGCACCGCAACGAATTGGGAAAGACCTGCGCAAACCGATCGCAACTTCACCGAGAGGCCCGAGCCGCAATCCACGGAGAGTTATCGCTGGAGCGCGGTAAGGTTCTCCTCGGTTGGGCAAACGTTCGCCAACCGGTTCGCGCCATCCTTCAAGGGATCGCACTAACCGGCAGCGCGCCAGAACTCGCATACCGATCTGAAGCGAGCGCGAGCAAGTCAAGAGTCTGCTCATCCCGGTGGGCTATCGAGTGATTGTCCCACCGGCGACCGCTCGCCCACGCAATCCTTAGTACCTCGAGTCATCTTCCTTCCGCATTGACACGCTAGAGCCGAGAGCTAGAAGCTGAAAGCTGCAAGCGCTTCCACGTCTGAAGGCTCAAGGCCCGCACATCTATGGATAAGTTTGTAATTCGCGGCGGCAATCCACTGGTCGGCACCATTCGCGTTTCGGGCGCCAAGAATTCGGCATTGCCCTGCATGGCCGCTGCCATCCTCACCGAGGATGAAGTCACTCTCGAAAATATTCCACAGGTGCGCGACATTGAGACTGAGAGGCGGCTGCTGGCTTCGATGGGCGCCGAAGTGGAGCTCCGCGAAGGTGAACTGAAAGATCGCTTAACGATCAGTTGCCGCACGCTCTCCGATCCGGTGGCCCGCTACGAGATCGTGAAGACCATGCGCGCAAGCTCGCTCGTGCTGGGACCGCTTATCGCTCGTGCCGGAGTGGCGCGAGTGGCAATGCCCGGTGGTTGCGCCATTGGCGGCCGTCCCATTGATTTGCACATCAAGGGGCTGGAAAAGATGGGGGCGGTGATCGAGCAGGAGCATGGCTATCTCGAGGCCCGCGCCGATCGCCTGCGAGGCACGCATCTTGTCTTTGACAAGATCACCGTTACGGGCACCGAAGATTTGCTGATGGCAGCCGTGCTTGCAGAGGGTGACACGGTGATGGAAAACTGCGCTCGCGAGCCGGAGATCGCCGACCTGGCCTCGCTGCTCACGGCCATGGGCGCGCAAATCGAGGGTGCGGGCACGGCCACAATCCGCGTGCACGGGGTCACGAACCTGCACGGAGCCCGCTATCGCATAAACCCTGACCGCATCGAGGCAGGAACCTTTCTCATCGCCGGCGCGATCACGGGCGGCGACCTCATTGTCGCCAATTGCAGCACGTCTCATCTTGGCGCCGTGATGGCCAAACTTCAGGAAGCGGGCGCGCGCATTGAGGTGCTCGGTCCCGATTCGGTTCGCGTGCGAGCCTCCGAACTGCGCGCCGCAGACATCTCCACGGAGGAGTATCCCGGTTTTCCCACCGATATGCAGGCGCAGTACATGGCCCTGGCCACGCAGGCCGAAGGCGTCAGCCAGGTCCGCGAGAACATCTTCGAGAACCGCTTCATGCACGTACAGGAGCTGGTCCGCATGGGCGCCAACATCAAGGTGGACGGCAGCACCGCCACGGTGCGGGGGCCGGCCCGGCTCACCTCCGCGGCTGTCATGTGTTCTGACCTGCGCGCTTCGGCTTCGCTGGTGCTGGCGGCTCTTGTCGCCGAAGGTGAAACCATCATCGACCGCGTCTATCACATGGATCGTGGATATGAGCGTTTCGAGGAGAAGCTGATCGGAGTCGGTGCCCAGATTCAGCGACTGGGCAACGTTTTTGCGCCCAGAGAATCGGTTGCTATTGCCGGCTAGCCGTTTGGCTTGGTATGCGCATCGTAATCAAGGTGGAGCCGGAGTTGGCATTTTTCAACAATGCGCAACGAACGCCGGGCCAAAGGGTTGATACTGTTAGTCGCCAGGGAAAGGCCCCCCATTCCGGCAGATCTAAACCACGGAGGTTTAAGATTCCTGTGAAGAAGACATTGCTAGCTGGGCTTCTCGCTTTCTGTCTCACTCCTGCGGTCACGATGGCGCAAGTCATCGTCCGCATTGCGCCGCCGCCGCCCATCGTTGAACATCATGAACATGCACCGCATCCTGGATGGGTGTGGGTCGACGGCTATCACCGCTGGGATGGCCACCATTACGTTTGGGTGCATGGCTATTGGGCTCATCCACCGCATGAGCACGCCGTCTGGATCGCCCATCACTGGGAGCATCGCGGCAACGGCTGGGTCCTGGTTGAAGGTCACTGGCAGTAGAAGGCAGTTCAGAAAAGAAAAGGCGGGGCGCAAGTCCCGCCTTTTCCTCTCATGAATTGAGTTTCGAGTCTCGCGAGTCGTCGCTCACTTGATCTCGATAACATCGGACGCTGCCGCTGCTGCCTTCTCGGCCTGCTCCATCACTTTTTCCGCAATGGTGTAGAACGCCACCGCCTGCGGGCTCTTGGGCCCGGCGAGCGCTACGGGCAATCCCCTGTCGCCGCCCTCGCGGATGGCCGGAATCAGTTCGATCGCTCCCAGAAACGGAACGTTGAACTGTTTCGCGGTGCGCTCGGCGCCGCCACGCGAGAAAATGTCGATCTCATGGTGGCAATGTGGGCAGGTAAAGTGACTCATGTTCTCCACAATGCCGAGCACCTCAACATTCACCTGCGCGAACATCTCGAGCGCCTTACGCGCGTCCTCCAGACTCACGTCGCTGGGTGTCGACACCACGATCGCGCCGGTCAGCGGCACTGTTTGCACCAGTGAAATGGCCACATCGCCAGTTCCCGGCGGCAGATCGACGATCAAATAGTCGAGCTCGCCCCAGTTCACTTGCTGCAAGAACTGCCGGATGATCTGGTGCAGCATTGGCCCGCGCATCACCAGCGGCTTGTCGCCGGGCGAAATGTAGCCAATGGAGATGGTCTTCAGTCCATGGGTCAGGTTGGGCTCGATCATGTTGCCCTCGCCAACTTTCGGCGACTGCGAACTCCCCATCATCAGCGGCACGTTCGGCCCGTAAACATCGGCGTCCATGAGTCCGACTCGCTGGCCGAGCTTCGAGAGCGCAATGGCCAGGTTCACGGCCACCGTAGTTTTGCCGACTCCGCCTTTGCCCGAGCCAACCGCGACGATCTTCGAAACGCCGGGCAGCGCCACCGGCGAAGGCATGGTATGCGAATGTGCCACAGAGTTACTCCTTTTCCCGCAAACCGCTTCGCGGGACCTTGCCTACCCACACTCCGCGCGTTCGCGGCTCACAGCGAGCAAGAATCTTCTCCTTAAAATTTTACAGGACCGATGGGTCACGCCTTCGCAGGTTCGAGGGTCGGCGCGGCTGCGGCGCCCACTACTCGGGCGAGAATAGCGTGCAGTTGGTTCACGCCGTCGGTCAGCGAGGCGGGGCCCGGTTGCAGGATTGCTCCCGACGGCACTTCATAGACGTGTCCGTTTCGAACTGCGCTTGTCTCTTCCCATCCAGTTCGCGAACAAATCTCGTCCTTTTTCACTTTCTTGCCGCACCACGACGCGAGAATCACCTCGGGATCGCGCTCGACTACGGTGGCCGGATCGACGACGCGATCTTTCGCCTTGCCGCAGCGCCGCAGCTCGGGGAACAGCGTGTCGCCGCCGGAAATTTCAATCAGTTCTTCGACCCACTGAATGCCGCTGATCAATGGGTCATTCCATTCCTCAAAGAAGACGCGTGGCCGTCGCGGGAAGGCTCTTGCTGCAGCCGCAATCTTCTCCAGACCCCGATTCAGATTCTGGATGAGGGCAAGTCCAGCATCCGGCTTTCCGACGATGCGTGAGAGCACGGCAATCATGTCGAGAATCTCCGCGATGCTTCGCTGGTTGAAATTCATGACGGTTGCGCCGCGCAAGACCAGCTCGCGGGTAATCTCTGCCTGCACATCGGAGAAGGTAAGAATCAAATCCGGTTTGAGATCGAGAATGGCTTCAAAATTAGCATCGCGAAACGCCGATACCCGCGGTTTGCTGCGCGCCTCAGGTGGCCGGTGCGCATAACCTGAAACGCCGACGATCCGGTCCTCTTCGCCAAGTAAGTACAGAACCTCCGTCGTCTCATCGGTCAGGCAGACGATGCGTTGAGGAAATTCGGTGTTGTTCGGCAACGAGGGAAGGGAAGCTGACACAGAATAATCCGTCATATATGTCGCACCGGCTTCGGGCTCCTGCCCTTCGAAAACGCGCCTTGGAGAATCCGTTTGTTTCGCTGCTTCAATCAGATTTGTCCTGCTCGCTGGCGAGAGCCGCAACCGCTGCCTTGCCTGCCGTGCGCCGCACGCTCTCCCGTTCGCGATGTTCACGGCGGCGCAGAGCGTCCTCATAACGCCGTACTTCGTCCGGCGTCTCCGGCTCCAACCGCGGGACCTTCTGCACACGTCCCTGCTCGTCAACCGCCACAAACACCAGGTATGCACTGGCCACGTGTACCACTTCGCCGGTCCGCGTGTTCTCCGCCCAAACTTTCACGCCGACTTCCATCGAGCTTGTGAACGCGCGATTTACGCTCGACTTCAGCGTAACCAAGTCACCCAGATGCACCGGGCGGATGAAGTCGATGTGGTCCATGGACGCTGTTACGACATTGTTTCTCGCATGCCGGTAAGCGGCCATGGCGCCGGTAAGGTCAATGAAATGCATGAGCCGTCCACCCAATAAATGGCCCAGCATATTGGTGTCGTTGGGCAGCACGATCTCGGTTTTCTCTGACTGGGTGCTGGCCACAGTGCGCACCTTTGGGTGCATCTCCTGGCTATTCATGCCTGCTCCATTTCCACTTTTCTTTTCGCCGTCCTCATTGCGCGCCAGTTAGAATAAGCTTGGCGGCTGCTTTCGCCCGGAAACCCGCTCTTCTATCTTCCAGTGTGGGACAATCCGCGGCAAAACCGCAAATCCAACGGCCCGATCCAGCGAAATCGGCCCGAAACAGGCACAATGGATAAAGTCGCAGGATTGAGAGAGATTCTCGCGCTCGACCCAAAGAACAGCTTCGCCCGTTACGGAATCGCCATGGAATTGGCGAGACGCGGCGAAATCGATGCTGCGATTTCAGAATTTGATACACTCTTGGCCAACGATCCTGATTACACTCCGGGGTATTTCATGTCTGCGCAGACGTTGGCCGGCGCGGGCAAAAAGCCGGAGGCTGCTGGACGGCTCAGAGCTGGCATAGCCTGTGCCGCGCGAAGCGGTAACACGCATGCCCTTAGTGAGATGCAGACGATGCTTGGCGAGATCGAGATTCGGGATTAGCGAATCGGCTTGAGCGCAAATTGGTTCTCCTCTTCGCGGTGAGCTCCGAATTCAGGCGCCGAACTGCATCCATTTGATTCCAGGGGATGACCCAGACATCCCTCACGCATCTAAGGCGTCAAAAGGAGCGATATGTCGAAATACTCGATCGTTGTCCCCTTTCATAACGAAGAAGAGAACGTAACCATCCTGTATGCCCGCCTGAAGCAAGTGATGGAACAGGTGGATGAGTCTTTTGAATTGATTTTGGTGGACGACGGTTCAAGCGATCGGACATTTAAGCTTCTGGAGGAAGTGGCAGCCGTCGATAGCCGCGTCCTCATCGTCAAGCTTCGCCGCAACTTCGGCCAGACCTCCGCCCTGGCGGCCGGCTTCGATCACGCCTCGGGAGAGTTTGTGCTGGCCATGGACGGAGATCTGCAGCACGACCCGAATGACATTCCCGCTTTTCTTGAAAAACTCGACGAGGGATACGACGTCGTTTCCGGGTGGCGCAAGGTGCGCATTGACAATTTCATTTTCCGCCGCATTCCTTCCGCGTGCGCCAACTGGATCATGGCGCGTCTGTCCGGAGTTCCTATCCACGACTTCGGCACCACGTTTAAAGCCTATCGTCGCGAGGTGATCCAGAACATTCCTCTTTATGGAGAGATGCATCGTTTCATTCCCGCTCTCGCGAGTCTTTACGGCGCATCCATCTGTGAGATTCCGATTCGCAACCTGAATCGCGTCCGCGGCAAAAGCCATTATGGTCTGAGCCGGACCTTCCAGGTCTTGTTTGATCTGATGACCATTCGCTTCCTGCTTAAGCACATGAGCCGTCCACTGCACTTCTTTGGCGGCTGCGGAGTTCTTGCCATGTTTGCAGGCAGTGTCATGGCCGCGATGCTGCTGGGTATGAAATTGCTTAACCCTCATCTCGATCTGATGGAATTACACGGCCCCATGTTCGTCATTGCATCCGTGCTCATCGTCTCTGGCATTCAGTTGCTTGCCCTCGGCCTTTTGGGCGAACTGCAAGTGCGCCACTACTACAGCAGCCAGCGACCCACTTCCTACACCATCGACCGCCTGGTGCGACTGGAATCTTCTGACGAGCGGACTTTGCTTTCGGGGAGCAAGGACGATAACCTCTAGCCGGAAAAGCGGGTTTGTCTATTTCCTTGCGGTGGCCCACCCTCAAGGTTCATTCTTGACGAAGTCATGAAAGCCATCCAGATCCAGTCGACCGGTGGGCCTGAAGCCCTGCAGCTTGTCGATCTGCCCATCCCTCAGCCCGGTCCGGGCCAGGTTCTCATCCGTATCGAGGCCACCGGCGTCAATTTCATCGAAGTCTACTTTCGCAAAGGCGTTTACAAGGCTTCGTTCCCCATGATTCCGGGCAGCGAAGCTGCGGGCACGGTGGAAGAGCTTGGTCCAGGGGTCAACGGATTCAAGGATGGCGATGCAGTTGCGTCAACCAGCGTGATCGGCAGCTATGCGGAATACGCTCTGGTTCCCGCGGCTCAACTGGTGAAGGTCCCCGAGGGTCTGAGCCTTGAAAGCGCAGCGGCAGTCCTATTGCAGGGCATGACCGCTCACTATCTAGCCGTATCCACCTATCCGCTCAAGAAGGACGAAACAGCGCTGGTACACGCGGGAGCCGGCGGTGTGGGCTTGCTACTGACGCAGATTGCTGCACGCATCGGCGCGCGCGTCATCACTACTGTCTCCACCGAGGAGAAAGCCGAAATCTCTCGCGAGGCAGGCGCCTCCGACGTGATTCTCTACACCGAGCAGGATTTCGAAGCCGAGGCCAAGCGCCTCACTGGCGGAAAAGGCGTTGACGTAGTCTATGACGGTGTGGGCAAGACCACCTTCGACAAGAGCCTCAACTGCCTCCATCCCCGCGGCATGATGGTGCTGTTTGGCGCGTCCAGCGGGCCCGTTCCGCCGTTCGACCCCGGTCTGCTCAACAGCAAAGGTTCGCTCTACCTCACACGACCCACGCTTTGGCACTACATCGCCACGCGTGCCGAACTCGACTGGCGCGCGGGAGACGTTCTTGGTTGGGCCGCCAATGGAGAGCTCAAAGTGCGCTCCGAGCATACTTATCCGCTGTCCGATGCAGCGCAGGCACAGATCGATTTGGAAGAGCGGAAGACGACTGGCAAGATTCTCCTCGTGCCGTAGAAGCGAGCCATCAACACTCAGCTTTCAGCCCTTAGCGAATGAGTGCTGAATCTGAGTGGAGCGCCACGAACAAAGCTGAAGGCTGACGGCTGATAGCTGAAAGCTGAGAAGACAATGTCACGCATCTCCATCGCACCCACCGACCGCGTCTTCGTTCTCACTGGCGCGGGCATCAGCGCCGAAAGCGGATTGCCTACTTTCCGCGCGTCGGACGGGTTGTGGGCTGGATACAACATCGAGGAAGTGTGCACGCCCGAAGCGTTGCGGCTCAATCCGGCGCTGGTTTGGGAGTTCTATTCAAAACGCCGCGCAGACTGCGCGAAGGCGAGCCCAAATCCGGCGCATATCGCGCTGGCGGAACTCGAAGCAAAGATCTCCGGCAGCTATTTTCTTTGCACCCAGAATGTTGATGATCTTCACGAGCGCGCCGGCGCACGGAACCTCATTCACATGCACGGCGAGCTGGCCAAGGCACGCTGCGAGCGCGAATGTGGCCGCGAGCCAGTTGTGGATCGTGCTGTCTACGCGAGCCTGGATGAGGTTGGTCGATGCGCCTGCGGCGGCAGGCTGAGGCCTCACATAGTCTTCTTCGGCGAGATCCCGCTTGAGATGCCGCGCATCGAGCGCGAGATTGCCCGTTCAACGCTGATGATCGTTATCGGCACATCCGGCAATGTGTATCCGGCCGCGGGATTCGTGCATGGGGCGCACCGGGTGGGCGCGAGGACGGTCTACATCGGTCCCGAGCATCCACTCAACGCCGAAGCATTTGATCAGATCGTTGAAGGCAAGGCCGGGGAAGTGCTCCCCGGCCTATTCCGAGTGGAAGTTTGAAGCGCGATCTCAACTGCTACACGCTGCTAACGACTCAAAAATGGAATTTATATCGCAATTCACCCTCAATCATTCGCGGATCGTTGTAATGAAATCCGCCAATGGTGATTGAGTTGTCGAGCAGCACACGATGATTGGTCACATTGATGACCGTAGCCGACAGCTTCCATCGCTCGCCGAGCGAATGGCCAATCGACGAATCGAAAGTTGTATGCACGGGTAAATAATTTCCCTGGTACGGTCCTTCGCCTGAGCCGGCCAGCCCGTTCGAGAATCCTGAGCCATAATAAACATTCGTCGCAAACCACGCATGCATCGGCAGGTTCGCCGTGAAGCCTGTATTCAGCGTCTCGCGCTGGTCATGATCGAGCGAGATGTAATCAGGCCCCAGGTCGCACGCGGGATCGGTGGGAATGCTGCAAGTGAACCCGCCGATGATATTGCCACGTTGTTGCGCGATCTGGTTGGAGTACGTTACGTAGAACTGCCCGAAGCGCCAGAGTGAAGGCGAGTGCAGTGTCATCTCCCACGCGCGGACCAATGCCCCATCCACAGCGATGGGGAAATACATGTTCGATTCGCCGAGGTTCGAGTGGTCAAGGAAATTGTTCACGCGATTCTTGAAAGTATCTACGTCGAGGAGCCAACCCTTGTAAGGAATCTGAATGCCGAATTGGTGCTCTTCATCCCGCTCCGAGGGCAGAGGAGTGAAGACATTCTCGCCACCACCCAGGCTGCCCGCGTAATTCAGCACCGAGCTTGAAACCGTAAGGATGGGCGCGGGCTGGAAGAAGTGCCCATAGAAGCCGCGCAGCACCCAGTTGAGTTTGGGGATTCGGACCGTGGCGCCGATGCGCGGATAGATCGCGCTCTCATTCAGCTGCGAGCGGAAGATCGAGAACCGTTCGCCGCCAAGCAGCGTCACGTAGGGTCCGAGCCGCAGATGGTCATCGAGGTAGAACTCCACCAATCCCGCATTGGCGTGGGCAGCAGTGTTGGGCTGGGAGGGTCCGCTGGCGTCGTTTACCTGGACGCCAAAGAGATCGTTCTCCTTTTGGAAGAACGAATAAAGGCCCCCCGAGAAAGTATTCCACCCCACATTTGCTCTTGTGTCGACTTGCGCGCCTCCATAGTTTGACTGTTGATGCCATGTAGTGGCGACCGGGTAGTCGTTCGGCCGTGAGTCGTAGTTGGACTGGTTGAAGTGGTAGAACGGCGCCAGCGAGACGAGTGCCTTTGGAGAGATTGTGTGCACTTCATTCACGATCAGAAATGCGTCGCGCTCGGTCTGCCCATCGCGCAAGCCAAACGAGCAGTAGTAATCCGAAGTGCACTCGAAGTCGGTCTGACTGGGATCGAAAGGCACTTGAAAATAATCCTCGCGGTATTGACCGTTTACGCGGAGCTGGTCCTGCGGAGTCTGATTGTGAATCAGCGATGCGAAGCCGCTCTCGGAGTTTGTCGCATCGTGCAAGACCTGAGGTACCGGCGTCGCCAGCCCGTAGTTCGATCGCGATCCGGTTGCGCTTGCATACCAGGCCGATTTCTCCGTGTGATCGCCAAAGGCGGCCTGAGCCTCACCGATTGAGAGGCTTCCACCGTAGAGCATCAACTCGCCTTCGCGGTTGAACTCCCAGCCGTTCCGCGGCAGCACGTTGAACATTCCGTAGGTGCGATCGCCGAGATCGGCGTCGTAGCTGCCTCGCGAGGTCTCGAGCGAATCGATGTCCTTGGGGTCGATCTGTGGGCCGACATTCGAAGCGATCTTGGTGTTTGGAATCGAAATGCCGTCGATCAGCCAGCTTGTCTGGTGGCCGCCGCGAATATGAAGCATGTCGTGCGTCATGTAGGCGCCGGGAACGTAGTCTGTAATCATTTCCATTCCAAGCGTTCGATCGGCGCCTGGAGTCTCTTCGATCATTTGCTGCGTGATGAGCGTGGTCGGCGTGGCGGTGTCTGCCGCACTTGCCGTAGCGTCGACACGAACGGTCTCACTGACGGCGCCAACGGCCAGAGGAATGTGAAGCACGGGGTTTGTGCCTGAGTTGAGCGTGAGCGTTTGGGTTGCCGAGCTGAATCCATTGGCGTCGACTGTGAGCACATAGACGCCAAGCGGCGCCTCAGGCAATTGAAATTCTCCGTCAGAGTT
>Ga0181535_10004675_pt1 | contig 15056 bp, 15 predicted proteins | sample PEATcosm2014_Bin_44_FD_119774 | JGI IMG/M metagenome (GOLD analysis project Ga0181535, IMG submission 119774) | Peatland microbial communities from MTU Mesocosm Facility, Houghton, MI, USA - PEATcosm2014_Bin17_30_metaG | ecosystem: Environmental > Terrestrial > Soil > Wetlands > Peat | place... | reverse complement strand
GAGGGCGTGCAGGTCTGGCCCCAGGTGTCGTGCCGCCCGCTGGTGTTCCAGATGAACCTCTCCGAGCCCTTCACGCTCAACATGCGCCCCACGTTCGCCGCGCTCATGGGCAAGTCGAAGGCCGAGCGCCTGGCCGCCTACCGCGACCCGGCCTGGCGAGCGTCGGCCTGGGAGGACGTCAGCGGGAAGGCCGGCGGCTTCCCGCTCAACTGGGCGTCCATCTCGGTGGCCGAGTCTCGCTCGCACCCCGAGCTGGCCGACCACCCGGTGGCGGTCCTGGCCGAGGAGCGGGGCTGTACCCCGCTCGACGTCATGCTCGACGTCTCGCTCGACGACGACCTCGAGTCACGCTTCTGGTCGGTGCTGGCCAACGACGATCCCGACGCCATCGCGTGGCTGCTGCCGCGGGACAACGTGCTGCTCGGCCTGGCCGACTCGGGCGCCCACGTGTCGCAGCTCTGCGACGCCTGCTTCTCGACCGATCTGCTGGGGAACTGGGTGCGCGACCGGGGCGTGATGCCGCTGGAGCGGGCGATCCACAAGCTGACCGGCGAGCCCGCCGGCGTCTACGGCCTGTCGGATCGGGGGACGGTCGAGGTGGGCAAGGCGGCCGATCTGTGCGTCTTCGACCCCGCGACGGTCGCGCCGGGCCCGCTGCGCCGGGTGCGCGACTTCCCGGCCGACGGCGAGCGCCTCACCGCCGACGCGCCGGTCGGCATGACGCACACGCTGGTGAACGGGGTGCCCATCCGGGTCGACGGCGCGCGGGCCGAGGAGGGCTTTGCCGCCCGCCCGGGGGTCGTGCTGCGCGGCTGAGAGCGCCCTGGAGCCGGCCGCTCAGGTGACGTCACGGCGGAACGTGGTGAAGTAGCCGAGGGTGAGCGGGACCAGTCCCCACAGCAGCATGACCAGGCCGCCCTGCCACCAGGTCAAGAGCTGCAGCGCGTTGCGCCCGCCCCCGCCCCCGAAGCCCCGGGCGATGTCGCCCGCCAGCGCGGCGCCCGCCGCGTTGGGCAGCCAGTTCAGGTTGTAGTGGAAGATGGCCTTGGCTAGCGCCACCAGCAGCGCCTCGAGGATGAGCGTCCCCCCGATGGTGAGCAGGATGGCCGCCACCTGGTTCTTCACGAGGGTGCCGAAGCCGAGGCCGAACAGCCCCAGCAGGACGGCCGAGAGGAGGAGCCCGGGGACCACGGCGCCCACCTGGTCGGTCACCTGGGAGGTCACCCCGCCGAGGGCGGCGTTCCAGGGCAGCGCGACGGCGGCGACGGCGACCAGGGTGAGCAGCGCGATGAAGATGGACCACAGGGCGGTGACGCTCACCTTGGCCGCCAGCACCCGAGTGCGCACGGGCGTGAGCACGAGCGTCGTGGTGATGGTCTTGTGGCGGTACTCGCCGGTGACGCAGAGCACCCCGGCGATCGGAGCCAGGATCTCAATGGCGAAGTACCCCGCCCCGAGCAGCTCGCGCCGCTGGCGCAGCGTCTGGACGAAGTAGAAGGTGTGGCCCGGGAACCCGCCGGCGCCGGCGAGCACGCCGAGGATCACGAGGACGGTGAGGGGGAGGGCCAGGCCGAAGGTGACCCACACCCCGGGCATCGACCGCATCTTGACCAGCTCGGCCCGGATGGCGTTGATCATGCGTGCGCCGCCACGTCGCCGAAGCCGAGGCCGGCGGTGAGGGAGAGGAAGACCGACTCGAGGTCGGCGCCCTCCTGGGTCAGCTCGTAGAGGATGATCTGCTTCGACGCCAGGAGCGGCCCGACCTGCTCGGGCGTGACGCCGTCCATCGCCACCTCGTCGTGGCCGAGGCGGCGGAACGCGACATGGGCCTCGGTCAGCACGGCGCAGAGCCGGTCCGCCTCGGGCGTGCGGGCCCGCATCACCACGCCGGTCAGGTTGGAGGTGATCTGCTCGAGCGTGCCCTGCGCCTTGAGCTGGCCGAAGGACACGATGACGGCGTCGTCGATGGTCTGGGCCATCTCGGAGAGCAGGTGGGAGGACACCAGCACGGTGCGGCCCTCGCCGGCCAGGTAGCGCATGAAGTCGCGCAGCCACGCGATGCCCTGGGGGTCGAGGCCGTTGGAGGGCTCGTCGAGGATGAGGACGTCGGGATCGCCGATGAGCGCGGTGGCCAGTTCGAGCCGCTGGCGCATGCCCATGGAGAAGCCGCCCACCTTGCGCTTGGCGTCTCCCGTGAGGCCGACCAGCTCGAGCACCTCGTCCGCCCGCGCGTCGTCGTGGCCGCCGGCCCGGGCCGCCATGAGCAGGTGGGTCCGGGCCCGGCGCGCCGGGTGGAAGCTGGTCGCCTCGAGCACGGCGCCCACGGTGCTCGACGGGTTGTCGAGGTCCCAGTAGTTGCGCCCCCCGATGGTGGCGGTGCCGGCAGAGGGGTGGACCAGGCCGAGCAGCATGCGCAGGGTCGTCGTCTTGCCCGAGCCGTTGGGGCCCAAGAACCCGGTCACCCGCCCCGGCGCGACGGTGAACGAGAGGTCGTCGACGGCGAGGACGGGTCCGAAGTGCTTGGAGAGGCCGCTGATCTCAATGGGCAGGCCGCGGGTGGTGGCGCCGGCGGTCATCGGGGCGACGTTAGCCCGGGCGCCCCGATGGGTCCGGTCGGTTCAGGCCGGGGCGCGGCGCTCGACCAGCTCGTCGGGGAGGAGCAACCGGACCGACACCGCCAGCTCGTCGTAGACCCTGGCCATGGTGGACCAGCCGTTGATCCATCCGACCAGCGCGGAGTACCAGACATGGCCGATCATCCGGGCCCTGTCCGACATGTCGGGGATGTCGGGCTCGCCCATCGCACGCGAGATGATCCCCTCCATCAGCAGCGTGATCTGCTGCTGGCAGCCGACGGCGCCCGGGTCGGGCGAGGACAGGGACGTGAACACCGCGGCGACCAGCTTGGGCTGGCGGCCCATGGCGCGCAGGGCGCGGTCGAGGACCTCGAGGACGCGGTCGGCGGGGTGCGCCCCCCGGGGCGGGTGCTGGCCGATCCGCGCGTCGAGCATCTCGACCCAGTGCACGAGCGTGGCCGCCAGGAGGTGGTCCTTGCTGGTGAAGTAGCGGTACACCGTGCCCATGGCGACGTCGGCGCGGGCGGCCACGTCCCGCATCTGCACCGCCTCGTACCCGCCCTCGAGCCCGAGGGCCATGGCGGCATCGATCACGCGCTGACGCCGAGCCTGCTGCGCGCGGGTGAGCGGGCGGGCCACCGTCTGCTGCATCCCGACAGCGTATCCGCACCGCCACCTGGGTCTTCGGGAACGGGGCCACTACGCTGGCGTCGCATGCCAGGACGGAGTCCCGGGCCGGAGGCGGCCATCGTCGCCCTGAGTGCGTACACCGAGCAGGTGGCCACGACCGACGGGCGGGTGCCCGGCGAGCGCGGGCGCCAGACGCGCCAGCGGCTGCTCGATGCCACGGTGGAGCTCCTCACGACCACCTCGTGGCGGTCGGTGAAGGTCACCGACATCGCACGGCAGGCGAGCACGTCGCCGGCGACCTTCTACCAGTACTTCGGCAACGTGGAGCAGGCCATCGTTGTGTTGGCCGAGGGGATGGTCGACCAAGCCGCCCAGTTGGCCGACCTGGTCGGGGGGGACTGGTCGGAAGAGGCGGGCTGGGACACCGCGCTGGCGGTCACCGAGGGGTTCCTCGACTACTGGGAGGACAACCGCGCCGTCTTCCGCGTGGTCGACCTGGCGACCGAAGAGGGCGACGCGCAGCTCCGCGGCATCAGGGTGCGGGCACTCAACGCCGTGACCGTGGCCCTGGCCCAGGTCATCGCGAGCGCGTCGCCGTCGCCCGAGGGAGGCCCGGGGGTGGCCACGTCCTCGCCCGCGGGCGCCGACCCGATGGCCGTGGCCGGGACGCTGGTGGCCATGTTCGCCAGCGTGTCGGCGCACCGCTACGGCTTCGAGTTCTGGGGCATCAGGACCCGCAATCTCATCGACACCCAGGCCCGCATGCTGCACTGGGCCGTCACGGGTCGGTCGGCGCCCCCGGCCGCGATCCCGCCGCGTGAGACGACGAGGCCGCGTACCGGGCCGGTGCTGGGCGGTGCCGCGGTGCGGCGGCGTGGCGGCGTTACTTGAGCGCCAGAGGGTTGAGGGGCGAGCCGAGCCCCTCGGTCAGCGGCAGCGGCGTGGCGTCGAGCAGGAACGTGTAGCGGCCGTCCGCTGCGCAGTCCTCGGCCAGCGCGTCGAGCACCCAGTTCTGCCCCTGGGTCATGCCCATCTCCACCAGGTGCAGCAGGTGGACGGGGAGGTAGGCATCCTCGCGCTGGCAGGGGATGACCTCGAAGGGGAGCGTGTCGGTGGCGACGGCGGCCACGTCGCGGGCCCGGAACCACTCGGCCGTCTCGATGGTGAGCCCGGGGGACGGGAACGTGTACGCCGACAGGTCGCGCCGGGCCGGGGCGAGATGCACCATCTGGCCGGTGCGCACGAGCAGGATGTCGCCCGGCTCGACGGTGACGGAGGCGAGCGCGCAGGCCGCGTCGAGGTCGGCGGGCATGATGGGATACCCCGGCGCGAGCACCTCGCGTCCGAGGGCGCGGGCCACGTCGAGCAGGATGCCCCGGCTGACCACCGTGGTGAGCCGGTGGATGCCGCACCGGGTGGCGCCGTCGCTCGTGACGCTGCCCGCCGGGTAGCCGTTGTAGATGACGCCGCCGTAGCTGCTGTGGGCCAGGGCGTCCCAGTGGGTGGCGCACTGGGTGGCCAGGGTGAGGACGTCCTCGCTGAAGCAGACCCAGTCGGGTTCCCCCGCGTTGACCGGGACGTTCACCTGGACCATGGTGCGGGTCGGGTTGACGCGGCCCTCGATGAACCCGAGCTGGATCCCTTCTGCCTCCGAGAGGGGCAGCCCGAGCGCGAAGGCCTTGCCGGACACGACGGAAGCGGCCCCGCGGCGCCGGGCCTCGTCGTCGACCAGGTTCAGCGTCCCGACTTCGTCGTCGGGCCCCCATCGCCCCCAGTTGCGCACCCGGGCGGCGACCTCGGCGAACTCGGCGGGGACGGGCACGCGGCGAGGCTAGCGCCGGCCCGCGGGCTCGACCGCCCGGCCGGCGGCGCGCCGTTTGTCGGCGCCCGGTCCGGCGGCGATACTGAGGGTGCGAACTGGTTCGCGCCAGCCTCAGGGAGGGATTGCCAATGACGACGACGCGTGCGGCGGTGTGCACGGGGCTCAACGAGCCCTGGAAGACGGAAGAGATCGAGATCGACCCTCCGGGCAACCGCGAGGTCAGGGTCAAGATGGTCTATTCGGGCATGTGCCACTCCGACGAGCACCTGCGTACCGGCGACATCAGCCAGACGCCCGAGGTGCTCGAGATGATGGGCGTGAAGTCCATGTTCCCGGTGGTCGGCGGGCACGAAGGCTCGGGCATCGTGACGGAGGTGGGCACCAACGTGACCCAGGTCGCCCAGGGCGACCACGTCGCCGTCTCCTTCATCCCGTCCTGTGGGACCTGCCACTGGTGTGCGTCGGGGCGTCAGAACCTGTGCGACCTCGGGATGATGACGCTGGCCGGCGGCATGATCAGCGACGGCACCTACCGCTACCACCTGGCCGGGGAGAACCTGAACCGGATGGCGCAGCTGGGCACCTTCGCCGACGAGATGGTGTGCCACGAGAACTCGCTGGTGCGCATCAACCCCTGGGACAACATGAAGGCCGCGGCGCTCATCAGCTGCGGCATCGCCACGGGGTTCGGTTCGGCCGTCGACCGGGGCAAGGTGAAGCCGGGCGAGACGGTGGTCGTCGCCGGCTGCGGCGGTGTCGGCTCGGGCGCTGTTCAGGGTGCCCGCATCGCCGGCGCGCGCCACATCGTCGCCGTGGACCCGGTGCCCTTCAAGCTCGAGCGGGCCAAGGAGATCGGTGCCACCCACACGGCACCGTCGCTACTCGACGCCCAGATGATGCTGCCCGAGCTGACCATGGGCCGCAACGCCGACGTCGTGATCCTGACGCCGGGCGTGCTGAAGGGCGACCTCATCGCGGCGGCGTGCGCCTGCGGCTCCAAGGACGCCCGCATCGTGGTGACGGCGATCGCGCCGTTCGACCAGATGGACGTGAAGCTGAACCTGTTCAACTTGGCGATGTTCAACCAGGCGGTGCTCGGCACGGTCTTCGGGTCGCAGAGCCCGCGGGTGCAGGTGCCCAACCTGCTCAACCTCTACGAGGTCGGTGAGCTCAAGATCGACGAGCTGATCACCCAGGAGTACACACTGGACCAGGTGCAGCAGGGCTACGACGACCAGGGCGCCGGGACGATCATCCGCGGCGTAGTCGCCTTCGACTCATGATCGGGCCGTGGCGGCGGCACCGCCGCGGCCTCACCTGCCGAGGTGGCGGCTGAACCCCTCGGGGATGACGAGATCGTCGGGATGCAACTCGTGGATGGACGCGTGCCCGAGGCCCAGGAGCGCCGACTCCACGCCGCCACGCAGGATGTCGAGCACGTTCTCCACGCCGGCCTGGCCGTTGGCGGCCAGGCCCCACAGGTAGGCGCGACCGATCATGACGGACCGCGCGCCGAGCGCCACGGCCTTGACCACGTCGCTGCCGCGCCGGATGCCGCCGTCGAGCAGGACCTCGATCTGGTCGCCGACCGCGTCGGCGACCGACGGCAGGGCCCGGATGGTCGCCGGCGTCCCGTCGAGGTTGTTGCCGCCGTGGTTGGACACCGAAATGGCGCTGACCCCCGCGTCCACGGCCCGCTTGGCGTCGTCGACGCGGGTGACCCCCTTGAGCATGAAGGGGCCTCCCCACTGCTCGCGGAGCCAGGCCACGTCGTCCCAGCTCGGCGGCGGCGTCTGCATCCACTCCCCGTAGGCGCCGAAGAACGTCGGCCCCTTCTGCCCCTTCTCCACCATGTTGGGCGTCGTCAGGTCCGGCCTCCTCCCGGTCTTGGCGAAGGAGAGGAACCAGCGCGGGTTGGCCAGGGCCTCGGGGGCGAAGCGCGCCATCGCCCGCAGGTTCACCGTCTCGGGGATGGTCGGGCTGCCCCAGTCCCGCCCGTGCGAGAAGGACCAGTCCAGGGTCGCGATGAGGCCGACGGCGCCGGCGGCGCGCGCCCGTTCGACGCGCGCCGCGATCTGGTCTCTCGTGCCGATCCAGTAGATCTGGAAGAACGTCTGCGGGCACGCCGCGACCACGTCCTCGATCGGCATGCTGGCGAAGGAGCTGAGCCCCATGGCGGTGCCCCGCGCCGCCGCCGCCCGTGCCACCGCCACCTCGCCCTCGGGGTGCACGGCCTGGACGCCGGTGGGCGAGATGAGGACGGGGAACGAGACCTCCTGGCCCATGACCTTGGTGGTCAGGTCCCTGCTGTCGGCGAGCCCGGCCACGTGGGGGGCGAAGCCGAGCTCGCTGAAGGCGGTGACGTTGTCCCCCACGGTGATGCCGCGCTCGGAGCCGGCGATGAGCGCGCCGTACACCGACTTGGGCAGGCGCCTCTTCGCCCTGCGCTGCGCCTCGGCCACCGTCTCGAACCACTTGTTAGCCATGCAGACCCTCTCGTGATGCCCCGTTCGTCGCGCTCTCGCAGGTGCATCGGCGACCGGGAGACTCTATGCGCCGCCGGCGTCGGGCCCCACACCGGACCGCCGGGGGAGGCCGGGCAGGTCACGCCGTCCCGTGGCTAGGGTCGGCGAGGTGCCCGATCCCGGTGTGATCCCGCTCACGCCCGAGGAGAGGGCGGCCCGTGCCGCCAGTTTCGGCGGTGCCGCCGCACAGTACGAGCGCTACCGCCAGGGGCCGCCGGCCGCCGCGGTGGACTGGATCCTGCCCGACCCCGTCGGGACGGTGGTCGACCTGGGCGCCGGCACCGGCTCGCTGGCCCGCCTCCTGGTGGATCGGGCCGACGAGGTCATCGCGGTGGAACCCGACGACCGCATGCGGGCCGTGCTCGTCGAATCGGTCCCCGGCGTGCGGGCACTGGCGGGCCGCGGCGAGTCGATGCCGCTGCCCGACGCCAGCGCCGACGCCGTCCTCGCGTCGTCGTCGTGGCACTGGATGGACCCGGTTCCCACGCTGCACGAGGTCGGTCGGGTCCTGGTCCCCGGCGGCACGCTGGCCGCGCTGTGGTCCGGCCCCGACCCCGAGTCGGCCTTCATGGCGGGGGCCCAGGCCCTCCTCGGGGGCGGCGAGGCGTCGGCCCTCGACGAGCAGGAGCGCGGGGAGCTCGACGCCGCGCTCAACGACCGCTCCGCAACGGTGCAGGCGCTCGAGATCCCGACGGGGGTCCCCTTCGATCAGCCCGAGCAGACGGTCGTCACCTGGGACGTCGCCCTGAACGCCGACGAGCTGGTCGGCCTGCTCGGCACGTTCAGCTGGGTGATCCTCATGGAGGACGGCGACCGGACCCGCCTCTTCGAGACGGCCCGGCGGCTCTTGCGCGACGCGCTGGGGATCGAGGGCGACGTGACGGTCGACGTCGGGTACCGGGCCGAGGTGTGGAGGGCTCGCCGGCACCGCTGAGCCGGGGTCGGAAGGGGCGTCGTTGCCGTCCCACCAGGGAATTTTGCGCGAGTTGTTCAAGCCGCCCGATCGGCCCGACGACACACCGCAATGACCACAGCGGAGCCCCGCGCCGTCAGCAGGTGGATGCGCCTGATCGCCTGGCTGACCCTCTCGGATCTCCCCGCCCCCGTCGCGCTGGTGGCCATCGCGGCGCTCTTCCCGATCTCGTGGGCCGCGGCCTACTACCTGGGAGGGGGCACCATCGTCGCCCCCCACTGGTTCTACCTGCCCGTCTTCCTGGCCGGTCTGCGCTTCGGGCCCCTCGGTGCGCTGGCCGCCGGGGTGACCGCGATGATCGTGGCCGGCCCCCTCCTGCCCGCCGACGCCGCGACCGGCGCCCCGCAGGCCATGAGCGACTGGGTGAGCCGCGGCATCTTCTTCATCCTGATCGGCGAGTTCGTGACCTACCTCTTCATCGCCGTGCGGCGCACGACGGCCAGGGCCGCCCAGGCCGAGGTGCAGGGCGAGAGCGAGCAGCGCTTCGCGGCGCTGGTCCAACGGGCGACCGACATGATCACGGTGATCGACAGCGAGGGCCTGCTCAAGTACGAGTCACCGGCGGTCGAGCGGATCCTCGGGTGGCCCGCCGGCTATCGGCTCGGCAGGCGGGGGGAGGACTTCGTGCACCCGCAGCACCGGGCGGCGGCGGATGCGGCCGGTCGAGCGGTCATCGCGGACCCGACCAGGTCCCAGACGGTCGAGCTCCGGCTCCTCGACTCCGAAGGCGATTGGCGATGGGTGGAGACGACCGTCACCAACCTCCTCGACGAGCCGACCGTGCAGGGAGTGGTGATCAACCACCGCGTCGTGGACGAGCGCAAGGCGCTCGAGGACGAGCTCATCCATCGTGCCTTCCACGACTCGCTCACAGGGCTCGCCAACCGCGGCCAGCTGCGCGGCCGGGTGCGGGGATCGGTCGACCCCGCCGCCACGTGCGGCAAGTCCCTGCTCTTCATCGACCTGGACGACTTCAAGACGGTCAACGACGGCTTCGGACACGATGCCGGGGACAGGCTTCTCGTCGAGGTCAGCGACCGGCTGAAGCGTTGCGTCGGGGCGCGGGACCTGGTGGCGCGGCTCGGCGGTGACGAGTTCGCCATTCTCATTGAGGAGGACTCCGGCCGCGGCGGCGTCGCGAGCACCGTGGCCCGGCGGGTCATCGAGGCGCTCCAGGAGCCCTTCGACGTGTCGGGCCACCGGACCCGGGTGAGCGCCAGCATCGGCATCGCCGAGTGCGGGGACTCCGCGGCAGACGCCGACTCCGTGCTGATGCGGGCGGACATCGCGATGTACCACGCCAAGGCGAACGGGAAGAACCAGTTCGTCCTCTTCACCGAGGAGATGCAACAGGGCGTGTTGCACCGCCTCGACATCGAGTCGTGGCTGCGCGAGGCCTTGGAGAGCAATCAGCTGCGCGTCTACTACCAGCCCGTCGTCACGATGCGCGACCGGAGGATCCACGCCGTCGAGGCCCTGGTGCGCTGGCAGCACCCCAACCTGGGCATGCTCTCGCCGGACGACTTCCTCGACGTCGCCGAGGAGACGGGCCTCGTCGTTCCGCTCGGCAAATTCGTGCTCCGTGACGCCTGCAGGCAGATCCGCGTCTGGCGCGAGCGCTACGACGAGAACATGATGGTCAGCGTCAACCTGTCCGCCGCGCAGCTGCGGGACGAGAGTCTCGTCGAGGACGTCCGCCTGGCCATGGCGGAGGCCGGCATCGGCCGCGGGTCCTTGATGCTCGAGGTCACCGAGGGCGCGCTGATCGGCGACATCAGCGGGGCCACCGCGGTGCTCGAGTCGCTCTCCGCGCTCGGGGTCACCATCGCCATCGACGACTTCGGGACGGGCTACTCGTCGCTGTCGCACCTGCAGCTCTTCCCGGTCGACGTGATCAAGGTCGACAAGACGTTCGTGGCCGGCATGTGCGGCGACGTCGAGCACTCGACGCTGGTCCGGTCGGTGCTCGCCATCGCGGCCGAGTTCAGCCTGCAGGTGGTGGCCGAGGGCGTCCGGTCCGAGGAACAGCACGCCCAGCTCCGCCGTCTCGGGTGCGACTACGGCCAGGGGTACCTGTACTCGCGCCCTCTCCCCGCGTCGCAGATCGACACCCTGCTCGGGGTACCGGTGCTCAACGTGGGGTAGGTGGCAGCGGCCCTCAGCCCGACGCCGGCTGCAACCCGTCCCATGACCAACGCGGCACGTGCCGGTCTGGCGGCACCACGGCATCGCGCGGGGCGTAGGTCATCACCTCGCCGACGGCCCACGTCATGTAGGCGCGCAGGGCGGAACGGAATTCGGGCTCGGCCGGGAGGCCGGCGTCGTCCGCGGCATGGACGAAGCAGTCGATGAAGCGCCGCCCGAGATCTTCCTGTGCCTCGGTACCGGCATGCAGCTGCAGCATGGCCGAGTGCCCCCCGCAGGCACGGCTGTACTCGGCCGGGCCGCCGAGTGCCTCGGCCCAGTAGCGAGCGAGGTGTTCGATGTGGTCCGGGTCACCGGGGTGCGAGAACGGGTGGTTCAGCACCGGGTCGTCGAGGCAGCGCTGATGGTGTGCGGCAGCCAGCCGCATGAACGCAGGCATCGCGCCGGCGTGCTCGTAGAGGGACGGCCGTTCCATCGGGCTCAGCGTGGCACATCGCTCCCATCCCTAACATGACGCGATGAGCACGGACATCAGGGCCGCGGTGCCGGGCGACATCCCCGGCGTCCTGGACCTGTGGCGGGAGGCGGCGGCGCCCACCTCCACCGACAGCTCCGATGCCCTGCGCCTCCTCCTCGAACGCGACCCCGGGTCCCTCGTGGTGGCCGAGTCGTCCGGGCGGATCGTGGGCTCGGTGATCGCCGGCTGGGACGGCTGGCGGGGATCCATCTACCGTCTCGCCGTCGCCCCCGCGCACCGCCGGTGCGGGTTGGGCGGGCGGCTGCTCCGTGAGGCGCAGCACCGCCTCACGGCACTCGGGGCGCAGAGGATGCACGCCATCGTCGTCGGGTCCGACGACAGGGCGGTGGCCTTCTGGGAGTCGACGGACTGGGAGCATCAGAGCGGTCAGCTGCGCTACACCACCGGAGGGTGAGTCCCCCTCAGTCGTCCGGCGACCGGTCGAGGTCGTGCACCTGCGGCCGGCTGTAGAGCGCGTCGATCTCGCCGACGACGACCTCGAGCGACGGCGCATAGCCGTCGTCCGTGTCCACCAAGAGGACGGGGCACGACAGCGCCAGCGGATCGTGTAGCTCCTCCTGCAGGCGCGTGGCGAGGGGCAGCAGCTCGCGCAGGCGGGCGTTGCCACAGAGCGGGTCGTCGCGCATCCTCTTCTCGAACCGCTCCACCGCCCGCGTGCTCCGGCAATGGACGTTCACCAGCACGGATCGCGGAGCGATTCGCTTGGCCACGTCCGGCTCGCTCACCCCCGGGTAGAAGGTCTGCTCGGCGACGAAGCTCACGCCGAGCTCGAGCCACAGCTCCATCGTCCGGTAGAAGGGCTCGACGCCGGACTCCCCGAACTCCATCGCCCGCCCCCGTGTGCGCCACATGCCGTGGACCAGACGGTCCTTGTGCAGGGCGGGCACGTCCAGGGTGACGGCGAGAGCCTGCGCCAGGGTGGACTTCCCCGAGCCCGGCGCACCGCTGACGAGGACGGCGAGGGGAGGGCGTTGCGGCATCACGCGCTCAGGCGTCCTCCGGTGGCGCGGCGGGCGTCGTGGCCAGCGTGCTGCGCAGCGAGCGGGACGACCACACCCGGGACCGCCACGAGATGCGCGGGACGAGCGGCACGACGGTACGCGCCCGGGCGCTCCCGGCCCAGACGCCGGCTCCGTACGCGACGTCGTCGGCGACGTGGAGGGCGCTGTAGCGCACCGGGTCCAGCCCCCCGGGGTCGTCCGCCCAGTCCCTCAGCGCGGGGATCAGCAATGCGAGCGCGGCCGCACGCCTCGTCCGGCGGAAGGCGAGCCCGAGCACCAGCGCGGGGGACCACGCTCGCACCAGGTTGCCCAGAGAGGGCAGGGCCGAGCGCGCCGTGCCACCCCCGGCGATCCGCATCGCCACCGCGACCGGGTCACGCACCAGACCAACGAGGCGGTCGGCGAGGATGCCGACGGACGCCGCCAGCGTCGCCCAGGCCAGGATCGGCCGGCGGGCCAGCGCCAGTCCCCACACCGCCAACGACCAGGCGGAGGTGTGGAGCGGCGCGACGGCGTCACCATGACGGAGCGCCAGCGGCCCGGCGGACGACCCGTAGAAGGCCTGGCGCGACACGAGCGACCCGAGGGATGTCGGCCCCTCGTGCTCGACGGTGCTGATCGGCACGTAGCGCACGTCCCACCCGGCCTGCCCGAGCCGCCACACCACGTCGACGTCCTCACCGCAGCGCAGGCCCGGATCGAACAGGTCGGGGCCGGTCACCACGTCGGACCGGACGAGGACCGCCGCGCTCGGCACGAAGGGGACAGGGCTCCCCGGCCGCGCCAGGCCCTGACGCGGGCCCCGGTCGAGTGACGAGCGGACCGCCTCGTACCGGGACAGCGCGCTCGCCGGTCCCGCCGCGACGGCGTGGACGATGCGGGGCGCCACCGCGGCCACCAGCGGGTCGTCGAAGTGGCCGAGGAGCGGGACGAGCCATCCGTCCGACGGCACGCAGTCGGAGTCCACGAACGCGACCAGCGGGCTGTCGGTGGCGGCCAGGCCCGCGTTGCGGGCGCCCGAAGGCCCGGCATTGGTCGCCAACCCGACGAAGCGGGCACCGTGGCGCTCGGCGATCTCCTTGGTGGCGGCCGCGTCGGCGGACGCGTCGTCGACGACGACGCACGCCAGGTCGCCGAGCGCGCCGAGCAGCCGCTCGAGCGGCGCCGGTCGGTCCCGCACCGGCACGACGACCGTGACGTCGCCGGGGCCGAAGGTGCCGGCCCCCGGCTGCGGGACGAACGCCCCCGCCGATACCAGCCGGCGCGCCAGCAGCTGGGCCGCCTTGCTGTCTCCGACCGGTGCGCCCGATCTCCAGCGCGCCACGAGGTCCCGGGCCCGCCGCGAGATCCGAAAGAGCCGGAGCGGGCTGCCCCCCAGGAGCACCGTCCCCCGGTCGAACTCCGTCGTGGACGGGTCCTCGGTCAGGACGAACGAGGCCGGGAGCGGCGTCGATGCACGCGGGGGTGCGGGCCGCAGCTCCGAGGGGGTGGCGGGGGCACCGGGATCGCGCACCGTCCAATCTTGGCAGTCCGGGGCCGAAGATAGGCTGGGTCTTTGCCCAGAGGAGGTCGGGATGCTGGCTGAAGATCTAGACACCGAGGACGTCGAGGAGCTGTCCGAAGACGACCTCGACGAGCTGCTGGTGGAAGAGGTCTCCATCGACGGGATGTGCGGCGTCTATTGAGCGTCACCGAGGCGAGTCCGCCCGTGACGGCCTTCGCCGCCGAGCGTGCGTGGCGCCTGAACCCCCAGGTGGCGCTGCGCGACGAGGCCTTCGGGGCGCTGGCCTACCACTACGGCACCCGGCGGCTGGTGTTCCTCAAATCGCGGCTGCTGGTCGACCTCGTGTCGTCGCTCGGCGAATACCCCAGCGCCGCCGAGGCGATCACCGCCCTCGTGCCCGAGGGCCGGCGCACCACCTACGAGCGGGCGCTGGGCCGGCTGGCCGCGTCCGGGGTGATCGATGTCGGCTGACCCATCCCCTGACGTTGCGATCGCGCCGCTGCCGCTCAAGGAGCAGTTCACCCGGGGCCTCGATGCCCCGATCTGCCTGACCTGGGAGCTCACCTACGCCTGCAACCTCGCCTGCGTGCACTGCCTGAGCTCCTCGGGCCGCCGCGACCCGGGCGAGCTGACGCCGGGGGAGGCCCGCGGCATCGTCGACGACATGGTCGACATGAAGGTCTTCTACGTCAACATCGGCGGAGGCGAGCCGATGCTGCGACCCGACTTCTTCGACCTGGTCTCCTACGCCACCGGGCGCAAGGTCGGCGTCAAGTTCTCCACCAACGGGACCCGGCTCACGGCGCCCTGCGCCGAGCAACTCGCCGCGCTCGACTACCTCGACGTGCAGATCAGCATCGACGGCGCCACCGCCGCCACCAACGACGCCGTCCGGGGCGAGGGCTCGTTCGCCGCGGCGCGGCGCGCCATGGACAACCTCGCCGCAGCCGGCTTCGGCCCCTTCAAGATCAGCGTCGTCGTGACCCGCCAGAACGTCCAGGAGCTCGATGCGCTCGCCGCCATCGCGGAGGGCTACGGCGCCCAGCTGCGCCTGACCCGACTGCGCCCGTCCGGCCGGGCCGTCGACACCTGGGACGCCCTGCACCCGACGGCGGCCCAACAGCGCGCGCTGTACCACTGGCTGGTCGAGCGCCCCGGTGTCCTCACGGGCGACTCCTTCTTCCATCTATCTGCCCTCGGGGAGCCCCTCGACGGGCTCAACCTGTGCGGGGCGGGGCGGGTGGTGTGCCTCATCGACCCCGTCGGCGACGTCTACGCGTGCCCCTTCGTCATCGACCGCCAGTTCCTCGCCGGCAACGTGCGCGGCCCGGGGGGTTTCCCG
>Ga0181535_10004674_pt1 | contig 15058 bp, 16 predicted proteins | sample PEATcosm2014_Bin_44_FD_119774 | JGI IMG/M metagenome (GOLD analysis project Ga0181535, IMG submission 119774) | Peatland microbial communities from MTU Mesocosm Facility, Houghton, MI, USA - PEATcosm2014_Bin17_30_metaG | ecosystem: Environmental > Terrestrial > Soil > Wetlands > Peat | place... | reverse complement strand
TTGGTCCGTTGATCGCAGACCAGCGTGACCTCCTGCAGTTCCCCCATGGCCGGGGGGCTGACCAAAAAGTGCAACATGGTATTGCTGTTGGCAGGAATCGTGCCGTGTCGGGCCCAGGCTTCCGCCGCATCGCGGTCTTTGTAAACAAAGAACTCCCGGGCACTGCCACCATGCATCAGAACCCAGGAATCGTCAATGGGAAACTGAGCGGTCGCGTCCGCATGTTGGAAAACGGCGGAAGGCCAAAAGGAGCGGAGACGCCCGAGAATCAGGTCGGCAAGGGGTATGCCCGGAGGCGCCTGGATGACGGTGTCTATCCCACCGATCATGGGGTCTCTCCTCGTTCTCCGGCGAACACCTGTCGTTTCTTCACAACGACGTAATCCTGCGGCGAGTAGAAGACGTATTCACCCCGTCCCCCGCGGAGAGGCGTCAGATCTCCCGCGTCGAGAAACGAGAACAGGTGGCTGATCTTATGATTGGGCACCCGTATGCGTAACGCCAAATTCTTGGCGTCTGGCGGCATCGTCGTAAAGTACGCGCCGAAGGGGTGATCGCGCGGCACCGGTTATGCCGCCCGAAAATACCAGTCAACCGTAGCCCGAATCCGGTCATACCCCTTCTTATCGGTATAGTGGTACAGTTCCATGCAAACGCGCCCTCGCGCCCATGGAACGTCACTTCCCTTTAAGTTTCTTGAGCTTGGCCGACAGCCGCGACTTGAGCCGGGCGGCGGCGTTACGATGGATGACGTGCTTGGCGGCGCTCTGGTCGAGCAGCTTGGCGGCCGAGCGGAGTTCGGCTTCCGCCTTCTCGACGCCGCCGGCTTGGACTGCCTCGCCCACTTTCTTGCACTCGGTGCGGATGGCGCGTTTGGCCGAGCGGTTCCGATCGCGGTGGACGAGACTTTGTTTCAGTCGTTTCTTCGCACTCTTGATATTCGGCATGGTATCCGTCTGCTGGAGAAAAATGAATGTACGGGTTAAAGCGGGACGCGGGAAACAGTCCCAGCGGTCGTCGCTTGCTGGCTGCCGGCGGCCCGGTTCGCTGCCGCGGCGGCAATGCTTCGCTTACCAACCGGCCCCGAGAATCCTACGGATGGGCGCTTCCGTTGCCTTCCGAGCCGGACTCTGGATTCTCGCGTAACTTGGCGATCTTGTCTAGTACCGCGGAGACGTCGCGATAGGTAAAATCCAGCCCCGCCAAGGTGGAGAAGTGCTTTTCGGCCGCATCCAGGTCCTTCAGGGCCATCGCCAAGCGGCCCGCCAGGTAGAGGGCTTGTTTTTTGTTGGTGGCGTCGCGGTCAGGAATCTCCTGAATCGCCGACTCGTAATGATTCATCGCCAGCTTGTATTGCTTGATCCGTTCGAAGCAGCGCCCCAGCGCCACCAAGCTCACCCCTCGCCTGCGGGGATCATTTTGCGATTTTTGCAGTTCCTGGATCGCCTCCGCATGGCGCTTGGTCAGCATATAGCGATAACCAAGCTCATAGCGGAAGGCGAGATTGCCCGGATAGCGATCGACCTGGTGTTGATAGAACTTCAGCTCCTTCTCGAACAGCGACAGTTCCAACTTCTTCTTGGCGGCCGCATCCTCGGTTTGCGCGATCCGCTGTCGCAGGCGGCGAAACTGGGCGTCCTCCCACCGGTCGCGAATATCGGGGTCCTCGCCCGAGGCTTCGTAAGCCCGCGCCATGAGCTCTTCGGCGTCCTTGTAACGCTCCTCGTTAAAGTAGAGTTGGCAGAGTTCCAGGTAGAGGGGGAGGCTCTTGGGCTCCTTCTGGATCCTCTGCAGCAGCTTTCGCTCGGGGGAAATTGCCTGGAAGGCGGCCGCCTCGCCCTTGCCGGCGGGCTTTCGCGCGGCCTCTTCGCCGCCGAAATCGCCGCGGGACCGGGCCCTCTGCAAGGTGAGCACGGAGATCGACCGTTTCGCCTCTTCGTCGGTGGGCAGGGCCTTTTCCACCCGGTGCCAGCAGGCAATCGCCTGATCGAATAGCCCCCGCTCGCCGGCCGCAATCGCGCACAGGCGATTGGTTTCCGGGTCGTCGGGATTGGCCACCAGGGCGCAATGGAGATAAAACATCTCGCATTCCCAGTAACCGCATTTCTTGGCGGCCAGCGCCATGCCGGTCAGCGTGGGCACGTCCCACGGATTGACGGTCAGCACTTTCAGGCCGTGCGGAAAGACGTCGTTCCACTGCTCCTGGTCCAGCGCCTTTTTCAGCGCGCTGCGGGCCCCCCGCTCCTTGAAGTGCGCCAACGGGCCGCCCTTCTTGTTATTGTTGTACTTCTTCTGCAGATTTTCTACGTAGGCCTTCACGTATTTGTCGTTGCCGGGGTCGCCGGAGACACATTGGCCGAGCAGATCGGCGCAATAATCGAAATCGCTGGCACTCGGAGTGGCCGTCGCCATCCTCTTCGTGGCATGCTCAAAGATCTTCTCCAGCCGCCTTCGCTTGGCCGGAGAAGGCCCATCACCTTCCTGGGGAGGTCCGTCAGACGCCATGATAATCGTTATTTTTGCTGTTTTAGGGTGCTCCAGGCCAGATACCCCAAGGCGAGAGAGCAAATCACCAGACCGACGTCCATCGGCCAACTCGCCCGACGGAACGGAAAGCCGAGCGCCAGATCGAATCCAAATACAAGCAACAGCAATCCGGCAACGACACTTCCCGCCAGACACAGAGCTTTCGGCATCGGGCCTCTCCCGCTACTGATCCATTTCCACATTTCCAGTATAATTGCTCCTCGGCCAACTCTCTACTGCCTCTCACCGTTTCAGGGCCAACCGTTCCATGGAGCCATCGACCACCGCTGCCGACTGGGATTCGTTTCGTCGCCAAATGCCCATTTCCCGGCAATGGGCCTACCTCGATCACGCCGCCGTGGCCCCGCTCAGCGGGCCTGCGCACGAGGCCCTGGCCGCCTGGGCCAGCGATGCCACAGCCAATGGGTCGGTAAACTATCCGGCATGGACCCGCCGGGTGGAAGGCGTGCGCACCCTGACTGCCGACATGATTGGTGCCGCGCCGGAGGAGATTGCCCTCATAGGCAACACATCGGCAGGCATCAATCTGGTGTCTGAAGGATTCCCTTGGAAGAGTGGTGACAATGTGGTCATCCGGGAGGACGAATTCCCCTCGAACCAGTACCCTTGGCTCCATTTGGCCGATCACGGGGTGGAAACCCGCCGTATCCCCGTCGAGGGAGGGAGACTCGACCTTGATAAGCTCGCCGCCGCCATCGACGCTCGTACGCGGATCGTCAGCCTGAGCTGGGTGGCCTATGCCAATGGCTGGCGGCATGATCTGGATCGGGTAGCCGAATTGGTGCACGCCCGCGGAGCCTTGCTGTTCATCGACGCCATCCAGGCCCTGGGCGTGTTTCCCTTGGACGTGCGGGCGACGCCCGTCGATTTCCTGGCCGCCGACGGCCACAAATGGCTTTTGGGACCGGAAGGGGCGGGCATCTTCTTCACCCGCCGGGAGCACCTGAATTTGCTCCGCCCGCTGGGCGTGGGCTGGAACAGCGTCCGCCACTGTCACGATTTCACCCGAATCGAACTGGTCTTCAAAGACACGGCGGCCCGCTACGAGGGCGGTTCGCAGAACGTGGCCGGGCTGTCGGCCCTGGGGGCCAGCCTGGAATTGCTCAACCGCTTCGGCCGCCAGGCGCTGGCCGCCCGGGTGGTCGAGATTAGCGACCTAGCCTGCCAACGGCTGGCGGAAATCGGGGCCACGATCCTCAGCGACCGGACGCCCGCCCACCGCAGCGGCATCGTGAGCTTCGAGTTGCCCGGCCGCGATCCGGTCGCCGCCCGGCGGCAGTGCATCGCGCGAAAAGTGTTGCTCAGTTGCCGGGCGGGCCGACTGCGGATCAGCCCACACGCCTACAACACCACCGAGGACATCGAGCGGCTCGTCGAGGCGTTGCAGGGGCTTGTTTGATTCAAAAAAGAGAATTAGAATCTCTAATATTGCGTACCGGGTCCACAGATGCCCGTAATTAGCCGCTTCTTCGGCATCGTAATATACATGTATTGGCGCGACCACGTGCCGCCGCATTTCCACGCGAAATACCAAGACCAGGAAATCGCTGTTGAAATTGAGACTGGCCGCATCGAGGGACGGATGGGTCCAAAAGCGGCGGCTCTGGTTCAAGAGTGGCGAGAATTGCACAAGGCGGAATTGCTAGCGGACTGGGAACGGGCAGAACAGAAGCGGTCTTTGCAGCGCATCTCGCCATTGGAGTAGTCGGGCATGTTTTTGCACGTCAAAGAAGCCAGATATTTGCACGATTACGTCATTTGGCTCCGATTCAATGATGGGGCCGAGGGCAAAATCGATCTGGAAAGCGAGTTGCAGGGTGAAGTCTTTGGACCGTTGAGAGACAAGCAATTGTTTGAGCGATTCAAGGTGGACCCCGAATTGGAAACGGTTGTTTGGGAGAATGGCGCCGATTTGGCACCCGAGTTCCTCTACGAAAATATGCGAATCCTGGCTTAGCGCAGACGAATGACCACTCCTTCCTGCTCCCCGCGGATCGCCGTTTATCCGGGCTCTTTTGACCCCATCACGCTCGGCCATCTGAACGTCATGGAGCGGGCGAGCCGGCTCTTCGACCGCTTGATCGTGGGCGTGGGCGTCAATATCGAGAAGGGCACGCTCTTCACGGCGGAAGAACGCCAGGAGCTGATCCGCGCGGCGACGCAGCATCTCCCGAACGTAGAGATTCTCGCTTTTACCGGCTTGGCCGTGGCGTTTGTCAAGCAATGCAGGGCGAAGATCATGGTCCGCGGCGTGCGGCCCATCACCGATATTGCCGCCGAGCTGACCATGATGATGGCCAATCGCCGGCTGGACCACGACGTGGAAACGCTGTTCATGGTCGCCGACGGCGAACTGGCGCACGTCTCCAGTTCGCTCATCAAGCAGATCGCCTCGGTGGCCAGCGATGCCGAACTGGCCCGGTTCCTGCCGCCGAATGTCGTGTCTGCCTTGCGGTCGCGGATTGCCGCCCCGCCGCAGTAGCTGGGCGGAAAAAAGGGGGACAGTCCCCCTTTGTGCGAAGCACCCTTCGGGCCGTTCCGGCAAATGGGGACTGTCCCCCTTTTTCCGTTCAGTTCTTCTCCGCCCCGCCGTTATTGTCGTCGTTGAGATGACGGCGGAGATAACGCGCTCGCTCGATGTTGCGATCGGCCGTATCGAGCTCGCCGCCGGTGAGCTTCTGCAAGTGGGCGGGCTGCGTGCGGATGAACAGCTCGTTGATGGTCGGGATGTTCAAATCGTGGATCAGCCCCAAGTTGACTCCCATCCGCACGCTGGAAAGCAGGTGCATGGTCTCTTCCGAACTGATCGTCTGCGCGGTGCGGAGAATGCCATACGCCCGGCTCACGCGGTCGTGCAGGTTTTCATGGCTCTCCTTGATGAGAAAATCGCGGGCCTGCCGCTCGTAATCGATGATCACCGGCACGATGTCGCTCACCTGGCGGATCAGCTCCGACTCGGTCCGCCCCAGGGTGACCTGGTTGCTGATCTGGTAGAAATCGCCCATCGCCTGCGAGCCTTCGCCGTATAGCCCGCGCACCGCCAAGCTGATCTTCTGCAGGCTGCGGAAGACTTTGTCGATCTGCCGGGTGATGACCAGCGCCGGCAGGTGCAGCATGACGCTGACGCGCATGCCCGTGCCGACGTTCGTGGGGCAGGCCGTCAGATATCCCAGCCGCTCGTGAAAGGCATAGGTGACCTTCTGCTCGATCAGGTCGTCGATGCGATTGATCTGCTCCCAGACGCTGGTCAGGTTCAGCCCGCTCTGCATCACCTGGATGCGCAGATGATCTTCCTCGTTGATCATGAGGCTGAAGGTTTCGTGGCTGTCGATGGCCACGGCGCGGGTGCCCTGACCCTCGGCGTGCTCGCGGCTGATGAGGTGCCGCTCGACGAGGAACTGGCGATCGACCTTCTCTAGTTGCGATACGTTGACGTACAAGAGGTCGGTCTCGCCGGCGATCGCCAAGGTTCGCTCGTGCAGGATTCTCTCGATGCGGCCGCGGTCCTGGGCCGTGGCGCGGCTGATGAACGGAAAGTCGGCCAGATTGCGGGCCAGCCGGACGCGGCTGCTCATCACGATGTCGGCCTCGGGACCGGAGCCCCGCAACCATTCACCGGCAGTAGTGGCCAAATCGTCTAGTTGCACGGCGTCAATTCCCTTCGTTTTCGATCCGTTGGATTTCGTCGCGGAGCTTCGAGGCACGCTCGTAGTGCTCGTCGTCGATGGCTTCCTTCATTTCCCGCCGCAGCCGGATCAATTGCGTGCGGCGCTCGCTGCCGCCGGCCGGCCGGGTGGGCCGCTTGCCCACGTGCTCCGACTCGCCGTGAATGTTCACGATCAACGGCTCGAGCTGGGCCTGGAAGCAAACGTAATCGTGCGGGCAGCCCAGCCGTCCCTGGCTGCGAAACTCGTAAAAGGTGATGCCGCACACCGGACAGGCCTGCTGATCGAGCCGCGCCAATTCCTCGGCGGTCTGACCGATCGCCATTTGGTGCGCCAACACAGCCGCCATGTTGCCGCTGGCCGCCGGCTCGCTGGCCGGGGCCGTCAGATATTGCCGCGCGTGCTCTTCGCACAGGTGCAACTCTTGCGGCTTGCCGCCGGTCAACTCCGTAATATGGAACGTAGCCGGCTTGTCGCATTGCTGGCACTTCATCGCACACCTCTTCTCAGTTTCCAATGGATTCTATCAATCACCCCCCTGGTGTCAAGGCAGGAGTGATCTCGGGCACAACCACAAGAACGATAGCAAACGTTCGACCGTCTGGCGACCGTCCGGCACGGCAGAGTTCCAGACACCTACTATATCACAAGAAAACAGCCGGGGATCCAACGGCCTCCGAACGAGAAGCGGCAGTGCACGTCGCGCGTTCCGGGAGCGGTTAGCTCGCGGCGATTGCGAGAGTATCCGTCACGGCTCCCATCCCAGGCTTTCTGCCGCCCAACCAGCACTGCGCGCCGCAATTGCGGCAATCCACCGCCGGTGCTAAGCTAATGTCTTATCCGGCCGGTGACGTAAGTCGCGCACTGAACCTTTCCGCCGTCGGCGGCTCTCCTTCCGCATGCACACATCCGCCTTATACTACCCCGACTTCGAGAGGTTCCAGGCCCTCGCCGCCGGGGCCCAACTGGTGCCGGTCTACCGCCGGTTGGTTAGCGATTCCTTAACGCCCGTTACGGCTTTCCACAAGCTCGACGCCGGACGCTGTGCCTGCTTGTTCGAGAGCGTGGTGGGGGGCGAGAAGGTCGGTCGCTACAGTTTCCTGGCTACCGAGCCGTTTTTTGAGATCGAAGCCTATGGCCGACGGGTGACCACCAATGCCTATAGCGGGTCCTCGGCCGGCGGAACGCCCACGCTGGTGACCCGCCAGTTTGACAGCGAAAATCCGCTGGACGACTTGCGCCGGCGGGTGGAAGCGGTGCGGGCGGTGCATTTACCAGAGCTTCCCCCCTTCTGTGGAGGAGCCGTCGGATACGCCGGTTACGATACCGTCCGCTATTTGGAAAAACTGCCCCATATCCCGCCCGACGACCGCCAGGTGCCCGACATGGCGTTCGCTTTTTACGACCAAATGGTGGTCTTCGACCATGTCACGAAAGCCATTGTGGTCGTGGCCATGGCCCGGCTGGACAAGCCGGGCGTTACCGCGGAGGAAGCCTATCGGGCGGCCTGCCGGCGCGTCGACCAGTTGGTCGAGCAGCTTTCCGAGCGGCAGTCCGACCTGCGGCCCTTCGACATCCGCACGGCGGGCGAGGTCACGCTCCCCTACCGCTCAAACTTCAGCAAAGCCGATTTCGAGGCCGCCGTCCGCAAGTGCGTCGAGTACATCCGCGCCGGCGACATCTTCCAAGTCGTCTTCAGCCAGCGGCTGGAAGTGCCGTTGCCCACGCATCCGTTCCAGATCTATCGTACGCTGCGGGTCGTGAATCCCAGCCCCTTCATGTTCTACGTTCGCACGCCCAGCGTCACGCTGGTGGGCAGCTCGCCGGAGGTGATGGTCCGCGTGGTCGATGGCCAGGTGACCGTTCGCCCCTTGGCCGGCACGCGCCCCCGCGGGGCTACGGAAGAGGAAGATCGCCGGCTGGCCGAAGAGCTGCTGGCCGATCCGAAGGAGCGGGCCGAACACGTGATGCTGGTCGACCTGGGCCGCAACGACGTGGGCCGCGTGGCCCAGTTCCGCTCCGTCGAGGTCAGCGACGTGATGACCGTCGAGCGCTACAGCCACGTGATGCACATCACCTCGAACGTGACGGGGCGCTTGGCGCCCGGCAAGACCGCCTTCGACGCCTTGCAGGTTTGCCTGCCCGCCGGCACCGTCTCCGGCGCGCCAAAGGTCCGCGCCATGGAGATCATCGACGAGCTGGAGCCGCACCGCCGGGGGCCCTACGCCGGCGCCGTCGGCTATGTCGATTTCTCCGGCAACATGGACACCTGCATCGCCCTGCGGACCATCGTCATCCACGACGACAAGGCCTACGTTCAAGCCGGGGCGGGCATCGTGGCCGACAGCGTGCCCGAAAACGAATGGAACGAGACGCTCAACAAGGCCCGGGGATTGCTCAAGGCCATCGAGTTGGCCGCGGGGCAACGGCATGTTTAGCCGCCGCCGGCACGGCGGCGTGAGCAGCAAACTCAACCACGTTGGCCGGTGTGCCTCCGGCTGCTAAACAGCATTAACGTACTAACCACCAATCGCCATCAACTCGCGACGTAACGTCGCGCCGCATCTCATGCAAATCGATACCATCGACATCTATCACCTTGGCTTGCCGCTTCGCCAACCCGTCACGACGCCGCTGGGCCCACGGGAGCAACTGGAAACCATCCTGGTCGCCTTGCACGGCGACGGGGCAACCGGTTGGGGCGAAACCAGTCCCGGCGCCGCGCCGCTGGCGGCCGGCGAATGGGCCGCCGGCGCATTTGCGCTATTGCGCGATTGGCTGGCGCCCGCCGTCGTGGGCCAGGTTCTATCCTCGGGCGACGATTTGTCGCAGCGGCTGGCCCCCTTTCGCGGCAATCCGTGGGCCAAGTCGGCCCTCGATACGGCCTGGTGGGACCTTAACGCTCGATTGCAGGAGAAGCCGCTCCACGAGCTTCTGGATGGCAAACGCCAGGCGATCGAGGTTGGGCCGACCTTCGACCGCCGCGAATCGATCGAGGAATTCCTGGCCGAGATCGCGGCGGCCGTCGCCGCGGGTTTTGACCGGCTCAAGCTCAAGTTCCGGCCCGGCTGGGACGTCCGCATGGTCGATTTCGTCCGCAAGGAGTGCCCCACGCAGCAGTTGCACATCGACTGCGAGGGAGGGCTGGGCCTCCAACATATGGAAATGCTCTACCGGCTCGAAGATTTCGCGCTCTCGATGATCGAGCAGCCGCTGGGGCCCGACGACCTGGTCGGCCACGCCATGGTGCAGGAATCGCTCCGCACGCCCATCGGGCTCGACGAGGGCATCGGCAATCTGGCCCAGGCCGACATCGCCATGGAGCTGCATAGCTGCAAGTACGTCAATCTGAAACCGGGGCGTGTGGGAGGGCTCACGCCGGCCGTGGCCATCCACGATCTGTGCCACGAGCACTGCACGCCCTGTTTCGTCGGCGCCGTGCCGCAAAGCGCGATCGGCGGCCGCATCGGTTTCGCCTTGGCCGCCAAGGAGAATTGCAGCTACCCGGCCGACTTCTTTCCCGCCGACCAGGTGCTGGCGGCCGACGTGGCCGAGGCGCTGCTGCCCGCGAAAGACGAGACCGACGGCCGGCAGCGGGTGCGATTGTGGAGCGGGCCGGGGATCGGCGTCGAACCGGATCGGGCCGCGTTGGAGAAGTTTTGTATTGCCCACGCCAAGATTGGCGGTTGAAGCACCTTTCTTGGACATCGTGAGAGGATAACACGATCCAATCAACCCACGTCATCCTGAGCGCAGCGAAGGATCTTGCCCGCAACCGGGCCGGGGATTCTTCGCTGCGCTCAGAATGACTACTCAGGAGAACGATACCATGATTGCTGTCATTGCCACGATCGAAACCGCTCCCGGCCGCCGCAACGACCTGCTGGCGATATTTGCGGGGCTGGTGCCCAAGGTCCGCGCGGAACAGGGCTGCATCGAATACACGCCCACCACCGACGTATCCAACGGCTTTGGCGTTGCCGTGCGCGACAACGTGGTCACGATGATCGAAAAGTGGGAGAGCCTGGCTGCGCTGGAGGCCCATCTGAAGACGTCTCACATGGTGGAGTTCGGTAAGCAGACGAAGCCACTCGGAGTGAAGGTCGGGCTGCAAATCATCCAGCCGGCCGGTTGATCCCGCGTTCGCCGTTCATCACGCCACTTTCGCCGCTGCCGCGAAACCGTGCGAAAGGAACCCCTTTCCATGTCGCGAGTTCGGTTGCTCGGTGTTTGCTGGCTGGCCGTGACGTTTGCCCCATGGGCGTCGTCCGCGACGTTGTGGATACCGACCGAACAGGCCCGGCGGCTTTCGCCCACCATGGTTCGGGGGAACACCACGGGCTTGCTGGAGACAAATGTTCTGGGCGATTTTCTCGCCCCCACGGTCACCTCGACGGCCGACAAGCCGGCCGTGGACTGCTTCGCCGACTTTGCCGTCGACGTGCGACAAGCGGGGAGCTACTGCGTGTGGGCCCGGCTCCGCAGCCCCTTGAAAGCCAACGCGTCTTTCAGTCTGGCAGCCGCGAAAGGCGACCGAGGGCCGCCCCTGATGCTGGCTAACCGCAGGCTTGACTGCCGTGATTGGCACTGGGAGAGCACCGGCGGCGGGACAACGATCGAGTTGAAGCCCGGCAAGTTATCCTTCCGCATTACGGCCCGGGAAGCCGGCGCTACGGTCTATGGGCCAATGCACTGGCCGCATGCCGAGCCGGCGCTCAATCCGCACTTGAATGTTCTCTGCCTTACCACGGATGCCCACTATGTCCCCTCGGATGCGGATGCCTGTCGGGCGCTCGGGCTGCATCCCCGCACTCAGGTTGCACCATCCGTCCCGGAGGTGACATTTCCGTTTGTGTCGCCCAGCCAGTGGCGGCCAGCCGGCAAGCAGCCGATCCCCCACTGGCTCCGTGCGGCCCGCTGGTATACCAAGGACAGTTGGCCGGAGGAGTTGGCGTACCGCTCGGCCGGCGACATTTCCGCCCTGGTTCGCCAGATCGCCGCCTGTGAGGGAAACGCCTTTCGGTTCTCGATCTTCATTGGCGGCCAGGCTTATTATCAAAGTCGCGTCACCCCGCACGTCCCCGGCTTGAACGATCTGGACTATCTGCGCGAGGCCGTCGACGAGGGACGCCGCCTGGGTGTGAAGACCGTCGTCTACATGAATCCCAATTTCCTCTTCAACGGTCATCCGCTCCACGACGACTGTGCCCTGCGGGGGCCCGACGGCCGGATCGTCTTCCAGAGCGTTTACGGCCAGCAGTTCACCGGCAAGGCGCTTTACGCGTGCATCAACCATCCGCGATATCGCCAATTTCTCCGCGACGTGCTCCGCGAGATTTTCAGCGAATATCGGCCCGACGGCCTATACGTGGACGGGCTCTCCGGCCACGTCTGCTTCTGCAAGCATTGCCGGGCGAAGTACCGAGAGATGTTCGCTGCGGAGATGCCGGTCGACAAGTTGGCGAAATACCAGCTTCCTCACGTGTGCTGGGGGGAGTTGGAAAGCGATACCCCGCCGCTGGCCGTGCACGACCCGGAGGCCCGCCGCCTGAACGCCTTCCTCGATCGATCGCTGACCGAAGTGACGGGCCTTTTCACCCGCACGGTCAAAAGCTGCCGACCGGATGCCGCCACAATTTATCACAGCTATCCGAAGCCGGACAGCGTGGCGTTTTACGACGGCACGCTGACGGAGCTCTACGCCAGCCAGCCGTGGGTCCATCTGGCCTGGAAGTTCGGCGAGCTGGCCAATTACTCGAACGTGTTTCCCATCCCCGTGTTCTTCAACATCTATCCCCACGATCGCTACACGGAGGCCGAGGCACGGCACAAGGCGTTCGAGGGCCTGGCCAACGGCGTGTATCCCAATTTCTGGAGCACGCCGGGCATGAAGCCCGTCTTCTCGCTGTTGCGGAAAAATGCCGAATACTACGATTTTGCCCGCACACAGCCGGTCAAGTTCCTGGCCCTGGTGCGGGATTTTCGCCCCGATGTGGCCCAGGAGTCCGCGCCGCGGGCCGCCGGCGTAACCTACGCCCACAGTCGATTCATGGCCCCCTACGTAGGCGCCTATTCGGCCCTGATGCGGGCGGGCCTGCCCGTGGTCACACTGCACCGCAGCGGTTTCGAGCGGCAGTTGGCCGGATTTCGCGTGCTGGTGCTAGCCAACACGGCCTTGCTCAGCCAGGGCCAACTGGAAGCGGTCCGCGAGTTCGTCCGCTCGGGCGGCGGCCTCGTCTCTACCCACGAAACGTCGCTCTATGACGAAGAAGGCACGCGGCGGGCCGATTTCGGCCTGGCCGACGTGCTGGGCGTCCACTATCGCGGCATGTTGCCGGCTGCCGGCCGCCGTCTGCGTATCGCCACGCCGGAGCACCCCGTGGCAGCGGCAATCCGCAATGCTCCGCTCGGTCACGACGAGCCACTGGCCGTAGTCCAGGCCGATTCGGCCAAGGTGCTCGCACGCCTCTGTAGCGGGAAATCGCGGCTGGCCGAAGTGCCGGCGATTCTCGTAAACCAGTTTGGGCGAGGCCGCGTCGTCTATCTGCCCGGCCGATGGTGTTCCATGCAATGTCAGAACCTCAACCCGGCCATCGAGCGCCTGTTTGCCGCCGCGGTCTGCTGGGCGGCCCAAGAGCCATCGCCGGTCGCGGTCCGGGCCGCCGACGCCATCGGTGTGACCCTTTTCGAGCAGCCCGAGCGGCGGATTTTGCACCTGTTGAACTACCGCCGCGACACGCGGTATCGGAGCGACGAGGTGCGGGCGATCGACAACGTTGCCATCTCGGTGGCGATTCCCGCCGGCCGCCAGGCCGAGCGAATCCATCGACTTCACAACGCGGCGGACCTGCCGTTTAAGCAAACCGGCGGCAAGGCCGCGTTCGAGCTGGGCCGGCTCGAAGAGTATGAGGTCATTGCCACCGAGCTGAAATAGGCGACGTAGTCCGGCCGTTTGGAAACCGGGTCGGCGGCGACGTAACGCATTGTGGCACTGCGTTTTAGTCGTTCCATGGCAGGGCGTTCCCCATTTGCGTCCGGCCCTCGGACGGCCGAAATCTCTCTTGCCGGTCGCTCCGAGGCTGGCTATAATGCACCCGCTCACTGAGCCCCCCTAAAGATGTAAAATATCCAGTGAGTAGGGCGCCCTTGCGTGACGGCTGCCCGTGATACGTTGGGTGGTGAGTGGTTCCTGAGTCTGGATCGCCAAAGTATCCGGACGCCGCGCCTTACGGCGGTTGTACCACCCAATTGACGGTCTCGCTTCGCTAGAGATCGTGTTCGGCCAGTGTTGTGAAAAGCGGAGGCCGCATCGTCGGATGCAGCCTCGGCTCCCGACAAGAGAAGGCGACTTTCGAGATGTTAAGGAAGACGTCCGCGCAAGCCACTTTATCTCTCTGCTGTGGAGGCAACATCATGAAGACTGTACTTACCTGTTTTATGGCGGTTGGCCTGGGCGTGGTCGCCCTCGCCTGCTATAGCCGGCGGCCCCCCGCGGCCGCTTTGGCCCCGGCGGTTGCTCAGCCGATTGCCCAAACTGCCACACATTCACCCCCTAAGGCCGCCGCCCTTCCCACTGCGAAGGTCGAGCGCGGCAACCTGATCTGCACGGTTCCCGCCAAGGGAACGGTAAAGCTCGAAGAGGTCGAAGTGGGCGCGCAGATCACCGGTATGATCCACGATTTTGCGCCCGATCCGGACAATCCGGACAAGCCGCTCGACTGCGGCTCGCGGGTCCGCACGGGGATGGTGTTGGCGCACATCGATCCCACGATTTATCAGGCCCAGGTCGATTTCGCCGAGGCGGCGCTTTTGGCGGCCAAGGCCAACCTGGACCAGTTGAAGGCCCATTGCCTGCAAACCGAGCAGGAATGGAAGCGGGCCAAGGGCCTGCTGCCGCTGCGGGCCATTGCCGACACCGATTACGATCTGGCCGTGAGCAATTTCCGCACGGCGGAGGCGAACGTGGTGGCGGGAGAGGCAGCGATCCGTGAAAATGAAGCGTCGCTGCGGATCGCAAAGACCAACCTCGACTATACCATCATCAAGTCGCCGAGCGACGGGGTGATTATCGATCGGCGTGTCAGCGTCGGCCAGACCGTGGTGGCCAGTTTCAACGCCCCCGGCTTGTTTCTGATCGCCAAAGAGTCGCAGCAAGTCCAGGTCTGGGCCTCGGTCGACGAGGCCGACATCGGCTACATCCGCCCTGGGGCGCCGGTGCGTTTTACGCTGAATGCCTGCGCCGACGAGTCGTTCGAGGGCAAGGTGATGCAGGTCCGCCTGAGTCCCACCAAGCAAGGCGACGCGGTCAAGTATACGGTCGTCGTCGCGGCGGATAATTTCGGCAGCATGCTGCCCGACATGACCGCCAACTTGCAGTTCGAGGTGGAACGCCGCTTCAACGTCTTGCTGCTGCCCAACGACGCGCTCAAGCGATTGCCGTCGTCGCCGACCGACGCGCACGCGACGGCCCTGAGCGACGCCTCGCCGTCGGCGGCCAAGAAGGCCCCGTCGCCGGCGAAAATGCCCGGCCCGCCCAAGATGGCCAAGTTCTCCAAAGAGCGAAAAGTCAACCGGCACCTCTTAGTCAAGGATGGCGGCCTGGTCCGGCACATCGAGGTGCAACTGGGCGCCAGTAACGGCTCGATGACCGAAGTGACGGGAAAGAACGTTCACGAGGGGATGGAGGTGATCTTGGCCGCGGTGTGCCTGAACGACGGCCGGTGAGTGAAACTGCGTGCGGTGGCGTGAAATCGCGTAACAGTATAGCTTCCCAACCCATGAGTTTGTCACGTGCCTGCGTTGGTGGCAAGGCGACGGGACGTTGCGGTGGGCGCGAGGTGCGGCTT
>Ga0181535_10004673_pt1 | contig 15060 bp, 8 predicted proteins | sample PEATcosm2014_Bin_44_FD_119774 | JGI IMG/M metagenome (GOLD analysis project Ga0181535, IMG submission 119774) | Peatland microbial communities from MTU Mesocosm Facility, Houghton, MI, USA - PEATcosm2014_Bin17_30_metaG | ecosystem: Environmental > Terrestrial > Soil > Wetlands > Peat | place... | reverse complement strand
GTTGCGCATGATCCGACACAGCTCAATCGCCAGGGACCGGACGTCGGCACGTCTTATCGTTCGGCAATCTTCTATACCAATGAGGACCAGCGGAGGATCAGCGTAGCATATATTGCGCAATTGGACGCAGCGCATGTATTTGCCAGCAGGATTGTGACCGAGGTTGTTCCGCTGAAGGGGTTCTACGATGCCGAGGCCTATCATCAGGACTACGCTCTGCACAATCCCGACAATCCGTACATTCTGGTCTGCGACCGGCCAAAGATCGATGCGCTCAAAAAGGAGTTCCCGGAGTTGTTTCAGGATTACAAGGGCCAGTGATGCGGACTTTGCGGGGCGCCGTGAGCCGATCGTAATTTGCAGGCGGCTTGCGACTCCCGCCGGCCAACTGCGAAGGAATGGGTTCGAACCCAACCCGACCAGCCCTCACTCTTGAAGCTGCCCCACAACCCTTTCATTGGATGGCTTTTCGCGCTGCCCCAGTGCTGCTAAACTACTGACTGCGGAAGAACAGGCGCGTAGCTCAGTTGGTTAGAGCGCTTCCTTGACACGGAAGAGGTCGTTGGTTCGAATCCAATCGTGCCTACCAATTTCCCCCTTTAATCATCGATAGATTCGAGATATGACCTTTTCTTTGTGCCCCCAATTTTGGGTGCTGAAGGGTGCTGAGAAACGCTTCATTGGTGAGGGCTACGTTAACAGCATCCTGTGGAACTCCATTTTGAGCATGATTATGGTGCTGTGGGCCAACAGCAGGCAGTAGATCTGTCGCGGTAGTGAGGCCTGTTCAAAGCATCGGCTTATCAGCGCGCACTGCCGGATCTGAATTCGATCTGAGTGGAGTGCAGTGTGCTGCCCGATGTAGCCTGCACCGTTACGACCCAGGATTGTGTGGATTGAGTCCCGGAGAGGTTGCTACAGCCGGAGAGAATCGTCAGCGATGCGAGAAGAACGGTCGCAAGCCATGCGCGGCGACGGCCACGGCTTCGCAACAACCAGAGGCCGGGTATGAGCAGCAGAGCGAGTGCCGGCACTCCGGATTGGGGCACGAGGGTAAGCGTGACCGCTCCCGTTCCGTTCCATGTAGTGTGCGAGAAGGCGCAATTGTAGCCGGGAGGCAGCCCGGCCTCGCAACTGAGAGAGGCTGTGCCAGACCATCCGCTGACCGACCCGATGAGCAGCGTGACAGCGCTGCTGGATCCACCGGAGGGAATTGAGACCAGGGTTTGCACGGCTTGCAGCGTGAAGTCCTGGTCGGGAAGATAGGATGTTGTTTCCAGTTGCGGAGAGGCGCTGGGCGCGGCCACAATCGATCCGCTGTAACTGGCGACGAGGCTGTGAATCGCCGCGCCTTCGATGCGCAATGGAACGGTGAGCACCCCGCCGGAGACAAACGGGACCGTGGCCGCAATCTGTCCGTCCACGAGCAGAGTCACCGTACCCTGCGAGAGAGTCGCTCCGGAGACCTGAATGGTTGCAAGAAGCGATGAATCGCTGCCCGGCATGACGGCCGCGATGAGCGTGGTGGTGCGCGCAAGGTCCGGCGCCGCCGATTGCGCGGTGACTGCAATCGGTGTACTGATGCTGGCGGCCCAGGGACCATTGAGCGCATACTGCGCGGAGAAGGAATGGCTGCCCGTACTGAGCGATGCGGTGCTGAAGCTGGCACTGCCGCTCGCGTCCAGCGTATAGGTCCCGAGGACGTTTGTACCGTCATAAAAGGTGACGCTGCCGATCGGCCTTCCGTTGCCGCTCGTCACCTGAGCATTGAGAGTCAGAACGGCACCTGTGGTGACCATAGAGGACGAAGCGTTGAGCGTGGTGGTGGTCGGTATGGAGGTGACCGTCAGAGCCATCGCAGCGGAGGAACTCGGCAGGAAAGCATTCGTGCCCATTTCACTATTCGTCGGCAAATAGCCCATGTATTGCGCGCTCAGGTTGTGACTACCGGGCGTCAGGAGGTTTGTGCTCAAGACGGCGCCGTTCGAATCGATCTCCGCCTGGCCCAGTACCGTGCTGCCGTCGAAGAAGGCGATCACGCCAGCCGGAACCGCCACCGGTGCGGTGACAGTGGCTGTCAAAGTCAGGAAGCTGCCAGCCTGAATGGTGGTTGCTGTCTCGCCGCCGCTGCTGAGGGCAAGCTTGGTTGTCGTCGGGTATTGGGGATTCTCAACGAGGAGGGTTGTGGTCAGATCGGTTGAGGCGTAGTTGCCGTCGCCGGAGTAGGCGGCATTGATTTGCAGAATTCCCGGCGTCAACTGTTGCGTGGTCGCGCCGGTGACTTGAAGGGTCGCAATGCCCGAAACAAGTTGCGCCGAGCCCAACGGCAGATTCGCCGTGCTGAAGTTCACCGTGCCCGTAGGCGTAGGCCCGCCGGCCAGAGCGGGCTGCACCACGGTGGTGAGCGTGAAGGGTTGATTGTAGTTCACCGTGGACGGGCTCGCAGTCAACGCGCCGTTGCTGAGCGCATCGCCGTTGCCGCTCGCTTCGGCCTGATCGAAAAGCACCGTAAAGCCGAGCAGCGCCAGGTCGGGGCCGAACAGCAGACTCGAGCGCGTAACCAGCAGATCGGAGAGGCCGTTGCCTTTGAAGTCTGCCGCCACGATGCCGATGCTCGTGCCGGAACTCAGGAACTCCTCATTGGAGAACTGACGGCCGCCCAGGTTGCGGAGCACAGCCAGCACTGTGCCGTCGTCCAAGGCAAAGCCGGGAAGAGCGCCTGCGGCCAGGTGCATCGGCATCACTGAGTCATAACCGTGCGAGAGCGGAATCTCCTGCGTGGCGGTGAAGCCGCCCTTGCCGTTGCCGTACTCGATCACCAGCAGCGTCACCGTCGGCAGATTGCTGTCCGCCGCGTACTCCGAGGCCAGAAAAGCCAGGTCCGGGTTGCCATCGCCATCGAGATCCGCGATGAAGCCCAAGCCTGTGGAGGTGCTTTGGCCACCTATGCCCTGCGGCGACCACGCGCTGCTGCTGAGCGAAATCTGCGGCCCGGCCTTGAAGCTGCCGTCGCCGTTGCCCAGCCAGATTTCCAATTCATTGACGTTCGGATCAAAGACCGCGGCATCGGGGATGCCGTCGCCGTTCAGGTCGCCCACCCCCAGCAGTGCCGGTACGGTAATACCGGAATCGGGTGGATAAGTTCCCATACTGGTGGAGACCTGCGTGAAGCCGCGGTTCGCCGTGCCTAGAGACGCGTCGAGTTCGTAGTAGTAGTTGTACGAACCTGAGCCGGACTGCAGGCTGGAGATGCTGAGCAGATCGCTTCTGCCGTCGTTGTTCAGATCCGCCACCAACCCGGTCTGGCCATTTCCGATGGTTGACACGGAGACCGACGTGAAGGTGCCATCGCCGCTGCCGTAGAGCACCTGGCCCCTCAGCAGGATGTCCTGATGGCCGTCGCCGTCGAAATCGCCCACCGTATTCCCGATGTAGTTAAATGGGATCGGGGTCGCACTCGAAGATTCTACCGGCGGCTGAGAAACGCCGCTCTTCGAACCGAAGTAAGTGCGCATGATGCCGTCCCCGCCGAGCGACGCCACGTCGGCGATGCCGTCGCCATTGAAGTCGCCGGCAAAGAGAAAGATGGAACCCGCGGGCGTTGCTGTGATGGAGCTGTCGGGAAAGAGGCCGCTTTTATTTCCGTAGAAAAGCTCTATGCCGCCGGTGACACCGACCGCCATATCCTGGACACCATCGGAGTTGAAGTCGGCGAAGGCCACCTGCGTACCGAAGACACCGGACGTGCGTTTCTGCACCGTGCCGTACTTCAGACTGGCCGTGGCAACCGCAGTATCAAAACCCTCGGCACTGCTCATCAGCAGGGAGGGAATGCCGCTGCCGGTGATGTCAGCTGCGTAAAGCACGCTTTGTTCCTCTTCGAATCCGCCGGCGATCGTTTCGGAGGCGTTGAAGCTACCGTCGGGGTTGCCGGTGATCACCAGCACGTTCCCCAGTCCGTCGGTTCCAAGCACATCGGGGTTGCCATCTCCATTCATGTCGGCGACGAGACGGGGCTGTCCTACCGAATACACATTCGCATACGTGAAATTGCCTGTGCCGTTGCCGAGATACACTGCAGCACCGGCGCTATAGTCGAGAGTTCCGAGAACATTCAAGACGAGCAGATCGAGCTTGCCATCGTGATTCAGATCGGCGGCATAAATGCCCGCAGGCTGTCCGACGTCCTGAATGATCTCGCCCGGCGTGAATCCCCCTTTGCCATCGCCCAGGTAGATGCGTATCTGGCCGTCGTAGTAATCCGGGGCGGCGATGTCCAGATTGCCGTCACCGTTGAAGTCGCCGATGCCAAGCATGAGACCCACATAAAATCCCAGGGAATCGCCATTAAAGGGAGGCGGAAGGATGGTCTGTACCGGTGTGCCGAAGGTGCCGTCGCCGTTGCCGGGAAGGTAGAGAAATCCCCACACTGACGAGTAATTGCCGGCGACCAGAATCCCGGGATGACCGGTATGGCTTAAGTCCGGGGTGAAGATGCGGCAAACGGCTGCCGAGTAGGTGCAGGTTCCCTCTGGTAAGGGTGTATCGCTTCCTTTGGTAAATCCGCCCTTGCCATCGCCGAGCAGGAGATGAAGAACGGGAGTTTCCCCGGTAGTTACATAGGCCAGGTCTGCGTTGCCATCGCCGTTCCAGTCGGCGGTTGCCACTCCGTTTGGATCTTCGGCGGTGGTCAACATCGGCGGATTGGGAAACTGCTGCGCCGCCGTGCTTGAAGCCAGAATCGGCGCGATCGCGGCAATTGCAACGCAGCGAAAGGCCGAAGCAACCGAACGTAGCATGAAGAAAGTCCTGGCGGTGAGGCGCATACGATGCAGACTCCTGGCGCGACTCATGTTTGGCCGGCCGGCCCTGAAACGGATCGGTGACTTCACGAATGCCGATTCGCAGTTGCTGTTCGCTGACTAGTGACATAATAGTGCAGAATCTTCAACGGCGGAAAGAATCGATGAAAGCCACTGCATTGCCGCGGCGGATTATCCTTGTCTCTTCTTCTCTCGTGTTGCTGGCCGCGCTTTTCGGCTGTGGCGGTGGAGCTGCGTCCGGCAGCGGCGGCGGCGGCGGTGGTGGCGGTGGTGGCGGTGGTGGTGGTGGTGGCGGTAATCCCCCCAGCTTTTCGCTGAGCCTCTCGGCCAGTTCGCTCACGCTCACCGCCAGCTCCAGCCAGAGCCTGACTGTAAACCTGGTTCCGGCCAACGGCTTCAGTTCTACGGCCTCCTGCAGCATCGGGGGTGCTCCGGCGGGCGTCAACGTCAGTCCATCGAGTTTCAGTCTCAGCAGTTCAGCACCGCAGACGGTTCAGTTCAGCGAGAACGATGCCGCGGTCTCAGGCACGTCGGCGCTGACTATCTCGTGTTCCAGCTCGACCCTCTCGGCGCAGGCGCAGTTCTCGCTCGTCGTGCAGGTTGCGCCGGGGTTGGTTGTTACCGCTTCGCCCTCCAGTCTCTCGCTTACCCTGGGCCAGACCGGCTTCGCTGAACTTAGCGTCTTAGGCGTTGGTGGATTGACCGGAAACGCGAACGGATCCGTGACCGGACTGCCTACCGGCGTCACCGTTCCGCAACAAACCTTCACGACGGCGGTGAACTCCGTCCAGTACCTCGATTTCGTGGTCAATTCAACAACCGCCGCGTCGGGCACGTTCCCTGTAACCGTGACGGTCACGAGCGGTACGTACACCGCCAGCACCACCATCACGCTTACCCTTTCCACCGCGCCCGATTTTTCCATCTCGTACTTTACAAGTTTCGGCATCTACCAGAACTCGAGCGGGCCCCTTAACATCACCACAACCGCCTACAACGGTTTCAGCCAGCCTATCGCCGTCACCTTCTCCGCCTTGCCCACCGGCGTCACGTTCTCGCCTGACACTCTCACCATCCAGCCCGGCCAATCCGGGTCAGTCACGGTCAGCGCCTCATTCGCCGCCTCGGTCAACCCCAACGGCACAACCATCACCGTGACAGGGATCGGGGGCGGCATTACGCATCAAACCTCTTTCAAGCTCGAAGTGCTGGCACCGTCAATCAGTTTGGGAGAGCAGCCCAACCCGCTCAGTGTTCCGGCCGGCTCGACCAACACTTTTGAGGTAGAAATAGGCGGCCTGGGCAATGGGCCGGCGACCGCGACGATACAAGTGGGAACGATGCCGGCTGGTGTAACCGTTTCGCCCGCCGAACTCACCGTCCAACCTGGACAGTTAAACAACCTCGATTTCTATGTCACAGCGACCAGCGCAGCAGTCTCCGGCTCCGTGTCATTGACCGCCGCTTATGGACCGTACACGGCGAATGCCAATTTCAACATCGATATCACCGCGGCACAGAAGGACACGAGCGTCCCGCTGACCACCGCCGACCAAGTGATTCCCGCCGACGGCCTCACGCCGTACTCATCGTTTCCGTCGCCGAATTACTTGATCTACCACGCGGCCACAAACCGCTTCTTCTCGACTGACGCCTATCTGAACCGCCTTGATGTGGTCGACGCCGCAACGCGCACCATGACGGCCACACTCGACATTCCCGGCGCATTCGGCCTCGATCAGGCGCCCGATGGAAGCGTTCTTTACGTCGGCACCATGCTGGGCGATCTGTATGAAGTTGATCCCGTCAATCTCACAGTACTCGAGCGCATCCCCTCGGCCTCGATCAGCCCCTACGGATTCCAGGCCAACGCCGTCTATGCGCTGGCCGACGGTCAGTTGCTTCTGGCTAGGTACTTCCTCGTGCCCGGCTTTTCCTGGGTAGACGGCAACGGGCCCATGGCGCTGTGGAATCCGGCGACCAACAACATTCAGTTTTTCCTGAGCTCCGATGATAGCAATGGTGAAGAACCAACACTCTCGACTTGTCTCCAAGGCTTCGAGAACATCACGTTAACCAACAACCGCACCCGAGTGCTGATCCAGCCCGTGCTGACTTCCGAAGGCAGTTCGCTGCTATGTTCGCTCGATCCCATCGCTGACACCTGGAACTGGTCCGGCACGATCAGCGGTGGACCCAACAGCTCGCTGACTACGCTCGCCGTCAGCGCCGATGGCAACACCCTGGCCGTCTACGACGGCTACGCCATCTATAACATCGACCCGGCCACGCTGGCGGTGAAGAATTCCTTTGCGGTCACCACCAGGCAGGCCACTTTTACCTATCCGGTCCTGATGCTGAGCAACGACGGCAGCCAGGCCTTTCTCCCGGACTCCGGCGGCGCAGATATCCTCGATGTCTTCAATCTAGCGAGCGGAACGCAGACCGGCTGGATTCCGCAAGCCAACGTGGTAGAGCCCGATTCCTACACGGTGACCGGTCCGATGTATCAGGCCATCAGCTCGACTGGATTGGCCGCCGGCGTCATGGAGGGTGCGGGTATCGGCCTGTTGGACACCACTGCTGTTCAAGCCACACCCGTTGGATCGCACTTCGGCCAAACGCAACTGGATCTCGCTACCGGCCCAACCGCCGGCGGCACCGCAACCGGGTGGTTGCAAGATAACTTCGGTGTGGCTGCCGCTCAGCTTGGCAGCATTTACTTTGGCGCCAATGCCGCCACCTCGATCAACGGAAGCGGCATTGACGGCACGCTCGACGCTGTCACTCCGGCCGGCCAGCCTGGGCCGGTCGATGTACGCACATTCTCTACGAATGGCGGCTCACAGTTGATCCCCTGGGGCTTCACCTATGGACCATGGGTGCTCGAGGCCACAACCAGCTACGCGACCGCCGACGGCGGCGGACCGGCAAGCCTATTCGGGTTTGGCTTCGGACCGGTCTTCGGCACCGGAGGCGGGTCCTATCAACAGCCGCCGAGCGACCTGGGGGTCCAGGTCGGCGGCAGTTCCGCGGCAGTGAGCGCCTACCTGCCCAATCCCTACGGAAACAATTACTTCTCCACGCCTCCGCTGCCGGTCAATAACCTTCTCTATACAGTGCCGCCGGGCACGGCTGGTGCGACCTCGCAAGTCTCCGTTACCACTTCCGACGGCACGGTTGCCGCCAAGATGGAGCTGACCTATCTGCCGGCCACGCAGCAATATCCTCTGGAAGGCGCAATGCTGGCCGATGGCGTGTACGACGCCAAACGCAATCTTTACTACTTCTCCGACGCAAACCAGATCCGCGCCTTCTCGCTCGCCAAGGGAGCATGGCAGACGTCCTGGCCGATCCCAGCGCCCGCCGGCGCCAATGGTCCGCAGCGGCTCATTGGCTTGGCGCTTTCGCCGGATGGTTCCAAGCTTGCGATCGCCGACCCAGGAGCGATTGCCGTGTATCTGGTCAATCCCGACCAGCCGGCTTCCATCCAGAGCTTCGAGCTGGCCAATACGGCCGGCATCTACGACGATCCGCTCGACCCCGTCGTGACAAATGACGGCATGGTTTATTTCACCACTGTCGACGAGGGAGGCTTTGGCGGCACCGGCCTTTTCCTGCTTAATACCAGCACCGGCGTGCTCAGCGTGCCGCCCAACGCTCCTGGAACGGTCAACTACAACGACCTTTTCAGCCGCCTCTCGCTCAGCGGCGATGGCTCGCGAGTCTACTTCAACATCGAGGGCCGGGTCGGCTACTTCGATATCCCCACTCAGACTGTGCAATATGCACCCTCGGACAACGAGGACATCGGACTGGGAACCGAGGAGTTCGTCCTGGCACCTAACCAGGAGACTGTTTTCGCTTCGGGCCTGATCATGGACAGCAATCTGAACAACCTCGGCCAGCAAGTCCTTGACTTGTCCGAGTCCGTCGACGCCAACTATGTTTTCGGTTCGGCCATTTCGGCCGATGGAAGCTTAGTCTTCCAGCCTGGCGAGAGTTTCATCGATGTCTTCGACGGCCGCACCGGCTCCTTCCGCGCCCGCGTCTCAGTGCCGTCCACCCTCTCTCCGAATTATCGCGCTCTGATCTCCAATCAACAGGACAGCCAACTGGTGGCCATCACCGGCGCAACCGGCAACGGCATCGCCGTGATTGACCTGAACCCATTGCCCGAGCCGCAGCCGCTGACCTACGCCCTCTCGAAAGTCGAAAGGCCGATGCGCGAGCCGGCCCTTGCGTCTTCGCGTGCGCTTTCAATTACCGGCAAGCCGGGAGTGAGAGCCTCGCGTGTTGCACCGAGGATCCGGCATCTGCCGAGCACGCTACTGCTTCGGCGCTTGACGCCGCAAAGCAAACTCCCAGCTCCGTAGCCGTTCGGGGCGGCTCAGCGTAACTCCGCTCTACACAATGAAGCAGTCCGCGTCTTACGTGTGCTCTTTGTCATCACACTGCTTCAACCCTCGACGCTGAACGAGATGCGGACTCCATAGCGCTGACCAAATTTGCGTTGGAAGGGCCGGGTTCGTTCAAAGGTAGAACACTTGTCTTACACGCAAGCTACACGGATTCGACTCCCGCACCCGGCACCAAATCTCTTTATCAAGGGAAAGGTCAGCTGGCAGGGCGATCATCGCGAGATCGTGGGTTCAACTCGCACTCCCTGGACCATTCTTGAGGGGGTGTCGCCAAGCGGAAAGACACCAGGCTTCCATCCTGGCACTGCGTGGGTTCGAATCCCACCGTGTGTTTGGCGGCGTATAGGCCGTTCCGTCCATCCTGTTCAAGACGAACCCCGGCCCAAGTCCCGATCCCAAATTTCGGCCTGAGTTCCGACCCAAGCCCCAAGCAGAACTTCATATTTCTGGCGAGCCATCCTCCAGCACAGTGAGATCTGCTGCATTCAAGGGATGTGGGTGAGCGTGGCGCAGATAAGGGCTCAGGAGTAGCGGAGCCAGCGGAGGAGTTCGGGGAGGGTGGCGCGCTTGCCGTACATCAAGATGCCAACGCGATAGAGGCGGGAGGCGAACCAGATGACGGCCCAGATGCTGAAGACCATGAGGGCGAGCGAGAGGGCGAGCTGTCCCCAGGGATAGGGCGCGGACAACATGCCGATGCGCGGGACCATGACGAGCGGCGCGGTGGGAGGAAAGAGGGAGGCGGCGACGACCCAAGGCGAATTGGGATTGTTGAGCAGGAAGGGCAGGATGGCAAAGCTGGTCCAGGTGGGAATGACGGCGAGCGTGATGTACATCTGGAGATCCTGCGCAGTTTCGCAGGTGGCGGCGAGACCGGAGAAGAGGGCGCTGTAGAGGAAGAAGCCGAGGATGAAGTAGATGGGAAAGAGAACGGCTTCAAGAACGCTGAAGTGAATCTTGAGCTGACCGGTGACGAGAGGGCCGGCGAGGGCCGAGCCGGAGAGAAGAACGGCAGCGGCGAGCCAGATGGCGATTTGAGTGAGGCCGACTGCGCCCACACCGAGAAGTTTGCCGGCGAGCAGATCTTCAGGACGGGTGACGGCGAGCATGACCTCGAAGATGCGCGAGCTTTTTTCTTCGATGACGGAGCGTGCCATGTCCATGCCGTAAAGAAGGATGGGCATGGTCATGAGGAAGGTCATCAACATGGATGCGTAGAAGGGCGCCATGCCCTGGCTCTTGCCGGTCTTGCCGCTCGAGGAGACCTGGAGGGTTTCAATGGGAACGGATTGGTCGAGGGTGTGGACCTGGGTGGTGGAGATGCCCTGCTGAGCGAGACGGAGATTGAGGAAGCCGGAATTGATGGCCTGCGTGAGGCGAGAGGTGTCGAGTAAGTCGGCTGACGATTGCGATTCGTAGGTGACGCTTGGCGTGGTGGAGGCGGAGTTCGAGATGATGAGCAGGCCGTCGATGGATTTGGATTCGAGACGGGCCTGAAGATCGGCGCGGTCCTGAGCGGTGAAGGGAGCGACGGTGTCGACCGTGTAATGGGCGCGCTTGTCGGCAAGAAGATCAGAACGGATATCGGCGGCGAGGGAGGAGTTGTCGGCAGCGATGGCGATGTGGCGGCCAGTGTCCAGCTTGCGGCCGGTGTAGGCGCTGACGCCGAGTAGGAAAAGGATGAGCGCGGGAACGAGGACGGTGGAGATGCGGAAGGCGCGGCCGCGAATCTGCTCGAGGTACTCGCGGCGGGCAACGAGGAGCATGTTACGCATTGGCTTTGCCTCCCACGGTCTGGATGAAGATTTCCTCGAGTGACGGCTCCACGAGCTCAAAGCGATAAATGGCCGCCATGGAGGCGGCGAGGTGAAGGAGCTTTTGCGCGTCGCCGTGTGGCTTGAGCGTGATTTCAGCGTGGCCTGAGTAGTTGTTGGCCGTGGCGATTTCGCCGGACTTGAGGAATTCAGCGCTGCCCTCAAATTCGACGATGACGCGATTGCGCTCGTAGCGGCTCTTGATCTCACGCAGGTTACCGCTGAGGACGGCGTCGCCGTTGTTGATGAGGCAGATGGAGTCGCAAAGCTTTTCGACCTGATCCATGCGGTGGGTGGAGAAGAGGATGGCTTTGCCCTGCGATTTGAGATCGAGAAGCGCGTCCTGAAGGAGCGTGGCGTTGACGGGATCGAGGCCGCTGAAGGGCTCGTCCATGACGACGAGGCCGGGATCGTGGAGCAGCGTGGCGATGAATTGGATTTTTTGCTGCATGCCCTTGGAGAGCTCCTGCGTTTTCTTGTCGAGGGAATCGGAGATTTCCATGCGGGAGGCCCAGTCGACGGCGCGCTTGCGGGCGGCTTCGGCGGCGAGGCCATGGAGGCGGCCGAAGAAGACAAGCTGGTCGAGGACGTTCATTTTCTTGTAGAGGCCGCGCTCTTCAGGCAAGTAGCCGACGCGATCGAGGCTCTTGCGGTCAAAGGGTTTTTCAAAGAGGCTGATGCGGCCGGAGTCGGGCATGGTGATACCCATCATCATGCGGATGGAGCTGGTTTTGCCTGCGCCGTTGGGGCCGAGGAGACCGAACATCTGGCCGGCCTCAATGGAGAGCGAGAGATTGCGGACCGCAACCTTGCTCTCGTAAGCCTTGGTGACTCCCGCGAGTTCAACGACCGGCATGGAGGCTCCAGCGGCAGTGGTTGGGGGTTGGATGCATGATGGAGCGAGATAAGGCGACAAGAGAAGTGTAGCAAAGAGGCAGGGACCAAGGGACCAAGGGAACGAGGGAACGAGAAGACTGAGAACAGGGGGTGGAAAGACAGCGGAGTTAGCGGTGCTAGCGGGTAAGCGGAGTTAGAACGCGAGGAAGATTTGCACGAGGGGATGGATTGCGGCGGTATACTTCATGAGCCTTCCATCCCCCAAGAAGGAAAGTCTTAGAGAGAAAGGTGATTCCCCATGGCAAGTTTTATGGTGCAGGTGTCGTACACCTCTGAAGCGTTGAGCGCGCTGATCGCGAAGCCGCAGGATCGCGCGGGACATATCGGCAAAGTGATTGCGGGCCTGGGCGGCAAGTCGATTGGGTCGTGGCTTGCGTTCGGCGACCACGATCTGGTGATGATCGTGGAGATGCCGAACAACGTGAGCGCTGCCGCGCTGTCGCTGGCCGCGGCCGCGGGGGGCAGCTGCAAGACGGTGAAGACGACGCCGCTGCTGACGATCGGGCAGGGATTGTCGGCGTTGAGAAAAGCGGGAAAGTCGGGCTACAAGCCGATCGCGGCGGCGAAAAAGTAGGGCGGCGAAAAAGTAGAAGTGATCGTTCAGGCGGAAGCGCGCGTGTGGCGGGCGGTGGGGAGGGGTGTGCGCGGGTGGCAAAACCTGATTTTGTGGCCGGGGAAGCTCCTAAAAAAGCAACCGCAGATCCTTCGGCTCCGCTTACCCCATAGTCGCGAAGCGATTATGGGGCCCCAACCGCGCTCCGCTCGGGATGACACCGCGTGGGCAGCGCCTGAGTATGTGGTGATTACATGAGGCGGCGGCGGAGGAGGTCGAGAGCCATCTGCGAGGCCCATTCGCGGACGCGCTCGCGATCGCCGCGAAAGGTGCGGTCGATGGCGCTGGTGCCCTGGGCATCTGACACGGCGACGTAAACGAGGCCCACGGGCTTGGATTCGGTTGCGCCAGTGGGGCCGGCGATGCCGGTGACGCCGAGGCCGATGGTTGCGCCGGTGCGCGCGCGGATTCCGTCAGCGAGAGCTTTGGCGACCTCAGCGGAGACTGCGCCGTGCTTCGCGATGAGTTCGGCGGGGACGCCGGCAAAGTTTGTCTTGAGCTCGTCAGAATAAACAACAACTCCGCCAAGAAATGAGCGCGAAGCGCCGGGAACGGATGTGATGCGCTGGGCGATGAGGCCGCCGGTGCAGCTTTCCGCGACGGCGAGCCTGGCCTGGCGCAGGCCGAGATAGTAGAGGACGACCTGCTCGAGCGCGTCACCCTCGGAGGAGTAGAACCAGTCTTCGAGAGCGACTTCGATGCGATCGGCGAGCTCGTCGACGCGCTCCTGCGCGGACTCGGCGGTGGCCTTGGAACAGATGAGTGTGATTTGAAGATCGCCGGCGTGGGCGAGGAGCGTGGTTTCGACGTCGGCGTAAGTGGAGTAGATGGGAGCGAGCAGCTTGTCGGCCTGCGACTCGGGAATCATGGCGGCCTTGAGCGTGCGGACGGCGATGGAGCGCGGCGGGGCGACGGCGCGGAGGCGAGAAAGACATTCGGCGTCGAACAGATGACGGCACTCGTGTGGCGGGCCGGGGAGGAGCATGACGAGTTTGCGGAAGCCCGAGAAAGTGATGTCGAGCCATTGGCCAGGCGCACTGCCGTTGGGATTGGGGAGAACAGTTGCGCCTTCGAGAACATCGGCCTGCTTGAGATTGTTGGGCGGCATCGTGACGCGCCAGGTGGCGGCGCGGGCGTGCAGAGCGGCGACCTGCGTGGCGTCACGGCGGAGGGTGAGCGAGAGCGCTTCAGCGACGGCTTCGCGGGTGAGATCGTCTTCAGTGGGTCCGAGGCCGCCCATGAGGATGAGAACGTCCGTGCGGCTGAGAGCGGTCTTGATGGCGGAGATGAGGTCATTGCGGCGATCGCCGACGATGGTTTTGAAGGCGACGGAGATGCCGAGGGAGTTGAGCTGCTCGGTGAGATAGAGGGAGTTGGTGTCCTGGCGGTAGGGGGTGAGCATCTCGGAGCCGACGGCGATGATTTCGGATTTCATAAGAAAGTGATTAGTGATTAGTGATTAGTGGTTAGTGATTCAAAAACAGTGGTTAGTGGTTAGTGATTCGTGCCTAGTCACTGTTTCAGGGCTTTAAGGATGCCGTTAATCATCTTCGTAACTTCGAACGATAGCGCCTCAGCTTCGTCGATTGACTTTGTGGCGCCCAGTCCAAGTGACCGTGCAATCTCGAGCTGGGTCTGCAATTCAAAGGCCGAGCCACGTGCCATGCCCAAATGCTGCCGGAACTCACCGGTGCTCAAGCGGCCCTGACCTTCTGCAATATTACTGGCAATTGAAACCGCGGCCCGCGTCATCTGGCTGGACAATCTGTACATCTCTTCCTTGGGAAAGCTCTGGGTTAGCCGGTAAATTAGAGTCGCCAATTGAATCGACTTTTGCCAGACAACTAAATCTCGAAACGATTGAACTGCCGGCTCAGTTTCCATTTGCACATTCACTTTCAGGTCCGAACGAGATCGCGAGCAAAAGACCAAGCCATTCCGTGCCGGCAGCTTGACTCGCCACACTTTGTTTTCGCAGGCCCGACGCCAGAGGCTAAAAGCTGACGGCTGAAGGCTGAAGGCTAGAACAGGTTCAGGCCTTCGACTCCCAAGTCCACATCATAAACGGCTTCGTTGGTGGCGAGGATGGTGGTGCCGAGAGGCGAGAAGGCGACGCCGACGAGGTTGGAGGCGGAGACGACAAGCGAGACCTCGGCGTTGGGCGTGACACGGACCAGTCCGTTGCGACCGTGGAGGCAGGCGGCGACATAGATATCGCCCTCGCGAGAGATGGCCAAACCTTGCGGGCGGCCGAGGCCGCGATACCAGGCGCGAATGTCGCCGTTGGGCTCGATGGCCCAGATGGCTTCATTGGAGGAGAGCGACGGCGCGGTGACAAAGAGGGTGCCGGCGGCGTTGACGGCGAGGTGATAGGCGGCGACGCTCGGCTCGAGCGTGGCGTGGACGAAGATCTGGCGATCGCGGTTGATCTTGAAGATGGTGCCGCTGCGATCGCCGACGAAAAGATTGCCGTCGACGTCGAATGCCGCTCC
>Ga0181535_10004669_pt1 | contig 15070 bp, 12 predicted proteins | sample PEATcosm2014_Bin_44_FD_119774 | JGI IMG/M metagenome (GOLD analysis project Ga0181535, IMG submission 119774) | Peatland microbial communities from MTU Mesocosm Facility, Houghton, MI, USA - PEATcosm2014_Bin17_30_metaG | ecosystem: Environmental > Terrestrial > Soil > Wetlands > Peat | place... | reverse complement strand
GTTTCACGCGGGTGACCACCGAGATCGTGCTGCGGGGGCGCGGCAAAGAGGGCCGCGGCGAAGATGTGACCTACGATGCGCCCGACCACGACGACTATCCGGCGGAGCTGGGCCTGGGCTGGGCCGGCACGCTGCACTCGTTCCTGCGGCGTCTCTCGTGGCAACCGCTGTTCGCCCGCGAGCCTGCGCGCCCGGCCAGCCGCGAGTACCGACGCTGGGCTTTCGAGAGCGCCGCGCTCGATCTGGCCCTGCGTCAGGCCGGCCTGTCGCTCGGCGAGGCGCTCGGGCTGCCCTACCGGCCGGTGCGCTTCGTGGTCTCGACGCGCCTCGACATTCGGCCCTGGCTCGCGCTCTACCCGGGTCTGCAGTTCAAGCTCGATCCCACGGCCGACTGGGACGCCGGCCTGATCACCGAGGTCGCCGCCACCGGCAGCGTGCGCATCGTCGACTTCAAGGCCTACTACGCCGCCGGCATGCTGGCCGACCCGCCCGACGCGGCCGTGTACAGAGCCGTGCTGGCCGCGTTTCCCGAGGCGATCGTCGAAGACGCCGCCACCGACGGCGCGACCGCCGAGCTGGTGCGCGCCGCGGCGCGCCGCCTGTCGTGGGACGCGCCGATCCACTCCTGGGCCGACGTCGAGGCGCTGCCGTTGCCGGCGCGTCACCTGAACATCAAGCCGTCGCGCTTCGGCACGCTGCGCGTGCTGATCGACTGCATCGAGCGCGCCCGCTCCGCCGGCATCGAGCTCTACGGCGGCGGCCAGTTCGAGCTGGGCGTGGGCCGCGGGCAGATCCAGACTCTGGCCAGCCTGTTCTACCCGGACGGCCCTAACGACGTCGCGCCCGTCGGCTACAACGAGCCGCAGGCCCACGCGGGCCTGCCGGCCAGCCCACTGGCGCCGCCGGCGCGCCCGGTCGGCTTCGGCTTCGAGGGCGCCTGACGGCGCGGTCCGCCGTCGCGGTCCGCCGTCGCGGCCCGCCGGCGTCGCCTGCCGGCGCGAAGGATGGTGCCGGCGCGGACCCCTGTGACGCGGATTCCGACGGTCGCCCGTAGAGCTTGGTAAGATGAGACGAGCGGCCGAGGCAGGCCACGTTCGGGCCTGCGGGCCCAGGAGGCACCATGACAGCCAGCACGATCGATCCCGCCGCGGCCCGACAGGTCGTCGACGCGCTCGCCGACCACGAAGACGCGATCGGCGATCTCTACGACGCCTATGCCGCCCTGCTGACCGCCGCGGCGAGCTTCTGGCAGGGCCTGTCGGCCGAGGAGTATGGGCACGGGTCGCTCATGCGCGACCTCGCGGCTCGCGAGCACGAGCTCGACGTGTTCGTCGACGCGCGCCGCTTTCCGTTGGCCGACCTTCGTAACGCCACGCGCGACGTGCGCGACCAGATCGAGCTCGCGGGCAGCAGCGGCGTGACGCTCGTGCAGGCGCTCGAGACCGCCCTGGACTTCGAGCAGGAGATGGTCGAGCGCGAGGCCTACCAGGTCTTTGCCAGCGACTCGTTCAACGTGGGACGCGTGCTCAAGCACCTGCGCGTCTCGTCGGAACGGCACCGCGACGCCATCAGGGAACTCCTGATGCGCCAGCCGCGCTAGAGCCGGGCGAGCGATGCCGATCTGCGACAAGTGCGGCACGGGTCTGCCCGTGGGCTACGAGTACTGCTTTCAGTGCGGCTACCCCGTGCGCGGCCTGCCGCCCGACGCCCCCGACGCGGGCGCGGCGGGGGCGGCCGGCACGCTGCCCCCCCCGCCGCCCGGCGACACCGCGAGCACCGCGCCCTTCGGCTCTCCGCCGCCCTTCGGCTACCAGGGCGCGACTGGGTACGCCGCGCCGGCGGCGACCGCGCGCACCCAGGTGCTCGCCGGCTGGAGCGTGCGCCTGGTGGCCGCCCTGATCGATTACATGGTGGTCTCGCTCGTGGTCGGCGTGGTGGGCTACTTCTGGTTCGCCGGCTCGCTGGGCGGCAGTCAGGGCCTGATCAGCCACCTCGTGGGCGACACCTCGAGCTCGAGCCCGATGCTGATCCTCGAGGCCGCGCTCATTGGCGGCTTCTTCGTCTACAACATGATCTGCGAGGCGGTCTTTCACGCCACCCTCGGCAAACGCGTGCTCAGCCTGCGCGTGGTGGCCTACGGGGGCGCTTCCCCCGGCGTGTACGCCCTGTTTACGCGCAACCTGACCAAGGCGGTCAGCTGCCTGATCCCCTTCGCCGGCGTGCCCATCGCCATGGTGAGCATCGCGCTCGACGCCAACAACCAGCGCCTCGGCGACCGTCTGGCCCGCACCTACGTGCTGCGCGACGTCGTCACGATCGTCGCGCCGGGCACGCCCCGCTAGCGCGCCGTGCCGACCAAGCGGCGCGCACTCGTGCTCGTGCAGCTCGCCTACGCGGCGCTGAGCGCGGCCGCGGCGGTCGCGCTGATCTTCGACCTGGGGCCCGTCTCGCACGCCATCAACCAGACCTCGGAGCGCATCGTGGGCGCGGCGCTGCTGGCCATGGGCGTGGGCGCCCTGGCGGTGGCCCGCGACCCCGCCGCCAACCGCGTCATGCTGCGCGTCGAGCTCGTGTTCATCGCGGCCTGCACGTTGTCGCTCGTGTGGAAGATGGTGGTCGACGAGGGCGCCGGGCCGAGCACCTGGGCGCTGCTTGCCGGCCTGGTCGTCGGTCTGACGCTGCTCGGCTGGCTGGCGCCGGCCGCCGCCGACGACCCATCGACCGGCCGCCGGCCCTAGTCACCCCCCCGGTCTCGCGGGCGTAGAGCGCCTTGTCGAGGGGCGAACGAATGACGGCGATGCGGCAGGCGGTGACCGGTGCTGCGCCCAGGCGCTGTTTGCAGGCGTGCACCGGCGGCCCGGCGGGGTGGCCGTCTGGCCGTGATGATGCGGCTAGGCAGCCCTACGCTTCTGCTCCGGCTTGGTCGTGACGGAGGGGAGTGGGGCCGGCTCGGCCGCGGCTACGGCTGGGGTCGCGGTCACGAGCCGCCGATCGGCGACGATGCCATAGAAGGCGCCACCGACGACGAGCGCCAGGACCACGATACCTGTGATGACGACTCCGATGTTGCTTGCGCCGTGGCCCACGGCGAGTGCGCCTGTCGACATGCCGCGTCCGCGGATCACAAGAGCGGCTTGTGCGGCCGAGACGCCCAGTGTCAGCGTGACAACGAGCGCAGACAGAACGGCGGCAGGTACGAAACGCTTGAGTAGATGGGAACTCACTTGTCCCACCTCGATTCTGTTGGGCTTCCAGCACCATTGCTGGGTACAAACAAGATACCCATGACCTAATCCTCGGCGGCTCGGCCGGTGGACCTCGACGGCCCGGCCGTTGGATCTCGGCGGCCCGGACCGCGGACCTCGGCGGCCCGGTCCACGGCGATCCGGAGTGTCGCGACACCTTCCGTCGCCCCAGAAGGATCTTCGTCGACCGGGAAGGAATCGCCGATCGCCGGCGTCGGTAGTGGGTGTACGGCGGAATGTCCGAAGTCCCGACTCCAGGGAGGGTGACACCGAAATGAACACCCACCACGGCAAGACGCCCCTCACCAATGTCCGCAGCCGTGCGCTGCTTGGCGTCGTCGCGCTGCTTGCTCTGACCACGTTCGTGGCCGCGTGCGGCGGCTCGTCGAGCGCGAGCACCACGACGCCGGTCACGCCGGCTGCCACGACCGGCGGCGCCACCACCGGCGGCACCGCGACCGCGAGCGCGGTCGCCATCCAGAACTTCACCTTCACGCCCAAGGCCCTGACGGTCGCGCCGGGCACCACGGTGACCTGGACCAACCACGACTCCATGGCGCACAACGTCATGTCGACCGCGAGCATCTCGCTGAACAGCGCGACCACGAGCACGTTCGCAAGCTCGAACCTGAGCCAGGGCCAGACGTTCAGCTTCACCTTCACCAAGAAGGGCGTGTACTTCTACGAGTGCTCGATCCACAAGGCGCTGGCCAGCATGCACGCCGAGGTGATCGTGAAGTAAGAGGCTGTTCGCACGCATCACTCCATCTCACTGCACAGGAGGCATGCTCATGAACGTGCCACAGAAAAGCCGGCGCCGCCTGGCGCAGGCGGCGCTCGGCGGGGCCCTCGTCGCCATGATCCTGGCGGCCATGGTCGGGTCTGCCGGCGCCGCGCCGCGCTTTGCTTTCAACGCGCGCGGCAACGTGCTCGTCGCCGACCAGTTCAACAACCGCGTGATCGAGTTGTCGCGGGCCGGCGATGTCGTCTGGCACTTCGGCACGGGCTCGCCCGTGGCGGGGCCGCATTCGGTCGTCGCCCCCAACGACGCGCAACGGGTGCCCGGAAACCGCACGCTCATCGCCGGCACCGGCGCCCCGGCTGGAGCTCCCGGCTACCCGGCGGGCGGCGCCGTCGACAGTCGCGTGTTGCTCGTCAACCGGGCCGGCAAGATCGTCTGGCAGTACGGCAAGGCCGGAGTGAACGGTACAGGCTTCAACCGCTTGAACACGCCGGTGCAGGCGACCTGGCTGCCCAACCACGATGTGCTCATCACCGACCAGGGCAACGACCGCGTGATCGTGGTCACGCCGGCCCACAAGATCGTCTTCCAATACGGTCAGACGGGTGTCGCCGGCAGCGGGCCCGATCAGTTGAACACGCCGAACAGCGCGGAGCTGCTGGCCAACGGTCACATCCTCATCGCCGATGAGGGCGGAAACCGCGTGATCGAGGTCACAAAGGCCAAGAAGATCGTCTGGAGCGACGGCACGGGGCTCAACGCGCCGGCCTTCGCGAGCCGACTGTCCAACGGCCACACCCTGATCACCGACGGCGGCAACAACCGCGTGATCGAGGTCAATAGCGTTGGTAAGGTGCTCTGGTTCTACACGACCGACACACAGCCGGGCAGCAACGCGAACCCGGCACCCTCGCAGGCGGTCCGCCTGCCCAACGGCGACACCCTGATCGCCGACCAGTTCAACGATCGCGTCATGCAGGTCACCAGGGCCAAGAACATCCGCTGGAGCTACGGCGCGCTCAACGTGCCCGGCAAGGCAGCCGGCCTGCTGAACGCACCCTACTCGGCCAAGGTGATCGGCGACTTCACAGGGCTCACCCCGCCTAAATGACCCTGCCGACCGGTGCCCGATCGAGCGGCCGCGCTCAACGCGGCTAGAGCGGGCACTCGGAGGCCCCACGTGTGGTGGGTGGCGCGGCGACCCCGCGCTGCCCACCATCAGGGCCTGCTGCGACTCGCGTCAAGGCACCTCAGGGCCTGGTCGGCCGGAGGAGCAGCCGAGAGCGTCAGTCGGTCGCGCCGGCAAGCGGCGTTCCAAGCTCCCACTGGTGGCCGAACGGATCCGCGAGCCGGCCACTGCGCCAGCCGGGACTGCAGGAGACAGGCGCGATCTCGGCCCCGCCGGCCGTGATGGCCCGGCGGTAGACCGCGTCGAGGTCGTCGACGGTCAGGACCATGTTGATCTGGCCATGGTAGGGGTCGGGGCGTTGCTCGAGGTTCTCCTGGATCCAGAACTCCGCATCGCCGACGCTGAGCTGGGCGACGACGACCCGGCCGGAGCGGTCCTCGAGGCGGTAGCGCTCCACGGCGCCGAAGGCGCTCGTGTAGTAGCGCAGTGCGGCCGGTCCGTCGGCGACGGACAGCCAAGGCGTGACGGTGTTCGTGACGAGGGGGAAGTCGGGCGAGTCGCTGGTCATGGTCGTCAGAGTGTATCTGGGCGACGACCACGGCGCGGCCCCGGACCGTCGTCAAAACGGCCACAAGAGGCGCGCTCGAAGGACGCAGCGGCGCGGCGGTGACGCGAGTCAGGCGCGTGCAGGCGTATGCTCGCGATGCAGCTGCCGTGTGCGCTTTGCCTCGTACATGCGCTCGTCGCTGCGCGCCAGCAGCTCATCGATGCCCTTCAGCTCGTCGCGGTCGGTCACCAGATGCCCGAAGCTCAGCGAGAAGTCGTACCGTTCGCCCAGCTCGACTCGCTTGGCGGCCACCGCGGCTTGCAGACGAGCAAGGATGGCCTCGCGCACGAGGCGCTCGTCCTGGCGGCCCCCCAGCACGGCGAGGGCGACGAACTCATCGCCACCCAGACGCGCCAGCAGGTCTTCGTCGCGGAAGGCGATCCTCAGGGCCTCGGCGGCGCTCGTGATCAGGGTGTCTCCGGCGGTGTGGCCCAGGTCGTCGTTCACTTTCTTGAGGCCGTCGACATCTGCATACAGCAGCAGGATCCGCGCGTCTTCGAAGCGAGCGCGGTTGCGCGTCTGTTCGACCATGGCGAAGAAGCCTCGTCGGTTGAGCAGGCCCGTCAGCTCGTCCTGGTGCGACATGCCACGCAGCTCACCCTCGCGTTTCTGACGGACGGCGACGTTGCGGGCGATCGCCAGACAAAGCTTGCGGCCGCGTAGCTCGACCATGCGCGCGCTCAGCTCCACCGGTAGACGATGCCCTGTCGCGGTCACGAGGACCGTCTCGTAAACGACGCTGTCGGTGACCTGCAGGGTCCGCAGGCGCTGATCGTGGTCGCGGCGTACTTCGAGGGCGCCGATGTCATCGGCGGTCATCGCCAGCAACTGCGCGCGGGGATACCCCAGGCTGACGCAGGCCGCCTCGTTTGCCTCCACCAGGGGGCCGGGGCGGCCGTCGTCGCCGATGGCATAGACGAAGATCGGGTCGCTGCAGGCATCGAACAACGCCCGGTAGCGGCTTTCACTGTCCAGCTGTTCCCGGTGAGCGGCGCCAAGCGAGGCGAGCGTGGCGTGCAGCGCGCGGCGCTGGGAGAGGGCCGTCAGTACGACAAGGACGACCAGAAGTCCGCTCAGCACGTCGCGCGCCCACGGCGGCGCCACCAGCTGGACCGCGGCGATGCCCGCCACGCAGACCACACAGACGGTGGTCGGCCAGTGCTTCAGGGCCGCTCCCGCGCTGTGGCCGCTCGAGACTGCAGTTTCTGTCACTCTGCCCGCTCTCCCTCCGACTACGTGACTGCCTTCCTAGTGACATCGGATGAGCAACGGCCGCAGACAACCGGTCTAGACAGATGGGCAGCGGCTCGGTCGCGGCCAGAGAGAGGGCCGGCCCGCCGGCGCTGACCGGAGCAACGGTCGATACGCCCTGCATGGACACCGTACAATGAGCGGCACTCCTGCCGTCCGGCGATGTCATGCGGGGAGCCCTTTGTCACAAGACACCCTAGAGCCGACGACCGCGCCTCCGCGACTTCACTTCCGCATCCCGCCGAAGCCCGCGCACCTGCTGCGCGCTCGCGGTCGCATTCGCGACTACCTGCGCCAGTACTGTGCGGAGCCCCAGGTGATCGAGGACGTCGTGCTCTGTGTCGAAGAAGCCGCCACCAATGCCATTCGCCACAGCGGCAGCGACCGCGATGTCGAGATCTCGCTGCGCTTCGCAGGCGGCGACCTGCTTGCCGAGGTCAGACCACGGTCGCGGTTTCGATCTCGCGAGCTTCGACCGCGAGGCGCTGCCCGACGTTCTGTCCGACCACGGCCGCGGCCTGTTCATCGTCGCCAGGCTCATGGACTCACTGGAACTGGGCCTGGACGGCGGGCTTGCGGTGCGCATGACGCGCCGGGCCGAGCCGCGCTGTGCGCCGCAGTCTCTGGAGAGCGGCCTCGGTGAGAGCGTGGCGGACGGCATCGCATCCGACAGGGCGCGCACTCGTGCCCTGCTTGAGGAGATCGACGAAGCCTTCGTCGCTCTGGACTGGGAGTATCGCTACGTGCACGCCAACCAGGCGGCACTGCACATGATGGGCAAGTCGCTCGACGAGCTGTACGGCCACACCCCCTGGGAGGTCCTGCCGCAGCTGCGTGACGGCCTTTTTGAGCAGCGTCATCGCGACGCGATGGAGCTGGGCAGGCCCTCGGTCTTCGAGCAGCGCTCGGTCGTCAGCGATGACTGGCTTGAGGTGCGCATCTATCCCACGTCGGCCGGCATCAGCATCTACCTGCGTGAGATCAACGCCCGCAAGCGCCAAGAGACAGAGCGCGAAGAGCTGCTCTCGGCGCTGCGCGACAGCGAAGAGCGTTATCGGGGACTGTTCCAGAGCGAGTCGGACGCGCTTCTGCTGATCGACCAAAAGAGCGGACGCGTGCTCGAGGCCAACCCGGCGGCGGCGGCCATGTATGGCTACACGACAGAGGAGCTGCTCGACCTGACCGACCTGGACATCTCGGCCGAGCCTGAGCTGACACAGTCGGCGGCGCAGTCGGCGGCAGTCGGAGAGACCGTAGCGGTGCCGTCCCGCATGCACCGTCGCAAGGATGGGACGACCTTCGCCGTCGAGATGACCGGCCGAGTGTTCAGCCTGCAGGGACGGATGGTGCGTGTTGCGGCGGTGCGAGACGTCACCGCGCGCAAGCAGGCCGAGGAGGTGCTCGGTCGCTTTGAGCTCCTGGCGGCCAACAGCCGCGACATCATCCTCTTCATGGACCGCGACGGGCAGATCATCGAAGCCAACGCGGCGGCCGAGCGCGCCTACGGCTACACCCGCGACGAACTCCTGAAGCTGACCATCGCAGACCTGCGGGCAGCCCAGACAAAGGCCGAGATGGCAGCCCAGATGACCGAGGCCGACTGGCAAGGCATCCTCTTCGAGAGCCTTCACCGTCGTAGCGACGGCAGCCTCTTTGCGGTCGAAGTGAGCTCGCGCGGCGCGACGATCGGCGGACGGCGCACGCTGGTCAGCGTCGTGCGCGATATCAGCGAGCGCAAGCGGGCCGAAGACGAGCTGCGTGACAGCGACGCCCGCTTCCGCCTTGCGCTGCGCAACGCACCGGCCTCGGTCGCGGTCCATGACCGCGAGCTCCGCTACGTCTGGGCGTTACGCGAGACCGTGCGACTCGGCGAAGCTCTCGCCTCGATCGACGCCCTCGTGCATTCCTCGCTGGACTTCACCACGATCATGCAGTCGGCGCTCCGAGCAGGGGCAGAGGCGATCGGCGCCGAGACCGCGGGGACCAGCATGCACGACGACGAGGCCCGGCAGTTCCGCGTGGCCTATATCCACAACTACCCGCCCGACAAGCTCGGCATCCTTATTCCCGACGCAGACGACACCCACGGTGTCGAGGCCATGCGCACCGGCAGGACCCTTGCCATCTCAGACACCCAGAACGACCCGCGGGTCGTGGCCGAGCTCATGGACGCCTGGAACGTCAAATCGGTGATCTGCGCTCCTCTCGTCGTGCGGGGACGCCCGATCGCCGTCGCTTACTTCAACTACCACACGGCGGCCCATTGCTTCTCTGAACAGGAGATCGAGTTCGTCACCAAGCTGGCTGCTTCGCTGTCGGGCGCTTTGGAGAACGCTCAGCTCTTCGAATCCGAGCGCCAGGCGTGCGAGCAGGCCGCACGAGACCTTGCCACCACGCAGTCACTGCTGGCGGCAGTCCGCGCGCTGAGCGGCATGTGGACTGATTCAGACGCACTCCTCGGCGAGCTGGCCGACGTCGTCGTGCGGGCGACCTCACACGCCCGCGTCTGCGTCGCGCAGCTGTCCGACGACCGCTCGCAGGCGACGTTCGTGACGACCGTGGGCAAAGACCCCCTTCCCGCTCGAACGGTCCTTGCCTGGGACCAGCTCTCGTCGGTGCTACAGGACGTGCTGATCAGCGGGCGCAGAGGGATCGTCGACTTCAACGAGCTGCCGCAGGCGCAGCGCGGGATCGCCGACTCGATCGACTCCCGACTGGCTCTCCATGTCCCTATCGTCTTTGCCGGTCGGGTGCTCGGCTACATCGCCGTCGACGATCCCGGCGAACGCCGCGAATTCACAGACGATGAGATCGCCCTCATCGAGGGCATCGCCTCTCAGGCGGCCGTGGCCATCGAAAGCGCGCGGCTCTACAAAGAACAGCGCCGCATCGCCGAGACTCTCCAGGAGAACTTCCTGCACGATCTGCCCTGCGTCGCCGGTCTCGAGCTCGGCGTGGTGTCGCAGACGGCCTTCGAGCCCGAGCTCGTGGGTGGCGACTTCAGCGATGTCTTCGTCGTCGACGATCGCCACGTGGTCGTGCTGGTCGGCGATGTGGCCGGCAAAGGCGTGCGGGCCGCGGGCATCACTGAGACGGTGCGCAGCACGGTACGGGCGCTGGCGGCAATCGACCCCTCACCTGTCTTCATTCTGGCCAAGGCCAATGAGTTGCTGCTGAAGTACGACCCCGACGAGCCCCACGTGACCGCCTTCCTGGCCGTGCTCGACCCCGATACCGGCCACCTGAACTACGCCAGCGCCGGCCATCCGGCGCCGATCCACCTTGGGGCATTCTCCGCTCGGCCGCTCGACGTGGCGTTTGGCCCACCGCTCGGCTCTTTCGAGCGCCCCTATGTCGGCGCCCATACCACGGTCACGCTCGACGACTACCTCGTGCTCTACACCGATGGCGTCACCGAGGCCCGCCGCGATGGCGAGCTGTTTGGTGAACAACGCCTGCTCGAGACAGTCGCCGGCCTGCGCGGCCGGTCCGCCCAGGAGCTCGCCGACGGGGTATGCAGCGCCGCGTCGGACTTCGCCGCCGGCCACTTGAGCGACGACCTTCAGGTAGTCGTGCTGAGGCTCGCCTGACGTGCCGCTGGGCCCAACACCCGGCTCCCCCGTGGATCACGGTGGGGTGAGGATGACGGGCGGCACGGCTCTCGCGCAGGCTTGAGAGTCCTGCACTGGCGGAGGGGGAGGGATTCGAACCCTCGAGAGGCCTCGCGACCCCTGGCGGTTTTCAAGACCGCTGCATTCAACCGCTCTGCCACCCCTCCGCGGGCGACCGTGTGATTGTGTCAGCGGCCCCGCGTCGGTGTCCATCGTGATTGTGTCCATGGAGCGCCAGACAGGCGCCGCGAGCGGCGCCGGCCCGGCGTTGCCGGTCTTTTCAGTCGGCGGCGCGCCGCGAGGGTATGATGTGACCTTCGCCCGCCCTCCGGCGGCGACACCCTCCGACGGCGACAGACGGAGTCTGCGATCGAAGCAGGACCACTGCATCACGACGAGCCCACGGCGCGGCCCGAAAGCCCGGCGCGCGTCGTGGCCCGGGACGCGCTCTCCGCACTCGTAGCCCCCGTTCGACCGGCGCCGGCGCGCCAGCGTTTTGTGCTCGTGCCCAAGGCCTATGGCTTGGCGCGGGCGCGCCGCGTCGTGCGCGACTACCTGAGGACGTACTGCAGCGACAAGCGCGTCGTCGACGACATCGTGCTCTGCGTCGGCGAAGCCGGCGCGAACGCCATCAGTCACAGCGGCACGACCGACGAGATCGAGATCTTTCTGGGGTTTCGCGGCGCCGATCTCGAGATCGTGGTCAAAGACAGGGGCCGGGGCTTCGACGCCGCCGTGTTCGACCACGACGCGCCGCCCGACCCGCAGCTCGAAAACGGCCGCGGCCTGTTCCTCATGTCGCGGCTTTCCGACGCCATGGAGCTGCGCCGCGACTGCGGCACCGAAGTGCGCCTGCTCAAGCGGGCCGTTCTTGCGGCGCAGCCGCCGGTCGAGGGGCCGGACCACCCCCTCACCGCCGCCCTGGGCCGCACGGTCGTGGAACGGCGCCGGCAAGAGGGCGCGCGCGACGAGCTGTGCGAGGCCCTCGACAGCGAGCGCCGCTACCGCATGCTCTTCGAAGGCATGGCCGAGGGCGTCGCCCTGCACGAGCTGGCAGAGTCCGACGGGCACCCCGGCGACTATCGCATACTCGACGTCAACGCCGCGTTCGAGCGGCTCACCGGCCTGGCGGCCGACGACGTGCGCGGGCGTCTGGCCAGTGAGCTCTACGGCATGGCCGCGCCGTTCTTCGAGCAGTACGCCGCGGTGGCCGGGGGCGGCGCGCCGGCCGTGATCGCGGCCTACTTCGCGCCCACCGAGCGCCACGTGCGCATCACCGCCGTGTCGCCCGGTCCCGGCAGGTTCGCCACCATCCTCGAAGACGTCACCGAGCAGCGCCGCGCCGCCGACGAGCGTGTCGAGCGCCTCGCCGCCGAGGAGCGCACTGCTGCCGAGGAGCGCACTGCTGCCGAGGAGCGCGCTGCCGCCGACGAACGCACGGCTGCCGAGGAACGCACGGCTGCCGAGGAGTGCACGGCTGCCGAGGAGTGCACGGCTGCCGAAGGTTCGGAGCCGGCTCCGCCCGCGCCGCCGATCCCGTCTGCACCACCCGCCGCGACCGGCGAGGAGCGCAGCCAGACCGAGGAGCTAGCCGAGCGCGTGGCGCTGGCCCACGCCCTGAGCGGGGTCAATCGGCTGTTGCTTGAGAGCGCCCACAGCGACGCCTTTCTGGGCAGCGCGCTCGACGCCGGGGTGAGCGCTCTGGCGGCCGACGCCGGCGCCATCGAGCTGCGCGTGGGCGACGACTGGGTCGTGCGCTGCCAGAGCGGCCTGACGGCCGCCGACGTGGGCCGCCGCCTGAGCCGTGGCGAAGCGCCTAACGCCACGCGCGCCACGTCGTACCGCGCACCGTTCGCCACCGCCGACATGCAGGCTACCGCGACCGACGTGGGCCTGGCCGGCGCGCACGGCCTGCGGGCGGTGCTCGCCATCCCGCTGTTCGGGCACGGGGCCGTCATCGGCTGCCTGCTGTTCTACGGCCGGAACGTGCGGGTCTTCAGCGACGCCGAGATCGACTTTGGCGGCGCGCTGGGCGCCGCCGTCTCGCTGGCCCTCGACAACGCGCGGCTGCACGACGAGCAGCGCGGCGCGGCAGCGCCGGAGGCTGGGTAGGTCTCTCTAGCGTGTGCTCCCACGCGACTGCTCCCGCGCGCTTGCCCCGTGCCGCACTGCGCAGACGGCCGGCCGTGCCCGTGCCGGGTGATAGGGTTCGACGACAGGCACGGAGGGATCTCAGGTGGCGTTCAAGCGGTTCAAAGCGGTCGTCGGCCGCCCCAACGGGGCGATCTTCATGCTGCTGGCGCTCGCGTCGCTCATGTGCGTCGCGCTCGTAGCGGCCCGCACGGTCTACGCGCATACGGGCCACTTCCAGTTCCTGCTGTGGAACCTCTTCCTGGCCTGGATCCCGTTCGTGCTGGCGGTGGTGGCCTACCGTGTGTCGACGCGCCGCAGCGCTCTGACCCGCCTCATCGTCGTGCCTACGGCCATCGTCTGGCTGCTCTTCTTTCCGAACGCGCCCTACATCGTCACCGACTTCGTGCACCTCGGTCAGTTCCACGACAACGTGCCCGGCTGGTACGACGTCATGCTCATCGCCTGGTTTGCCTGGACCGGCCTGCTGCTGGGCATCGTCTCGCTGCGGCTCATGCAGGAGATCCTGACGCGCGCCGCCGGCAGCGTGGCGGGCTGGGTGCTGGTGGTGGTCGTCACCGTGGTGGGCAGCATCGGCATCTACTGGGGCCGGTTCCTGGGCTGGAACAGCTGGAACGTGTTCCAGGCGCCGCTCGCCCTGTTCGACCACGCCTTCGACCGCGCCAACCAACCCAACGCCGGCGTGCGCATGGCCGGCTTCACCGTGCTCTTCGCGCTGCTCTTTCTGTTCGTGTACGTGACGGTGTATCTGGTGGGGAGGCCGAGGGAGAGGGCGAGGTAGATCGTGCCTGATGGCGGAGGATCGGCACGTCGGGGTCTGGGGTTTGGAATCGCCCGGAAGGATGGGTCTTGTACGTCACCTTGCGCCGGCGGCGTCGCTACAACCGAAAATCCTCGGGCAGCCGCTCGACCACCTTCTCGTAGACCGTCCGCGCGATCGCCACGCTCGAGGCGGCTGCTTGGCCGGTGACCGGCGGATACTCTCCCGGATAGCGATACACGACGCCGTAGGGGGTGAGCTCGGGGCAGCTCGAAGAGACTCCGCCAGGGCTTGATCGCCCTCGCCGGCGAGTTCCAGGAGACGTTCAAGATCGTGCGTCTTGGGAAACTCCATTTGCCGCCACACCAGGAGCGCTTTGAGGGATTTCTCGGCGGCTTGTTGCGCATGAAAAGCCACCGCCTCAGAGAAGGCGCCCTCCGGACGTGTCAGCTGCTCACAGACGAGCAGATCCGAAGCGGCCTTCTTTAGCCACTGCCAGGCAAGATCGCGCGCCACGTCTTCAGGCGGCTGCATAGATGACCCTGCCGTAGCGGTGGGCCGGATAGGCGATGCCGCCGACGACGTGCTTTGTTTCTTCGAAACGCTGCGTGGCCATCACCACGACGTCGAACGGCACAGCGATCCCGCGCAACACGCCGCGCAGTCGCACGCTCTCGCGGCGCGAGTCTTTGACGTCGTCGAGCAACACCAGCAGGTCGATGTCGCTATCGGCGCCGGCGGTGTTGGTAGCTACTGAGCCAAAGACGATCACCCGTGCCGGTTGTGCCGCCGCGGTGAGGCGACCGACGATTTCTTCGAGGAGCTGTTGGTCTATGTCCACGACTCGCATCATACCTCTGACGTCGATCTCATTCGAAGTCGGTGCTCAGGTAACCCCGTCGCCGGACATTCACCCCCACCGTTCAGCGTCCCCGTGTTCGCGCTCGCGTCGCTCATGTGCGTCGCCCACGGAGAGCGGCGCGCATGGTCCACGCCCACACCGTGGGGAGGCCGAGGGAGAGGGCGTAGCGGGCTCTGGGGCCGGAGTCGGCGACACATCGCCGCGATCAAGGTGCACCTTGATTCTGCCGATGCCAGTATGTGGTAACTCCTTACCAAGATGGGCCGAATGCCGCCGAGGAGCTTCGCGAGGGCTTCCCAGCAGCGTTCGGCCCGTCGCCTTCTCCGGCCCAAAGAGCCCACCGACATTCAGGGGACGCGCTGCATGCGCGTCTGGAGAGGTGCGAAGCTCCGGGCTCTGCCGCTTGCGCCTTACGGCGCCAGGATCGTGTGAATCGGCGACGTCGCGGGCGACGACCAACGCGCGGTGCGCGGCTTCTCGAGGCATCGTGCCGCCTCGGGGAGCGGCTGGTCGGCCTCACTGGATCGACAGCCGAGCTCTGCTTTGTGTTCCCGTAGTTCGGCGGTGCTCCCGAAGCTCTCGCCGCAGCCCGAGCAGGTGAAGACGATGGGCGCCTTGCACGGGACCGCTCGCCACACTTTGGTCACCTGGCCGTGACCAACCACAGGAACCGTCTGGCAGGCGTTGCCCGGCGGGAGCGGTATGCCGATAT
>Ga0181535_10004668_pt1 | contig 15073 bp, 15 predicted proteins | sample PEATcosm2014_Bin_44_FD_119774 | JGI IMG/M metagenome (GOLD analysis project Ga0181535, IMG submission 119774) | Peatland microbial communities from MTU Mesocosm Facility, Houghton, MI, USA - PEATcosm2014_Bin17_30_metaG | ecosystem: Environmental > Terrestrial > Soil > Wetlands > Peat | place... | reverse complement strand
TTAATGAGCTAATATACTTATTGTTTTAGGCAAGAAAAAAGTGCTGTCCGAACAAAAAAAGTGGGGGGGACAAGGAAGGAAACCGTCCGGAATATCAGAAATGCGTGGCCAACCCGGCAAAAAACCCCCTCTCAGCACCCCGAAGAATCAGTAATTCGGAATCGCCGGTTAAAATCGCCGCGCCCGCCGGTACTTTTCCGCCCCTTAATCTTGATCTCTTACTTAATCCCCACCCTTTCCACTTGCCAAAAAGGTCATCTGCCTGAAGATAACCCGATGCGGCAGACGCCCGTCAAAACAGTCAGCCCCCTATGGTTGCTCATGCGGATCAGCGCGCGCCAAGGCTGGCGCCGGCTCAAATCCGTTCACACAACCTCCGGACCGATGGCCTTCGCCGTCGGATTGTTCGTGGTGGCCTATCTGGTTGTTTCTTTTGTGCTCTTCCGCCACGGCTTGCAGTTCCTCAATAATTTCCCGGCCCTGGGTTCCCTGCTCATTGAACGCCTCTTTTACCTGCTCTTTGTTTTTCTCCTCATCCTTTTGCTCTTTAGCAACCTCGTCATTGGCTACTCGAATTTTTTCCGCAATCGCGAGACCAATTTCCTGATCAGCCTGCCCATCCCCGTCCAGACGATTTATCGCTGGAAATTCATCGAGTCCGCCCTCCTCGCGTCGTGGGCCTTTATTTTCCTCATCGCCCCCCTCCTCGCCGCCTATGGCCTGACCCATAACGCCCCCTGGCATTTTTATCTGATGACCGTCGCGGCCCTCGGCCTCTTCATCGTTTTGCCCGGCGTCGCCGGCGCCTGGGTCGCCCTCAACCTCGCCCGCTACCTCGACCGCCGTTCGTTCCAGGTCGTGGCCATTATCCTTACTCTGGCCGTATCGGCCTTGATGGTGATTTGGTTTCGCCCGGAGACTTTGACCGACACCTCGACCGACACCCGCGTCCTCGCCACGCTCGACAAATTGCTCATACGAACGCATTTCTCCGAATGGCCTTACCTGCCCAGCTACTGGCTTTCAACCAGTGTGATGCAATGGTCCGAAGGGGCGTGGACGGCCGCCGGATTTTTCCTGCTCGTGCTGTTGAGTAATGTTCTGTTCTTCGGCTGGCTGTCCTTCAATTGTACCGGCCGTCTTTTTTACGAAGCCTTCTCCAGCGTGCAAAGCCGCGGCAGCATTTTCGTCCGCTGGCGCTGGTTCCGCCGCTGGCATCAACGCCAGGTTCAGACGGATTACGCCGCCGCCGGCTTTGTGGAAAAAATGTTCCGGCTGTCGCACCCCGATTCCCCCGATTTGCTGGCTTTGCTGGTCAAGGACGCGCGCATGTTCTGGCGCGACACCACGCAATGGGGCCAGACGCTTGTCCTCTTCGGCTTGCTCGCCGTTTATGTCATCAACTTGCGCCATTTCTCGCAGGAGCTGACCAATGCGTTTTGGCTGCACCTGGTTTCTTATTTGAACCTGGGCGCCTGCGCCTTGAATCTGGCCACTCTCACCACCCGTTTCGTCTTCCCCCAATTTTCCCTGGAGGGCAAGCGGCTTTGGATTGTCGGCATGGCCCCCATGGGGCTGGTCAAGGCTCTGCAAACCAAATATTGGCTGGCCACCCGCTCCGCCCTGCCGGTGGCCGTCGGCCTGATTCTGCTCTCCTGCCGCATGTTGCAAATGCCGTGGAATCGCACCTTGTATCTTGCCCTCGTCATCTCCGCCATGACTTTTACTCTCGCCGCGCTCGCCATCGGTCTGGGCGCTCTCTTCCCCAATTTTCGCGAGGATAATCCCACCAAAATCGTCAGCGGTTTCGGCGGTACGTTGTGTCTGGTCCTGAGTTTCCTTTACATCGTAGGCTCGGTCGCCTTGCTCGCTATCGGCTCTCCATGGGGCGAACGCGGCGAAACTTCGGTGTCGTGGATTTTCGGGGCCTGGTCCGGCTTCGCCTTCCTCTCCATCGTCATTGGCTGGATTCCTTATCGCCTCGGCCTGGAACGGGTCAGGACCTTTGAAATGTGATCATCATGATACGATATTTGAAACTTCCCTTCCGGCGCAGTCATGCCGCCCTGCTCGCCCTGACCCTGCTGTCCTCCGCCTTGCTTGTGAACGGAGAGCCGCTGCCATGGGAAAAGGATTACCCGTCCGCCCTGGCCAGGGCCAAGACGGAGCAACACCCGCTCTTCCTTATGTTGACCGAGACGGGATGCGGCCCGTGCAAAATGTTGGAAAGCCAGACGCTGACGGCACCGGCCATTCGCTCCGGTCTCAAGGGGTTCGTCTGGGTTAAAGTTTGCGAAAACAAGGCCCTTGACGAGAAGTTCCACGTCGGAAGCTTCCCGACGCTGGTGTTCCTGGATTCAGCAGGCGGACGCGTTTTGGGGCAGACGAGCGGATATGAACCGCCGGAGCCGTTTCTGCGGCACATTCTCGCCGCCCGCCGCGCCGCCAATCTTCCCATGACCAAAGACATGGAGGAACTCATGGCCAAAGCGTTTGTCCCCAATCAGGATAACATCGGGACGTTCATCAACAGCGGCGATGCAGACAAGTTAGTCAAATATCTGGTCCCGACCAGGGACGACGCGTTGCGGAACTGCAATTATTTGGTGGCCAAACTGCATCTCCCGCCTGGAATCAAGCCAGCGGATGTCCTGGTAATGACTTACGGGGAACATCCCGTCCCGAATTCCGGCGTGCTGCTGCTCCAAGTGCCGCGCCAGGGGAAAACCGCCCCCCTGCAAGTCATCGCCCCGGATTGCCTGGAAATCAACGAGACAATTGGCGTTGACGACCCGGCCGCCATCAGCAAGCGCGAATTTTTCCTGCAACCCCTTTCCGCCGAAACCGCCGCCTCCCTGAGCGGACAGGTGTTGCGACCGGATGGCCAGCCGGCATCGAACGCCATCGTGCGCATTTGCGATTGGGGCGCGACGCGCGCCGACGGCCAGGGACATTTTCGATTTGCGCGAGTCTCCCCCGGCACGTTTGTCGTGCGCGGCGAGGCGCCGGGCGGGGAATTTCAAGGGGAATTAACCCTGGTCGGCGGACGGGAATTGAAGAAGGACCTGCCGCTCAAGGCGGTGACCACCGTTGGCATCCGCTGGGCATTGCAAAAAAAAGGAAGGCTCGCGCGAATTGGAAGGCGACGGGGTGCAGACAGGCGAAGCTTATTTCAGCGTCAATCACAGCCGTTTTCTTTTATCGCGCGGAGCGCAAACGCGCAATAGCTACGGAAGCGATTTCATGTTGATGTCCGATTGGAAAAGCGTGCGCAAATTTTTGTCCGAAGAGCAGATTGCAACGCTGGAAGCCTCCCGCCCCGGCACTCCCGCCTTCTGGCTTTTCGATTCGGGCATGCATCCCAACGGCCTGCACGCGGAGAACGCGCCGTTTGAAAGCATTCGCGCGGTCAACGACGGGAAGCCTTTCAATGAGAAAACCTTCTTCAAATTCCTGCGCGGCGAAGAAGTCCGCCAAGGGCAGGTGTTCACCCTCCGTTGCGTGCTCAGGGACTATTACGCAAAAATGGAAATCATGGACGTGACGGTGGTCCCCAAAGAATAACCGAACCGCTCCTATTTTCCCTCTGCCAGTAATTGCCAGAGGGCGTCAAACAAGGCGTTCTTATCCGGCAGATGGCGGCAGCGGGATTCCCGCATCAAACCGAACCCTCTCCCGTAAGCCGAACCGTTGATCACGCAAACGTCCGTCTGGTTTTCTTTTATTTGCCGTTCCGCCAGCGCCATCAGACGCGCGCCGTCGCCCTCCAGTTCGTATTTCCATCCGACCAATCGCGCCTTGGGGAACCACCCGCGCAACCGTCCGATGATCTTTGGGGTCGGCGTCAACTCGGCCAGCAGCGTCCCGCTTCGCGTGGCAATCTTGCGCGATTTGACCTCCGTCAATTCGCCGTTCTCCGCCCGCTGCCAGATTTTGCCGAAACCAAAATCGCTCACCGCCGCCGCGTGAAAAACCGCCCCCACTTCCGCCGATGCCAGCCCTTCCAACCGCCAGCTCAAGTCTGCCGTGGTGGTGAAATTCTGCGTCCGTTGCGCCTTCGGCAGAATCCGGCTGGTGGAATAATAGCCGCGCAACAATTCCACCTCGCACCCTTTGTCAATAAGATAATCGGCCAGCTCCGCCCCCAGTGTCCCGCTGGAGAAGTTCGTCATGCGCCGGACTTCATCCAGCTCCTCGTAAGTCGGCCCCGCTGTGACAATGCATTTCATGCGAGGCCAAACCCCAAGACCTTACCTGTCGTTATGATCCCGGCCACCGACACCGCCGTGGCCGCTGTCATGGCTGTCGTGTCCTTCCCCGCCATGACCGATGTCCCGATGATCCGCGCCGCCGCGATGGTCGGCGCCCCGGCTATGTTCAAACTCCCTGGCGCGGGCAATGTGGGCATCGCGAATCTCAAGCCTGTCGATGCGAATATCACGATGGGTCAGAAGAGCCATGCGGCCCCGTTCGATTCCTCCGAAGAAGAAATGACCATCGACAAACCCGTAGTGATTGGCGATCAGGCTGACTCCGAACAAATCATGCACTCTCCAGAGCGGAGCGCGGAAGGCCGGATAATCATGCTCCCAGAAACGATCGTAGGGCATGAAGACAAACGCATCGGCACCCAGCCCGAAATCCACGTCCACCGCCAAACGGCCGTTCCACATCACACCAACGCCGGCCTCAAAGGTCGCTCCCGGCGGCAGCGGCGCCCAACCCATATAGCCGGCCGCATCCGCATTGCGCCAACTCACCCAGGCAGGACCCCAATTGTATCCAGGCGCCCAAAGCCAGCCGAAACGGATGTCACGGAACCAGCGTCCATAATGGAACGCATATTGGCCCCAAGGATAATCGGACTGCCAGGACCAGCCGTCTTCCGTATAAAGCCAGCGGCCTTCATTGAAATAAGGACGCCAATCCGGCACTTCCGAAGCCACATTCGGTTTCCAGCACAAGCCCTGGCCGGGCACATCCACCCACGCGCCGTAGGGCGACATTTGGGCCTGGAAATAACCCAGGTTGATCTCCGAATCAGGAGCCGCGACCACAGGCGCCGGCGCGGGTTGGCTTGGAACTGGTGCGGCGCTTACCGGCGGAGCCGGTGTGGCCGGAGCCGCAACAGGCGCGGGAGCGGGCGCGCTGGACTTGTTGGCCAGCAACACCGAAATAACCGCCTGCGACACCCCCTGGCTGTTCAGGTAAAGAATGTCGTCGGCGCTGAGGTTATAAGAGGCGCCGGCGTTCTTGATATAGGACGTAATCACGTCATCGCTCATTTTCGCCTGCGTCAATTTCACAATCTCCTGCAATTGCGGAGATTGGGTGGCCGGCGCAGACTGGGCGCGACCGGCGGTGCCTCCGTTCCAACAAAGACAGCCGATGGCCAGAATAGCCAGGCCCGAAAGCATCTTTAATTTCCAATCAGACTGTTCATTCATTTTCATAATATCGTCTCTTTTGAAAAGCTTTCCCGCTTCATGTTCAATAATCATTCCACCCACCCTTACGGCTCGAGCGGGGACATCTTGCAAAAAGCCGTTCCCAGCCCGGATATTATTCCCCCACCCCCTTAACCGCAATCCTCAACGCGATACACCCAAGACGCGAAAGGTGAACGTCATTTTGGATTTGAGATTCTAAATTTGAGGTTTCCATTATAGACTGGGCTTATGAAAGCCATCGCCATCAATGGAAGTCCGCGCAAGGGCGGCAATACTGAAATCCTTTTAAAAAAGGCGCTCGCGCCCCTGACCGCCGCCGGCTGGGAAACCCAGCTCGTCCAAGTGGGCGGCAAACCAATCCGCGGATGCCAGGCCTGTTACGCGTGTTTCAAGAAAAAAAATTCCCGATGCAGCCAGAAGGATGAGTTCTTCGATTCGTGCTTCGAGAAAATAGTCGCGGCGGACGCGATCATCCTCGGGTCCCCGACCTACTTCACCGACGTGAGCGCCGAGATGAAGGCGTTGTTGGACCGGACCGGGCTGGTGGCAATCGCCAACGGCGGATTGCTCCGCGGAAAAATCGGAGCCGCCGTGGTGGCGCTCAGGCGGGGCGGAGGCACGCACGCCTTCGACACGATGAACCACATGTTTCTGATGTCCGGCGTCATTGTGCCGGGGTCCATTTACTGGAATCTCGGTTTTGGCCGGGAAAAGGGCGAGGTGGCCAAGGACGACGAGGCATTGCGCAACATGACCGATCTGGGCCAAACCATCGCCTGGCTGGGCGCGGCCATTCATCGCGCCGGAAACCGCCCGCCCGCCGACGTTCGCGAATAAATCGCCCAACGCCTTGGCTTGCATCGGCGAACCGAAACATTTAGTTTCCGGCATGAGTTTCACAATCTTCGCCAATCATCCAATCATGGGCCGTCGGCTGGCTTTGACGGCTGGGGCTGCGGTTTTGGCCCTGACCGGATGCCAGCATCCTTGCCCCAATTGCGCCAGCGGCGCGAAACCAGCCGCAGTCGCCGCGCCGGCGGTCAAGGCTGTTTCCACCAAGGATTCCGACCGGCGTTATACCTACACGCCGCGAACGTATCCGGTGGATGAACGCGGATTTTCCCCGGTCGATAAAGCTCTGGCCAAGGCTTATGCCAATGAGGACAAAGTTGTGGCGGATGACGAGGATTCCCTTGATCCTTTCGTGCTCAAGGTGATTTCGGGGTATCCGCTGGATGGCTCGTATCCTTATCATTGCGGTTGGAATCCGCGCGAATACGACATCTACAACGGCGTCACCCAGGATCAATGGTTCAAGGGCATGGTGGTGGCCAAGGCGTTCCCCGACGGATCGCGTTGCAGTTATTGTTGCGGCTTCACCTTTGAAGTTTTCGTGCGGGCGATGAAATTGCGCAATATCCAGCGCGGCTTGGACGCGGATGATTTCAACGGCATGACCTTTCACGACCTGTTCAACGCCCTCCAGCTTTGGTACGTCGAAGGCACGGGCGATTCCGAACAGCGGGCCATTGTTTCTTACGGATTGGGCCGGGCCGTCACCAATCTGGAGGACGCCCGCGCGGGGGATTTCCTCAGTTACAGCACCACGCCGGCGGGCGGTCATGCGGTGATTTTTATCAGTTGGCTGCGCGACGACCAAAACAAGATCGTCGGCATGAAATACTTCTCTTCCAACCTTTCCGGCACGCACGGGGTCGGTTACGGCCAGACGCACTTCAGCGATTCGACCCGCAACGGCCACGGCGTTTTGCGAAACTCGGTCAAAATCGGGCATGTCGGCGCGATCAAGGATTACAAGCCTTTCCAGCGGGCGGACATCCCGCAACGCAACGCCTATCTGCCCACCCAGCCGGAACGCATCCTTTATTTGCCGGCGCCGGCCAAATAAATCCCGGCAACCGGCCCATTTCCAAACTCTTGCCAAAAACCGCTTTCCAAGTTTGACTTGCCTGGAGAGGAAACTTAGATTTAGTCCATGTTGGGAGTTCGATCTAATGGGGGCGCTGCCCCAGTCGGCGCGGTGTCTTCCGCCGTCTCGTATGGTTGGAAGCAGATCGCCGATGCGGTCGAGCCTTTCCGGCAGCAGGTTGCCTTGCGCCTGACCGCGCAAACGGAGGCCTTTGAACCGCAAATCGCGGTTTACGCGCGCTATGCCTTGACCGCTCAAGGCAAGCAACTGCGTCCCATGCTCGTCTCCCTCAGTGGCGAGGCGTCGGGCAAGCTGACCGACTCCCACCTGACCGTGGCCGTCATCATCGAGATGGTCCATCTGGCCACGCTCGTCCACGACGACGTTCTGGACGAGGCGCAATTGCGCCGCGGCCGGTTGACCATGACCGCGAATTGGGGCAACGAAGTTTCGGTCCTTTTGGGCGACTGCCTTTTCGCGCACGCCTTGAAACTGTCCGCCAGTTTCCCCACCCCGGAGATTTGCCGCGCCGTCGCCGAATCCCTCAACACCGTCTGTGCCGGCGAGATTCTCCAAACCTGTTCCCGGGGCGACTTTAACGTTGACCGCAGCCATTACTTCAAGATGGTTTCGATGAAAACCGGGGAATTGTTCGCCCTTTCCTGCGATTTGGGCGCGTGCCTGAGCCGGGCCTCCGCCACCCGGCGCGAAGCCCTCCGCCAATACGGCATGGCCTTCGGAACGGCCTACCAACTTTACGACGATTGCCTGGACCTTCTCGGCTCGGAATCCGTCGCCGGCAAAACCCTCGCCGCCGATCTGGCCAAGGGCAAAATGACCCTGCCCGCCATCGTCGCCCGCGAACGCGCCAACCCCGAGGACCAAAAACAATTGCGCCATTGGCTCGCCCATTGGGAACACGGTTTCCTTCCGGGCGTCAATGGCATGATCGAAAAATATGACGGCTTTGCCGAATCCCGCGCCCTCATCCAGCAGTATTTGGACACCGCCCGTCAAGCCCTGGCTCCCCTGCCCGCCTCCGACGGACGGGCCAGCCTGATTGGCTTGACCGAATTTTTAGCGGAACAAACCGGCGCCTTGGGTGTTGTTTATTGACGGACAGCGTAACGCACATTGCAGGGGGACACCCTACGAAAGCACAACTCGAAAAAACAGTGGAGAGCGCGCCCGCCACCGTGGTTGAGGAGGTGATCGGCGCGGAAGACCGGAAGGTTGCCGATCTTGCCTTGGTGCAGCTTGCGCAACAGGGCGATATCAAGGCCTACGACGAATTGGTGCATCGCTATCAGGAACGCATCTACGCCACCGTTTACCACATGACCTCCAATCACGAGGACGCCAACGACCTCGTGCAGGAAACGTTCATCAAAGCCTACCGCGCCCTCAAGACATTCAAGGGCGATTCCAGCTTTTACACCTGGGTCTATCGCATCGCGGTAAACAAGACCATCAACTTCCTCAAGCAGCGCAAAAACCGCCTGCAAATGAGCCTGGACGACGTGGATTTCAATGCCGAAAACGATCCCGACCTCGTGGCATTGGCCTCGGAAAAAACCCCGCGCCGCGCCCTCAACCTCGCCGAATTGCAGGACAAATTGAACGAGGCCATGTTAAAACTGTCAGAACACCATAGATTGGTTGTGACGTTGCACGACATTCAGGACCTCTCCCACGAGGAGATTGCGGCCATTATGGATTGCAACGTCGGCACCGTGCGCTCGCGCCTTTTTTACGCGCGGCGGCAATTGCAGGCTTTTTTGTCGGACTATTTAAAATGACGAACATGAATCCAGAGCCGGATGATTTTAACGACTTGCGAAAATTGATGGCCTTAAAGCGGCACGAGCAACCGTCGCCGCAATATCTGGATCAACTGTCCACCCGCATCATCGCCCGCATCGAACGCGGCGAAGGGCGGTTGAGCATGTTGGACTGGCTCTCCGCCAATTTTGCTTCGCGTCCCAGCCTGACTTATGCCTGCGGATTAACCCTTTGCGGCGCCCTGGGCCTGACCGCCGTCTTCCTTGCCCGGCAAGGAATGAAACAAGCCGCCAACTCGGGAAACGACGTTGCTCTGGACGCGCCCAATCTGTCCCGTTCATACGCCAATCAATTTGTGCCGGTGACGCCGCCCATCCACATTGCCAACTGGCTGGGAAACACGAACCCCGGCACAGAAAGCCAGGCCGCCATCTCCCTTTTCGGCGTCCGCCCCGCCGCAATTTCCGTCTCCTACCAGCCCTGAAATCAACGGTGGCCCTTCCTCTCGGTAGGGTGAGACTCCGTCGAACCCTAACTCGATTTATTGTCCATCGATCGAATCAGGGTTCGACAGAGTCTCACCCTGCCGGGACGACATTAAGTTGGCCATATGGCGGGACTGCCCCACCCCACCGGGATAAATCAAAATCATCCTTTTCTTCTTTTATCTTGGTAGGGTGGTCGTGGTCTTGGCTCATTGTTTAACGCAAAGTTATAAAAGCTGCCGCTCGCCTAAAACCAGCAAGTCGGCAAATTGCGTCGCCTGAAGGTTCTTGTATTCGGTTTGCAATACCTTCACATAATCCCACGGCTTGCCGGTCAGGCGCGTCGTGTTCTCGCACCATAATTTTGCGGCCCGGTCTTTGTTGGCCACATTCACGTCTTCCAAGCCTTTCGTCTCGACAATGTGGTGGCCGCCATCGCTTGTCAAAACCACAAAATCCGGCTCGTAATGGCGGAAATTACCCGCGTTGTCGGTGTATTCGATGGCGAAACCGAATTGCTCCGGCAGTTTGGCAAATCGCTCCACGTCATCGGCCTTTTCCAAAAACTGCGCGAATTCCTTTTCAAATTCGTTGTCGCATGGCACAAGGTTGAAAACACACTTGCCGGCCTTCAAGGTCGGACGCGACCACGGGAACGGCGGCGTTTCCGACAATGGCCGACCCGCATGCAGCAGTTGCGGTTCAAGTTCCGACAGCACCAGCTTGCGCAACGCCTCGACAAAGGTTTTCAGGGTCACGTACTGGGCGATGTTGCTGCTGATCGCCTTCAGCATGGCCGGCTCTTCCAGATTCACCGGTTCGCCGAACGCCTTTTTCGCCAGGAATTCCCGCACCTTGGGCGCGAGCGCGGAAAATTGCGACGGCAGTTTCACGTCTTGCGCGATGCTCCGGGCGTAATAACCAATCACCTCATCCGCGGTTTGGGGTTCGGGAATCTTGTATTGCCGCTCAATCAATTTTTGCAGCGAAATAATGTCATACCCCTCGTAGCGGAACGTTTTTGCCACGGCGTCGCCTTCTTTGCGCGGCAATACCGGACATTGGAACCGGTTCACGTCCATCCCCTCGATTTCCTCCGTGAGCGATTTTTTGCGGGTCAGGACGGGGCTTAAAACCGGGATGGAAATGTCTTTGTCCTTTTTCTTTTCATCCGGCGCGATGGTGACTATCACCACCTTTTCCTTGCCGAGTTCAAAAGCGTCCAACTGCAATTCTTCCTCGCGCTCCAACTGTTCCACGAACTCAATGAATGCGTTGTTGCCAATCACGTCCACCCGTTCGACGTAGCCGGATCCGGTGCCGCGAAACATCAGCCGCAGTCCGCGTCCCACGGTTTGCTCCGGCAGGATGTTTGCCTTTGAGGTGTAAGGCCGCAAACCGACGATCACCGTCACCCCTTGCACGTCCCAGCCTTCGCGCAACATCAACACGCTGACAATGCAATTCACCGGGCTGGACTCGTGATCCACTTCCCGCGACACCGCGCGCGCCTTGTCCAAATCTTTTTTGGAAACCTCGCCTGATTTGTCCGTGTGAATCACCAGCAATTTGTCCCCGCCAAATTCCGACGGATATTTCTTTTGCAGCCAGTCCCCCACATCGTCGGCGTCTTCCGTGTCATTCATCATCACGAACAACACCGGTTTTTTCCCGAATGTTTTCAACTGATCGCGGTATTCCTTCCAGCGTTCGACGCCCGCCGCCAGGTAGGCCTGATAACGCGTGCTGGCAATGTCGGAACGCTGCTCCGCAATCCCCTGGGCGACGCCCTTCAACGGCCGTTTCACCACGTTGTCCAGAATCGCTTGTTTGAGCGGGTAATCAAAAACCGTCCAGGAAAACAACTGTCCCTTGCTGTGGCGCGGCGTGGCGGTGAAATCAAACTGCGCGGCCACGCCTTTGGGAACATCCTTGTTCAACTGCCGGATGATTTTGTTCCATTCGCTTTCCTCCTCATGCGTGTGATGCGCCTCGTCGTTCAGCACGGCCACCGGGCCACCCCGTGCCATGATGCGTTTGTCAACGTCCTCCACCGTCATTTTCTCGGCCGGCGGTTTGGAGCCAAGCACCGCCGCCAGCGCGTCCGGCTCATTGGAGCTGTTTTCCTGCCGCTCGTAAAATTGCTGGATGTTGCCCAGATATAACGCGCCCAGCGAACCCGCCCGCTCTCCCTCCCCGCGCATGTAGCATTGGAAATCCCAATAAATGCGAAGTTCCTCCGGTATGACGGGATCGGCGTTGAAAATCCGCCCGCATTCGAAATCCGTCCGCAACCGCTCAAACACAATCACGTTTGGCACAATGAGCAAAAACGTTTTTGCAAAATCGTCCCTCGCTTCCGCCACCGCGTTGAAAAACTGCCAGGCAATGGCCAGCGACATGACTTTTGTTTTGCCGCTGCCGGTCGCCATCTTCACGCAGTAGCGGGCGAAGTCATCATATTGCAGCAACCGCAAATCGCGCCGCGTGGCAAAAGTCTCCACCAGATTTTTGTGCCGCCGGATGTTCGCCACTTCGTAAAGATAAATCAGCGTCTCAATCGCCTCGCGCTGGAAATAGTGATACTGGAATTTGCTTCCATTCGGCAGCCGGTGATCGTTGCAAAACCAGTGATTCAATAAAATCCGCGTCGTCCCCGTCACGCCTTTGTATCCGCCGTCACGCCATGCTTTCACCTTGTCGCGGATGCCCGGCACGCACGGCGCGGTTAACCCCCGTGCTTCAAGCAAACCGATTTGCCCTTGGTCCTCGTGTTTTTTGCGCGGCATCGCGGTGATCAGCGGGTTTTGTATTTCACTGGTTTGTCGTGGAGGGCATAGGCGCTGGACGACGATTCCGCGCCGCGATATTTCTCCATCAATTTTGCCCCCTGCCCGTTCAGTCGCTGATAATAGCCGGGGTCGCCTTCCGCTTCGCGCGCGATCTTTTCCTTGATGTGTCTCACTTCCAGCAGCGCCTTCGATTCTTTGATTTCAATCTTTTTCATAATTCAATCACCTCTTCCGGGGTGTGAAGAAAAACTCCTCGGTGACGGCTTTTTTCTCCGGCGCGTCGTCGGCAAACAGGAAATTCGGCACGGTCGTTTCAATGTATAATTTCATTTCACTTTCACCTTCACCGTTTTGGTCGTGTCGTTGCCAAGGATGTCAATCACCTTCACGACCACCGTGTATTCGCCCGGCTCGCTATAAGTGTGTTTCGTCTCCAAATCCAGTTTCGGCTCCTGCCGTGTGCGATAGGCCTGCCATTCGTTGTGGAATGTGTCGCTCTTGTTGTCCCAGTCCACCGCCCAATAATCAATCCACTGGCTCCAATGCTTCACCGTGCGCTGCACTTCTTCCGGCACGTCATCCGGCGGAATCACAAAATCCGACAGTTTCAATGTCACCTCGCGTTTGTTCGCCTTCGCTTCCACGGACAACGCGGCCAGTTCAAAGAAATGGATGTCGCCCTGCTCAACCGCCCGTTTGTCCATCGCATCACGCGGGATGCGCAAAAATCGCAATTGAATGTTTGCCGCCAACGCCTGCTGTTTGGCCATTTCGTTCATCTCAAAGGCAAAATCCCAGCCCAGCAAGTCCACGCCGTTCGTTTTGGGTGCGTCCTCGCCCGTGCCGATGGCGCGTTTGAACTCCGCCGCGATTTGCGCCACGTCCCCCACGCTCACCGGCGCGTCCACCGTGCCGACGTGAACCATGCGCCCGCCCTTTGTCCCATGCAGCCACGAATATCCGTTCAGCGGCTTGGCCTGGTAGAGCTTCAAAATGAATTGAATGTAATCCCGCTGCCGCGCCTCCTCTTTCGTTGTGCCGCTGAACGCTTCCTGCTGCCACAACTGCCGCTCATATTTTCCAAGATTTTGAACAATGAACGGGCGGACGCCGGAAATGGATAGCAACCGCTTCCGCGCCGTGTGAATGGCGAACCGCCCAAGATCGCATGTGATCCAGCGGCGTTTCATTTTCTCGGCCACCGCCGCCGTCGTGCCGCTGCCGCAAAAGCAATCCAGCACTAAATCGCCTTCGTTTGACGATGCTTTTAAGACGCGGTCAAGAAGTGCTTCGGGCTTTTGAGTTTTGTAGCCTTCCTTTTCAGCAGAAAATCCACGGATCATGCTTATATCATCCCACCATGTTCCAACTTGGACACCTTTGGATTCATCAAGGTATTTTTTTGCATGGGCACCGTGCCAGGATTCGTTTGCACAACAAGCCCCGCATCAATCAGTTTCTGCATTCTAACTTTTGAATAGCGCCAAGCTCGTGTTATTCCCATGACTTCATAAACAGGATTCCCCTTTGTCGCGCCGCCAGGGCCGAGCATATTTTCAAGCTTCCATCTTCGACCATCCTGATCACGATGCCTGTAAAACGAATCAGCGTATTCTTGGCTCAGTGGCACGTACAACGGATTCCAAATAGCCTGATCACTTTTCGTATAGAACAAAATTGAATCCTGTATTCTCGAAAAATGCTTACTGCCTTGAGCGGCGTCGCCTTTTGCATCAGAACGTTTCCAAACAATTTCATTCCGAAAATATTCAGCCCCGAAGACTTCGTCCAATATAGCTTTTGCATAATGAACAACATGCCAGTCGAGATGGACGTATATGCTACCGTTCTCGTGAAGCAATTCATGGAGCAGCACGGCGGTTTCGTAAAACCATTGCAAGTAAGAATCCAGCCCGCGCCCCCAAGTGTCGCGATAGGCTTTGTGTTCAATGACGCTTGGCTCTTTGGTGAACGTGGCTTCGTCGTCTTCCTCCTTGCCGGGACGATTCGGCACGCTGGCGGTGAAGGAAAAATCCGCGCCGGTATCGAACGGCGGGTCAATGTAAATCAGGTTCACCTTGCCCGCGAACTCGGCCACGAGCGACGGCAGCACATATTTCTTGTCGCCCCAAATCAGCCGGTTGCGCCATTCCTTCGCTTGATACGCCGCCGGCGATTCAAACAGAAATCCGCGTTGCCGTTCCTGCACCGATTCATTGATCGTCTCGACCGTTTGAAACGGCAGTTCCACGCGCAACGGCGCAACACGACTGCCCGCGTTGTCATATTTGCCCTCCCAAACCAGTTCCGTCCGTGTGACGGCAAGCGGATGCTGAACCGCCGCCGGGGTCTCATTGCGTTCTGCCATGCCTGGAACCTAACAAAAAAACCGTCCCCGGAGCAAGTGCGGCATTGCGTTTAATTCCCTGTCCCCCTGCCACCTCCGTATTCTGCCATCCGCCCCCCGCGCCCCGTTCCCCCACCCCGCCCGATTTCAGCGTCAATCTGCGTCATCCGCGGACAAATTCCGAAATCCCATCTTTGATCTCCCAACTTTGCAGTGCTATGTCGGAGATTTACGCATTTTTGGCAAAGTTTTTCCTCCTTTTGGTTGCGGCTCTGCCGCGCCAAGCC
>Ga0181535_10004664_pt1 | contig 15080 bp, 12 predicted proteins | sample PEATcosm2014_Bin_44_FD_119774 | JGI IMG/M metagenome (GOLD analysis project Ga0181535, IMG submission 119774) | Peatland microbial communities from MTU Mesocosm Facility, Houghton, MI, USA - PEATcosm2014_Bin17_30_metaG | ecosystem: Environmental > Terrestrial > Soil > Wetlands > Peat | place... | reverse complement strand
GGACGATCGAGGCGCGCGCGCGGGCGCCGGCGGGCACCGTCGCCTCGCTCGTCACGTCGCCGGAGCCGACGTCCTCCGCGAGCGCGCGGGCGACGAGCTCGCGCAGGTCCCGCTCGTCCGGCGGCGCTAGGCCCGTGACGCCCATAGGAGATAGGCGCGCACGAACGGGTCGAGATCCCCGTCGAGCACGCGCTGGACGTCGCCGGTCTCGTAGTTGGTGCGCAGGTCCTTGACGATCGTGTAGGGGTGCACGACGTAGTTGCGGATCTGCGAACCGAAGTTGACGTCCTGCGCCTCCCCCTTGGCGCGCGCGATCTCCTCCTGGCGGGCGCGCTCCTCGCGCTCGGCCAGCTTGGCGCGCAGCATCGCCATCGCCGTCGCGCGGTTCGAGGACTGCGAGCGCTCGTTCTGGCACTGCACGACGATCCCGCTCGGGCGATGCGTGATCCGCACCGCCGAATCGGTCTTGTTGACGTGCTGGCCGCCGGCGCCGCTGGCGCGGTAGGTGTCGACCTGCAGGTCGTCGTCGCTGATCTCGATCTCGCCGTCGTCGTCGACGACCGGCGCCACCTCGACGCCCGCGAAGCTGGTCTGCCTGCGGCTCGCCGAGTCGAACGGCGAGATCCGCACGAGGCGGTGGACGCCCTTCTCGGAGCCGTAGAGGCCGTAGGCGTTCTCGCCGCTGACGCGGAACGACGCCGACTTGATCCCGGCCTCCTCGCCTGGGCTCTCCTCGAGCAGCTCGACCGTGAAGCCGCGCTTCTCGGCCCAGCGCATCTCCATCCGCAGGACCATCTGCGCCCAGTCCTGCGCGTCGGTGCCGCCGGCGCCGGCGTTGACGGTGACGATCGCGTCGCCGGCGTCGTAGGGACCGGAGAACAGGCGCTCCTCCTCCAGCTCGAGCAGCTGGCGCTCGACACTGTCCAGCGCGCCGTCGAGCTCGCGCGCCAGCTCCTCGTCCTCCTGCGCGAGCTCGTCGAGCGCCTCGAGCTCCTCGACGTCGGCGGCGACGCGCCGGAAGCGCTCGAGCCGGCGCGTCAGGCGCGCATGCTCGGATCCGAGTTTCGCCGCCGCCTCGGCGTCGTCCCAGAACCCGGGCTCACCCATCTGCGTCTCGAGCGCGGCGGCGCGCTCCGCGAGCTTCGCGGGGTCAAAGATAGTCCGCGAGCAGCGAGAGCTGGTCGCGAATCGCCTGCAGCCTTGCCGGCGTCGGCTCGGATGAGGAGGCGCTGGTCATGCTCCGTGACAGCGCTTGAACTTCTTGCCCGAGCCGCACCAGCACGGGTCGTTGCGCCCGAGCTGCTCGTCGGAGGAGACGCGGCGCTGCTCCACGTAGGCGGCCGCTTCAGGCTCGCCATGGGGCTCCGCGCCCTGCTCGGCCTGCGCCTCGACGGCGGCCGCCGCCAGCGCCCCGGCGCCGGCCGAGACGCCGGAGGTGTAGCTGACGCGCGAGGCGCCGCCGGTGGAGCTGCCGGCCGGCTGGTAGGAGCGCGGCACCATGGCCGGGGCGGCGGCGGCGTCACCGTTGGGGCCCTGCTGCTGCACCTGGACGTGGAAGACGAGGCGGGCGAAGTCGGTCCAGACGCTGTTCATCAGGTCCTCGAACAGCGTGAAGGCCTCGTTCTTGTAGGCGACGAGCGGTTCGATCTGCGCGAAGCCGCGCAGGTGGATGCCCTCGCGCAGGTAGTCCATGTCGTGCAGGTGCTCGCGCCAGCGCTCGTCGATGATCTGCAGCAGCAGGAAACGCTCGAGCGCGCGCATCAGCTCCTCGCCGAACTCCGCTTCGCGTGCGTCGTACTGCTTGATCGCGTCCGCCGTCACCAGCTCGATCAGCTGCGGCTGGTCGAGCCGCGAGCGCTCGAACATCTCGTGCCCGAGCGAAACCGGGTAGATCGCGCTCAGCGCGCCGAGCAGCGCGTCCAGATCCCATTCCTCGACATAGTCGCCGGCGGTGTACTGCTCGATCGTGCGTTCCAGCACCCCGGCGATCTCGCCGCGGGCCTGCGAGAGGTTCGCACCCTCGAGCACCTGGTCGCGCAGCGCGTAGATCACGCGCCGCTGCTCGTTCATCACGTCGTCGTATTCGAGCGTGTGCTTGCGCGCGAGGTAGTGCTGCTCCTCGACCTTGCTCTGCGCCTTCTCGATCTGCTTCGACAGAAGGCCCGCCTCGATCGGCTCCTCGTTGCCCTCGACGTCCACGCCGCCGAGGCGGTCGAGGATCCGGTAGATGCGGTCGCCGGCGAACAGGCGGATCAGGTCGTCCTCGGCGGAGAGGAAGAAGCGGCTCTCGCCGGGGTCGCCCTGGCGCCCCGAGCGCCCGCGCAGCTGGTTGTCGATGCGCCGCGACTCGTGGCGCTCGGTGCCGACGATGAACAGCCCGCCGGCCTCGATCACGCGCCGGCGGTCATCCTCCAGACGAGCCTCGAGCGTCGGCAGGAGCTCGCTGAAGTGCTCGTCGTAGCCCTCGTCGCCGGGGCGCAGGCCGAGCTTCGCGCATTCGAGGCGCGCCTGGTGCTCGGCGTTGCCGCCCAGCTTGATGTCGACGCCGCGGCCGGCCATGTTGGTGGCGATCGTGACCGCGCCGATGCGGCCCGCCTCGGCGATCGTCGCGCCCTCGCGCTCCGCGTACTCGGGCTTCGCGTTGAGCACGGCGTGCTCGATGCCGCGCCGGCGCAGCCGCGAGGAGAGCAGCTCCGAGACCTCGACCGAGATCGTGCCGACGAGCACCGGCTGCCCGGCCGCGTGGCGCGCCGCGATCTCGCGCTCGACGGCCGACCACTTCCCCTCCTTGGTCTTGTAGACCTGATCGTTGCGATCCGCGCGGACCATCGGGCGGTTGGTCGGGATCTGCACGACCGGCAGCTTGTAGATCTTCATGAACTCGGTCGCCTCGGTCAGCGCGGTGCCGGTCATCCCGGAGAGCTTGTTGTAGAGGCGGAAGTAGTTCTGCAGCGTGATCGTCGCGAGCGTCTGGTTCTCCTCCTGGACGCGGACCCCCTCCTTGGCCTCGATCGCCTGGTGCAGGCCCTCCGACCAGCGCCGCCCCTCGAGCGTGCGCCCGGTGAACTCGTCGATGATCTTGACCTCGCCGTCGACGACCTGGTAGTCGACGTCGCGCTTGTACAGCGACTCCGCCTTCAGCGCCTGGTGCAGGTGGTTGACGAGCGTGCCGTTCTCGGCGCGGTAGAGGTGGTCGATGCCGAGGAAGCGCTCGGCCTTGGCGACGCCGAGCTCGGTCACCGCCACGGTCTTGTACTTCTCGTCGAACTCGAAGTCGAAGTCCGCGACGAACTCCTTCTTGGTGCGCGGGTCGAGCCCCTCCGGCGTCTTGCCCGCGATCATCGTCGGCGCGAGCTTCGCGAACTTGACGTAGAGGTCCGCCGCCTGCTCCGGCGCGCCGCTGATGATCAGCGGCGTGCGCGCCTCGTCGATCAGGATGTTGTCGACCTCGTCGACGATCGCGAAGCTGTAGGCGGTGACGGGCCTGCCGTCGGCGTCGCGGCGCCCGCCGTTCTGGACCTTGTCCTCGAGGCTGCCCGCCATGTTGTCGCGCAGGTAGTCGAAGCCGAACTCCGAGTTGGTGCCGTAGGTCACGTCGCAGGCGTAGGCGTGGATCTTCTCCTCCGGCGGCTGCTGGGACTGCAGGATGCCGACGGTGACGCCGAGCGCGTCGTAGATCGGGCTCATCCACTCCGCGTCGCGGCGCGCGAGGTAGTCGTTGACGGTGACGACGTGGACGCCGCTGCCGGCGAGCGTGTTGAGCACGACCGCCAGCGTCGCCGTCAGCGTCTTGCCCTCGCCGGTGCGCATCTCGGCGATCGCGCCGCCGTGCAGCACCATGCCGCCGATCAGCTGGACGTCGAAGTGGCGCATCTCCATGCGTCGCTTGCCGGTCTCGCGGACGATCGCGAAGCACTCCGGGAGCAGATCGTCGAGCGATTCGCCGTCGCGCGCACGCTGGCGCAGCGCGTCGAGGCGCGTGCGCAGCTCCTCGTCGCTGTCGAGCGCGAGCTCCGCTTCGAAGGCGTTGATCTCGGCTACGCGATGCTCGTAGCGGCGGAACTGCTTGCCCTCGCCGACGTTGAGGGCGCGATCGAGAATTCCCACCTCCTCAGCCTACCAATGCGCCGGACGCGTCCCGTGGGCGCGGGCGCCGCTCAGCGCGCGCGTGGGCGCAGGCTTGCAGCGATCCCGAAGTGCCCGGCGATCGCGCCGATCAGGATCGCGCCGGGCGCCACGTCGGTGCCCGGGAAGACGATCGTGTCGCGCAGCGCGGCGCCCTCCCCGATGCTCGAGGAGTCGCCGAGCACGAGCGGGCCGCGCAGCCGCACGCCGGCCCCGATCGCGACGTCGCGGCCGATCCAGACCGTTCCCTCGAGCGACTCCACCTGGTCGATCCGCGAGCCCTCGCCGACGATCACGCCCGGCGCCAGCTCGCGGCCGGGGATCTCGATCCGCAACGCGCCGGCGAGCGCGTCGAAGGTTCCCTGGCGCAGCTCGGCGAGCGAGCCCACGTCGTTCCAGTAGTCCTCGATCTGGTGGACGTAGAAGGGCGCGCCGTCCGCCAGGAGCGCCGGGAAGACGTCCTGCGCCCAGTCGACGAACGGCCGCGGCGGGAAGTAGTCGAAGATCGCGGGCTCCAGGCAGTAGATCCCGCAGTTGCCGAGATCGGAGAGCGCGTCCTCCGGCTCGGGCTTCTCCTGGAAGCCGGTGACCGCACCCAGGTGGTCGTGCAGCACGACGCCGTATTCGCGCGTGTCGGCGACGCGGCGCGCCGCGAGCGTCGCCAGCGCGCCGCGCTCGCGGTGGGCGGCGACCAGCGCGCCCAGGTCGATGTCGGTCAGCGCGTCGCCGGAGATCACGAGGAAGGTCTCGTCACCGAGCAGGTCGGCGCAGTTGCGCACGCCGCCGGCGGTGCCGAGCAGCTCCGGTTCGAAGCGGTAGTCGAGGCGGTCGCCGAAGTAGTCGCTGATCGCCTGTGGGAAGTGGTGCAGGTTGGCGACGATCCGATCGACGCCGTGGCGCTCCAGGAGCTCGACGATGTGCGCCATCACGGGCCGGTCGAGCACCGGCACCATCGGCTTGGCGATCTCGTAGGTGATCGGCCGCAGACGTGTGCCGAGGCCGGCGGCCAGGACCATCGCGCGCATCTAGTGGCCCCGTCCGCAGGTGCTCGACGTTCCCGGCGGCGTCTCGACGTCCATGGCGGCGTCCCCGGCCTGGCCTTGGCCACAGGCCGAGGCTGCGCCCGGCCTCCTTGCCACGGCCGCCGAGCCACTCGCCGGATACCACGCACCACGTACGGACAGAACCACCGCGCGCACGCTAGTGGATTCGGCCGAACGGGCGCAGGTAGCGCTCCTGCGCGTCACTGAGCGCGTCGATCTCGATCCCGAGCGTCGCCAGCTTGAGCCGCGCGACCTCGTGGTCGACGGCCGCGGCGACCGGGTGCACGCCGGGCGTGCGCTGCCCGCCGGCGCTCGCCAGCGCGGCCACCGCGAGCGCCTGCGCGGCGAACGACAGATCCATCACCGCGGCCGGGTGGCCGGCGGCCGCCGCCAGGTTGACGACGCGGCCCTTGGCGACGACGTGCAGCCGCCGCCCCGGGAGCTCGTACTCGTCCACGAGCGGCAGCACCTCGCGCGGCGGGCCGGAGGCGAGCGCGGCGAGCTCGCCGAGGCTGATCTCGACATCGAAGTGCCCGGCGTTCGCGAGCACCGCCCCGTCGCGCATCAGCTCGAAGTGCTCGCGTCGCAGCACGTCGGGGGCGCCGGTGACGGTGATGAAGACCTCGCCGCGGGGCGCCGCCGCCAGCGCGCTCATCACCTCGAAGCCCTCCATCCGCGCCTCCAGCGCCGCGACCGGGTCGACCTCGCAGACGATCACCGCGGCGCCGGCTCCCTTCGCGCGCTGCGCGACGCCGCGGCCCGCCGAGCCGTAGCCGAGCACGACGACGGCGCGTCCGGCCAGCAGCAGGTTGGTCGCCCGCAGGATGCCGTCGAGCGTCGACTGCCCGGTGCCGTAGCGGTCGTTGAAGACGCGTTCGGTGAGCGACTCGTTGACCGCTAGCACCGGGCAGCGCAGCGCCTGCTCGGCCTCCATCGCGCGCAGCCGCACGAGCCCGGTGGCGGTCTCCTCGGTGGCCCCGAGCAGCGCCGCGGCGGCGGCGCCGCCGTCGCGGTGGGCGCAGACGATCAGCTCGGCCCCGTCGTCGATCAGGATCTGCGGCGCGCGGTCGATCAGCTCGAGCAGCGCCCGCTCGTAGGCCGCGCGGTCCTCGCCGCGCGCACCGAACACCTCGGCGCCGTGCTCGGCCACGAGCGCCGCGGCGACGTCGTCCTGGGTCGACAGCGGGTTCGCCGCGCACAGCGAGACCTCGGCGCCGCCGGCCGCAAGCGCACGCACGAGGTTCGCCGTCTCGGCGGTGATGTGCAGGCAGGCCGCGACGCGGGTGCCGGCGAGCGGGCGCTCGCGCGCGAAGCGCTCGCGGATCGCCTCGAGCACCGGCATCTGGCCGTCCGCCCAGGCGATCCGCGCCGCCCCGGCCGCGCGCAGCGTGGAGCGGCGCGAGGCGGCCCCGGATGGGCGTCCTCCGGGCAATGTCGCGCCGTCAGTAGCGGTAGTGGTCGGGCTTGTAGGGTCCGTCGACCGGCACGCCGATGTAGGCCGCCTGCTCGTCGCTCAGCCGCGTCAGCCTGACGCCGAGCGCGTCGAGGTGCAGGCGGGCGACCTTCTCGTCGAGGTGCTTCGGCAGCACGTAGACGCGCTTCTCGTAGTCCTCGTTGTGCGTGAACAGCTCGATCTGGGCGATCGTCTGGTTGGAGAAGGAGTTCGACATCACGAACGACGGGTGGCCGGTCGCGTTGCCCAGGTTCAGCAGGCGCCCCTCGGAGAGCACGATCACCGAATGCCCGTCGGGGAAGCGCCACTCGTCGACCTGCGGCTTGATGTTGATCCGCTCGATCCCCGGGTAGCTCTCGAGCCCCGCGATGTCGATCTCGTTGTCGAAGTGGCCGATGTTGCCCACGATCGCCTGGTGCTTCATCCGCGCCATGTCGGCGACGGTGATGATCCCGCGGTTGCCGGTGGCGGTGATGAAGACGTCGCCGCGCTCGATCACGTCGGCGAGCGTCAGCACCGGGTAGCCCTGCATCGACGCCTGCAGCGCGCAGATCGGGTCGATCTCGGTCACCACGACCTTCGCGCCCTGCGCGCGTAGCGACTCGGCGCAGCCCTTGCCGACGTCGCCGAAGCCGCACACGACGGTCGTCTTGCCGGCGAGCATCACGTCGACGGCGCGGTTGATGCCGTCGACCAGCGAGTGGCGGCAGCCGTAGAGGTTGTCGAACTTCGACTTCGTCACCGAGTCGTTGACGTTGATCGCGGGGAACAGCAGGTCGCCGGTCTCGGCGAGCTGGTAGAGGCGGTGTACGCCGGTCGTCGTCTCCTCGGTCACGCCCCTGACGCCCGCGGCGATGTTGGTGTAGCGGTGCGGATCCTCGGCCAGCGAGCGCGTCAGCAGCGCGAGGATCAGGCGGAACTCCTCGTTGTCGGCCGATGCCGGGTCCGGCACCGCGCCGGCGCGCTCGTACTCGACGCCCTTGTGCACGAGCAGCGTCGCGTCGCCGCCGTCGTCGAGGATCATGTTCGGGCCGCCGCCGTCGGGGAAGCGGAGCGCCTGCTCGGTGCACCACCAGTACTCCTCGAGCGTCTCCCCCTTCCACGCGAACACCGGCACGCCGGTCACGGCGATCGCCGCGGCGGCGTGGTCCTGGGTCGAGAAGATGTTGCACGAGCACCAGCGCACCTCCGCGCCGAGCGCGGCGAGCGTCTCGATCAGCACCGCGGTCTGGATCGTCATGTGCAGCGAACCGGTGATCCGGGCGCCCCGGAGCGGCTGCGCGTCCTGGAACTCGCGGCGGATCGACATCAGGCCCGGCATCTCGTGCTCGGCGAGGCGGATCTCGTTGCGCCCGAACGGCGCGAGCGTCAGGTCCGCGACCTTGAAGTCCTCGGCGGTGAGCGTGGCAGTCGTGGTCATGCGGCCTCCAGTAGGTCGTGGGTGTTGGTGGCGGCGGCGATCAGCGCCTGGTGCTTCTCCTGCTCCCAGCGCAGCCAGTCGTCGGCGGCGACGTGCTCGGGTCGCGCCGGCTCGGTCTCGAACCACTCCTCGACCGCGCCCGCCAGCCGCTCGTCGTCGCGCAGGCGGCGCGCGAAGCCGAGCTCCGCGAGCCCGAAGTCGAAGCGGGCCAGCAGCTCGCGCAGCGTCCGCAGGCGTTGCAGCTGCGCCGGCCCGTAGAGCCGGTAGCCGCCGGCGGAGCGCGGCAGCTCGAGCAGCCCCGCCCCCTCGATGTAGCGCAGCATCCGCGGCGACCAGCCGCTGGTCTGCGCGGCCTCGTTGATCGTCAGTGCATCCATCGCGCGCAACCCTACCACATGTATGTCAAGGTTGTGGGACGGATCGGCGCATGCGCCGATCCGCGGGAGGGCGCATGCGCCCTCCCGGCGGCTGGTGCATGCACCAGCCGCTGAAGCATTCAGGCGGGCTTGATGATCTCGATCCAGTCGAGCCGGTGCCCGCACAGCGAAACCGCGTGCGCAGGTGAGACCTCGACGTAGCGCATCGTCGAATCCGGCGGCGCGAGCGCGATCGCGAAGAGCGTCGAGTAGGACTCGCTGTCGGCGCTGCCGGGCCCGAGGTCGGCGGACGGGTAGGTGACGGTGATCGTGTGATCGCCGGCGGCGAGCGTCAGCGGCGTGCCGATCCGGTTGTAGGCGCCGGGCGGGTTCAGCTGGTTGGCCACGGAGCCGACGCGGCGGCCGTCGACGGCGACGACGAAGCCGCGGATGAAGCTGCCGCCGAGCCACAGCTGGTAGTTGCGGACGCCGTGCGCCAGCACGATGTGCGCGGTCGCGCTGGCGCCGGCGGCGACCGGCGTCAGCGCGCCACTCGCCGGGTCGGGATCCCAGCCGGCCGGCGTCCATGTCGTGTTGGTTGCGCGCACGACGATCGGGTCGGGGCGCTCGTAGGCGAGCAGGTCGCCGCCGTCGACGGCCGCGGTCGAGGCGAGTGAGCGGACCTTGCTGCAGGCCGGCACGCCCGCCGGGGCGATCGGGCACAGCGGCTGGTAGGGCTCGCTCGGGACGTTCGACGCGTTGCCGCAGTAGGCGTCGTTTGTGACGTCGCCGAACGGCACCTGGTCGAGGACCTGCTCGGTCGCGTGCGCCGGCTGCTGCCACAGCTGGTAGTAGCGGCCGCTCCAGACCGGCGCGCGCCCGTAGATCGTCGGCGGGCGGCCCTCGGTCGGGCCGATCCTGATCACCAGCGAGCGGTACGGCGCGAGCGTGGCGACGGCGAAGGCGTCGATGTTGGCCCAGGCCGAGTCGGTCAGGTAGGCGTTGCCGAGCGTCGGCAGATCCGCCGGCCGGTACTCGGCCGGCTCGATCGGCGCGGCGTCGCGCAGGAAGTGGCGGTCCGCGTAGATCTCGTACTCGTTGATGAAAGTCGGGCCCTTGCCCGCCGTCAGCGTGCTGATCTTCTGAAACTCGGCGAGCCGCGCGCGCGGCGCGAGCGTGACGTTGTGGTACTGGAGGTAGTTCGACCACAGCACGCCGCCGGCGATTGCGCCCAGCAGCAGCACGCCGGCGACCACGCCCACCACCTGGCGGGCGTTGAAGAGGATCGCGCCGCCCGTCATCCCGGCCAGGAGCACCGCCGGCGAGGAGATCGCGAGCGACTTGCCCATCACCCACGGCACGCTGCCGAGCAGCGACAGCACCGCGATCGACGCGAGCGCCACGCCGACGTAGAGCGAGAGCGCCAGGTTGCGCCGCTGGAGCGTCCACGCAAGCGCGAACAGCGCGCCGGCGAAGACCAGGTAGATCAGCAGGTGGTTGATGAAGGACGGCGGCGGCGTGGGGCTGCGAAAGTCGCCGTCGATCCAGATCCCGCCGAGCTGGATCGCGCGCAGCGCCGAGATCAGGTTGCCGTAGGCGGTGGCGTGGTTGGAGCTGACGGAGACCGACGAGCTGGCGACCGACGAGAACGCGCTGTTGGCCGACAGGTAGGCCGACAGCGTCGGCCACGCCGGCAGCGCGAGCAGCCCGGTCAGCGGAATCGCCACGAGGCTGCCGAAGAACGGCCGCGCGCCCTGGCGCCAGCGCCACGCCAGCACGCCGCACACCGCCAGCGCCGCCGGGCCGACATAGACGACGACACCGGGGCCGAGCGTCACGATCAGCGCCGCCCCGGCGACCGCCACCGGCACCGTCGCGCGCGGCCCGAGCTTCTCCGCCGCGAGCAGTCGCGCGGTCACGGCGATCCCGAGCGCGAACAGGAACGCGGCCGTCAGCTCCTTGATCCCTCCCCATGCCGCGTAGCCGAACAGCAGCGCCGACTGGGCGGCGATGAAGGCGACGAACGCGCGCAGCCAGCCACCCTTGACGACCGGGGCGAGCAGCTCCCAGCAGCACAGCGCGAGCGCGGCGGCGCACACCGCGAGATACGGCTGGAAGATCCAGGCGGCGTCGATGCCGGTGATCCAGTGGCCGACGCCGGGCAGCATGAACGCCCCGGAGGGGTAGCCGGAGGTCGTCAGGTTCGTGTAGAGCAGCAGCTCGTAGGTCGAGCTGGGCAGCGTCGAGAGCGAGCGCCCGTGCGCGAAGAACTGGTCGATGAAGCCCAGCCAGGTGGCGGTGTCGTCGAGCCGCACGTAGCCGAGGAAGGTCGCCTGGCCGCTGAGGATCACCGGCGCCCCGTAGACCGCCAACACGCCGACCGCCGCCACGAGCGCCGGCGCCGCGAGCGCGCAGCGGCTGCGCGCGCGGACGAGGCCGGCCAGCGCGCCCACCGCCACGACCGGCGCCGCCGCCGGCGCGCTGAACGAGAACATCGTCAGGATCCCGGCGACCACGATCGCGCCGGCAAGCCCCAGCGGGATCGCCAGCACACCCACCTGGCGTTCCCCGGCCGCCCATTCGACGAGCGCGCCCCAGCCGAGCCCGACCGCCGCGAGCACCAGCGGGAACAGGGCCCATGACAGGATCATCGACACGCGCGGGCCACCGGGGCGCGATCCTAGCTCAGCGCAGCAGCAGCCGCATCAACCGCCAGTAGGCGCCGCCGAGCGTCGCCGCCGCCCGGGGAGCCGCCAGGTTGGGACTGTCGAGCTCGGCCGTCAGGTGCGCCGCGAAGGCGGCCGCGCCGATCCGCCGCGTGCCCTGAACGGCGCGGCGGCGCGCCAGCGTGCGCGGCAGGCCGATCGCCGTCGCGAGCTGCGCGCGCAGCTTCGCCCGCAGCCAGCCGTCACGCGCCGCGATCGCCAGGATCCCCAGCTCCGCCGCCACCAGCGCCGGCGCCAGCGCCACCAGCAGCGCGAGCGGATAGGTGGCCAGCAGCGTGCGCCAGCGGTTTCGCTCGAGCAGGAACCACTTCTGCGCCCCCCTGTCGAAGACGTAGTCGTGGGTCACGCGGGCGCGCGGCTCGACACCGACCCGGCGGCCCGCGAGCCACAGGCGCAGACCGAGGTCGAGGTCCTCGCCGTAGAGGAAGTAGTCGTCGCGCAGGCCCCCCAGCTGCTGCCAGTCGTCGCGGCGGACCACGAGCGCCGCGCCCGACGCGAAGGCGGCCTCGTACGGCTGCGTGGCGAGCCCGCCGGCCCCGTGTCCGCACCGCCCGGCCCAGCCGATGCCGAGGAAGTGGACGACACCGCCGGCGGTGTTGATGCGCCCGTCGGGGAGCATCACGGCGGGCTGCCACGCCGCCCAGTCGGGCCGGCTGGCGGCGACGGCTCGCAGGCGCTCGAGCGCACCGTCGGCCAGCACCGTGTCGGGGTTGAGCAGGAAGAGCAGCGGCGCCGCCGATGCCTGCACCCCCCGCCGGCAGCCGGCCGCGAAGCCGGCGTTGACGCGCGTCTCGATCACCTGCGCCCGCTCGCCCAGGTTGCGCGCCATCGACACCGTGGCGTCGCTCGAGGCGTTGTCGACAATCACCAGCTCGTCGTCGCCGCGCAGCTGGGGTGTCAGCGACGCCCCCAGCGCCGCCAGCGCCCCGGCCGAGTTGTGCGTCACGACGACGACGGCGAGCGCGTCGTCGCTCACCGCCCGGCGCGCTCCCGCTCGAGCTCCGCCAGGCGGTCGTCCAACAGCGCGAGACGCTGCGCGAGCTGCTTGTTCTGCTCGGTCAGCCGCGAGATCACGAGCGTGACGCTCAACAGCAGTCCGACGACGAAGACGAAGCCGAGCGCGAACAGCGCGTTGGGGGCCGAGCGGACGCCGACATCGGTGGCGAGCGTCGTCAGCAGCCCCTGCCAGACCCCGAGCAAGAACAGGCCGGCCGCGGCGATCAGCCACAGCAGCGCGTAGCGCTCCAGCAGGCGCCGGCGGCGCACCAGCTCGACGGCGACGACCAGCACGAGCACGGCGATCGCGATCACCGCGACGCGCTGATAGGTCGGCGGCGCCTTGGCGCCCGCGAGCACGAGCGCGAACGCGGTCACGACCGGTCGCCGTCGGCGGTCGGGCGCCTGCGCAGCAGCCCGACGAGCACTGCCAGCAGGACCTTCGCCATGTAGTAGACCTGGACGCCGCGGGCGATCGTGGAGCGCCCGCTGGTGCGCGGGCGCATCTCGACCGCCACCTCGCGCACGCGCAGGCGGTGGGCGTGCAGCAGCAGGATCGCCTCCACCTCGGGATAGTCGGGCGGGTAGTCGCGCGCGAACAGCTCGATTCCGCGGCGGGCGCTCATGCGGAAGCCCGAGGTGGCGTCGGTGAGCTTCTGGCCGGTGATCAGCGAGACCAGCCCGGCGAACAGGCGCATGCCGATCCGGCGCGGCGGCGACGGGCGGTAGCCGCCCTGCTCACCGACGAAGCGCGAACCGGTCGCCATCTCCACACCCGGCTCCTCTTCCAGCGCGGCCAGCAGCCGCGGGATGTCGCGCGGATCGTGCTGGCCGTCGCCGTCGACCTGCACCGCGACGGTGTAGCCGTTGTCGCGCGCGTAGAGGTAGCCGCACTGCACGGCGCCGCCGATGCCGACGTTGAAGGGCATGCGGAGCACGCGCGCGCCCGCCGCCGCGGCGACGGCGGCCGTGTTGTCAACCGAGCCGTCGTCAACCACGAGCACGTCGAATCCGGCGGCGTGCCGGCGGATCTCGGTCACGATCTGCGCGATGCTCCCGGCCTCGTTGAGGGCCGGCACGATGGCGAGATGTCGACTCATGCGCGCTTGGACCGGGGAGACACGTTACACGCAGCCCAGCGCCGTCGGCGCCCGCGCGACGGGCGCTCCGGGCTCCCGCGACGACGTCTACTCGCCGAGCGCGAGCTGGCGCTTGAGCTCCTCCAGCGGGGGCGCCGCGGTCGGGTCGACCCCGTTCAGCGCCGCCACGTAGCACGAGAGCAGATCGCCGAACAGGACGAGCGAGCAGACCCGTTCGAGCGCGCTCTCGCCGCGCGTCGCGACAACCCCGGTGAAGTGGGCGTGCGGCGCGACGAAGCGCTCGGTCAGCTCGATCCTGCGGCGCAGGCGCGGATGGCTGTCGCAGTCGTCGAGGAAGACCGCGCTGAACGGGCCGAGCGCGCCGGCGCCCATCCAGCCGGCGATCTCGTTGTGGTCGAGCTCCGGGAGCTCGGCCGCGAACGCGGGCATGCTCGCGTTCTCGTTGATCTGCGTCTTCCAGCGGTAGGCGATCTGCGCGGTCAGCCCCGCGCCGGCGATCACCGGCACGCTCCGATGCAGCTGATGCGCGAGCACCTTCGGTTCGGCGTCCTCGCCGGCGTCGGGTCCCCACCGCTCGACGAGCGCCTCCAGATGCGACGCCGTCACGTCCAGCTCCGCCGCCAGTCGCGGCCCGGCGCCGCAGAGCGCGGCGACCTCGAGCGCGCTGACCAGCAGGTAGGCGATCGCGGCGCGTGGCTCGAAGCCCGCCGGGATCGGGATCACCGGCACCGACTCCGCCCGAGCCTGCTCGGCAAGGATGCCCCCCGAGGTGACGACGATTCGCCGTGCGCCGAGCGCTCCCGCCGACTCGAAGCAGGCGAGCGTCTCCTCGGTGTTGCCCGAGTAGCTCGCGCAGAGCACCGTGGTGTCAGGCGTCGTCCACGACGGGAGCCCATAGCCGGCCGCCGCGAGGATCGGGCGCGAGGCCTGGTCGCCGAGCGCCGCGCGCGCGAGCGCCCCGCCCATCGCCGAGCCGCCCATGCCGGCCACGATCAGGCCGCCCGGTGTTTCGATCGGCTCGATCGCGGCGGACTCCACCCGCCAGAGCGCGTCGCCGAGCTGCTCCGGCAGGGCGAGGATGTCCGTCAGCATGTGCCCGGAGTCGAGCCCGTCGATGGCCGCGCGGTCCAGCCCGCTCACAGGCACTCCCCAGCCGCCACCCTCGTGCCGGCCGCGACCAGCCGGTGAGCGGCGATCTGCGCATCCTCTCCGACCACCACGCCCTCCTCCAGTTCGACTCCACGGCCGATCTTCGCACGCTCGCCGACGATGCTGTCGCGAAGCACCGAGCCGGCGCCGATCCGCGCCCCGGCGAGCACGACCGAACGCTCGATCGACGCCCCCGCGCCAACCTGGACCCCGTCCCCCAGCACGACCAGCTCGCCGATCCGCGCGTCGTCCGCGATCTCGCACCCGGCGCCGATCGCGGCGACCTCGCGGGGCGAGCGGCCGTCGACCGCGACGGCCCCGGCGACGATGTCGAAGCTGCCCTGCAGGTAGCGCTCCGGCGTGCCGATGTCGAGCCAGTAGCCCTCGGCCCGATGGCCGTAGAGCCCGGCGCCGATCAACGCCGGCCAGACCTCACGTTCGATCGACACCTGCCGTCCCGGTTCGATCAGCTCGAGCACGCTGCGCTGCAGCACGTAGGCGCCGGCGCTGATCAGCGCCTCGCCCGCGCCGCGCTCGCTCGGCTTCTCGACGAACTCGAGCACCTCGCCGTCCGGGGCGCAGCGCACCAGGCCGTAGGCGCTCGCATCCTCGACGGCGACCAGCGCCAGCGTCGCGACGGCCCCGGTTCGCTCGTGCGCGGCGAGCTGCGCGTGATGGCGCCGCCAGGATTCGAGCACGGCCGCGTTGCGGC
>Ga0181535_10004662_pt1 | contig 15084 bp, 12 predicted proteins | sample PEATcosm2014_Bin_44_FD_119774 | JGI IMG/M metagenome (GOLD analysis project Ga0181535, IMG submission 119774) | Peatland microbial communities from MTU Mesocosm Facility, Houghton, MI, USA - PEATcosm2014_Bin17_30_metaG | ecosystem: Environmental > Terrestrial > Soil > Wetlands > Peat | place... | reverse complement strand
GACCGTCGAAGTCTCCGGGGATCGAAACAATCGCGTGCCCCGCCAATCCGTTATCGCCACCGCGGTGCCCGGGTCGATCTGAACTTTGGATAAGAACCGCGAGAACTCATCCAGGTTGAAGCCCGCAATCACCACCGCGGCCAGATTCCCATGATCGTCGTATGCCGGATAGGTGTAGTTGATCGATCGGGCGTTGCTGATCCTGCCCACGATATATTCCCCCACCGAAAAATCGCGGGTGCGGATCGCATCCTGAACATGCTTGCGATCGCCCAGGTAGATCGTCCCCGGCTTTATCGGCATCGACGACGCAAACGCGTACCCGTCGGGCGTGACAGCAAGCAGAACCGTGTAGTAGGGAAAGCGACGATGGATATCGGCAAACAGCTGGTCGCATTTGGCCGCGTTGGTATACCGAACTTCGGGCAGCTGCGCCAGCAGTGTCAGCATCGTCCTGGTCGAATTGGCTATTTGTTCCTGTTGCGCCGTCAGGCTGCTCACCAGGAGAAGCGCGTTCTTCCTCGCTTCCTCCATCTTGCTCTGGCGCTGGTTGATGCCGGAATATACGACGACTCCAAACGCAGGAAGAAACAGAACCAGCAACAGCACGTGCAGTTTCTTGCGAATCGACCAGTGGGGCATAACGGTTATCCCTGCCGCAGACTATTTCGAGCTGAATGAGTTCCCCGTGTAACCGCTTCTGTCAACCCTTCAGATCGTCGTGGACCTTTCGAATCCGTTCTCCAGGACCCGCCATTGCCGGAGCATCGGGGGATAACTCCCGCGAAGGACGGGCGAGCGTAATCCTCCCTCCATCGTGTTCTTTCGGCTAACTTCGCATTTCACATTAGGAGAGTCGGGATTAGAGAGGGTCCTCAAATGCGACGCCCAAACCTACTTTCCCAGCCTGACAACGCAGTGGATCGCATGCCTTGCAGACAATCCTCCGGCGTCTCACGGGGTCCCGGGATTCTCGCAATCAGCCTCATTCCATACCTCGCGCCACCCGCGCGGCGCGCCAGGATGCAGAGTCTTTGCCGGCCTTGAAGCTGATACACTCAGGGCTTCTCCGAAACCGTCCGGGAGGCAGATTCTTTGGCAACGACTCAGGGTTTTCAGCCGTATGTTCCGCCGGGCGAAACCCGTCCGGAGCTGACGTTCCGCGCCATTTTGCTGGGTTGCATCTTTGGGCTGATCTTTGGCGGAGTCACAGTTTATGTTGGCATCGAAGCCGGTCTCACCGTCGCCGCTTCGATCCCCATCGCCGTGCTTTCGATCAGCGTTCTGCGAGCCCTGGGCCGCGCCTCCATCCTCGAAAACAACATCGTCCAGACCACCGGAAACGCGGGCCAGTCCATCGCCGCGGGCGTGATCTTTACGCTGCCGGCGCTGATTTTTCTGGGTTTCGATCTCGAATACTTCCGCATTTTCGTGCTGGCGATGCTCGGCGGCTGGCTCGGCGTTCTCTTCATGATCCCGCTTCGCCGCCAGCTCATCGTCGAAGAGCACGGAAACCTGACTTATCCCGAAGGCACGGCCTGCGCCGACGTGCTGCTCGCCGGCGAGCGCGGCGGCTCGTTCGCCAGCCGCGTCTTTCTCGGCCTCGGCCTGGGCGCGCTTTACACACTCTTTCAGAACAGCGACATCTTCGGCGCCTGGCCGGACACGCCGGACTACGCGCCGGATCTGGGCAAGCAGCACATCCTCAAAGGCGGCGCGGTGCGTCTCGACGCGGTGCCGGAGTACCTCGGCGTCGGCTACATCATCGGCACCAAAGTGGCCGGAACGATGTTCGCCGGCGGCGTGTTCTCGTGGCTCGTGCTCATGCCCGCGATCTATTTCTTCGGATCGCACTTGTCCGGGCCGCTCTATCCGGCCGTCAAGCCCGTGGCGCAGATGTCACCGGGGGAAATGTGGTCCGCATATGTCCGCCCGATGGGCGCCGGCGCCGTGGCCGCGTCGGGCCTGATCACGCTGATGAAGACCATCCCCACAATCGTGAGCGCGCTGAAAGCCGGGCTGGGGAATCTGCGGAAGGGCGCGGCGGCAGCGGCAGCCGGCAACGAAAGAACGGATCGCGATCTGCCCATGACCGTCGTTCTCGGCGGAAGCGTTGCGCTGGTGGCGCTGATATGGATCTTCCTTACGCTGAAACCGGTGCCGGGTGCGCAGACCGGAATGCTGGCCAATCTCGCCGCCTCGCTGCTCATCGTGATCTTCGGATTTCTATTTGTAACCGTGTCATCGCGCATTGTGGGCCTCATCGGAAGCTCCGCCAACCCGATCAGCGGGATGACCATTGCGACCCTGATGGCTACCGCCGCGATCTTTCTGGTGAAGGGCTGGACCGCACCCGCGTTCGGCGCGCTGGCCATCACGGTGGGCGGAGTGGTTTGCATCGCCTCCTCAAACGCGGGCGATACCTCGCAGGACCTGAAAACCGGATACCTCGTCGGCGCGACGCCGTGGAAGCAGCAAGTCGCTCTGATGATCGGCGTCTGTGTTTCGACCTTTGCCGTCGGCATCACGCTGAACATGGTGAATCGCGGCTACGAAGAGTTCCACCCCATGACGAAAGCGTGGGACATCTCCGCGCCGCACGATGGCGTGCAGAACCAGGGCACCTTCTCGCGGAAGGAATTTCGCGTAACGTCGACCGACAAAACGGTTCAGACGCTGCCGGGAAACCAGTTTGTTTTGCTCAACGCGCTTGGATCGCACGAGCTGGCGGACGGAAAGTACCTCTTCAACCCGCAGACCGGCACGATCGAGGTCCAGTGGACGCCGGGCATCGGGAGTGAAAAGGCTGCGGCCCCGCAGGCGCGCCTGATGGCGACGGTGATCAACGGAATCCTGAGTCAGAAGCTTCCGTGGGGGCTGGTTTTGCTGGGCGTCTTCCTGGTGATCGCGGTTGAGTTGATGGGCGTGAGGTCGCTGACCTTCGCGGTCGGCTCGTATTTGTCGATCGCGACCACGTTCGCGATTTTTGTCGGTGGCATGGTTCGCTGGATGGTCGATCGCGCCGCCGCGCGGGCTGGGGAAACCACCGGCGAAAGCGAAATCAGTCCGGGCTCTCTGTACGCGAGCGGCCTCATCGCGGCCGGCGGCATCGTCGGACTGTTGGGCGTTGGCATGAAACTCTGGGAATCGATGCTCAACCGCGGGAATCCCGTCCAGTTGCCGCACACTTTCCTGTCCAACGACGGAGTTTCGGTCCTGATGTTCGCGCTTCTGGCGGGTTCCCTGTATTTCTTTGCGCGGAAGCCGCTCGGAAAGTCCTAAGCTGAAGGGGCCGCGGGCTTTTCTATTTGGAAAGCCCGCGTTGAGTTGAGGGGAGATTTATTGCTGCAGGCTGGCGGTGGCTTTGGCGGTTAGGTTTTTCAGCGAGTCGGGGGCGGAGAAAGACCAGGAGTCGGTGATGTTGGGGCCGGCGGATTCCTGGACAGAGCCCGCGGCGATTTTTGTTTTCTTTCCGATGATGACCTCGAAGCTGCTTTCGGCACCGGGCGCGAGGGCGGGCGAGAACTGCAGCGTGATGCTGTGCGTGCCTTTGACGCCGGAGGGGGCGAAGCTGACGCGACTGATGGACCCGGAGGAGACAGAGTAGGCGGCGGAGACGGCGAGGGCTTTATCCGTCATCGTGGCGCCTTCGGCGGTGTTGGCGAGGGCGAGCGTGCGGCCGCGCGAGTCGGTGAGGGACTGAGAATCGGATTTCCAGGTGGAGTCGACGGGAGCGAAGGTGAGGATGTGCACGCCGGTGGACAGCGCGCCGCGATAGGGGACGAAGTAGGGCGGCTGGGCGATTTCTTTCCAGACGTCGGCGGTTGAGGTGACGCCGCCGATCTGGAGAGCGGTGCCGGCGCCGGCGAGTCCGCCCTGCTCGCGATACATGAGGATGGGGATGGGCGCGGGGACGGGCGACAGGCCGCTGCCCTGCTCGCTGACATCGGTGCCGAGAACGAATTGCCAGACCACGGGCGTGCCTTTTTCTGTGTTGAAGCGGAGCATATACTGCGCGCCGTTGGCGGGGTCGGGGGGTCCGTCGAATTGCATCGCGACCTGGTGGGCTTCCATACCGGAGGCCTGGTCGATGGCGAGTTCCTCGGCGGAGTTGGTGTAGCGGACGGGCCTGCCGCCCTCGCCGCGCGGGATCAGTTGCACGTCGTAGATGGGCTGTTTGGCGCGGTCGTCGATGCTGAGGACGATCATCGAGTACGGCAACTCGGGGCCGACCCACTGGACGATTTGCTCAGGCCAGTAGCGGTAGTAGACGCCCGCGAGGGGCAGCGCTGCGGCGGTGACTCCGGTTGCGGGGGCTGAGGGCGCGGTTTGGGCGGTGAGGGCGAGCGGGGCGAGCGTGAGCGCGGCGGCTGCGGCGGTGCGGATCATGTTGCCGATCATGAGGGATTCCCTTTCGGTTGAAGTCTAGAAGGCGAAGCGGGCGCCGATTTCGAGGCGGCGGGCACTCTCTGCGGCGACGGCGTCAGAGAAGTTAGGCGAGGAGACGATGGTCGACACCGCGGTGGTGTTGGTGTGGTTGAGCAGGTTGGCGGCGCGGAAGTTGAGGGTGAGGGTGCGGGCGTTGTCGGTTTTGGCGCGGCCGATTTTGAAGGCGCGGCTCAGGTTGGTGTCGAGGTGGATGAGCGCGGGCATGGTGCCAAGGTTGCGAGGCACGTCACCGTTGACGGTGTTGGGCGTAAGAAGTCCGAAGCGGGTCGAATAGACGCCGGGCCCCGCATTGGTTGCATACGACGGACGGTCGTTGAAGACGCCGTCGCCATTGTTGTCCGTGCCGGTGGTGACGTTGAACGGCGCGCCGGACTGCGCATCCATTTGCGCGGAGAGCGTGATTTTTTCCGGCAGGTTGTAGTTGCCGAAAAAGAAGAGCCGTTGGCGGGCTTGCCAGTCGGGCGCGGCGGCCTCGCCTTTGTTGCTGTAGGCGGACTGCGCGAACCCGGCGTTGTTGGGCGCGTCGGTGGTGAAGTTGAAATTCAGATAGCCGAGGAAAAACGCGAAGCGCTTGTAGCTGTGCTGGTCGAGGCCGAGGAAGACGACTTTGCCGCTGAGATGGCCGGTGGATTCGAAGTCGAAGATGTTCTCGTTGGGCGAGAGGGGACGCGGCGCGGCGAGGGCTCCGGCGAGAGTGGGCGGCGTTGTGTCGGAGAGGAGCGGCGCGTTGATGTTGCGGGAGCGGAGCTGGCCCCAGGATACGCCGGAATAGAAGTTGGCCTGTGCGTGCCAGTGGTGCGGGAAGTCGTGTTCGATGCCGATACCGCTCTGGAAGGACGGAACCTCGGAGAGATCGCGAAGAGGCGCGCGGAGGGTGGCGATGTCGATGGACTGGCCGGTCGGCGTGAGCGGCGCGCTGAAGGACGGGGAGTAGATGATCTGCTCGGTTTGGCGCGTGCCGTTCAGGCGGTAGGCTTCGGTGGCGACGGCCTCGGGCACGACGGTAGAGAACAGGCCGGCGTGGAGATGAAAGACAGTCTTCGAATGCTTGTCGATGGCCCAGGCGAGTCCGGTGCGGGGCGCGTAGTTGGCGTAGCTGGTGGGCGTGGTCTGAAGCGCATAGCGCAAACCGCCAGAAACGGAAAGGCGTGGGCGGAGCTTCACAGTGTCTTCGGCGTAGAGCGCGAGCTGCCACTGCGTGAAGGGCACGAGCGCGGTGCCGGTGGTGATCGCGTACGTGGTGGGCGTGCCGCCGGGAAGGTTGAGCAGCGCGCGGCGGTATTGCTCGAGGCCGCTGATGGTGGTGGTGGCGCCGGTGGGGTTGTTGTTGACGTCGAGGACGGGCGCCGTCCCGCCGGCGAAGGTGAAGGCTCCGTTAAAGGTGTTGGGATCGGTTTCGTGCACGAAGATGCCGAGGGACTGCGCACCGATTTTCCAGGTTTGCTTCTTGTGGGTGTAGATCAGGTCCTCGTCGACTTCGAGGTTGCGCTCGCGGTCGTTGAGGGACTGCGCGGCGCTGCCGCCGCCGAGGAAGAATCCGGCAACGTTGAGGCTGGGCGCGGTCGAGAGCGGCGACTGCGCGGTGTCCTTCCAGGTGAAAGCGGCGTGGGTTTCGTGGAGGAGAATCGTGCTGATGGTTTGGGTGTTGGTGGTGCGCAGGTTGTATTCGCTGACGGTTGCGTTGTAACCCGCGTCCTCCAGCACGAGGCCGCCGATGCCCTGGTTGGTGCGGTTGTTGGTGTTGGCCGCAAAGGACGCAGTGAAGACGTCGGACCTGGTCGCCTGCCAGTCCGCGCGAGCGGAGGCGATCCAGAGCCGCTGCGGCGCGGAGATGGTTTGGTGGAGATCGGCCTGGTCCGCGTTCGAGTCGAGGGTGATGGCGTTGACGACATTGAACTCGTTAATGTCGCGTTTCTCGAGGGCGAGGAAGAAGTCGCTGCGCGTTTTGGTGATGGGTCCGCTCAACTCGAAGCCATAGCGGCGGCGGCTGGCTGGCGTCGCGATGGTGGAGAAGGGATCGGTAGCGTTGAAGGCGCCTTCGCTGTCGGTCAGGAAAAGCGCGCCGTGATAGGCCGAAGCGCCAGGCTTGGTATAGATCTCAACACGTCCGCCGGCATAAGGAGGCGTATCGTATTCGGCGGAAAAAAGATCAGGCGCGGTTACAATTCGCGCAATCGATGCTTTGGGAGGCAGGGCGCTGGAGTTCTGGAAGCCGTCGACGGTGATGCGGGCCGCGCCAGGCGCGCCGCCATTCGCCGCGGCAAGGATCTGAAGCTCCCGCTGGAAGTCATCGGGATCGTCGGAGAGCTGGTCGATATCTTTCTGCGTCAGGGTGTGCGTGCCGATGCCGTGATCGGAGTCGAGGCTGGTGGCGTCGTCCTTGTCGCCGACTTCGACGTTGGTTCTCACCGTAGCAATGGCGAGATGGAAATCGAGATGAAGAGTTTCTCCGGCGCGGCCGTGGATGGGGAGGCCGTTCGGTGAAAATCCTGGAGCGGTAGCGGTGAGGTGCGCAACGTTGGGTGCGAGGCAGGGGAAGACGTAGTGGCCGGTGCCGTCAGTGGTGGCGCTGAGTCCGGATTTGGCGGCGATGGTGGCGTTGGGGAGGGCTGCGCCGGTGGGATCGAGGACGGCGCCTTCGACGCGGAGGCCTTCGGTGCAGCGCTGGGCGTGGGCGAGGCCGAGCGAAGAGGTGAGAATGGCGGCTGCGACTGTCCAGCTCCGCAATGTGACTTGGTTCTTCATGCTGCACTCATCCTGATCGATGGGGGTGGGTGGATGGCAGTGCCGATTGTCAGGAATCGCTTATGACAATCGTCATGCGGCATTTTGCCAGGGAACCTGGTGACGTTCGATACGGGGAATGCGGGGTTTTTGTTCCGAAATGTGCGGGCGGTCACGGAGGGCGCGACGGCCGGACCGCACACTAAGGGCGGAGGATTGTTACAACCATGTTTCGCCTGGACACGCTGTCGTGCGCGCTGACCGTTCTTTCAACCGTGCTGGTGGGGCGGAAATTGTGGACAGGCCTGGTCGTGGCCGGGGTGAACAGCCTGGTCATTTGCCTGATCGGCTTGCGCACGCAACAGTTCGGGTTTATTCCTGCAAACCTGTTCTGCATCGCGGTGTACGCGGTGAGCGTCCGCTCGTGGATGAAGAAGCAGGCTGCTGGGTCCAGGGAACAGGGAACAGGATGCCGAGCGTAGGATCCGCGGCTCAGGGCGACGCGATCGGAGATCGGTGATCGGCAATCGGTGAAAGGACAAGGGGATCGGGACGCTTTGCGACTAGGGAGCCGAGGCGCGCTGCTGGGTGTCGGCGGGGACGTACCAGCTGTGCCAGTCCCGCAGTTGGATTTCTGCTTTGCCCTTATAGAGCACGATGGTGCCGCTCGCGCAGACTTTGCCCTTCTCGGGAAACCGGCCGATGTCGTTCTTGTTGTCCCCCCAGATCACGAGGTCGAAGATCGAATGCGGGTAGGGCTGATCGATGTCGACGAAGGTGGGGGTGCCGTGGCTGCTGGAGGCGGTGTAGGTGTTGACGATCTCGCCGCAGACCGTGCGGTTCTCCCCGACGTGCTGGGGGGCATCCGCAGCCGTCAGGATGGGTGACGGCGAAGCTGTCGAAGCGGACGATTGGCCGGACGGCTGAGCGGCGGTTTGAGCGGAAGCGACCGGCAGAACAACGCCGATGAAAAGCGAACCTAGCAGGAGACACATACTGATTTCTCCCCTCACCAAAGTGTTCAAGGAGGTTGTAACCGTGAATTCTTGTGTCGCAATTCGACCTGGAGCAGGGAAGTGACGTCGAATCGCCCGGGGGCCGAGGTTTGCTCAGTATAGTGCGACGGCGCGAAGTGGAAAGGCAAGTTAATTTCCAGGGTCGGGTCCGGCGCGCATGTTTTCTTGCAGACGATACGCGGCCTCATCGCGTGATTTACTTCCGCTCTCCTCTTTCCTCGTTCCGCGCTCGTTCTTCCCCACGTCGTGCTCGTTCTCCGCTCGCATTTCCCTTCCCGCTTCCTGCTTCCCGCTCGTCCGTCCGAACAACAGCTCCAGATACCGCCGCAGATGATCGATCGATTCCGCGGCCACCTCCGGCCCGCCGTGCGCCTTGGCCAGAATGAACGAGCCCTGGATCACCGCCTGCGCGTGGAGCGCCAGACTCCGCGCCGTCCACTCACCCTTCATCCCGTTCATCCGCATGGCCTCCGCGATGTCCGGCTCCAGCGTCGACGCGTGTCCCCAAATGCTCCCTTCACACGCCTCCCGCAGCTGCGGATGCGTCTCGTACACCTCCTGCACCATCGTCCCCACCAGGCACGTGAACTCGGGCAGCTCGCCCTTCAACAGCGCCCTCCGAAAATCGACATACGCCAGCAGCCGGTCCACCGGATCCGCCGGCGCATGATACGCAGCCCCCCGAAACCGCTGCCCTGTGGTCAGGTTCCAGTACTCCACCGCCGCCAGCGCCAGCTCTTCCTTACTCTTGAAATGGTGGAAGAAGCTCCCCTTGGTCAGCCCGGCCTGCTCGCAAATGTCCTCCACCCGCGTGGCCGTATACCCTTTGGCTCGAATCACATGCAGAGCGGCGTCCAGCAGCTTCCGCTTCGATTCGTGTTGAGTTCGAGTTGCCATCATTAACGTACCAACCAGTAGGTATGTAGACTACCCACTCTCTTTGACCATGTCAACCCGGCGCCTTTCCCGATTGCCCACCATGCTATCCGAACCGCCATCCGTCAGCGCCCAGGAACCCCGATCAGCGCTCACAGCAAAGAGCCACCAGCTAAGCCGGTCTCGCTTCGACGATCCCCACGTTCCGAACCATCCCACTGTCATCTCCAATCGCGTGGACACCGCTCACGATGAACCCCGCTGCCTCAACGAGCGTTCTCCATTCGCGCTCGCTCCGCTCTCGGCCGCCAGTCACAGCAAGCATGTTGAGGTCGCTCATCAGGTGGCCTTCCAGTTGCGGGTCTGCGCGCGAGACCAGCGGCGGCAGGATGAATTCAATAATCAGCAAACCGCCGTCCTGCGGAATGACCGCGCGACAGTTCCTGAGAATCGCAATTGCACCGCCATCCTGCCATCCGTGCAGCACGTGTTTGAGCATGTATACATCGGCCCCGGGCGGGACCGCCTGCTCCAAATCTGCGACCACCAGTTCGCATCTCGGCGGTGAGGCATTTTCCTGCGACGCCCTCGATGCGAAAGGACGATGAAGACAAAAGCGGTCCGGTTTTGCGCGATACCCACACCCCGACACCAGGGTTGTAGGGCACCCGGATTTCGGTTCTCATTCGATCTCTCCCGTTTGCAGCAATAGAAAAGGCCGCTCGGATGAGCGGCCTTTTTTCTTACCCTCTATTATCAGAGGGGCTTAGGACGTAAGGGAGCTTGTGAACAGCGGTAAGCTCCTGCAATGGCAAGGAATAATCGGTACTTTCGTTTTGCGAAGTTTTCCGAGGCCCGATTTCGTCTCTTTTGCGGTGTTTTGCGCTCGATCTGACGGCCACGCAGACAGCGGTCCTGACCGGCCTTTCAGTACTCAGGACGAACGATCTGTTCCAGCGTCTGCGGCATCGGCTGACCGTCGAGTGCGCAAAGGTCTCCCCTTTTAAAGGCGAACTGGAAGCCGACGAATCGTACTTCGGTCCACGGCGTGTGCGTGGCCGACGAGGCCGTGGAGCGGCGGGCAAAACCATCGTCTTCGGACTGCTGAAACGCGGCGATCAGGTCTATACAGAGATCGTGCCCAATGCCACCAAAGCCGCTCTGCAGGCGGTCATCCGCCACAAGGTCAGTCTGGAGTCGATTATTCATACCGACAAATGGCGCGGCTACGACGGGCTCGTCGATCTGGGTTTCGAGAAACATCGCAGGGTCAACCATGGCGACAACGAATTCGCCCTCGGCCCCACCCACATCAATGGGATCGAGAGTTTCTGGAGCTATGCCAAAGCTCGCCTGGCCAAGTTCCACGGCCTGCGCAGAGAGAGTTTTCCTCTGCACCTGAAGGAAACTGAATTCCGTTTCAACCACAGACACAGCGATCTCTGCAAAGTGCTACTATCCATCCTCAGAAAGGAGCCGCTCTAGCTCCTTTACGTCCTAAGCCCCTAATACCAAGTCCAGCCTGGAAAACTGCCAAATTTGTTTAGTGATTTTGGCGGGGAAGCTGTTTGGAATCAGGGTTCATTACCTTGGTGTTTTCCACAAAAGCTTGACTGTTTTTGGGGTGAACCCCTGGAGTGAGACAGTTTGGATTTTGACAGTTCGCGGTTGACTGGATTCTGGCTGTCATTTGGACTGAGAGGTAGCAGACTCAGCTCCGGTTGGTGAAGCGGAAGCGGGCTCTGGTGGAGAGCCACCGTAGATCCGTCGTCGCTCTGCTCCTCCGGATGACTAGCCCGGGGTGGTTGCGCAGGGGTGGAATGACCGGCGTTGCAGGACTTTCAGGCGGCTGGTGCTCACGGCCGGAAGCCGGCATCCCTTTGACTTAAGTTGTTTATTCTAAAGGATTGGTGCCGAAGAAGGGACTCGAACCCCCACACCCTTGCGGGTACATGGACCTGAACCATGCGCGTCTGCCAATTCCGCCACTTCGGCACGGGAGTCCCTGCGCAGAACGCGCTGGACGGCAGCAGTTGCTAGTGTTACAAAGGCATTCACTCGTGTCAAACCTGGGAGTTGAATTGCGCCGCAGCTGCGGTATTTTCGTTGGAGGAAGCTCTTTTTCATGACCCTTCCAGTTCAACCCAAATCGATTCCGGAGCAGCAGGCGAAGGAAATTCGGCGCCTTTCGCACGACCTGAGCAATGCGCTGGAAATCGTGCTGCAGACGAGCTTTTTGCTGGGTACGATTCCGCTGGACGAGGACGCAAAAAAATGGCGGACGATGCTGGACGGCGGGGTGCAGCAGGCGGCGGAGATCAACCGGCAGTTGCGGGAGTATGTTCGCGGGAACAGTTGAGCCGACTGGTCCGGGAGTACCGCGCTTTGTTCCTGCCGGGGTGGTTTGAGCTGTCTGTTCGACGGCTTCACAAGGTTGCGGATAGGAAACCGTCCCTCAGCGGCCAGGGCCGGACTGATTGTGCAGACCCTAGGGCGCGGCTGAACAGCTTGCGGAAAAACTGACTGACTCCGGGCTGCTGTGCAGCGGGGCGCAGTATTGAGCTACATCGGACTGGAAGCGCGAGTGCCGAAGGATCATCCGCTGCGTGGGATTCGCGCGATGTTGTGCGGGATCCGTATGAGGTTCGTGAGTTGGGCGATGTGGTGGTCGAGTCGGCGGACCTGTGCGAGGGCTGCAGCGGGCCTGGGTGGATCGTACACCGCCTGGCGCGCGGCTTCGAGGTCGGCGACGAGGGCGGTGGTGTCGCAGCCGAAGCGCGCGCGGACGGCGGCGGCGATGGCGGCAGGGCCGGAGCGCAGAGTTTCCGGGGGAAGGCCGCCTTCGAGCGCGAGAAACTCGTTGAGGCGACGATTGGCGGCGGCGATGGCAACCTGGCTGGCTCCGGCTTTGGCGTAGAGAGCGCCCATGGACTCGACGAATTCGAGAGGCGAAGCGCGGGGCGGCTGGACGAGTCCGCGATGGGGGCCGGCGCCGCGGGCAAAGCTGAAGAGCAGGAGCGCGGCTACGCAGGCGGTTTGGATGGCGATGGCGGTGAGCGGGGTTCCGTGCGTGGTGGACCAGGGGCTGCTGTTCATCCCGTGCATGAACTCATCGAAATAGACGGTGCGGCCGGGAGCGCCGACGCTGGCGAGGAGCAGGCGAAGGTTGGCGTCGTTGTGGAGGCCCTGGTTGGTGAGCGGCGTGGCGGAGGCCCACCATATGACTTCGCCGCTGCCTTCGGGATAAGAGACGACGACGGCGCCGTTGTCGCAGGTTTGCGAGACGCGAACCGCGGGGTCGTCGCTGTTCCAGCGAACCGGGGCGGCCATTTCGATTTCGCCGGCGCGGGCGAGGGGGCTGGCGCCTTCCGGGGTGGTGATGCAGAGGTCGGTGAGGATGCGGTCGGCCTGGGCGATTTTCGCGTGAGGCAGGAAGATGGCGGCGGCGCCGCCGGTGGCGATGATGCGGCCGCCGCGGTGGAGGAAATCGATGAAGGGCTGCTGGCGGTTTTTGTCGGTGTAGGCGGCGAAAGAGGGATAAGGCTCGGCGAGGATCAGCGTGGAGTGGGGAGCGTCGAGGGTGGAGAGTTCAGACTCGGGGCGTTCCCAGCGGTCTTCGTTGTAGCCGAGCTGGCCGAGGAGGAGGTAGGCGGCTTTGGCGCCGGCGGCGCCGCTGTTCCAGGTGGTGGGGGTAGGGTCGCGGTCCTGCTGACTGGGCGCGAGGACGCCGGTGATGACGATGAGGGCGACGACGATGCCGGAGAAGATCAGCAGGAATTTCCAGTCGCCGCTAAGTTTCTTCATGCCGCCCTCAGCTGGCGATGCAGTTCGAGGGCCCGGTCGTAGTCGGGGCGGGCGGCGGGGCGCAGGCCGTACCAGATGGTCTCAAAGGAAGAGGTTTGGCGGCGGAGCAGTGGGGCGAGGGCGGAGGCGGGATCGAGGAGATGGAGGTATTCGCGCGGAGTACGGGCGCGGTCGGGCTGCCAGAGACGGCGGCCTTCGAGGGCGACGATGCTGGCCCAGTAGAGGCAGTGGACGGCGTCGCGGAAGCGCTCGCGCGCGGCGTGGTCTTCGGCTTCGCGCATCCAGTTGAGGACGCGCTCGTCGGATTGCTGAATCTGGCGTTCGGCTTCGAACTGCATGCGGACGCGCTGGCGGCTGACGATGCGAAAAGCCCAGGCGAGAAGCATGGCGCAGGCGGCGGTGCCGAGAACCCATTCAATGAGGGGGGCGATCCAGGGCGAACTGGAACCGAGGGCGGCGACGCGATTGAGCAGGCGGAAGAGCCAGCGGTTGATCCTCGCCATGATGCGATCGCGGAGGGAGGGTTCGGAGGAGGTGTTGAATTCGCGGCTGGAGAGGATCGCGCTGGCGGCTTTGCGTGCGGTGGTGAAATCGGGCGGTGGGGAGACGAGCTGCACGTCGGCGAGATCGGCGTCGAGGTGAGACTCGACGGAATTCATGAGAGCGGCGCGTTTTGGATCGGGAAGAGATTTGGCGGAGGCCAGGGCGTTGCGGAGCCAGGCATAGTGGGCGTCGAAGCCGGACTGATTGGGGAGGGTCACGTGCTCGTCGACGCTGACGTGGGCGGGATCGCAGGCGGAGGAGATTTGCGCGCAGGACGCGGCGAGGGAGCGAAGGGAATGGAGATGGGTGGTGTAGTCGGCGAGGGTGCTTTGCTGCAGGATTTGGTCGGAGACGGTTACCTGCGCGTTGTCCGCGCGAAGCAGGGAGGCCGGGAACAGAAGGCAACCAAGAGCGGCGGCGGTGAGGCTGACGCGGCGGGCTCGAATTATGCCGGCTCCGGAGATGTTGTTGCCTCCGCAACGGGGTTGGCGGGCGGTGGGCCGGCGGCGCGCAGCATGAGGAACTCGATGTCGAAGCCCTCGTGGCGGACGCGCTCGTCGAAATAGAAGAGGCAGAGGGCGATGGCGGCGACGGGGCCGACGATGAGGCGGCTGACAAAGCCGCCGAGAAGCTGGATCATCTGCAGGATGTAGCGCTCCGATCCATGTGCGGCGACGGCGAGGAAGGTGAGCGGAGCCAGGACGACGCCGACGACCATGCTGATGGCGAGGACGAGCAGGCCGAGGAGGAAGATGCGGCCTTTACGCTCGACCAGCAGCGCCCTGCTGCGGCGGATTGCGGGGTTAGGGCCGAGGGACTCGATGACGGAGGCGGGGATGGCGAGGGAGACGCGGATGGCGGCGTAGATGGAGTAGATACCGCTGGCCAGCATCTGCAAGCCGAAGAGGAAGGCGAGGATGCCGGTCGCGATGACCGCGCCGCCACCGAGGCGGGGGACAAGAGCGACGACCGCGAAGAACATGGCGATGGAGAGGAAAAGCCACCAGCAGATGCTCCAGTACTGGCGGAGGGTGACGAGGACGTAGCGCAGCCAGTGCGCGGTGGCGGCTTTCCATGAGGTGCGAACGGAGGCGGGTCTGCCGAGGTAGATCTCGGCGACGGCCCAGGTGGTGGCGGCCTGGGTGATTCCGTAGCAGACGAAGTAGAGAACCAGACCGACCATGACGATGATGCCGGCCAGGATTGGCTTGCTGATGATTTGCAGGTGCAAGCCATTGCGCAGGGCGCGCTCGCCGGTGGTGAGGAGCAACTGGAGGACGCCGCTGAGAAAGCTGACGGCGGCGGGGAGAGCGGCGAGGCTGGCGAAGAGGGCGAAGCGGGAGCGATAAAGCTGGAAGGTGCGGTCCAGAATTTCGCCGGTGGAAAGAGGCCTGAGGTCGTAACCGGAAGTGGTTTGCGCGAGGCTCTCAGGTGCCGACCAGCTTTGTCCGCCTGACATAGAGCTGTCTCCGAGTGTGGGCATGGTAGCACAGGGCAGGCGGGAAGACACGACACTTCGGTGGGGGCACTTCGGTGAGATTCTGGCGCCTGATTCGGCCACTGATTGTGATGGCTGTCACGGCTCGCCGTTTGGAGCGGACGTAGCTTCGAAGGGGTCAGAGCCCGAGCAAGCCGGTGCCGCTGGAACCACCGCACCTTTGCCTGATTATTG
>Ga0181535_10004659_pt1 | contig 15088 bp, 12 predicted proteins | sample PEATcosm2014_Bin_44_FD_119774 | JGI IMG/M metagenome (GOLD analysis project Ga0181535, IMG submission 119774) | Peatland microbial communities from MTU Mesocosm Facility, Houghton, MI, USA - PEATcosm2014_Bin17_30_metaG | ecosystem: Environmental > Terrestrial > Soil > Wetlands > Peat | place... | reverse complement strand
TCGGTTGCCAGTGCATCGGTCACCGGAAACTGCTGCAGGTTGCCGTCAACCCAGCGTGCAAGTCCCCCGTTGGTCCCGATCCACAAACCGCCTTCCCGATCGGCAAACAATGCCTGAATGCGAGATCCCGGCAGTTCCTTGCCCACTGCCATTCGTCCCGCCGCCTGATTCAGGCGATTCATGACCACCGCACTCTTGCTTGCAACCGCTCGCGTCCCATCTGAAAGAGTTGCCTGAAACTCGGCTGCTCCCTGTCCGCTTGCTTGCTCGGGGACAGTGCGTGTCCATTGCCCGTTGTTAAGCCTTGCCCATCCGCTCGAGGTCTCAACCCAGAATCCATCCCGCCCGTCAGGCAGCAGGCTGACGATTCCACCCTCGGGTAGACCATCCTTCGCAGTGAAAGCGGTGACGACGCCATCCCTCCAACGAGCTAGCCCGTCGCTGGTTCCAATCCACAGCGCTCCGTCCCGTGTCTCAAGCAGGCAGCGCACGTCGTTTCCCGGCAGCCCTGGCAGTGTGTTCCGGTCGAAGACCTGAAACGAATTTCCATCGAACCGCACCAGCCCGACTTCGGTTCCCAGCCACACAAACCCGTCCTGGGTTTGGACAAGCGCCTGGACCGTGTTCTGCGGCAGCCCATTCTCCATGACCCATGCCTGCCGCCCGTAGTTCGCAAGCAGAGTCGAAGGCTCAAGCGCCCATGCTGCCGGCCCTGCGCAATAAGTTAGAAACGCACATGCTAGCGGCCGCCACACGCCGCGAAGAACAGCAAACGCAGCCAGGGCGGCTCGCCGCAGGCCTGAGCCTTCAGGTAATCCGGCCGATATGTAGGGAAAACTTGCCATAGGCGTGGGCGGACGATCCTTGCCTGAGACCCCGCCAGGCGCGAAACCCGCGCAACTCAACACTAATGCCGTAGACGCCTCAACGCACAGGCGATCGGCCATAATACGGTTAAAAACCGGCTGATCTCCACCCATTGATGGAGATCAGCCTCACTCCATTGACTCAAGACTTGGCATCAGTCGGCCGATAGTCTGTGTATGTCTCTATCGCTGGTCTACTAATCAAGTGTGACTCTCGGGTGGCCGCCCTCTCGCTGGGCAGCCACCCGATTCCTTTTTCAGGCCGCACCTGACCAGCACTCGCAACCCAGCCTGCCTCGCAACAACGAAGAATCCTAGAGAATGGCAGCTTGCGGCCGCAGCGCCTCGGCGCTCAGCTCATCGGCGCGTCGCAACCCCGGAAACAGCGCCGCCCAAAGGCCCGCAACGGCAAGCGCGCCAAAACCGCCGGCAATGGTAGCCCGCACCGCGCCCCACCATTGCGCAGTAAGCCCGCTTTCAAACTCGCCAAGTTCGTTTGAAGCGCCGATGAACAACGAGTTCACAGCGCTCACCCTCCCGCGCATCGCCGGCGGAGTTGCCAGTTGCAGCAGCGAGCCGCGGATGATCACGCTGATAGTGTCTGCCGCCCCGGCCAGGGCAAGCGCGCCCAGCGAGAGCCAAAGATTATGTGAGAGCCCGAATATGACCGTAGCCGACCCATAGATGGCCACGCACACAAACAAGCGCAGACCAGCCCTGCGACGGAATGGGAACCGCGCCATCAGCAGCGACGTGGCCAGCGCGCCAACTGCGGGTGCAGCCCGCAGCATTCCCAATCCGCGCGGCCCCTGGTGCAAAATGTCATGCGCAAAAATCGGCATCAGCGCCGTGGCGCCACCCAGCAGAACTACAAACAGATCCAGCGAGGATGCTCCAAGCAGCATCGGCGAGCGGCGGACATACTGAAATCCTGCCAGCACCACCTTGATCGATGCGGCGCTGTGCTCCATCCGCCCGGGCCGCGTATGCAGGCTCCCCACCAGCACCAGGAACCACCCCAGCGAGCCCAGTGTGAACACATAAACAATTCCCGCGCCTTGCAGGGCCGTGTCAGGAACCCAGCGTGCCAACGGCAACGTGAATAACAAGCCGCCAAGCGCCGGTCCGGTGATGTTGGAGAACTGCCAGATAGCCCCGCCCCACGTAACCGCATTCACAAAATGCGCCTCGGGAACAAGATGAGGAATCAGCGCCGAGCTGGCGGGACCTGAAAACGCCCTCGCCGTCCCCATGAAAAACAGAACACAATAAATGGGATAAACAGGATGAGCACCATGGAAGCCTCTCCGGGTCAAGAGCAGCAGTACCGTCGTAGCCACCACTTGCAAGCCGTAGCACACCAGGATGATCTGCCGCCTGTCAAAGCGATCGGCCACATGGCCGGCCGGCAGCAGGAAAAGCAAACCCGGCAAAAACAGTGCCAGCCCGGTAAAGCCCAGATCCAGTGCGCGGTGGGTGATGGAATACACCTGCCAGGCCACCGCAACCGACTGCGCCTCCGCTCCAAGGATGGCTGTGACCCGCGCAAGCTGGTACCGCGTGAAGTCGCGGGAGGCAAAAGCCTCCATGCCTCGTGCGGGCGCGTTGGGGGGAACGGCAGGCATGTTATTCATCTAGGGTATATCCCCTGCCTTGTAACAGGAGTGAAAACTGCCGGTTAACCCCGTTGCCGCATTCAATACCTGGCGATCTTCCGCTCTCAAGCAGTCGGCAGATGGTAACTGAACCCGCGTCAGTCGCATGGTATCGTTAATTGCCGCGGGGCCGCATCGCCCGTGCTGCGCCCAGGTTTCCATGAGTACGTTCGTAACTGCGACTCCTCCAGCCCCAGCCACTCGGGTACACCACTCGCTGGTGCCGCAGTGGCTGATGAAGCTCGGTCCCCTGGGACTCTTCGTCGTCGCTGTCATCGATTCGTCGATCATCCCGATGCCGATTCCGGGCAGCAGCGACCTGCTGTTGCTTCTCCTGGTTTCGCACCAGGGAAACCCATGGCTCTACGCCGTGACTGCCAGCGCAGGAAGCGTGCTGGGCGGCTATACCGCATGGTTGATGGGTCGTCGTGGCGGAGAGGCGGCGCTACGCCGATACGTCCCGCAAAGGCTCCGTGCCCGCATTGTTGCATGGGTGGAACATCATCCTATCCTCGCGGTCTTTGTTCCCGCTGTGCTGCCTCCGCCTATGCCGCTTTCGCCGTTTGTGCTCGCCTCCGGTGCGCTGGGAGTTTCACGCCGGCGCTTCTTGATCGTCTTTACCTCGGCACGCACCCTCCGTTTTGGGCTTATCGCCTGGCTTGCGGACATTTACGGAAGGCACGTTGTCCGCCTCTGGTCGAGTCTCCTGGCAAAGTGGTCCACCCCACTGCTCTGGCTGTTTTGCTCGGTCCTGGTCGTGGCCATCGGGTCCACCGTCGTGAAACTGCGCCGTCCCAAACCTGAAGATCCAGGCGCCGAAACGGCCAAACCCAAGGCGAGCTGAACTGTTGCGCCCACCGCCCGCCGCAATTTGTCACGAATCAAGATCGCTGTAGCGGTTCTCCAATCGCCGAACGCCGAAGGCAGCATGTCGAGTTGCTTTTTCCTTAAGAAAAAGCCCCCTTTGCATGGTACTCGAGAGGGTATATCTATTGGAGAACCGCTCTAAGAGCCGTGGCCCTGCGCCCAATCGCGCGCGCGGTCAAAGAACTGGCGATCGCGCCAGACTCCGCGAGCCCAGCGATCCCCGATGATTTCGAATTGTTGCCGTGCCACATTGGCATCGCGGAACTTGTAGGCCATGAAGGCAACCTGATTATTGGCTCGATTGGTAGCGCCATAGTGCGTGGAAAGCGCCTGGTATCCATGCTGAATGCGAGCCCAATCCATCTCCTGCACCGGGAAGTTGCCGTTGCCTCGGCTGATAATTAGGGTCGCGATTTGAAAATAGAGCTCGTCGCCCGCATCTCCGCCGATGTTATCCGCCGAAGTCTTGGCGAAAGACGATGCGTCTCCGTCCTTGCCATACCACTTGGGCAACAGGTAGTTGGCATATTGAAGGTAAAGATAAAAATAGCCGGGCTCTGCCTGGGTGCCGCGATCGAATATATCTTTCAGGCGCCCCGCGTCCCAGCCCTGCGCCAGCCCCACGGTCATCATCTCCGCATACCATTGCGGACAAAGCGGAGGTGGCAGCTTTGTCGCGCCTTCAAGAATGGTTTGCGAGCGCTGGATTCGCTCGTTAAACAGGCGCCAACCCTCCGGTGTCACCGTGTTTGCCAGACCGTTACCGCGAGCTACCCACGCCCACCGGTGAAGACTCGTGGCCAGAGCAATCCTTGCCGTCATGGATTGCGGCCGTTGCTGCATCCAGCGCTCAAGATGAGCAATGTGATCTACGGAGTCCTTGTCAGTGAGCTGCGGGGCGTCCAGCGCACCGTAAAAGCTGCGTAGCTTCCACTCCCCGCCCGGGAACCGGCTCTTGTCACTGCGATACTCCGCCGCCATGTGATCGAGCTCGTCGAATTTCTCATCGACCAGGTTGGATTCAACCAGCTGATACCACTTCCCTGGCGTCAAGGCCGACTCATCACTCTCTGTGGCCGGGTTGTTTTGAGCCGCCTCCTGTGCGGCCATGGGTCTCAGCACACTCGGACAAAAGGCGCAGGCAAAAACAAACAGGGCGGTGGATTTAGAGATAGACATCGCAGGCCCCCGAAATCGACTCCATCTTAAAACACTCCCGGAGCGAGAACAAGATCGGCCAGATGAATTCACAGGCTCAACTCCGTCCGGCGCCCAGGTCATCGTCCTTAGTCTCCCTGATCATCAAAAGGCCGACGAAGGTAAGCGCAGCGGGTGCCCGACAGGTAATAACCCACATATTGCAGCCCAAAATTTGTTGCCAGCCACGTGGCCATGTAGGGTGCCAGCGATGCACCAAGTATCCCCGCAAAGTTAAAGGCCAGCGAGCTACCCGAGGAACGCACCGGCGTGGGAAACAGCTCTGAAATCACCGTTCCCAGTGGTCCGTAGGTCAACCCCATGAGCGAGAGCCCCAGCGCCATCATGCCAAGCGCTCCACCAGCCCCGCCTTCAAACATGGGCGCCAGGATCAGCCCAAACAGAAAGATCGCGCAGGTAATCCAAAGCATTGAGCTTCGCCGTCCCCGCTCCGCAAGAATCGCTGACACAGGAATCATCAGCGCAAAGAACAAAGTGTCAAAGAGCTGCATCTGCAGGAATTTGCCGCGGGTGAAACCGAGTGCACTGGTGCCCCAGCTTAGCGCAAATACAATCATCAGGTAAAACAGCACGAACGTCGCAAGGCAAACCAGGATGCCGGCCACCAGCGCCTTTGCATGGTCGCGGAAAACAACCACAACCGGCAGCCTGACCTGCTCACCCCGTTCCAGAGCTTGCCGAAACACAGGGGTTTCCGTGATCGTCAATCGCACATAGAGGCCAAGGAAGACCAAAACCGAACTCGCGAGAAACGGCAATCTCCAGCCGAAGACGAAGAACTGCTTGTCAGTGAGCAGTTGCGACAGCATCAGGAACACGCCGCCGGACAGAAAGAATCCAACCGGCGCTCCGAGTTGAGGAAACATGCCATACCACCCGCGCTTGTTCGGCGGCGCATTCTCAATGGCCAGCAGCACCGCGCCGCCCCACTCGCCGCCCAACCCCAGCCCTTGGCCAAAGCGGCACAGCGCCAGCAACGCAGGCGCAGCGTAGCCGATGGTTTGATAGGTGGGCAAAGCGCCAATCGAGACTGTAGAAATCCCCATGGTGGCCCGCGCGATCACCAGCGTTGTCGTGCGCCCGATTTTGTCACCAAAATGACCGAAGAGGGCCGAGCCGATGGGCCGTGCCAGGAATGCGATCCCAAATGTAGCCAGCGAGGCAAGCGTCGCCGTGGCCGGATCCGAAGCTGAAGAAATAGCTTGGGAAATACCAGCACCGCCGCCGTTGCGTCAAAGAACTCAATCGCCGTCCCCACCAGGCTCGCGAATAAGACCTGGCGGGGAGAACTGATGAGTTTGCCTTGCGCGGTGATCCGGCCGTCCGCAGCAGCCACTAAAGCTTGGCCGCTTCTGAGGGTTTGACATCTTCGTGGCAGACCGGAACAGCCAAAACACCTTTCCCGCTCAGCATCTCACCATGGCTCAGATTGCTCGCACGCGGAGCGCTCTTCATCGACTTCAGCAGGCTGACCAACCGTGCGAAACCCTGCTCGCGCGCTGTCTTGTTCCCCGGAACGGTGTTGCCGGGATCTTCTCCCGCACGCATGAAGCCGTGTCCGGCGCCGTCGTAGGTCACAGGCTCATACTGCTTGCCCGCTGCCTTCATTGCGTCCACGGTAGCCGGAATTGTGGCCCCGATGCGGGCATCGTTGCCGGCATAGAAGCCGTACACCGGAGCGTTGATTGCGGTGACGTCCGCCGGACCGGGTCCGTAGAACACGAACGCCGCTGAAAGATCCATGCGATGCGTGGCGAAGGCGAAGGACTTTCCGCCGCCCCAGCAAAACCCTAGTGTGGCAATCTTGCCGTCGCCTGCGGGAATGCGTTTCGCATAGTCGGCTGCCGCATCCAGATCGGCGTTTACGCCGTTCGGATCAAGCCCGGAAACAGCCTTGACCGTCGCGTCCTGGCTGGGGAACTCGCTCGATCCACCCCCGCTTGGCCCATAGCCTGAGAGCAGATCGGGAGCAACAACAATAAAGCCCTCCGCGGCCAGCTCGTCAGCCATCTCTTTGGCCCAGTCGCTGAGACCGAATATCTCGTGAATCAAAATGACCACCGGCGCCTTGCCTTTGACCTCGGGGTAAACAACAAAGGCCTGCAAGGAACGGTTGTCGTGCTTGAGAGTGACGTATTCGTGATGGCGCGGCGAGGCTTCGAGTCGAGCTTTAGCCCAGTCCTGCGCCTGTAGGGTCACAGTGGCAATGCAAAACATCCACATGCCAACGAAGAGCATCAGTGATCGGGGACGGAAGTTCATCATGCGAAAGATCATAGTGGCACAGAACTCCCTGCCACAAGAGACAAGCGCAGATTCTTGTGAACTGGTCTTCAATCTCTTACGGATACCCTCTCGCGCGTCCAATTTCCCCGAATGGCAGGCCCGACCAGGTGCCCAACCATTGCGCATCCTTGCGAAATGGATGGGAGAGATCATTTCCCCACTATTTAAGATCGCCCTATTGCATTCCCATAGGAAGAGGTCTACATTCTTCCTATTGGTTGGCAACAGGAGACTGCAATGGGCGAGAAACCGGACGTTTGGCAAGGCACACTGGCATTGATGGTCCTGCGCACGCTCGAAACCCTGGGCCCGCTTCACGGCTACGGCATGGCACGGCGCATTGAGCAAACCAGCGGCGACCAGTTGCAGTTGAACTACGGCACCCTTTATCCCGCACTGCTCAAGTTGGAACAGGAAGGTTTCATTCGTTCCCACTGGGGCGTGTCTGACAACAACCGCCGCGCCAAATTTTATGAGCTGACCAAGGCCGGGCAGCGCCAGGCTAAGAAAGCCGCGGCAGAGTGGGAGCAGACCTCTGAGATCCTGGCCCGCTTCCTGAACCCGGCGGAGGAGGCGTGATGCCAAAGTTGAGAGCATTCTGGATTCGATTGGCTGGATTCTTCACCCCTGGGCATAAGCAAAGCGACTTCGACGACGAACTGCAAAGCCACATCGAGATGCATACCGAAGACGGCATCCGCGCCGGCCTCACGCCCCAGGAGGCTCGCCGTCAAGCCGTGATTCGCCTGGGCGGTGTGGAGCAGACACGCCAGGTCATTCGTGAACGCCGCGGCCTGCCCTGGCTTGAATCGTTGTTGCGCGACATCGCCTACGGTTTGCGCACTCTCGGCAAGCATCGCGGCGCAACAGCCGCGGCCATCCTCTCCATTGGCCTCGGTATCGGCGCCAACGCCACAATCTTCTCCATGGTCAGCCGCTTTGTCCTGCGCCCAGCGCCCATGGGCGATCCCAGCACGCTGCTTACTCTCTACACCACCCACGACGGCGGCCAATGCTGTAACCACTTTTCCTATCCTGTCTACGCCGATATTCGCGATCAGGCAAAATCCTTCTCCGGGGTCGCCGCATACAACGAGTTGATTCCGGCTTCCATCAATGGCAGCGGAGAACCGGAACGCGTCTGGGGCCAGGCAGTCACCTCTAATTTCTTCACAGTCACACAGCTCCCCATGCTCCTTGGCCGCGGATTTGTGAGCGGTGAAGAGAACGCCCAGGAGATCGTTCTTGGCGCAGGCCTGTGGCGACGCCGATTCAACAGCGACCCCTTGATTGCCGGCAAGCCCGTTACACTCTCCGGACACCCCTACACTGTTGTGGGCGTTGCCTCCCCCGCCTTTCATGGTGTGGACCAAATCCTGTTCACTGAGTTCTGGGTACCGCTGGGCAACGCCCCGGTTCTTGCGGCAAGCCTTCCCAACCCAAGTGATCGCGGCCAGCACTACCTTGTCGTTGTTGCAAGGCTCAATCCCGGCGTCACCCAACAAAGCGCCTCTGCCGAACTCAAAACGCTGGCCTCCCGCTTTGCAAAGAGCTACCCCGCCACTGACAAAGACATTGGCTTTGCCTCTGATCAGTCTGGCTCGCTCCCACCTCGGGAACGCAGCGCCATGCTCATCTTTTTTGCCGCGCTCTCGGTTGTTGTTTTGCTGGTTCTGGCCATCGCCGGAGCCAATGTAGCCAATCTCCTGTTTGCGCAGGCCGCAGGACGCCAGCGCGACATGGCTGTTCGCCTGGCTTTGGGAGCCACGCGCGGCAGGCTTCGCCGCCAGATGCTCCTTGAGAGCACCTTGCTCGGATTTGGAGGCGGCATCCTTGGCGTGGTTCTCTCCCTCTGGTCTACATCGGCGCTGTCAAGATTTCGCCTTCCCGCTCCCGTTCCTCTGGATGTCAGCATCGGTGTGGACTGGCGCGTGCTCCTTTATTCCTTCGCGCTGAGCCTTGCGAGTGGGCTCTTGCTCGGCCTGGCGCCGGCCTGGGCTGCCTCACGGCCAATGCTCGCCAGCGCGCTCAAGGGCGAAGATGCGCTCGCCCGCCCCGGACGACGCTTCACTTTGCGCAACATTCTGGTTATTGTCCAAATCGCCATGTCCGTCATCCTGCTCTGTGTGACCGGCCTGTTCCTTCGCAGCCTTCAGAGCGCGTCCACCATCAACATTGGCTTCCGTACCGACAACATTCTCATGATGTCCATCGATCCCGGTGTCAATGGCTTTACTCCGCAGCGCTCCGCCGATTTCATCATGCAGCTACGGGAGCGTGTCGCGGCATTGCCCGGGGTTGTCTCAGCGGTCGCAACCGATATACCTCCTCTTTCCGGCGGTGGACGCAGTGACGGATTTCGCATCCCAGGTTCACCTGAGGGTCCCAACTCATGGATCATTACCGAGCTATTCATGGCGACTCCCGGCTACTTTGAAAGCCTTGGCATTCCTCGCCTTGCCGGTACCGACTTTGGCTCTGAAACCCCGACCGGTCCCAGGGTCGGCATCGTCAATCAAGCATTCGTTGACCAAGTCCTTTGCGGACGGAACCCCATCGACGCACAGGTTGACGGAGCAGGAACCATGTTCCGGATCATCGGAGTGGTGGGCAATGTCAAGTCGCGCACTCTCGGTGAGGAGACTCGTCCTATCATGTACCGCTCGCTGCAGCAGACCATCGCCAACGATCCCTCGTTTATGGGCTACGCTCTCTTGGTTCACACCGCAGGCAATCCATCTTCTGCTGCGCAGGCTGTCCGCCGCCAGATCTACAACCTCGACCCCAATATGGCCATCTACAACGAAGAGACCATGGAGCAGCACATCCGCGCAGCCTTCTTCCTACCCCACATTGCGGCCGCGCTTTTCGGCACCTTCGGCTTCATCGGCCTGGTGCTCGCCGCCGTCGGTCTATACGGAGTCATGAGCTATGCGGTCAGCCGCCGCACCCGCGAAATCGGCATTCGCATGGCCCTCGGAGCCAAGCCCGGCGCCGTTGAACGTCTCGTTCTCCGCCAGGGCCTTGTGCTTACATTGATCGCGGTCGTCCTCGGCTGGCCCGCCGCATGGATGTTATCCAAACTCGCCGCCTCTTTCCTGTACGGAATTCAGCCCCATGATATTTTCACCTTTGCCGTTGTCCCGCCGTTCCTCATCGCCATCGCCCTAGTCGCCTGCTGGATTCCCGCCCGCCGAGCCGCCTCAATTGACGCCATGAAGGCCCTGCGCGCCGAATAGGCGCATTCATCAGCCTCCGCTCGGAAATCCTCTGCTTGCTCACGTCGCTGCGTGAGCAAGACCCTGTCTGCTCCCAACTGGGGGTTTTTCGCTGACCTCCCGAATCCCTGAACCCCAAAGCCTCTCTCGGGTATCTAATGGAATAATTGCGGAAGCCCTGAAGCCCCAAACTTAGCCAGCACTGCCAAGAACGACAACCGCCGCGATCTCCGGGCCCAACCAACGCAGCAGCCAGCACAGGAGAAGAGTTTTGTCCGAGTTGCAGACCGCAACGCCGTCCCCTTCCGGCGCCGGTGCCACCGTCAACAATCCGCAAACCGCGCTGCTCACGCCCTGGAAGCCCCGCGTCAATCCGTGGCTCATCGCCATGACCGTCGCGCTGGCCGCCTTCATGGAGGTGCTTGACACGTCCATCGCCAACGTGGCCCTGCCCCATATCGCCGGCTCGCTGGGCGCAAGCACCGACGAAGGCACATGGGTGCTCACCAGCTACCTGGTCGCCAATGCCATCGTCCTGCCCCTTGGTGGATGGGCTTCCAGCGTTATGGGCCGCCGCAACTTCTTCGTCTTCTGCATTACCATCTTCACCGTTTCCAGCTTTCTTTGCGGAGCGGCCCCCTCGCTGCCCATCCTGCTCATCTGCCGCATCATGCAGGGCGCGGGTGGCGGCGGCCTGCAGCCCATGGCCCAGGCCATCATGGCCGACTCATTCGAACCTCAGAAGCGCGGACAGGCCTTTGCCCTCTACGGCCTTGTCGCCGTCCTCGCCCCGTCCATTGGACCAACCATGGGAGGCTGGATCACTGATAACTTCTCCTGGCGCTGGATCTTCTACATCAATATTCCCGTCGGCTTTCTCGCCTTCATTCTCGTGACTCGACTCGTCGAAGATCCTCCCTGGATCAAGGCCGACCGGTCGCGCCTGCTCAAAATGGACTACCTCGGCCTCGGCTTCCTAACCGTCGCCATGGGCGGTCTTCAGATCATGCTCGACAAAGGCGAAGAGAACGATTGGTTCTCTTCGCCTTTCATCTGTTTCTTCGCTTTTCTTTTCGTCGCTGGCATGATCGGCCTTGTCGTGTGGGAGTGGCGGCAAAAAGATCCGCTCATCAATCTCAAGGTCTTCCGCTTCAAGAATTTCGCCATCTGTTGCTTTCTCATGGCCCTGGTTGGCGGCGTGCTCAACGCGAACACCGTGCTCCAGCCTCAGTTCATGCAGCAACTTCTTGGCTGGACCGCCACCACCGCCGGGCTTGCGCTTACGGCCGGTGGCTTTACACTGGTCATCGTGATGCCCCTCGCAGGCTTAGCCACCAGCAAGGTTTCCGCCCGCTACCTTACAGCACTCGGGTTCCTCCTCTTCATCATTACCTTCCGCGTTGCGGCCGACGTCACTACACTGAACATGACCTTTTCGCAGGCTTCATGGCTGCGCGTCGTCCAGATGATCCCGCTTCCCTTCTGCTTCATCTCCATCACCACCGCCGCCTATGTCGGCATGCCCAAAGAGACCAGCAACCAGGTGGCGGGCCTCATCAATTTCTCCCGCAACATCGGCGGAAGCATCCTCATCGCCGTCACAAACGCCCAGGTCACCAACCGCGCAACCTGGCATCAGCAGCACTTGCAAAACACCATGACTTCGGCCTATATCGCCTTCCAGCAGCAAACCCAGGCGCTCACGGGCTTCTTCGGGTCGAGCGTCGGACAGAGCAACGGCAAATCCATGGCTCTGGCCTCCATTTATAACCAGCTCAATCAGCAGGCACAGGCGCAGGGCTATCAGGATGTCTACATGGAGCTTTCCTACATGTCGATCCTTCTCGTCGCTCTGGCCTTCATGTTGAGCAAAAACAAGCCCGGCGAAGGCGCCGGCGGAGGGGGCGGCATGCACTAAATGCCGCTCAAAACATGAATTCGCCGATGTTCAAAGCTACGGCCCCCATCGAACAGGTGCAAATCCAATGTGGGAAAATCACTTGGGCCTCCTTTCTGAGAAGTTGGTCCAATCAAGGGAGGGAGAAATGAGACTCGACAATCAAGGGCGTGCGATTCTTCGCATGCTAATCTATCCCATTCAATTCAGCGCAAATCCGGTGGAAGCGATCGACCACGTCTTCGACTACAGGGTTCTTCCAGGCTTGACAGACACCCCCCAGCACTATCTCGACGCAATCGATGATGGTCTTGAAAGCAAAGAGCAGTTATCTCTTCTGATTCCGCAAAATCATTCCGAATCGGTCATCCGCAATTATCTATCTGCCGTTGGCCAACGCCTGCGCTAGCCGGCGAACACACAACAGGGAAAGCCCTGCCTCAAATGCGCAGACATCGCATTCGGCAAATCAGCCGTCTGTAATCCGCTCCAGTAACTTTCGCACACGATGCTTCACGGCGCGCAGCCTTATGAATGCCGTGTGACTTGGATCCATGTCGCCTACTTCTTCCGTGCTATAAACCAACAGTCGCGCTACGTGGTACATTCTCCGCAGGAGAATCTTGTGACCATCGCAAAGTTCCTGGCCAAACAACTGATCGATGTTATTCAGTGGAATGAATCGGTCGACGGCATTCTTGCCTACCGCTATCCCATGCAGGACATGGAGATTCAAAATGGCGGCCAACTTACCGTGCGCGAGTCCCAGATGGCCGCATTCGTCAACGAGGGCAAGATCGCTGACATCTTTGGCCCTGGCCTCTACACCCTGACGACGCGCAATCTCCCCGTGCTCACAGATCTGATGAACTGGGACAAGGGCTTCGAATCCCCTTTCAAGTCGGATGTCTATTTCTTTTCCACGCGGCTTCAGATCGACCAGAAGTGGGGCACAGCCACACCCATTACTTTCCGCGACAAGGATTTCGGAGCCGTTCGCATCCGCTGTTACGGCATCTACTCCTACCGCATCGTCGATCCGCGCGTCTTCTTCACCCAGATCAGCGGCACCCGCGATAGTTATTTCTCCGGCGACCTTGAAGGCCAGTTGCGCAATACGATTGTTGCCCGCATGACAGAGATTTTTGCCTCCAGCGATTTGTCTTTCCTTGATATGACCGCCAATCAGTCCGCACTCGCTGACAAGCTGGTGCAACTCATGAATCCCGCTTTCGCCGCGTTCGGCCTCGCCCTCAATCAATTTGCGGTGGAGAATATCTCCCTGCCTGAAGAGTTGCAGAAACTCCTCGACCAGCGCATCGGCATGAACATGGTGGGTGATCTTGGCCGCTTCACACAATTCTCTGCCGCGGAGTCGCTGCAGACCGCGGCCGCCAACACCAGCGGCGCCGCAGGCATGGGAATGGGCCTTGGCGCCGGTGCGGCCGTTGCGCAAGTTCTGTCCACCTCGCTCAAGCCAGCCGCGCCCGCAGATGCAGCAGCAGCTGCACCGCCGGCACCCGCAACTGCTGAGGCCACCAAGTTCTGCATTGACTGTGGCAAGCCAATTCCACAGCGCGCAAAGTTCTGCACGGAATGCGGGAAGCCGCAATGAACTGTCCCTCCTGCGGCGCTCCAATGCACCTCAAGCCCGATGAGGACAGCTACAAGTGCGACTACTGTCACGCTGTCTTTTTGCCTGAAAGGGATGACGACGGTGTGCGCGTCCTGGGCGAGCCAACCCAGCAGGAATGCTCCATCTGCAGTGCTCTTCTCAGCAACGCCGCCATTGCCAAGATTCGCATTCTCTATTGCACGCAATGCCACGGCATGTTAATCCCCATGGCTGTTCTTCAGGCTCTTGTGGATGAGCTGAAATCAACGGCCTCGGGGGGCACCATTCCTCAGCCCCCTGCCGACGCGCAGGACCTGGACCGCAAGATCATCTGCCCTCAGTGCCACCATTGCATGGACACACACCGCTACGCCGGCCCCGGCAACGTGGTCGTCGACGCCTGCGAAGATTGCGGCCTCATCTGGCTTGATCGCGGAGAGCTGATGCACATTGTGCACGCCCCCGATGAGCGTGTATCAGATACCTGGGACGACGACTCCGCCGCCTGAACGCGCCGTTTTGATGGCTGAGAAAAGTAGCTTGAGCCGTGACGCGACCGCCGTTATCATGGATTTGTATGGCTTTTCCGATCAAAGTTTGCGCCATTTGCTCAGAAGAATTCGAGCTGCGGCCAGATAAGCCCGGCTTCGCGAATCGCTGTCCCGAGTGCACTGCCAATGAGGCAGCCGAGCCCGCCACAAAGCATCGGCTCACCGCTGACGAACTCAAGGCTCAGAAGGAAGTTGACGCCGCCCGCCGCCGCGCCATCCGCGATCTGCTCTACCGCAAAGACAGTTGACGCTCCTTCGCGGGCAGACCCTTCTGCGGTCTGACGGCACGCGTGCCAGCGTCCAATCCTATCACTCGACGTTTCTATGGCCTAAGTACGCCATGCCGGTCGATGCGGCCGCCTCTGAAAAAGCGGTGCTGCACCATGCTTTCACCGAGCCAGAGGAGCGCTACCACCAGTGCCACAATGAACACAACACGCCAAACTTCAAGCCATGGCGACCTTCGTTCTGAAGGTTCTGGAGCATCCAAACTGTTTGCCATCTGAATTACCTCCGCGCCTTGCCAGACGTCCCCATGCTACGCCCGCTTCGCCCTGCCCGTCATCGCAAGTGCCTGCCGGATTCAGCAGGTTCTGCGATTGATTCTTCGGGCAATGATGATCAATCACCGGTAAGATTCTCCCATAAGCATGATCTGGAGTTGTCAATGAAACGTTTCGATCGCCGCTCGCTTTTGCGCTATTCAGGCATGGCCGCTGCCTCACTTGCCTTGCGATCCAGAGGAACCGCGTGGTCGCAAGCATCGCCTTCCGCCCCGGTGGCAAACACGAGGGCCGGCAAAGTCAGCGCGGCCTTCATCGATGGCGTCAATGTTTTCAAGGGAATTCCCTATGGCGCTGACACCGCGAAGACCCGCTTCAAAGCTCCCGTCCCTCCCGCTCCGTGGATCGATGT
>Ga0181535_10004657_pt1 | contig 15094 bp, 12 predicted proteins | sample PEATcosm2014_Bin_44_FD_119774 | JGI IMG/M metagenome (GOLD analysis project Ga0181535, IMG submission 119774) | Peatland microbial communities from MTU Mesocosm Facility, Houghton, MI, USA - PEATcosm2014_Bin17_30_metaG | ecosystem: Environmental > Terrestrial > Soil > Wetlands > Peat | place... | reverse complement strand
GCGCCGCCATCGCCCGCGTAGCCCGTCGTGCCGCTGCCGGCGATCGTGTTGATGGTGCCGCCGGACACTTCCCGCACCCGCGAATTGCCAGTGTCGGCGATGTAAACATTGCCGGAGCTGTCCACCGCCAGGCCCTGCGGGCCGTTGAGTTGGGCGCTTGCCGCCGCGCTGCCATCGCCGGCGAAGCCCGCCGTGCCGTTGCCGGCGAAGGTCGTGATGGTTCCGCTGGCGCTGACCTTGCGCACCACGTTGTTTCCGGAGTCGGCGATGTAGTAGTTGCCGGCGTTGTCTGCCGCCACGGCATGCGGCGCGTTGAGCTGCGCGCTGGCAGCCACCCCGCCGTCGCCCGAATAGCTGTAGCCGCCGTTGCCGGCGAAAGTGCTGATGTTGCCGCCGGATTTGGCCATACGAATCCGATTGTTGAGCGAGTCGGCGATGTAGACGTTCCCCGAACCATCCACCGCAACTCCGGTTGGACGGTTCAGCTCGGCCGCCGTCGCCGCGCCCCCGTCTCCGCTGAAGCCCAGCGTGCCGTTGCCCACAACGGTGTTGATGTCGACGTTGCCCTTGATCGTACTCACCTCGCGGATGCGGCCATCTGTCGGTTCGGCGATGAACACGTTCCCCGAGGAGTCGACCGCCACCGCGAACGGCTCCACCAGGCCGCCGGCGTTCGCCAGCCCCCCATCGCCCGCATAGCCGATGGCACAACTCTCGCCGGTGTTCGTGCTGGTGCTGTTGCTGGTAATGTTGCACGCGCCGGCGATGAAGTTGATGACGCCGGTGCTGGCCGTAATCTCGCGAATCGCGCCGTTGCCGGTATCGGCGATGTAGACGTTGCCGGCACTATCCACAAAAACGTCTTCCGGAAGCGCCAGCAGCGATTCCGACGCCAGCAAGGTGTCTCCGGCCACACCTTGAAATCCGTTGCCGGCAATGGTTTCGATCACGCCGCCGCTGACTTCGCGGATCGAATTATCGCCCGTGTCGGCAATGTAAACATTTCCCGAATGATCCACCGCCACGCCGCCGGGCAGGTTCAAGTTCGCCGCCGTAGCCGGGCCGCCATCGCCCAGAAACCGCGGCTGGCTCGTTGTGCCGTTGCCTGCGAAGGTGTTGATGATGCCCTGCGGCGTCACCACGCGGATGCGGTTGTTGACCTGGTCGGCAATGTAGAGATTGCTCTGCGAATCCACCGCCAGGCCCTGCGGCGTATTGAGCTGCGCCGCGGTAGCCGGCCCGCCGTCACCCGAAAAGCCGGGGCGCGAGTTGCCGGCAACCAGCGTCAGTGTCCCCCCGGAGGAGATCTTGAAGACCGCGTGGCCGCTGCTGAAGTACACGTTGCCACTGGCATCCGTCGTTACCCGCCTCACCGCTCCGATCGTGGTGCCGGTGGCCGGAGTCGGCGTTGCCGGCGGCGCTCCGCCGGCGGCGGTCGAAATCGAATACTCTTGCGCGAAGGCGGCAGCGCCAAAGAGCCATACCAATCCGGCGCCGCGCAGCTTCCGTAGCGGTGTGAACATGTATTCCTAGCCTTCTGACAGGGTGGATGTGCGAAACCTTCAGTTTATCGCGACTCGGGCCACGGCTTCCGCCAGCACCTCCACGGCCTGTGCGCATTCGGCACGGGTGACGTCATAGTGCGTCACGGCGCGCATGAGGTTCTGGCTGATGCCGTTGATCAGCACGCCCCCCTGCTTCAGGCGCCGGCTCAATTCGCTGGTGGTCAGTCCGGTGGCGCCGATATCGAAAACCACGATGTTGGTGGCGACCTTTCGCGGATCCAGTGCAATGCCGGGGATGCGGGCCACGTTTTCCGCGAAAAAGCGCGCGTTGGCGTGATCCTCGATCAATCCCCGCGGGCTCTCCTCCAGCGCGATCAGCCCCGCCGCTGCCAGCACGCCCGCCTGCCGCATGCCGCCGCCCAGCCGTTTTCGGTAGAGGCGGCCTTTGTCGATCAGCTCGGCCGACGCCGCTACCATCGAACCGGCCGGCGCGCCCAGCGCCTTCGAGAGACAGAACATCACCGTATCCACCGGCGCCACGATTTCCTGCACCGAAACGCGCAGAGCGGTCGCCGCGTGGAACACCCGCGCGCCATCCATATGCACCTTCACGCCCAGCTCGTGCGCGCCGTTGGCGATTTCCCGAATCACCGCCAGCGGGTACACGGTGCCTCCCCACATGTTGTGCGTGTTTTCGATCTCGATCGCGCCCGTAGGCGCGTAGTGCGGGTGCACCGGCTTCACCAGCGGACGAATCTGGCTCCACTCCAGAATGCCGTCCCCGGTGGGAATGGCGCGGATCAGGCATCCCGAGAACCAGGCCGTCATCGCCAGCTCGTAATCCAGAATGTGCGCCCGGGAATCGCAGATCAGTTCCTGCCCGTGTTCGGTGAGCAGTTTCACGGCGATCGTGTTGCCCATGGTGCCGGTAGGAACGAACAGGGCCGCCTCCTTGCCCATGATTTCGGCGGCCCGCTGCTCCAGCAGGTTGACGGTGGGATCTTCGCCGTACACGTCGTCGCCGACTTCCGCTTCCATCATCGCCTGCCGCATCGCGAGCGTTGGCTTGGTCACGGTATCGCTACGCAGATCGATCATTGGGTGAGAAACTCCGCGAATACTTCGTTCGAAACCAGCACGCCGCGGTTGGTCAGCCGTAACACGCCGTCGCCGGTTTCCAGCAGCCCCTCATCCAGAAACCTTCGAATTGCCGCGCCGTGGCGCTGCCACTCCCGGGCGTCCGGCCGGATCCCCTCCATCAATCGCAGCCCTACAAAGAAACGCTCATCCTCGTGCGCCAGGTGGGGCAGGTCCCCGACCTGCCCAGTCCCCTTTAAGTATTCCTGCACCGATTCCGGGTTCTGCCGCCTTACCCGCCCCTCGAAAGAATGGGCGTCCGCACCAAACCCCACGTACGGCTCCAGCTTCCAATACCTCAGGTTGTGCCTGGATTCCCGGCCGGGCCGCGCAAAATTGGAAATCTCATAACGCTGGATTCCCAGCCCCGCCAGCCGCTCCACCGCCATTTCGTAGAATGTCGCAACCTGATCGTCATCGGGCGTTTCGCCCGCGCCGTAGCGCGCGCCGCCGGCTAGCATTTCTTTGCCTAGCCGGCTGTCCTCGTCCACTTCCAGCATGTAGACCGAAACGTGCTCCGGCTCCAGCCGCTCGATCCAATCGAGCGATTCCCGCCAGCTCGCTTCCGTCTGCCCGGAGAGGCCTGCAATCAGGTCGATGTTGACGCTGCCGATGCCGCTCGCGCGTAGCGCCCCCACTTCCTGCGCTACCATTTCCGCCGTGTGTTTGCGGCCTGTGCGGCGAATCTCCTGCTCGACGAACGATTGCACCCCGAGGCTGACCCGATTGATGCCGCAAGCGATCCAGTGGCGAGCTTGCTCACCCGTAATGCCGCCGGGCGCCGCTTCGATGGTAGCCTCCAGCCAAGGCCGCCCTGGAATGGCATCGAGCACCGCGCGCAGATCGCCGGGCACCATATTGCTGGGCGTGCCGCCACCCAGGTAGACCGTTACCGGCCGCCAATCCCAGCGGTGCGCGCCGATCTCCTGCAGCAGCGCATCCACGTAGCTGCGTTCCTGCGCGCGCGGAAACACACCGGAGGCAAAGTTGCAGTAAGTGCACTTCTGCGCGCAAAACGGATAAGAGATATAAACGCCCGCCACTCGATTGATTGTAACTGAGGGCAAGCTGAAGCATGCTCCACCAAAGCTGTGCGGCGTGGCGCAGGCTGTCCAGCCTGCTGAGCCGAGAGTCGTCTCGGCTTTTCTTCTCCCGAAAACCGGTGCAGCCGCCTTACACTTCCGCCGGCGCGCCGTTCTTGGCCATCGCCAGCAGCTTGTCGTCGAAGTCGAACCCGGTGGTGCGAGGCTTGTGATTGCGCGCGTACCACCGGTAGGTTTCTTTCAGCCCCGCCTCGAAGGGCGTGCCCTTGACCTTCAACATCCGGCTCACCTTGCCGATGTTCATCGTGATGGGCGGCACATCCAGGTATTCGCCGAAATAGTATGGCTCTTCGAATACGTTGCCGCCGGCCTGTTGAATCAGGTCTCGCGGCACGCGGGCCAGCGTGGCTTCGGTGTTCGCCGCTTTCGCCAGCCGCTCCACGAATTCCACCTGGGTGAGCGGCTTCGAGTCGCCGATGTTGAACGCCTCGCCTTCCGCGCGCGGCTCAATCATCGCCCGCAGCAGGGCCTGCACCAGGTCGCCGACATACACGAACTGCATCAGCCTGTGGCCGTCGCCGGGGATCACAATCGGCCGGCCGGCGCGCAGCCGGTCCCAGAAGAATTGCTCGCGGTAGAACGGGTTGTGGGATCCGTATACGAACGGCGGCCGGAAAGTCACCAGGGGCAAGCCCCGCTGCGCGTGCATGCGGAACAGCAACCGCTCGGTGGAAGCTTTGTGCCTGACGTACGGGTTGGCGTGCGTGTCCGGCGCCAGCGGGTCGCTCTCCTTGTGGTTGAGCCCGTCGCCGTACGCCGCTACGCTGGACATGAAGATATACCGGCTGAGGCGGTCGCCGCAGGCCTGCACCGTCGCTTCCACTTGCGCGGCGGTGGTCCCCCGCTCCCAGTCGTAGGCATTGTCGAACACCACTTCGAACCGCCGGCCGCTCAGCGCCTCGCGCACGGACGCCGCGTCGTTGCGGTCCGCCACCATGTTCTCCACCCGCCGCCCGAAATCGTGCTTGGGTTTGCGGTGCAGAACTGCGACGTCATGTCCCGCTTTGACCAACTCCTCGACCAGGGAACGGCCGATGAAGAGCGTGCCGCCGATGACCAGTACTTTCATACTCTCCCAGAGACTAAGACGCTGCCGCCCATCGAAACGATTCCATGGGCGCCGCCTGACGATTCTCCCCTGTGTTTAAAAGATACTGCGATCAGTCGTAATATTCCAGGCCCAAGTGCGTGATCAGGTCCTCGCCCCGCATCCAGCGCAGCGTGTTCTTCAACTTCATGAGCTGGATGAATACATCGTGCTCCGGGTAGAGCTCGGGCGCGTGCATCGGCGCTTTGAAATAGAACGACAGCCATTCCTGAATGCCGCGCATCCCGGCGCGCTGGGCAAGGTCCATGAACAGGACGATGTCGAGCACCAGCGGCGCAGCCAGAATCGAATCGCGGCACAGGAAGTTGACTTTGATCTGCATCGGGTAGTTCAGCCAGCCGAAGATGTCGATGTTGTCCCAGCCTTCCTTGGCGTCGCCGCGCGGCGGGTAGTACTCGATGCGGACCTTGTGATACACATCCCCATACAGATCGGGGTAGAGCTGCTTCTGCAGGATGTACTCGAGCGCCGAAGACTTGCTCACTTCCTTGGACCGGAAGGAGCCGGGGTCGTCCAGCACTTCACCGTCGCGGTTGCCCAGAATGTTGGTCGAGAACCAGCCGTTCACCCCCAGTAGCCGCGATTTCAAGCCCGGGGCGATCAACGTCTTCATGAACGTCTGCCCGCTCTTGTAATCCTTGCCCGCCAGCGGCAGGCCGCGATCCCGCGCCAGCTCGATCAGCGCCGGCATGTCGGTGGTCATGTGCGGTGCGCCATTGGCGTACGGAACGCCCGATTTGAGCGCCGCGTAAGCGTAGATCTGGCTGGGCGAAATCTCCGGATCGTTCTGCTGCAAACCGCATTCGAACTTGTTGAGGCTGGAATGGACCTCGACGGCTTCGTGAAACACTTCCGTCGAACCGCACCAGATCATCATCATGCGAGCGACTTTGGTCCGCTGCTGGAACTGGCGGATGTCTTCCATCACCGCCTCGGCGTAATCCATCTTGCTGCCGCCCACTTTGACGTTGGGGCCGTTCAGCCGCTTGACGAATTTCTGGTCGAACACCGCCTGCATCGGCTCAATCGCCTCGAGCGGCGCCTTTAGCGATTCCAGTAGCGGCATCTCCAGCACGCCTGCTTTGACCGCGGCTTCGTACGCGTTGTCTTCGAAAATGTCCCAGGTGGCGATTTCCAGGTCTTCCAGCTTGGCAAGAGGCACGAAATCCTTGATGGCGGGGCTGCGCCCCTCGGTCCGCTTTCCCAGCCGGACGGTGCCGAGTTGCGTGAGGGACCCGATTGGCTTCCCCACCCCCCGCTTGATGGCTTCCAGACCGGCGATGAACGTCGTCGTCACGGCGCCCATGCCGGGAATCAGCACACCGAGTTTACCGTCGGCGGGCGCGATGCGGACGTTGTCTTGATTCGGCAAGATGTCTCCTTAAAAAGGCGAAATGCTATAATACCAACTCGATGCGTGAACGTGCGACGGCCACTTTGGCGACCATCGTCGTCGATGACGAGCAGTTGGCCCGCGACGAACTCACCTACCTTCTCAAGGATTTCCCGGAAATCGAAGTTATCGGCACTGGATCCAACGGGTTAGAAGCCCTGGGCCTGATCGAAAGGCTGGAGCCGGAAGTGGCCTTTATGGACGTCCAGATGCCCGGCCTGGACGGCCTCGGCGTGGCGCGGCGCCTGCGGGAGAAAGGCATCACTCCGCCGCATTTCATCTTTGTGACCGCCTACGACCAGTATGCCGTGGAGGCCTTCCGTCTGGAGGCCATGGATTACCTGCTCAAGCCGCTCGACCGCGGGCGCCTGGCCGAAACCATCGACCGCGCGCGCCGGGCCGTGCTCGAGAAGAAGCCGAGTGAGCCCGCAGCTTCCCGCCCCGCCGCCCCGGCTTCTGGGCCTCGCACCAAACTAATGGTGAAGGCCGGTAACCGGAATTTCATCGTGGATGCCAACGACATCATCTACGCCACCATCGATAGTGGCCTGATCACGCTGGTCACGACGTCCTTTGAGGGCCAATCCAACTACCGCACCATCGAGGACCTGCAGGCCAGCCTCGACCGCGAGACTTTCTGGCGCGTCCACCGTTCCTACCTGGTGAACATCAACCGCATCAAGGAAGTCGTACCGTGGTTCAAATCGAGCTACCAACTCCGCATGGACGATAAGCAGCACACCGAAATCCCGGTGAGCCGCGTGCAAACCCGCCGGCTGCGCGAGCTGTTCAAACTGTGAGCCTCGTCTTCGAGCGCATTCCAGGCCGGTCGCCTGAAGGTAGGACGGACGATCGGTCTTTGTCGTCTGTCAGGTTTTCATGCTCCATCGAAGAATGACAGACCACGCAAACCGATGGTCTGTCCTACCGCCCGTCGAAAACCGGCAAAACCGCCCAAAATTCTGCCTAAAACAAATGACTTAGCCCCCGTTTTTTGGGCGAATCGCCCAAATCCCCGTCTTTACGAAACCTTGATGGTTCTTCTATGCCTTATTTAGCACCTTCCCCCTATCATCGCTGCTGGAGCCTCCATGACCCCAGTCAGCGCTGGCGACGAGATCGATTGCTACCGGATTGAAAGCCTGGTCGCCCACGGCGGCATGGCATCCATCTTCCGCGCCGTCGATATGCGGGACGGCCGCACCGTCGCCATCAAGGTGCCGCATCCCGAGGCCGAGTGTGACCCGGTTTTCTTCGACCGCTTCCAGCGTGAGATCGCGATTGGCCGGAAACTCGACCACCCCGGCGCCGTCAAGACCCTGAACAACGGCGACGGCAGCCGGCTCTACATGGTGATGGAGTGGGTGGACGGGCGTTTGCTTCGCCAAGTGATGGCCGTTGAGGGACGATTCCCGGTGGAGCGGAGCTTGCGAATCGCGCTCGGCATCTGCCAGGCGCTGGACCATATTCACAACAAAGGGGTGGTGCACCGCGATCTGAAGCCCGAGAATATCCTGCTTGACGCCGGCGACGGAATCAAAATCATCGACTTCGGAATCGCCTACACCGCTGCGGCGCGCCGGCTCACCTTCGGGAAGCTTTCCCAACTGATGGGCAGCCCCGACTACATCTCCCCGGAGCAGGTGAAAGGCAAGCGGGGCGACGCTCGTAGCGATGTCTATGCGTTGGGGGTGATGCTCTACGAGATGGTCACCGGCCGGGCGCCGTTTACCGGATCCAACCCGTTTCAGGTGATCAATGACCGCGTCGTCAACCACCCGGTCCCGCCGCGCGAGATCAACCCCGAAATCCCGCCGCAGGTCCAGGAAATCATTTACCGCGCCCTGGAGCGCGAGCCGGCCAACCGGTATGGTAATGCGCAAGAGTTCGCCCGCGACCTGGCTCATCCGGACGAAGTGACGGTGCGGGAAAGGCCGGAACTCCGCGACTGGCGCACTCGCCGGTCGCCCCGGGCGCGCAACCTGCTCTCCTACGTGATGCTGGCCCTGGTCCCGGTGCTCGTGCTCAGCCTTTTGCTCATTGTGGCGCGGCGCGGCTAAGGCGCGCCCGGCCAACCATCAGTTGTATCGCCGGCAACCGCTCCCTTACGGTCGCGGCTCTGAGCAGCGTGCGACCGTGGCGCGCGCTGTCTTGCGTGGTGTGTCGAGAGTCATGTCGACATTTCCTGCGGTGGTTCGGCCCGGCGCCCTACGGGCGCTCGGTGACTAGCTTCGAATCCGCCTGGAACTTGCGATAGTTGCTGAACGCGATTTCCACTTCGGCCCGCTCCGCGGCCACCAGTAGCAGCCGCGCGTATACGCTCACCACCACCCGCTTCGGCAACCAGACTTCGTCGTTGACGCGCGCCTGTTCGAACGTGACGTGGCTGCCTTTGTCCAGCCGCACCAGAATCCCGCCGAAGGAAATCGTGTCCAGCGTCTCGATCTCGCCCTTGATCCACTGGTTGTCCCGCTTGTCGATCCACAGCTTGCCCTTGATCTTGGGGAAATAGGCGGCCGCGGCGAGCTTTGGCTTGTATCCCGGCTTCGGAGTGACGGCGATCACGTAGGCCTCGCGGCCGTTCAATGTTTCTTCGCCCGCCACCCGCAAATCAAACGCGTCCGGTATTTCCTGGAACGGCGCGCGCTGATGCTGCTGCTTCCGCTCCCACTCGGCGATGCGGAGCTGGCGCTGCGCGGGTGTCTCCTTGCGCCGTTCGTCGATGCTCTTGCGGAGCTTCTCCGCTTCTTTCCGCTCCTCGTCGGGCGGCAGCGGCCGGTCGTTGCGCGCCACCAGCCGGCGGTAGGGCGAGCCTTCCAGCAGGGTGACGTCGAAGGTGCGGATTTCGGGCGGTTTCTTCGGCTTCCCCGAGCGGTCCAGCATCCGCGTATCCTGCCGTTCGAGGAACGTGTAATTGCGTGCAATGGCCTGGTTCTTCTGGTCCATCTCCAGTGAGCGGCGCACAATCTCACGCGCATCCGGCCCGGCTTGAGCAACCAGAACCCCGGGAATCACGGCGCACGACGCCCACCAGCGCATGCTTCAATTCTAGCGGCGGCCTGTTGCACAATTCAGTCCGCCCCTCCGTGGCGCAGGCAGTCCTGCCTGCTGAGTTGAGAGTCGTCTCGACTCTTCTTGGCCGCGCCTGGCGTCTGCCCGGCCCGGTCCGCAATGCGGTCTGGCGACGCTGTTATATACTGGTGAGCCGATGCCCGCGGCTGGAGCAGCATCTCAAGCGGCGCCTGCCACGGGCCGCATCAATCCCGGGTGGCTGGTGGTGCTGGCGGGCTATTGCGGCGCCATGGTGGGCTTCGGCTCGCTGCTGGTCTTCACCTTCAGCATCTTTGTGAAGCCACTGGCGGCTCAATTCGGCTGGAGCCGCGAATCGATTTCAGCGTCGTTCGGTTTTGCCGCGCTCACGGTGGCGGTCTGCTCGCCTCCGCTCGGACACCTGCTTGACCGCCTTGGGCCGCGCCGCGTGATTTTGCCCTGCATGGCGATTTTCGGGCTGGCGTTCGGGTCGCTCGGGTTCCTCACTCCAAGCCTGGCGCATCTATACGCCGTCTTCGTCGTGCTGGGGATGTTCGGCAACGGCACTACGCAGATGGGATACTCGCGCGCTGTCTCGACCTGGTTCGACCGGCGGCGCGGGCTGGCGCTGGCGCTGGTAATGGCCGGTGTCGGCACCGGTGGAATCATCCTGCCTCCCCTGGCGCAGTGGCTGATCGCCGCCTGGGGATGGCGCGACGCCTACTTCGCGCTGGGCGCGCTGGTGCTGCTACTGGGGCTGCCGTTAACGGCGTTGTTCGTCCGTGAGCGGCCGCGCGATACGGGCCCTTCCGCCGAAGCGCTGGACGGCGTTTCGGTTGCGGGCGGCATCCGCTCGCGCGTTTTCTGGATTCTGGTCGGGACGCTGTTTCTGGGCTCGATTAGCGTCAATGGCGCCATCACCCATCTCTCGCCGCTGATCACCGACCGCGGTATTTCTCCTGCCGCCGCCGCGCTGGCCGCCTCAACCCTCGGCCTGGCCAGCTTCGTGGGAAGGCTCACCACCGGCTTTCTGCTGGATCGCTTCTTCGGGCCGCGGGTGGGCTTCTGCCTCTATGCGGCTGCCGCCGGGGGCATCCTGGTGCTGGCCACGGCGCGCTCGGTCGTGCCCGGCCTGGCCGCGGCTGTCCTGATTGGCCTCGGCCTTGGCGCTGAAGCGGACATCACGCCGTATCTGCTTACGCGTTACTTCGGCCTGCGCTCTTTCTCGACGCTCTATGGATTCACCTGGACGGCTTACGCCATCGCCGGCGCCATCGGTCCGGTGTGGATGGGGAGAGTATTTGACGCGACCGGTTCTTATGTTTCCCTATTGACCTTCCTGTCCGGGGCGACGCTGGTTTCAGCCGCGCTTCTTCTGTTGCTGCCCAGGTACCCCGCTGCGGCTCCCTCGCGCGAAGAGCGCCCACATTAGAAGCTCGGTAACGTCACGGTACGCGAAATACGTCTGTGATAACATAGACCCCTACCTGCCGGGTCTCCAGGGGACGACGGCACAGGGTCCGAACCTCGGGAGCACACCGCAGGGATCACGGGAGGGCCATTTCCATGGACGCAAATCGTAGAGGGTTTCTTTTCGGTATGCCGATCGCGCTCTTCGGCCTGGAGAATCTCAGCGAGTTGGCATCGGCGGCGCCGGCGGATATCAGCCAATCCTCCGCCGACGCGGCGGACTTCTGGGTGCGCGGGATGGGCGTCCCGGCACACCTGGTGGTGGGCGGCGAAGCCAGCCGCGGCCGGCGGCCAGCCGGACCGCAGGGGACGAACTTCGCGCGCGAGCCCTTGTTTCTGCACTACGATCCCGATGAGAACACCCTGATGCCCGCCAGCCAGATTCCACCCGCCAAAATGTTGGCATCGGGCGACGCCAAGGTGGATTTCCAGCTGGTGCGCATGCGTTTGAACGCGGACGACACCAAGGCCTTCGAAAACTATGCGTCGGGCGGGATCTATTGGGACATGCAGCAGGGGACGGCCGGGGCAACTCCGGCGGCGCAGCCCGATTTCTGGTCCCAGGCATCAGTCATGATCAGCGCCATGTTCCCCTCCTCGGGAAGCGGGCAGGGGGGCAAAGGCGGCGGGAGCAAGGGTGGCGGGGGAGGCAAGAAGTCAGGTAAGGGCAACTCATTCTTGCCGCAATCGGCGCCCAGTAAGCCGGCTGCCAGCCAAGGGACCTCCACAGTGCCGTTGCAGCAGGCGAAACAGTCCCAATCCATCGCTCTGCCCGGCGGCTGCGGAAAGGCCGCCTTCAGTTGTTTCGCCAAAGACCACAAGAAGAGCGCGTTTGGCCAGTTTGTCTCCGCGCTGTCGATGGTCACCAATTCGCCGATGATGAGCTACCTTCCCATGTTGTCCCTGCCCGGCGTCGGAGGACCCGCGCTGACCGCGATTCGCGGCCTGGTGGGCAATCTGCAGTCCCACGGCGGCGATCAACAACCCATTCTGCAAAGCCCGCCCTCGGACGTTTTCGCCGTGGCGCAAGGCATCACCGATGACGCCGTGCGCCTGCGCAGCGGCTACTATATCGCGGTTCCCATGGAACACGCCGCGCAGCTCGAGCCGGACATGGGTAAGCTGAAGGTTCTGCAGGGTTTTCTGGTGCCGAAGGAAACCACCGAGATGGAGGTTTACGAAGCCATGGGCGGCGCCGTTCCCGGCGTGAGCTATCTATCGCTCAAGGTCGGTGTTGCCGCAACCAAAGTGCCGGGCAAGTGCGGCTAGCTTTCTGCGGGCCGCCGCACTTTGCGCGACATCTGTGAGCCTGGCGTCAGACCCGGGCGCGTCGAATCTGGACGGCGGCGCGCCGGGCGCAACGGCCCCGCACACCCGGGACGACCGAATTTACTTCGCGTTCTTGCAGGTGTCAGACAGGGTCGCTTTGTCTGTCTGTGCCTTGAAACACTTGCCGGTTGCGTTCAGGTTCGGGTCCTTATGCATGTCGGCCATTGCCCCAACCTTGACGTGGCAGGAGGTGCAGGCTTTCTGCCCCGTCGCCTTCATGTAAGCTGGAGTGCCGTAGCTGGCCACGGTGCTCATGGCCAGACCCGCCAGCACGATCGCGGCCGGAACCGCCAGTTTCAACACGCGCATGGTATCTCTCCTTTGAAACTCTCTCGACTCCGGACCGAGAGAAACAGAAGCCCAAGGTCCGAATATCCTCACATAATATAACCTGATTGTGGTTAAAAACAGCGGTATCTCAGATTAAAAACCGCGTGCTGGGGGAAATCGCTCAACTTAGAGATTGGCGTTCGGTTCCAGGCTGCGCCAAAGATACCAGCTCGCCACCGTGCAGAAGGGCTTCCACGACGCAGCCAATCGTTCGATGTCGGCCGGCAGCGGCGGTTCTTCAAGGCTATACGCTTTTCGGATGGCGTTGCGAATGCCCAAATCGCCCGTCGGCAGCACATCGTGCCGGCGCAGGGCAAAGATCAGGAACATGTGCACGGTCCAGACGCCGATCCCCTTGACGGCGGTCAGCCGCGCGATCACTTCTTCGTCGGGAAGCTCCGGCAATTCTTCGAACCGAACCTTGCCATCGCGCGTATGGCGCGCCAGATCGCGGATGTATTTGGTTTTCTGGCCGGAAAGCCCGGCTGCCCGCATGCGCGCCGGGCGTAGTTTGAGGATGTTTTCCGGGGTTATTTTGCCGGCGCAGGCGCTCGCCAGCCGGCCGAAGATCACGTTCGCCACTCTGCCGCTCAACTGCTGGTAAACGATGGATTTAACGAGCGTTTCGAAACCGGGCTCGCGGAATTGGATACGATAGTCTCCAACCCGGCCAATAATGCCGGCGAGCACCGGGTCTGCCCTCTTGAGGTGGCGAATGGCTTTCTGCATAATGAAACACTCAGACCGGGGGAAACGTCACCCCTATTGTACCGGCATGCGAATCCTCCTACCTTTGGCCCTGGCTGGCGCGCTCTATGCGCAGAACCCGCCGCAGAATCCGCCTTCCACCGATGAACTGCCGTCGATCACGGTGGATGTATCGCTGGTCAACGTCCTGGCAAGCGTCCGCGACAAGCGCGGAGGGCTGGTGGCCAACCTGGAAAAGAACGACTTCACCATTTTTGAGGACGGCAAACAACAGGAGATCAAGTATTTCGCGCGTGAGACCGATCTTCCTCTGACGATCGGCCTGTTGATCGACGTGAGCGGCAGCCAGCGCAACTTGATCGATATCGAGCGCAGCGCCGCATCGCAGTTCTTTAGCCAGGTGATGCGCAAGAAGGATGAAGCTTTCCTGATCAGCTTCGGCGAGGAGGTCGAACTGCTCCAGGACTACACCAATTCGGCCCGCCTGCTGAGCCAGGGGATGAACGGTCTGCGAGTGAGCTCCGGCGTAGGAGGTTTCGGCCCCGGACCTGTGCCCACGGCCGGCGATCCGCGCGGCACTGTGCTCTATGACGCGGTTTTTCTCGCTGCGGACGAAAAGCTGCGCACGGAGGTGGGCCGCAAGGTCATCGTGCTCATCACCGACGGCGTGGATGAAGGCAGCCGCAAAACCATCGACGCCGCCACCGAGGCTGCCCAGAAGGCCGACGCCGTGATTTACAGCATCGATTATTCCGACCCGCGCGCCTATGGCAGCAGCCCGTTCGGATTCGGCGGAGGCGCCGGCGAGGGCTACCTGCGCAGAATGTCCGACGCGACCGGCGGCCATGTTTACAAAGTGGGCCGCAACCACTCGCTGGACGACGTATTCAAGGAGTTGCAGGAAGAAATGCGCAGCCAGTACTCGCTCGGCTTCACGTCAACCAACGACAAGCGGGATGGCGGCTACCGGAAGCTGGAAGTTCGCATGGCGAACAAGGACATGAAGGCCCAGGTGCGCAAGGGCTATTACGCGGTCAAGCCAGACTCCCACTGAGGAGTGGTAGGACAGACCATCGCCGTTCGTGGTCTGTCGGGTTTCGGCGAACCAAACACGCGACGTTTCTCGACGCATATCTCCACCCGCTGCGGCGCACCGCCCCGCGGGCCGGGCATACCCGGCCCCCTACAGGCAGGTCGACCCCTGACAGACGACACAAACCGATCGTCTGTCCTACTGGGTCGCGCCGGTGGATTGGGTCCGCTCGGCAAAGTAAGCTTCCAGAGCCTTCGTCATGGGTGGCATGGGCTCCAGGCCCAGCCGCTCCATCTTGGCGTTGGAGAGTGCCGAATACTGCGGCCGCCGCGCCGCTGTCCGGTATTCCCGCGAGTTGGTAGCCAGCACCTGCGGATCCACGCCCGCCGCCTGGAAGATGAGCCGCGCGAACTGGAACCAGCTGATCGGAGCCCCGCCCCCGATATGGAAGACTCCCGTGTGGCCGCCCTCGACGAGGTCGGCAGTGCGCGCCGCCAGCAGGGGGGCGAAGGTGGGTGATGCCACGTGGTCTGCAACCACCCGGATCGGCTGTTGGGAAGACGCCAGGCGCATCATCAATTCCACAAAGTTGCCCCGTGCCGTGTTCCGGCCGCCAGGCCCGAAGACTCCCGAGGTGCGGACAATCAAAGTGTTCTCCAGGTAGGCCCGTGCGTACAGCTCGCCGGCAAGCTTGGAAACACCATAGGCGCTCAGCGGGTGCGGATGATCGTCTTCGGCATAGGGGTGGTGCGCAAAACCGTCAAACACGTAGTCGGTGGAAAACTGCACCAGCCGCGCGCCAGTCTGGCGGCAGGCCAGTGCCAGATGCCTCACCGCCAGCGCGTTTACATGAAACGCCGCCTCGGGCTCGCGTTCGGCGACGTCAACCTGATTGTAGGCAGCGCAGTTGAACACGACATCCGCCTCATGCCCGGCTACCGCGCTCTC
>Ga0181535_10004656_pt1 | contig 15096 bp, 9 predicted proteins | sample PEATcosm2014_Bin_44_FD_119774 | JGI IMG/M metagenome (GOLD analysis project Ga0181535, IMG submission 119774) | Peatland microbial communities from MTU Mesocosm Facility, Houghton, MI, USA - PEATcosm2014_Bin17_30_metaG | ecosystem: Environmental > Terrestrial > Soil > Wetlands > Peat | place... | reverse complement strand
CGGGGTTGGCGGTTGAGGAGAGCCCATCGCCTTCCAGACGGCGTAGGCGTTGCTGTGCGTATCGTCAATGCGATAGTGCTCCAGCAGAACTCGCTTCACGCCTACCGGAATCCCGGCAATCGTAACCTCGACATCGGCGTCGGGAGCGGCCACGCCGTCGTCATGGTAATTCCACAGCATGACGGCCGCTTCACGGTCAGCCTTGGTGGCAAATGCGTCGACGTCGGGTGCCTGACGCACACCATCTGCCAGTATCTCCTTGAGCGGAACCGCTCCGGTGCTGCTGGCCGCCACTCGTTCGCCGGACATAAGGCCTGCCATGCGAAAGACGTTCAGAATTGGTTTGTCGATTCCATTCGTAGCCAGCGTGCGGAAGCCCTCGAAGTAATCCTTGCCTTCGAACTCAAATGACCACGAGAGCATCGAGATGAGATTGACCTTCGAAGCATCCTGCAGTTCGAACATGGCCTTCATCGCGGTCGCCGTATACGAGGCGTAGAGCGGCCCATTGCGATACGCGTTCGCCGGATTCACCTTCATCGAGCAGCCGGCGCAGCCTTCCGGATCAGCCTCGCTGAAGATAATGGGCATGTGTTGCAGCCGAGGGTACTTCGCCACAATCTGGAAACCGTTCTGAACCGCGTCCAGTTCATTCGAGAGGCCCATTTGTACATGGCCGTCAACCAGCTTGGTGCGGCCCTTGGGGTGGAAGGAGATGAAGTCGAGTGGAATCGGCTTGCCATCCGCCGCGCTCTTGTCATTCAGGCAATGCTTCAGGAACGCATCAAGATAAGCGCTGCCCTTTTCGCCGGCCGGCCCTGTGGTTGCGGGCCCGCCCACGCGTGCGTTGGGCAGCGCTGCGCGCACACCCGCTACGGCATAGTCATAGAGCTTGAAGTACTCAGCCTGCGTCCCGTGCCAGTAGATGATGTCCGGTTCATTCCAGACTTCGAAGTACCATGTGTTCACCTCTTCCCGCCCGTAGCGCTCGACAAGATGTTCGGTATACTTGCGCACCAGCTCGCCCCACATCTTGTAGTCCTTGGGCGGATTGTTGACCGAACCTCCCATGGTCGGCTTGGGATAATGAAGCTGATACTCCGTGATTCCCTCAACTGTGGAAGCAAGATCCTTAGGCATGAAGCCGAGTTCGACCATGGGATGTACGCCAACGTTCTTGTAGGCGTCAAAGGTTTGGTCGGTGATGGTGAAGTCATAGACAGGCTTGCCATTCGGGTCGAGGCTGAACACGTTCGACGAGCTCCACTTGAGCTCCGGAATCCCGTTGCCCGAAGTGAGAAGATGATGAGCGCGAATGTAGACAGGTGCAGGAGTCAGGTCGTGCAGTTCCCTGAGAAGTTGCATCCCGTTTTTCGTGGTCGTGTAGTTTGACTCATCGTAGCCAAACCAACTGTAGATAGGCTTGTAAGCGCCCTGGGGCTTCGACAGGTCCACCTGCACGTTCACTGTTGTCTGAGCCTGGCTCGCGACGGCCAATAAGGCAACGCTCAGGATGCATCCAAGCTTGCACATTCTTATCATGATCTCTCCCTGGAGCTTCGAGCAACGAATCCGAGTTTCATGAGTTTTCAATTCCCCGAAGGCTTTTCGGCCCTGCGGGGATTTCGTAGAAGAATACACTGGCAAGACTCTTTTAAGAATCATTCAACTTTGGGATTCGGAGGCGTTCTGAAGTTTTGATAGCGGCGGTGGGTAATGCCAATGGCTTTCTGCAGTTATTGGTGCGCCGATCCGGCAATGCCACTCAGCTTTAGCCGAACAACCTGGAACGGGTTGGAGGTTTAGCCAGTACATGCGCGGCCCGAGCCAAGATATGATGGAGAAAGGAATTCTTGCACGAGACCCCCTCCCCAGGGGCGCTCATCGCAATCGCAATCAGGAACAAATGAAAGAATCTAAAGTCAGATTAGTCGAGCTGTTCGATACCAGCCTACGCGACGGTTTGCAGCAGCCAAACCTGGACATCTCGGTACCCCACGCCGTCATGCTTCTGCAACGGATGGGCGCCTTTGGGGTGCGGTACGCGGAGATCGGCTTTGCCGGCGCAAATCAGTTTGTCGCGGACCTCACCAGCGCTCTCACTTCGGTCGATACCGGCGCGATGAAGCTCGCCTTGTTCGGACGAACGCGCGGGCGCGGAGCGAAGGTCCAGGAATGGCCCGACGTCCAATTCATCGTCGCTCGCAAGCAGCGCATCCCTGTCGCGGTGGTGGTGGTCAAGTCCAGGCTGCTCGATATTACCAAGTCCCTGGAAACCACGCCGGAAGAAAATCTGCTGATGGTTTTGGAGACGATTCAGTGTTTGCAGGACAATGGCCTTGAAGTCATTGTGGACTTTGAACACGCCATGGATGCCGCTTGCGGCCGGCGCGAAAACGGCAATCCGTGCGACGCCGACCTGAAGGCGCGCAGTCTCGACTACTTTAAGAAAATCGTCGAGCAGTGCGTGCAACAGAAGGTGAGCCGGTTGGTTGTCTGCGATACCAACGGTGGCGCCAGCCCTGAAGAGGTCACGCAAGTCATCGGCGATTTAACGCGGAACCACCCCGGGGCCAGTTTCGGATTTCATGGCCACACGGATCGCGGTCTTGGCGTTGCCAACAGCCGCGCCGCCATTCTTGCCGGCGCGGTTCAAGTGCAAGGGACGCTGCTCGGCACCGGCGAACGCTGCGGCAACGTGAATCTGACTACGGTTGTGGGCGGCATGCAGTTGAGAGGCGAGGCTGAATTTGTCGCGCCCGAATCGCTCGCGGGACTCACCGGATTGGCGCACTCGGCCTACGCGGCTTTTGGACTCGAACCGCCGCACGGCACTCCCATCGTCGGGCCCGGTGCTTTTGGAACCTGGGCGGGCATGCACGGCAGCAGCGAGCGCAAGAATCCCGGCGCCTATCTCTGGTGCGATCCGGCTAAAGTTGGCGCGAACCCGGTTATCGGTGTCAACGCTCAATCGGGACGAGCCAACATCGTGTTGTTGTCAGAAGCGCTCGGCGTTCCGCTCAACTCCGCCCAGGCGCAGGCGCTGATGGATGCGAACCAGGGAATGATTGACGGCGGCGCCTACACGGTAAGCGAAGTCTCATTCAAGCTGGCCTGCATGAAGGTGCTGGGAACCCTGCGCGAACGCTTCGGCGTGAAAAGCTGGCGGGTTTTGGACGAATCGGACGAAACAGGGAACCGCTATGTGCAGGCCTCGATGCAGTTGTCCGTTGGCGAAACGAATGTGGTGACAACGCGAGCCGAGGGCGCCGGCCCAGTGGATGCGCTCACCAAGGCTATGCGGCAAGAGTTGGAGAAATGGTATCCGGCTATCGCGCACATGCGTCTGGGAACCTTCACCGTGACCGCCATCGATGTCTCTGCGCAGGACACGGCGGCCCATGTCCGCGTCACCGTGAGCTTCAACGCCGACGGACACGAACCGTGGGTCACTGCCGGGGTCAGCAGCGATTTGAATCAGGCGGCTCTCATGGCTATCGTAGATGGCTTCCACTATTGGTTGCTGAGAAGCCTGGCGGCTTGAAATCAGATTTTCGTCTCTAGGCCGCGCCGTACTTCTCTTCGCTCAATACTTGCGCGTAAGCAGGGACTGTCAGGAACTCAATGAATTGAGGCGCGCGCACCAACGTACGCATCAGGTCCGCGGCCTTTTCGTATGCTTCATAGCGGACGGCATCCACGGCGGCCTTTTGCTTTTCAAGCTCGCTGGCAATCAAGCTTTCCACCAGTGGAATGTCTACCGTTCTTCCGTCGCTGAGCGTTGCCTTTTGGTGCACCCATTGCCAAAGCTGCGCGCGGCTGATCTCCGCCGTGGCCGCGTCTTCCATCAGGTTGAACAGCGGTACGCAGCCGATGCCGCGCAGCCATGCCTCCACATAACCTAGGCCGACGGCGACATTTTGTTTCAAACCTGCGTCGGTGATCTGACCAGGGGGAATCTGCAGCAGATCCGAGGCGGTAGCGTTGAAGTCGGACAACTGTTTTGATATTTGATTGGGCTGCGGCATCAGGCGATTGAATATCTCCAGAGCCACCGGAACCAGACCGGGATGCGCAACCCAGGTGCCATCGTGGCCATCACCGGCTTCGCGCTCCTTGTCGGCCTGTACCTGCGCGATGGCCTTGTCATTGGCCACCGGGTCGCTCTTGATGGGAATGTATGCCGACATGCCGCCAATGGCGTGAACGTTGCGCCGATGGCAGGTCTTGATGGCGAGTTTCGAATAGCTGCGCATGAAGTGCGTGGCCATCGTCACCTGGCCGCGATCGGGAAGCACGGCATGTGGGTCGTTTGAAAACTTCTTGATGAAGCTGAAGATGTAATCCCAGCGTCCGCAGTTCAGCCCTGCGGAGTGTTCGCGCAGCTCATAAAGAATCTCGTCCATTTCAAAGCTGGCCAGGATCGTTTCAATCAACACAGTTCCCTTGATGGTGCCTTGCGGCAATCCGACTTTTTCCTGCGCGCGGATAAAGACGTCGTTCCACAGCCGCGCTTCGAGATGGCTCTCCATCTTGGGCAGGTAGAAGTAGGGGCCGCTGCCGCGCGCCAGCAGTTCTTTGGCGTTGTGAAAGAAGTAGAGGCCGAAATCGAAAATGGAGCCCGACATCGGCTCGCCATCCACGCGCACGTGCCGCTCTTCAAGGTGCCAGCCGCGCGCGCGCACGAACAACACCGCGGTCTTGTCATTCAGCTTGTATTGCTTTCCTGTGGCCGGGTCGGCGAAAGTGATCGCGCGCCGGATCGCGTCGCGCAGGTTAATCTGTCCGTCTATCAGGTTGTTCCACGTTGGCGTATTCGAGTCTTCAAAATCGGCCATGAAGACCTTCGCGCCCGAGTTGAGCGCGTTGATAATCATCTTGCGGTCGACGGGGCCGGTGATCTCTACGCGGCGGTCCAGAATATCGGCAGGCAGCGGCGCGACTGTCCAGTCCGCATCGCGAACACTCTGCGTCTCCGCCAGAAAGTCCGGCTTCTCGCCGGCGTCAAGCCGCTTCTGTCGATCATGGCGGGCGTTGAGAAGCGTCTTGCGGCGCGCGTTGAAGGTGCGCTGCAAGTCGACGATGAAGGCAACGGCCTCCGGCGTCAGAATCTCCGCATAGCTTTCGCTGATCGGGGCCAGAAACTCGACACCGGGAATATCGATGGAATGGGCCATGAATACGACTCCCTTTTGAAGCAGACTGAATGAACCGGATAAGCGCACCGCGAGGACGTGATTTAGAAATCCGCTATCTTGAATTGAACTCTCAGGCGAAGCGTACTGAAACGCTGCCCGCAGTCGAAAAGCGCACATTCACCTGCGAACCTGCCGATGCAAACGTAGCCCCAGTCCAGCTTCCCGTGGTAATCCAGTCTCCGCGCTTGAGCCCGCCGGTGCGCGCAGAGCCCTCGTTCGCCAAATAGACCAGCAGCCGCAGAAGATCGGTGCCGGCAGGGTTAGAGGCGGTGCGCTCCACGCGAACGGCTCCATCCACGGCCAGCGAAACGGACTCTCTTGCGAAGTCGATCTGCTGCCAGTTTTCGATGGCCGGGCCGTGCACAAAGCCGCCGTGCATCTGCAAGTCGCCAATCATGGTGAACCGCGCGATCTTCAATGGATCGGCAATCCCAGCCTCAAGCTCCTCAATCGCCGGATGGCAGCTCCCGATGGCGGCCACAACTTCTTCGCGCGTATACGGAGTCTCGCGCGGCGGCAGGTCTTTCCCGATCAAAAATGATATCTCGGCCTCCAAGCCGCGCAGCCGGTAACGCGGTTCCGTCAGAATGCTGGCATCGTCCGCCATCCAAGCGGAGATCATAGGCCCAAACAGCGGCGTGGCATCAGGCGCCAGAGCGCCAATCTTCCATGCGCGAACGCCATCGGGCTCCAGGGCGCGGGCGATTGCGTCCTGCACAAACGCAGCTTCTTCGAAAGATGCCGGTTGCAGTGTTTCGGGGAGGTCGGCGAGGGGAGCGGCGGTGCAGCGAGCCTCAAGCAGTAGCCCGGCCGCGGAGTGCAATTCGGAGATGCGTTCTTCAGAGATCATGCTTTCCAGTTTGCATCAATGGGCGAAGCCTTGTCTCCCCGTAAAGCTTCTCCGCCCTGAATGCCGTGAATGGCTGCCCTATCGCCGTTCAACGAGATGGAAAGCCGACGCCGCTCTTAGTCCCTTAGCGGTGAGTGACGAGGGCCAAGAAAACCAACGACGAGTCGGACTCAATTTCGCCCGCCAAGGCCTGAAATCAATGCCCACAATTATGGGCATGGAATTCCATTTTTCTCTTCCAATGCCACGCGAAACCAAAGGCCGGAGGGCTGCACTTAAGTACCGAAATGCGCATGAAGGAGACGAAAGTCTAACGAATTGAAATTAAATAACTTATTCCCATCAGCGCGCAGACCCAAATAGCACAACAGACGCAAAACCAACCTGCGGTCGGTCCCTTGGTGTCGGTGCCGGCACGCACAGTTGCTTGGGTGACAACCATCACAGCAAGCACCTCTTGCAAAGAGCAGAATAACGCGGGCTTTGGGGTAGTTTTCCGGGTGCCTTGGAGCCGGGCCATTTGAAGGAAAAAGCAGGGTGGTTCTCCTGGCCGGGTTGGAAAAACCAGTCAGGTCAGGTTGGATGTGCAAACCGATTCGTGCGCATCCGGAGACAATTGAAGATGTCCTGGAGCGAGGATTACCGGAGCAAACGCATGAGCGCCGCGCAGGCGCTTGACGCAGTGCACTCTGGAGATCGCGTTTGGATACAGTCCGGTTGCGGCACGCCTTCAGTTCTTGTGGATGCGCTGGTTGCACGAGCTCCGCATGTGCGCGACGTCGAAGTCGTTCACATGATGACGCTGGGCGCAGCGGACTACACGAAACCGGAGTATGAAGGTCATTTTCGTCATCGGGGGCTTTTTCTCGGCGCGAATGTGCGCGAGGCTGTGGCTGCCGGCCGCGCCGACTATACGCCCATCTTCCTCAGCGAAATTGAAGGCCTCTTTGAGAGCGGCGAAATGCCGCTCGACGTCGTATTGATGCAGGTAACTCCGCCTGACACGCACGGCTTCGTGAGCTTGGGGACCACGGTGGACTGCACGCTCACCGCAGCGCGCTGCGCGAAGATCGTAATCGCCGAAGTGAATGAGCGGATGCCGCGCACGCATGGCGACACATTTATTCATGTCAGCCGTATCTCCGCAGTAGTGGAAACATCGCGTCCGCTGCTTGTGTTGCACGCCGAGCCCTGCACCGAGACACACCTGCGCGTTGCGCGCAACGTGGCCTCGCTTATTCCCGATGGAGCCACACTTCAGACCGGAATTGGCGGCATTTCAGAAGCGGTACTTCAATGCCTTGGCGACAAACGCGATCTTGGGATTCACACCGAGATGTGCCCAGACGGAGTCGTCGACCTCATCGAGGCCGGCATACTGAACGGAGAACGCAAAACGCTCCTCCGCGGCAAGGCGGTGGTGGCCTTCGTGCTCGGCACCCAGCGGCTCTTCGATTGCATTCACGAGAATCCGATTTTTGAGTTCCGGCCCATCTCCTTCACCAACGATCCGTTTGTGGTCGCGCAGAACGACCGCATGGTCGCCATCAACTCGGCGCTGCAGGTGGATCTTACCGGCCAGGTCTGTGCCGACTCGCTCGGTACGCGCCCTTACAGCGGCTTCGGCGGGCAACTTGACTTCATTCGCGGTGCTGCGCGATCCAAGGGTGGCGTGCCCATCATCGCTCTGCCCGCAACAGCGATGCACGGCGATGTTTCGCGGATTGTGCCGATGCTTGAGCCGGGAGCGGGCGTCGTCACCTCACGCGCAGATGTGCACTATGTGGTTACGGAGCACGGCATCGCCTATCTGCATGGAAAAACCTTGCGCGAACGAGCCCTGGCGCTGATCGCCATTGCCGATCCGCGCTTTCAACAGGAACTGGAAGATTTTGCAGTGCGCGCTCATTATCTGGAGCGCGAAAAGACGGCAGCCGCGCTTGTGTAATCGGCGGCCCGTTGTAAGGAGCAGGGAATGGCAGAAGTCGGGAAAAAGGATCGAGGCTTGTTGCGGATCGATGTAGATGAGTGCAAAGGATGCGGGCTGTGCATTCAGGCCTGTCCGCCCAAGGTGATCGCCATGAGCGAGCATCTGAATCACTACGGCTATCGGACCGCTTTGTATGCGGGCGCAGGTTGCACTGGATGCGGCATCTGCTTCATGGCTTGTCCCGAGCCGGGAGCGATTATCGTATTGCGCGCCGTCCAGACAAAGCCCGGCGCGATGCTCAACGCAAATGCCAACGTCGAGGGGGCTGCCCATGCGTAAACAACTGATGAAGGGTAACGAAGCCATCGTCAAGAGCGCCATTCTCGCCGGATGCCGCGCATTCTATGGATACCCCATCACGCCCGCCAGTGAGATTGCCGAGGCCGCGGCAGAATGCATGCCGCGCGCCGGCGGAGTTTTTGTGCAGGCCGAAAGTGAAGTGGCAGCGATCAATATGTTGTACGGCGGCGCATCGGCCGGCGTGCGCTGCATGACTGCCTCAAGCGGCCCCGGCATCAGCCTCATGCAGGAAGGCATTAGCTACATGGCGGGCGCCGAGCTGCCCTGCGTCATCGCGGATATCACCCGCGGCGGCCCGGGCCTGGGCAACATTGGAGCCGAGCAGAGCGACTACCACCAGGTGGTCAAGGGCGGCGGCCATGGCAATTACCGCACTATCGTGCTCGCGCCGCATTCCGTGCAAGAGATGGCCGACCTCACCGCGCTCGCCTTCGAGCTTGCCGACCGCTATCGCAATCCCGTTGTGCTGTTGGCCGACGGATTCATCGGACAGATGATGGAGCCGGTCGAGTTCCCGCAGACCGCCGTTGTGCCGCAACAACCCGAGTGGGCCGTCGCGGGCACCGGGGCCACACGCGGAAACTTGATCACGTCGCTCTTTATGGACTTTGACGATCTCGAAGCGCACGTTCGCGGAATGGAACAGAAATATCGTCACGCCGAGGTGCTTGAGGCGCGCGCCGAAGAGTGGCAAACCGATGGAGCGGAGATTGTTCTTGTGGGCTACGGCATTGTCGGACGTATCTTGAAAGCCGTCACCGCCGAGGCGCGTGCCGACGGCATCAACGTTGGCGTTCTGCGGCCGATCACTCTTTTTCCGTTTCCCAAGGCAAGTTTCCAGCGCCTGGCGGAGTGCGCGCGCATTTTCGTTGTTGTTGAGATGAGCAATGGCCAGATGGTGGAAGATGTGCGCCTGGCGCTGAACGGTGTTCGTCCCGTCGAGTTCTTCGGACGCAACGGCGGCAATGTCCCTTCGCACCAAGAGGTGCTCGCACTGGTTCGCAATCTCGCACGCAAGCTTGTTGGCGAGCCTGCAAACGAATTGAATGAGGAGCGGCTGGCAAATGTCTAGCGAAATGGTTCAGGACTACACGGTAGTACAGGGCAAGGCAAAGTCCTTTTACGAGCGCTACGAGCGCAAGCCGGAGTTGCAGCACCAGACACACTTCTGCCCCGGATGCGGCCACGGCGTGGTTCACAAAATGCTCGCTCGCGCCATCGACGAGTTCGGCATTCAGGATAAGACAATCCTGGTTGGTCCGGTCGGCTGCTCCGTCTTCACCTACTACTACTTCGACGTCGGCAATGTGCAGGCCGCGCATGGTCGCGCCCCTGCGGTGGCCACCGCCATGAAGCGCAGCCGGCCTGAGAGTATCGTCATCGGCTACCAGGGCGACGGCGACCTGTCCGCGATCGGCTCCGCGGAGATTCTACATGCCGCCAATCGAGGCGAAAACATCACGGTCATCTTCGTCAACAACGCCATCTACAGCATGACCGGCGGGCAGGCCGCGCCGACCACGCTCATAGGACAAAAGAGCACAACCACTCCTTGCGGCCGCGCTCCAGCGACCGAAGGGTACCCGATGCATGTGAGCGAGCTGCTGGCCACGCTGCAGGGGCCGGTCTATATTGAGCGCGTTGGTCTTGGAGACAACAAGCAAATCGCACAGGCAAACCGCGCTGTGCGGCGGGCTGTCGAGAACCAGGTGAAGGGACTCGGCTTCTCACTCATTGAAGTGCTCTCGCCCTGCCCGACCATCTGGAAGATGTCCGCGGTCGATGCGCAGCACTGGGTTCGCGACGTGATGGAGAAGACCTTTCCGCTCGGCGTTTTCTGCGATCGCACCAAAGATGAGCGGCCGCGGAAACTGCTGGAAACATCGCCATCGCTCGAGGAGATTCCGGGACTTTTGGGTGTCGCCGATGAAGACCCGTCGGCAACCAACCGCGCCCCAAATCAATCGGTGGAAGCCATCGACCTGCACGTCCGCGTCGCAGGCTTTGGAGGCCAGGGCGTCCTGCTCCTGGGTGAGGTTCTGGCTGAGGCGGGATTGGATGCTGGCCTTGAAGTTTCATGGCTCCCGTCTTATGGACCGGAGATGCGCTCAGGCACATCGAATTGTCACGTGCGTCTCTCCAATCAACCCATCGATTCACCGCTTGTAACAGCGCCCAGCATTCTAGTCGCGATGAACGAACCGTCGCTCAGAAAATTCGACAAGAGCGTGCGCTCGGGCGGTTGGGTCATCTACAACGGCGAAGAGTTTCCAGCCGATTGCGTGCGCGAAGACGTGCGCGTGCTCGCGCTTCCGTTTACGCAGGTAGCGCATGAACTGGGTGACGCCCGCATCTGCAACATGGTCATGCTTGGCGCACTGCTTGAAATTGCGAGTGGGCTGCCGCAGGCCAGCATCGACGCTGCGCTGCGACGCCTGGTCAAAAACACAAAATGGTTTGCGCTCGACGAACGCGCATTGACGCGCGGCAGGGAACTGTTCAGGGAGCGCTTCCCGGAGGTGTGACGTGAAGGCTGATGGCGATCCCAATTTGATCGTGTTTTTCGCTGGGCAGTATATGCCGTTGCGCGAGGCCCGTGTCGGCATTCTCACCCACGCTCTTCATTATGGAACCGGCGTCTTTGAAGGTATCCGCGCGCATTGGGATGAACCCGGTCAGGAACTATTCGTCCTGCGCCCCCGGGAGCACTTCGAACGCTGGAAGCTGAATTGCGGCATCCTCCGCATCGATGTCCCAATGTCGCCCGAGCAGTTGTGCGCCATCACGGTCGAGCTCATGCGTCGCAATGCCTTTCGGACCAACGTCTATGTTCGGCCCCTTGCATACAAAAGCGCGGAGCGCATCGGCGTAGCCACTGACGGTCAGGATGCTTTCGCCATTGTCGCCCTGCCCTTCGGCGATTATCTGCATGCTGAAGAGGGACTGCACGCGGGAGTCAGTTCATGGCGCCGGATCGACGACAATGCCATTCCCGCTCGCGCCAAAATCTGCGGAGCCTATGTGAACAGTGCGCTGGCCAGCGACGAGGTACGCCGCAATGGCTTCGACGAGGCAATCTTCCTCAATGAGAGCGGCCACGTCGCCGAAGGCGCAACCTGCAACATCTTCCTGGTGCGGAAGGGGAAGCTGATTACTCCGTCGGTTACGGAAAACATTCTCGAAGGCATCACCCGCGACTCCATCATGGAACTCGCGCAGCGGGAGCTCAGTCTTCAGGTTGTGGAGCGCCCCATCGACCGCAGCGAACTCTACATGTGCGATGAGCTGTTTCTGACCGGAACGGCGGTAGGCATCGCGCCGATTGTGAAGGTCGATCATCGTCCGATAAAGGATGGCGCCATCGGTCCGATTGCGCGGCAACTGCAGCGATCGTATTTCGATGCGACGCGGGGACATTTGCAGGCATACCGGAAGTGGTTGCTTCCGGTCAATCAGGTCTGCTGAGCGAATGCTCCAACCCAGCGCGGAATCAAAAACAGCCTTCCGCAAGGTAGTGAAGATCCACCTTAAATGGGTTTGCCCTGCGATTTGCTGCTAACACGTCCGGCATTGATCGCGTGGCCGAGCCAATGCCGTCAGCGCGAAGTTCGCGCTGTGAAGCTCTATTCACACTTCCCATGTAGAATCCTCTTCATAAAACGATCCGCTTGCATCGAACAGATTGGCGCAAGACACAAATCCGAGCGAATGCATTAGTGATTCATCCGAGGTATTTCGATGAATATGAAAGTTCTTCTGGCCGTTTCCGGCGCGGCATTGTGCCTCTTGCCGGCTGCAAATGCGGCGCAGACCGCTGCCCAGTCCATCGATCTGCCCTCGAGCAAACAATTGATCGGCAAGATTCCAGGGCATCCGCAGCGCTTGAACAGCCTGCCGATATCCATGGCTGTCTCCCCTGACCGGCGCTACGTGGTCACCGTCAATGCAGGCTACGGAACCTTCGAGTCGAAGTACGAACAGTCGCTTGCGGTGCTCGATACGCAGACAGGAGTGCTCACGGATTTTCCCGACGACCGGACCATTGCACCGGTCGATAAACAGACGCTCTATTCCGGGTTGGCCTTCAGCCGCGACGGCAAGCACATCTATGCAAGCATGGCCTCGCTTACCGATCCCCTTGGAGGCGTCAAAAACTCAACCGGAAGCGGCGTGGCTGTCTACAGTTTTAGCAATGGAAAAGTCGCGCCGGAGCGCATGATCAATCTACCTCTGCAACAGCTTGCTCCGGGCAGAAAAACAAATCTCATCGGCGATGTGGAAGGCGACAAGGGCGTGCCTTATCCCGCGGCGATCGCTGTGATCGGGGCCGCCGGTGCTGAAAAACTTCTCATCGCCGACAATCTCTCCGACGACGTCCTGCTTCTCGACGCCGCAACGGGCGCAATCGAAAAACGCTTCGACCTTTCCGAGAGCGATGCCGTTCCCTCCACTTATCCCATTGCTCTGGCCGTCAGCAAGGACGGCAGTCGCGCGTTTGTCGCCTTGTGGAATTCATCCGAAATCGCCGAGCTCGACTTGGCGAAGCTAATCGTCGGCCGCAAACTTGCTCTTCTCAAGCCGACAAGCCCCGTCGCCCCGGGAACCCATCCCTGCGCCTTCGAGTTTTCATCCGACGGAGAAATTCTCTACGTCGCGCTCTCTAACCGCGATGCCGTGGCTGCGGTTAATGTCGGTGCGGGCCAGCTAACCCTAAAGGGTTACTTCGACACGCGTCTTCCGCATCAGAGCTATTTTGGCGCCGAGCCTGTGGCCCTGGCCATCAACGGTGACGGCAGCCGGCTGTACGCCGCAAATCTGGGCAGCGATGCCGTTGCCGTCATCGACACAAAGCAACTCACCCCAGCAGCATCGAAGCAGGGAATGGTCGAGCCCATCGGTTTCATCCCCACAGAGTGGATGCCCATCTCCATGGCTTTCATTCCATCCACATTCGGCGGAAAACTCTATGTTGCCTCAGACAAAGGGAAGGGAACTGGCCCCAACAACTTTTCCCAGCGTCCGGTGGAGTCAGCGCCTGCGGGCCGACCGCAGAGGGCCAATGCCTACATCGCAACGTTGTTGTATGGCTCGCTCGCAACCATCGAAGAATCCGCCATCGCGGACGCTCTCCCGCAGTGGACTTCGCTTGTCCTCGAGTCAAATCGCATGAAAGCAGCCTCAGAAAAGATCACCTTCGCTGGTGGAGCGCAAGGTCTTATCAAACATGTCATCTACATCATCAAAGAGAACCGTACCTACGATCAGATCTTGGGCGATCTCAAGCACGATGGAAAACAGGTGGGCAACGGCGATCCGAGCCTGACAATGTATGGCGAGCCGATCACGCCCAACCTGCATAAGCTCGCCCTGCAGTTTGGCGTGCTGGACAACTTCTTCGACTCAGGCGAGGTGTCGGGCGATGGCCATGTGTGGTCAACTGCGGCCATTGGCACGGACTATCTGGAAAAAACCTGGCAGCAGAATTACCGCGGCAGCCAGCGAACCTACGATTACGAGGGCGTTGTCGCGGACGGCTATCCGCTGCTGCAAAAGATCCCCGACGTAAACGAGCCACGCAGTGGCTATCTGTGGGGCGATCTCGCCGCCCATGGCAAGACTTACTACCATTTCGCGGAATACATCTCTTCAACTTTCTGCAACGAGGTTCAGGTTGCCAACCCTCAGCTCGGCCCCATGCTCAAGGGCGGCGCGTGCGCGCGCAAGGCCGTTGCTCCGGGCGAGCCGCTGCCCGCTGAGTGGGGTGGCGGCGTCAACAAGTGGCCGTGGGCCATTCCGCTCATTGCCACCAACGTCCCCACCAAGCCGGAGCTCGTGGGCCACTTCGCCCCTGAATCGCCCGACTTTAACCTGCTTGTTCCGGATCAGGTTCGCTTCGCGATCTTTGAGCGTCATTTGAAGGGCTGGATCGCGGATAAGGAGCAGGGCAAAGACACGATGCCGAACTTTGTCATGCTGCGCCTACCCAACGACCACACCGCGGGAACCAGGCCCGGCGGACCCACGCCCAGATCCTCCGTTGCCGACAACGATCTCGCGGTTGGCCGGGCAGTCGAGGCCATCGCGCACTCGCCCTTCTGGGATTCCACCGCTTTCTTCATCCTCGAAGACGATGCCCAGGCGGGCGCCGATCACGTCGACGCGCATCGCAGCCTGGCGCTGGTCATCAGCAAGTATTCGCCCCACGGCCCCTCCGGCGCGCCGTTTGTCGATAGCCGGTTCTACTCAACGGTCAGCGTACTGCGCACCATCGAGGCCCTGCTTGACCTGCCTCCCATGAACAACAACGACGCGTTCAGCTCGTTGATCTCCACCTTGTTTACCGGCCCCGGGGACCAGCCCGCCTACACTGCCGACTATTCCAATCGCGACAACGGCCTGATCTACGCCGCCAACTCAAAGGGTGCTGTGGGCGCGCAAGAGAGCATGAAGATGGATTTCCGCCATGCCGACCGCGCTCCTACCGAAAAGCTGAACATCATCCTCTGGAAGGACGCCATGGGCAGCGAGCCGGTCCCCGCGATGCTCAAGGCACATGCCAAGAAGTCCGGCAAGGACGATGACGATTAGAGATACTTTCTCGATTGGGCTACCCACAATTTCAGATAGCATCCGGGTTGCAGCAGCAGCTGAGCTGCAAATCGAGATGCGACGTTTGAGACGCCCACGGGATTGCCTTGCTCTGTTCGAACGGCATCACCAATTCAAGTGCATCCTTCCGCAGTTACAATTACAGGGAT
>Ga0181535_10004654_pt1 | contig 15099 bp, 12 predicted proteins | sample PEATcosm2014_Bin_44_FD_119774 | JGI IMG/M metagenome (GOLD analysis project Ga0181535, IMG submission 119774) | Peatland microbial communities from MTU Mesocosm Facility, Houghton, MI, USA - PEATcosm2014_Bin17_30_metaG | ecosystem: Environmental > Terrestrial > Soil > Wetlands > Peat | place... | reverse complement strand
GTGCCAGGATTGAGGTACTCACAGACACCGCAGCGCCAGGGGCCTTTGCCATCGGTCGAACCACATGGTGCAAGAGTCGCAGCTGTCATCGCAGGTGCTATGGTATCGCAAATGTCGCACCGCGTCCGCCGCCCCACATTGTTGAACGTGCACGCAGAACAAGTCCAGCTTGGTATGGCCGCCTCCTTGGTCTCTGCAGGTTCGCCGGTGCCCACCTTGTCGCCGGCGGCCTCGACGGCAACACCCGTCTTGTAAAAATCGAGTACGACCGCGATAAAGACCGGTGCCTTTGCAATCCACGGCTGACCGCCTGCGAGTTCGGCGACGCGCGCGCGTTTCGCGGCGTCCCGTACGACGACTAGAGACACGTGATGCGCATTGCTGGACGTGGGCGCCCGTCGCGCAGCTTCAACAATGGCATCCAGAGCTTCGTCGCTCACCGGCTCGCTGCTGAAAGAGCGGTCACTGCGGTGGCTGCATAAAAGAGAAAGAGTTTCGTTCATATCGCCTCAAAAACTTCTTAAGTATGGAGCGGGCCAGGAGTGAACAGTCTATCATCAGCGATCGGATTGGATCGCGTGGACATTCCTAACTCAGTGGACTTCCCGCGGCCAATACCTTTTTTCGCACCTAGCTACTCCGAAGCCGCGGCGGCACATCGAAGCCGAAAGTCGATATAAAGCGGTGAGACGATGATGTGGCCATCAACGCGATACTTCGACATCGTTGCCATATTGATCATGCGCGTGATCGCTCCCGGATTGCCCTCGCTGAACTCAACGAGACGGGTAAGAAAATCGGCGAGGTTTTCCGCGCGGAGATTAAGCTCTTTCGCGACCAGCTTCGCAAATTTCTTGGCCGATTCAGAATCGAAGTTCTTGATTGCGAGTTTGTCGGCGCGGTCCGGGAACAGCGGGGCGACAAATCCAGCATCTTCCATATGAGCAGACCTCGCTACGGCAAGGACGGGGACCGAGTAGGAGATCATCAATTCCCGAACCATCGTGGCGAAGGCATGTGAAGGACGATGCAGATGATCGAGAACAACCATGTACTGCTTACCGCACAGAACACCTATGACAATGCCCTTGAGCGAAACAGCCGTCTTTTGCCGGATGGCTTCCGCCGGGCGACCGCCCAGTGCGTGGAGCATTGCCGTATCGTTCTTTTGCGCCAAAATCTCAGCCAAGCTGCGAAATACCGCTTGCGAACTGCTCGATTGCGGGCAGTTCAAGAGATGAGGGAAGTCCGGTATGAGGTGTGCGAGAAGCAACGTCTTCCCGACGCCTGACGGTCCGTGCAGCAAGGCAGACTTGCGGGCTGCAACCCGCTTGCGCAGGGCGTCAAACTCTTCTTCTCGATGGAAAACAACCGTCATCTCCGGAGCCTCATTCAAACTACTTTTACTACGGTGCCTCACGCCGAAGCACGCATCGATGCAATTGCTGAGCGGACGCATGGAACCGCTGTACCAGTTGATTCAAATACGCCGCGCCGGCCTTGGACATAGGCCCGTAGCCGCGCATCTTGTCCGGACGGAGCTCCTCGATAGCGATTTCGATGAAGATCATAGTCGCGTGGATAGAATGTGAGGCTGGGATCTTCCCATTTTCTGGAACGATGCCTTGCTCCGCAGCTGCTTGAAGAAGATCTGCGCGCGTGCGGCAGATGTAGTCATCGATTAGGTCGTGCTGTGCGGAGGAGAGGTCGTCAAAATACTTTGGGAAAGCCAATGCTGACTTGGAATTGTTCAGCAGGCCTTCGATTTCGCCTAGCAGTTTATCAATGTGCCGGCAGGACACGAGCAGAGCCCGAAGCTGGTATTCGTTTAGCGAAGGATCAGGGTTTCCACCCTCCTTCGTTGTCATGCCGCATTCCTGCATTGCTTCTGCCTTTTGCAGATATAGGCGCAATGGGCGCCGTTTCCGTTCTGATCAGACGGAGCCTGTGCGCAGGACCGTCGCGAGATCTTGCTGTATGTCAGTGGGCACGGGCATGCGCTGGATGCGCTCCAAAGCGCGCTTTAAATCATAGGAAAAGTGCTTCAGTTCGAAACGCCCGTCCTGCCATACCGCATAGCAGGCATCTGGGTTGCCGGTCTTTGGTTGCCCCAAGCTGCCGGGGTTGACCACAGTTGTTTGCCCCACAGGTTTGATGAATGGCGTATGCGTGTGGCCAACCAGAAGGTAGTCCGCCTTGATGCTTTCAACCTCTTGCTGCCATCGTTCCGACTCTGGCTGACAATATCCAAAGAGCGGATCGGAAGGAACGGCATGGCACAACATGAACCTCTTGCCGTCACGTTCCACACCCTTAGTTTGCGGCAGACCACGAAGAAACTCTTTAGCCGTTTCGTCCAGCTCGGCATTACTGACACGCATGGTAGCGCTGGCCATGGAGTGATAACGAGGGTTACAGCGCGGGTCCACATTGAATCCTACCGCGTTGTCGTGATTGCCACGGACCACAACGGTCGCATAGGCGCGTACAAAATCTACGACTTCGGAGGGTTGTGGTCCATAATTTACAAGATCTCCCAGTACCCAAAGCTCGTCGCCCGATTCCGGCAGCGCCGAAAGCGCATCAAAGTTGCCGTGCAAGTCTGAAATGACGACGATTTTCATCCCTGCTCTCCTTTGCAGCGACGGAAGCAGTTCACCTCGCGATTCACTTCACGACCATCACCGGGCAGTGTGCGTATCGAAGCACGCGCTCCGAGACCGACCCCAGAATCATCTTTTGAAACAACGACGTTCCCCTGCGCCCGACGATGATCAAATCGAACTGCTCCTCCTCGGCGCGATGAATAAGTTGCTCTCCGGGGTGGCCGACGGCAAACGCGGTTTCGATGGTTACGCCCTGGTTCCTTCCCCGCTCGACAACCTTCTTCAGACCCTCCTCAAAATGTTCTCGCGCATCGTCCAGGGCCGCCTCCAATTCTACCGAGGTGGGCGGTTCCGGAGGACGTGCCACCGCCATAGCCAATACGTATGCGTCAAGACATCGGGCAATCGTGATGGCTGCATCGGCTGCCTTTTCGGACTGTTCGGAGCCGTCGTAACCTATCAGGATTCGTTGAAAACGTGTGTGTCTCCTGTGCTCCATAGCGCCTCCTAGTCTGCATCTGCGAGCGCGGCCGAGGTGCGATCCGGCACGTGCTCTGGAGTCTTCGGGGCCTTCGGCAACAGATGTCTCGGCATAAAGAACGCATTTGCGATGACGGTCGGGACAACGGCACTACCAATCACGGTCGCGACCAGGAAAGAATACTGACCTTCGGTAATGATGCCGTGGCTCAATCCAAACAAAGACGAAATGGTTCCGAACGTCAGGCCGGTGGACATCATCAATGTGTAATAGAGACCCTCTTCCCGCTGATATTTAAAGGCCCTTACGGTGGGCAGCAGACCGACAATCTTTGAGAACATCTTGGCGAAAAACAATACAACGAAGACCAACGGAGCGGCAAGCAACGCCGGAACCGAAACGAACGATCCCGCACGGATAAAGTAAAAGGGGGTCAGGAGCCCAAAAGTCAAGGTGCGCAAGCGGCGTATGAGAGCATGGTCCTTGCCGATACTTCCCGCCAGCACCATTCCTATCATGTAAGCCGGTAACACGGCTTCGCTGCCCGCCCAAACAGCCAGTCCTCCCATGGCGAACAGCACGAATAGCAGATACTTCGCTTCCATTTCCGACGCTCGGCCGCCATATTTGCGAAAGAACTTCGGGGTCAGGACTGGCAGAATGGCGAAGACCAGGACAGAAGAGACTACAAAAATGAGCGTGCGGATCGTGAACGGCGAGAAGATCAGCCCAAGCGCGATGACCGTGCCCAGGTCATTCACAAAACAAGCCCCAAGAATGGCTTTGCCGAAATCAGTCTTGTTAAACCCGAGCTCCAGCATGACGGCGTACACCACGGCAACCGAGGTCGTGCTGAGAGCGACTCCGGCTAGCCAACTGGGGCGTGCCGCCCAGTGGAGCACGTAGTGGGCAATGGCGGTGCAGCCAAGAAATGGACCCAAAAAGCCCACGAGACCCACCGCCGTCACTTCTTTCCATTTGGCACGGAAGACCACGGGGTCGAGTTCGGCGCCGGCCAGGAAAGTAAGGACAACCGAGCCCGTTCCTGCTAAGAACGTAATCCAGCCCGTCTTTGCCCCAAGCCCCCCGTGACCGATAAAAGCCACAATGACAAATTGAGCGACGGTCCCGACAACAATTTCCGTAAGTGCAGTCGAAATCTTGAACCAAATTGCAAGCAGCGTGGCGATGAGCGCTAAGCCCACCCATAACGCGGCGAGTGCCCACACGTTTTCCATTGAACGGCAGCTCCCTAGTTTGTAGTGGATCATCGCCGGAGTACATGACCCCGCGACAAGAATCCCTGTCAGGAGTCATCAGCTGTCCCGGCTATTGGTGGGATAGCGGTTAAAGGTGAACTCCTTCACCCGATTCACCTAGTAAATCCACAATACAGTGAAAAGTCAAGCGGATACATGCTGACAGACACGTCTGTTACCGGTGCGCATTACGCGCCCGAGAAAGGTAATCATTACTGCAGTAAGTTGCGCTCCGTGAATCAATGGGTGCAATCTTTAATTCTCATGGGGTTGCGGAAAGAGATGCGGTTGCAACTTGCTCTTCCGGTTCGCGTGTTTGCTGAGAATGCCGAGGGCGAGTCGTTCGAACAAGACTGTACAACAGTCGATTTGACGGTGAATGGACTCCGGGTTGAGGGAATTACGCAGACTCTTCGGCGTGGCGCCGTGATTAGTGTGAGTTACGGCGCAAAGAGTGTACCGGTTCGGGTCATGTGGATGGGACCGCGAGGCCACGTCGGTCTGCGAGCGTTCAGCGGCTGGAATAATTTTTGGGGGCGTGTAATCCCTCAAATACCCGGGGACGGATTTCCCGACTCCACATATAGACGCGAGGCCAAGCCTGATCGGAAGCCGGCTCCCTCCGGGACTGTCCTAGTCGCCAGAGAGGCGACGGAACGCGGACCGATGGAACGGCGGGGCGAAGATCGCTACATCTGTGGTGGTGCGGTTTCTATTTGGCAACCGGACGCCAAGCGTCTCGTAAACGGCACTGTGGCTGACCTCAGTTTGGGTGGGTGTTATGTCGAGATGATGACGCCGCTGAATGTCCACGACAGAGTAGTTATAACGCTCAACATTGAGGGAACTGAAGTTCGCACGGCAGCGGAGGTTCGGACCTCTCACCCCGGAATGGGAATGGGACTGAAGTTCAGCGATCTGGCGGATTCGGATCGGTCGCATTTGCGGGCATTGCTCTCCAGGCTTGGCCATTCCGGAACGGACCAGATCGACCTTCGGGCAGAAGCGAAGGCGGGAATAGGAGCCAGGGATCCAATCGAGGAAGACGAACCCCTTCGGCGCGAACATGAGAAACGACGACACAGATTTCACAATAAGCCGTAAGCACATGACAGCCACATCACGAGTGCCGGTATTGGTTGTCGACGATTCGCCTGTTCAGCGTCTAATCCTGACTGAGTGCCTGCTTGAGCGCGGCTTTCAGCCCATAGTTATAGAAAACGGCGAGGAGGCTTTAATCGCCCTCCAAGCCCCGGACGCTCCCCGGCTGGTGATTGTGGATTGGGAATTGCCGGGGATGAGTGGGCTCGAAGTCTGCCGCAGCATTCGCGCGAGTAAGGCGGAGCGATACACCTACATTCTCATGCTGACGAGCAAGCCAGATGCGGCGCATGTTGTCACTGGATTGGAATCCGGGGCCGATGACTTCGTTCGCGAGCCCTTCGACCCGGCCGAGCTGAGTGCAAGGCTGGCGACAGGTTGCAGAATTTTGCAATTGGAAGAGCAACTAGTGACCGCCCGCGACGAGCTACATCGGCTTGCTATGTACGACAGCCTCACTGGCCTGCTCAACCGGAGGGCCATTCTCGATTATCTGCAAAGGGAGATCGCGAGAGCTGCCCGACAGCAACTGATCGTTGGTTTAATGATCCTCGACTTGGATTATTTCAAAGGAATCAATGACACATTCGGACACTTAGCCGGCGATCAAGCATTAGGGCGAGTGGGCAATCTCCTCCAATCCTGTTTCCGTTCTTATGACGCCGCCGGGCGATTTGGCGGAGAAGAGTTTCTAGTCGTTTTACCGAATTGCGGCTACGTGAACCTGAAGCAGCGCGCGGAGGCAGTATGTTTGTCCATGGCAAACCTCTCACTGGAATTTGATGGCCGCCCTTGCTTGCTAACCGTATCGATCGGGATCGCGACGTGTGACCCGCTTCACGAGGAGAGCTTGGAAGGTCTCTTGCAGCGTGCTGATTCTGCACTATACGAAGCTAAGCGCTACGGTCGAAATCGAGTTAGTGGCAGTGCGGCGCGACTATAGCACAAAGATCACCATCCACGTTTTCCCGACAACCGTAGGCAACTCTGAGACATGCTCCGTCCTCTGTAGTATCCACGACAAAAAGGGGGCCTACGATGCAAGTTGGAGCTGGTCCGGATCGAAGTTTTATTCCCATGCACAATGCGGTGTTGTGTATTGACTGCGAGGTGGTCAGTACCAGCTCGAATGACAGATGCCCGATTTGCAGCAGCCACTCGCTATTCAGTCTTTCCCGGATGTTAGGGGGAACTCTGTCCGACCGAAAAACAGAATTCAGGGAGGAGCGAGCCGAGATTATGAAATATGACCTCGATATCACGCTCAGAATAAAAGAGATGGCGGCCCGAGACCTGAACGATGCAATCGCTTCCATCAACCAGTTAACGATGCCTGGGCGGGGTTGCCGGTTGGAGTCGTTCCACATCAACGTGGAGTCCTATCTTGGAAGCAGCGAGGAAAGCAGGGCAAAAGCCGCGTAACCGGCTTGGGAAAAAGGTTCAAGTGAAGTAACGCACACGCACGTTTTTCGCAACTGCCTTTGGCCGCATCAGCCTAACATTGTCGTAATTCCTTCCTGTTGTTGTAATTCCCGTTGAAATCGACGGCGGTTGAGCTACTCTCGCCAGAATAGTCTTAACGCCCCAGTGTTGTGGGTGCAAAGTATCCCCAGTTTCGAAGCTGGGTTTTTTGGAGGGATCCTCAACTAAACTGCTCTAAGTTACTCTGGATTGAAGATTGCCGTGAGGGTTGAAAGGATGAATAACAGCAAGGTGAAGAGCGGGCTGGAGGAAAGCAAGCAAGTTGGGCTGAGCTGCCGCGAAAGGGTCAAGCGATCAGATCAGTCGAAGTGGGATGTGGGCAGGCGGTCACATGATCCGATCGAGCTTCTGATTGCTGCGAACAAAGGCCGAATTCCCGAGCTGCTGCCCATCAAGATGGGAAGGATGGCGGCGTCTCCGTTCGGGTTCTTCCGAGGCGCTGTCTCGCTCATGGCCGCCGATCTGGCAACTCTTCCTGTGACGAAGATCGAAGTCCAAATCTGCGGAGACGCTCACGTACGGAACATGGGCTGTTTCGCCACACCCGACGGCCACCTGGTTTTTGATATCAACGATTTCGACGAGACGATCTGGGGGCCATGGGAGTGGGACGTGAAGCGGCTGGCGACCAGTTTGATCCTCGCGGGAAGGGAAGCGGGAAATTCCGACCGGCTCTGCAGGCAATCTGTGCAGCTTCTGGTGCGTGCCTATCGAGAAGCAATGCTCCGGTTCGCGAAGATGCCGCGGCTGGACTTAGCTAGAGTCCGCGTACACCGATTGCTGGAGGGAGATCCGGTCCGGTCGGTCCTGCACAAAGCAGCGAGGGCGACGCCGCTGCAAAATCTCGAAAAGCTGACCACCGTGCAGCGTGACGGATCGCGCGTCTTCAAAGAGGCTAAGCCATTTCTTACGCGGGTCGGGAAACCGTTGAGCGCGACGATTTCGCGGGCTTTGGGAAGCTATCGCAACACGCTGCCGCCCGCGAGTCAGCACGTTCTGAGTTTTTATCGGCCGGTGGATTTCGCATTCAAGGTGGTTGGCACCGGCAGCGTTGCCACGCACGACTATGTTGTGCTGCACTTCGGCAATGGCTCCGGTGACCCGCTTTTCTTGCAGGTCAAGGAAGAACCTTCTTCCGCTTATGCGCCTTATCTTCGCAAGGCCAATTCCGCGGGCAATCAGGGCGAGCGCGTCGTAGAGGGGCAACGCCGCATGCAAACTCAATCCGATTTATTGCTGGGCTGGACCCGATTTGGCGGGCGCGACTATCTCGTGAGGCAGTTGAGCGACCACAAAGCCTCAATTGAAGACGAGGATCTCCGCGGCAGGGGGATACTGTTGTATGCGCACACCTCCGGAGAGGTTCTTGCGAAGGGCCATGCGCGCTCCGGAGACGCATGTGTACTGGCAGCCTACATCGGGTCAGGCGCGAAGCTCGACAAAGCGATTGAAACTTTCGCAATCGCTTATGCGGATCAGATGACACTCGATTATGAGAGGTTCAGGGATTCCATCCGAAACGGGCGCATCAAGGCCTCGCGCCATCCGTTCTGAGATCATGCATGGCGGAGCCTATTCTACGCGGCATACGAGCACCTGGCTGTTCTGGTAGGGGCACGGCATTTCCGCCAAACCGGGTTGGAGCGACGGACGACGCGCCAGCACCACCCAGTTCACGCCGAATTGCATTTTTAGCCGCTGGAAATCGGCTGGCTGGAATTTTTGCCAGTTACGCTGGGCATTGATCTCCGTCCGCCAGCGCTCGGCCAAGTGAGGGACACGAGCGACCATGCCCGCGTCTTTTACGTAATCGGCGAGCACGCTGCGCTCTGCCAGGGCACGGAATCCGTGATAGTCCTCGCCGGGCAGCGCCATGTAGTAGGGATCAATTGCGAACTGGCTGTCCGTCGGAGTGTTCTGCCTGATCCAGTCAAAAGCCTGAACCCAGGCGTTTCGCGATTCCGTGCCGGGCCACTCGAAGTGTTCGGTTGCCGGGAACATCTGCCGTTGCGCGTAGAACATGCCGAACGCAAGCGGGACGAACAGCAACAATGCGCGGTAAATGCGTGCGCGCAATACGTATTGTCCGATCAGCCCGCCTGCCAGCAAAAAAAACAGTAGATAAATCAGGTGCAGGAAGCGCATCGGTTCGAGAGGCCAGAGACGTTGCAGGCTGGGCGTCAGCATGATGACGAGTCCCACCGCCAATTGGAAAACGCCGAATGCCAGCAGGCGCCCGCAGAGCCGCTCCATCATAGGGGAACGGTCGCGCCGGGCAATCTGGCGAAAAACCCACAGCAGCAGCAGCGGGGCGAATACGCCCAGCCACTCAAACCAATGCCATTCGCGCAGATGGTAAAAGGGCCGCGTGACGGCGGCTTGCCGCCAGGCATCGCTGGCAGGCTCGAAGACCCAGCCGAGCGGCAGTGCGAGCGCAACCGCCCGTGAATACCGTTGTCGGGGGTTCCAACCAAGAAACAGGCACAAGGAAATGCCGAAGCTTGCCATCAAGGCGTGAACCACGAATGCGAGCCCGAGCAGCAGCGCCGCAAGCCCCCTACGTTTGTCCAGAGTGGCTACTATAGCTGCCAAAATGGCCGCCGTCGCTAAGGTTCGCGGATGTAGATACTGATCCACCAGGGTGAGACCAATGCCGGTGACCGGAAGGTTCAGCAGAAACGCCACCATCGCTACCGAAACCCATTGTGCATATGCTTCCCGAAAACATCGCCGGCTGATTGCCCAGCAACCCCACAAGATCAGGAAGATGGAGGCAAACTGCCAAAGCAGAACACCCCAGGCAACAGGCAAATGCGTGAGGCGGATAAAGAAGGCAATGAGTTTGTCGAAAATTGTCGCTTGGAATTGCACCTGGAAAAAATCGCGGTCCTGAGGAAACAAAGCCGGGTGCAGATTCATCTTGATCGCCGCCAGGTAAAACGCGTCGTCTTCCAGCCCGGGGTGATACCCCTGAACCAGCATGGCAAGCATCGTGAGAAGCGCAAGCAATCCCAGGTGCATGGAATACCGGCGCGAGTTCGCAGAGCGCGTGTGTAATTGCTCAGTTGCTCCGTGCTCCGGCGTCGCACTGAAAACTTCCTCTTTAAGACTGTTCATGAAGAATGCGTCTGAGTACCTGTCGTCGTTGAAGTCTTGGATTCGCGCCGCGCTGACGGCACGGATACTTCCACAAGATTACACGTTCGCGCCTTGTTCCTGACGCCGCGAGGGTTGTTTCCAGACGATTACGGCGTATACCGCAAGAATCGTGAGCAGGGGATCGAGAGGCCGGAAGTAATATGCCTCCGGATGCGATATGCAATACACCAGAGGAAAGAAGAAAAGCGCAATTGCAAAGCGGATCGCCACGGCAAGATTGTTTCGAAAGGCTCGATAGAGACCGGCAAGAGCCAGCGCGGATAGAGTCGTGCCTAGAAAGACATTGGGCGGGTCCAGTGGTTCCTGCGCGAGGTACTGGCGGTCGAAGCTCCAGTAACCCGTCCAAAGGTAAACGGCACGGCGAAGCGACATCCAGCCAAACCATAGCCTGTGGCCGCTGATGTAGTCGAGCGCCTGCTGCTTCTTGTGTGCCATATAGGCCAGTTCTCCCGCACGCGTATATTCTTCCAGTTCAGCGTCGCTGTGATTTGGGTGCACATTTCTGTTTGCCCAGTGGGAGCTGTCACCGTTATTGCCGAGATACAACTCCAATCCAAAACCATCGCGAACGGGGATGAAGTGGTGAAAGGTCTGGTAGTTCCTGATAATCCAGGGAGTCAGCACGGCGACCGTTGCCAGCACGGCAATCATGCCGGGCCGAAGCCAGCGCCGGTTTTGGCTGCGCAGCCGGAACCAGGACAACGCTCCCAGAAAAGGCAATACGGAAAGGCAAACGGGTTCCGTCAACGCGGCAACGCCGCTCAGCAGACCAAAGGCAAGCCAGCTTCGAGTGCTGGTTGTGTCCTCCAGGTGAATCGCGAGCAGGAATAACACGGCGAGCAGCAGGGTCAACAGCGGTGTTGACCAAGCCCAGTCTGCCGAGAAGTAGATTCCATAAGGGGAAAAGGCCCAAGCCCACCCCGCCCACTTTGCTGTTTGGTCGCCGAAGCTGTTCTTCGCGATCAGGAAAACCGGCACGCAAATCAGAGCCGAGAATACGCAATTCAAAGCCAGGGTAGCAATGATGGATGCGGTAGTGTGATCGCCGAAAACCTTGAATACCGCGGCGACCACGTAGCAATAAACCGGCGGCAGGATTGCGGTAGCTCCGGTATCGGCAAAGGGATTGCCGAATCCGTGGCCCAACAAGATCGATCGTGCAACCCTTCCAAACGCCCAGTGCTCGACGACGAAGGGATCGAGCCACTCGCGATACAGAAAAGGAACCACCGCCAGCCTTACCGCTAACGCCACCAGCACCATGGACACGTAAGGCCGCTGCATGCACTGGGAGAGCAAATGCGGTGTGGGTTGCGGTGTTTGCCGAATGCCAACTTCTTGGACCATCCTATCCTTTCCCAACGAAAAAGCGAGCTTCCAGCTAGGGTACACGAACAGATCGCAGCGCCTCTGCCGTCCTAGGACATTTGCCGCAGTCCGCCTGCCGCAAGCTAGAGCAAAAGTGCAGATTCGGCGCGACGAATCACTGGGCAAAGTGTTTAACGATTTAGCGGCCGAGCTTAAACAGGCTTTGCGCACATTTTACACGTGTCGACTGCCGGCCCATGGCCTAAAATCAAACAATCTGGAGAACTCAAGCAAACGACGCGCCGTGGAAAACATTAAGGTCGGCAGTCCATCCTGGCCGAGCAGAAATGTGGAGTGGCCGAGAATGCACTTGAGAAGGAATCTACTTTTTGCGGTCGCTATCTGTGCGGGAATGATTGCGTCGGGCCTCGTGGCGCGTGCTGACGCAATCTGCCTGCAAAGCGAAAGCGTGCCGCAGGCATCCGCGAGCGCGCAGGCGAGGATGCTGGGGACGGTGAAAACCGTCGCCGGCGACAAGATCACGCTAGCCGCCGATTCGGGAGCCGAGGTGAATGTGCTGGTGCAGGGCTCCACGCGTATGATCCGCGTTGCCCCCGGGCAGAAAGACCTGAAGGATGCCGCGCCAATCAGCTTGCAGGATGTGCATGCAGGCGATCGCATCCTTGTCCGTGGTAACAGTTCCGCCGGGGGATCCGTTCAGGCTACGTCCATCGTTCTGATGAAGCAGCTGGATATTGCAGCAAAGCGGGAGCATGAGCGCGAGGATTGGCAGAAGCGTGGCGTGGGCGGATTGGTCAGTGCCGTTGATTCTGCTGCGGGAACGGTTTCGATCTCGACGGGAACTCCCGGTACGAAAAGAATCATCTTGATCAGAATTTCAAGCACCACCATGATTCGACGCTATGCGCCCGATTCGGTGAAGTTCGACGATGCAATGCCCGGTAAGCTTGACGAAATAAAGCCCGGGGACCAGCTTCGTGCGCGTGGGACATCGACAGCAAGCGGGGATGAACTTGGCGCGGAGGAAGTCGTGTCGGGATCGTTCCGCAATATCGCGGGAACGATTTCTTCCGTCAACCCGGGAGACAACTCAATCCGGGTGACCGACCTGGCCACGAAGCAGCTGGTTATCGTCAAAATGACCTCTGACTCACAACTGCGAAAGCTGCCCCCCATGATCGCGCAGCGTGTTGCGCAAAGGCTGAAACCGCCGGCAGATTCCGCCAATGGCGGCGAACAAACTTCATCCGCACTGCCGGCGCCTCCGCGAACCGGCGGAGCCCCAGACTTACAGCAGATGCTGCAACGTGTCCCGTCCGCCACGCTGACGGACTTGCAGAAGGGCGATGCCGTGATGATCGTGGCGACAGAGGGCAAAGAACCGGGACAAGTCACGGCGATCAGCTTGTTGAGTGGTGTCGAACCAATACTTTCAGCTTCTCCGAATGATAGCCAGGCTTCCACCCTGCTATCGCCATGGAACCTCGGAACGAGTGGCGGAGAAGCTGGGGTGCAATAGCCGGAGCCCGAAGTTACGAAGGCTCGGTGTTCTTGGAGAATGATGAAGCTTTGGCCGGCTGGATTTTGCATTTTTCTTTGGGTGGCGTTTTCGTTGCCACTCCTCACTGTCCGCCTTTCCGCGCAGACCGCATCCGGCACATTGCGCGGTGTGGTCAGCGACCCTTCGGGAGCGGTTGTGCCGCAAGCCACGGTTTCGCTGACGACGCCGCAGGGGCAATCGGTATCCACCACCACAAGCAACCGCGAAGGCTTTTACGAACTGAAGGGGATAGCACCCGGCAGCTACATCGTGAACGCGACCGCCAAGGGATTCGCTGTATATGGGCGGGAGGACGTAACGGTTGCGGCCGGGCAGGCACAAAAACTCGACATTCCGCTAGAAATCGAAGTGCAGCAGGAAAATGTAACGGTTGAGGACGAGGCACCAAGCGTCCAGGTGGCGCCGGAGAACAACGCCAGCTCCATCATCATTAAAGGTAAAGATCTAGAAGCCCTCTCCGATGACCCGGATGAATTGCAGGCGGAGTTGCAAGCGCTGGCGGGACCCTCGGCGGGGCCGAATGGTGGGCAGATTTATATCGACGGCTTTACCGGAGGGCAGCTTCCGCCAAAGGCGTCCATTCGCGAGATCCGCATCAACCAGAATCCATTCTCGGCACAATACGACAAACTCGGCTACGGCCGCATCGAGATTTTTACTAAGCCGGGCACAAACAAGTACCACGGCCAGTTTCTTTTCAACGACAACAACTCAATCTTCAACGCACTGAACCCTTTTGTTCCGCAATCACCCCTTCCGCCCTCGTATAACACGGAGCTGTTCAGCGGCAGTGTCAGCGGTCCTTTAAGCAAGACAGCGTCATTCTTCTTCAATGCCGAGCGACGGAATATCAACGACCCTTCCGTTGTGAATGTTCCCTTCGACCCGGTCACCGGCGCGCCGTTTTCCCAGGCGTTTCCGAATTCAAGAACTAGAACGAACATCAGCCCGCGGATCGATTTGCAGCTCGGCCAAAACAATACGCTGATGATTCGCTACCAGTTCACTCAGAACAACGAAACCAACGACGGAATCGGCCAATTTGCGCTGCCTTCTCAGGGCTACAACGTCGGCAATACCGAACAAACGTTGCAGATCAGCGATACGCAGGTCCTCGGCAAAAATGTCGTGAATGAAACGCGCTTTCAATACATCCGCGACCGGAACAACCAAACAGCGCAGAATTTTTTGCCAACCATATCCGTGCAGGGCGCATTTACGGACGGCGGAAATTCAATGGGGAACATTACCGATAACGCGGACCACTACGAACTGCAGAATTACACCTCGATCATTCATGGCAAGCACTTCATGAAGTTCGGTGGACGGCTGCGAGCCACGAGAGATGCCAATGCCGCAACCAGTGATTTCAACGGAACATACACCTTCGCATCGCTGAGCGCGTATCAGAGCGGCACACCCAGCCAGTACTCCATTACTACCGGACAGCCGCTCAGTCGCGTCGCGCTGATTGATGCGGGTCTTTATGGGGAAGATGAGTGGCGACTTCGTCCCAACATGAGCCTGAGCTATGGGCTTCGGTTCGAAACCCAGAATCACATCAGCGATCACGCCGACCTGGCTCCGAGGGTGACGTTCTCCTGGGGACTCGGCCGCGGCAAGAATCCTCCCAAGACGGTGCTGCGCGCGGGTTGGGGAATCTTCTACGACCGTTTTGCCTACGACCTCGCGCTCCAGGCGGAACGGCTGAACGGAATCACGCAGCAACAGACGACCGTCAACTCGCCGAACTTTTTCTTCCCAAACGGTCCGATTCAGCTTCCGGTCGGTTCGACATCCCCGACGATCTATCAGATTGCTCCCGATCTGCGAGCGCCTGACACCATGCAGACGGGGATCAGCTTGGAGCGGCAGGTGGCGAAGGGCACCACTGTCTCGCTCACCTACCTCAACTCGCGTGGAGAGCACCAACTGTTTCTTCGCGACATCAATGCGATCAACCCTGCCAGCGGTGCGCGGCCGCTTTTGGGCACTTACGGGAACGCGAATGTTTTCGAATATGATTCGAGCGGAATCTTCAGACAGAACCAGTTGATTGCGAATATGCGGGTGAGCATCGGTTCCAGGGTTTCATTGTTTGGTTTCTATTCGCTGAATTTC